>Belle_p2__coassemble_1812_pt1 | contig 20105 bp, 18 predicted proteins | sample Belle_p2__metabat2_low_PE_017 | metagenome-assembled genome bin Belle_p2 | reverse complement strand
ATCCTGAAGCACTTTGCCAGCCCGTTTGAATTCCGTAGGAATCTCGAGCTTTATGATCTGTGCTTCCTTGATCGTTTCCGGAAGAAGTTTGACCGCCTCGAATGCCGGATTGGTCGACTCGCCCCCGAACGGATTAAATCCAGTAATCAGAATTTTCATGATTCATCTCTCCTTTATCTACTGCATCGCGATCATCATGATGATCTGCACAACAATCATGATCCCCGCAATGAGGACCTGGTTTTTTATGACACCAAACTGCTTTTTCATATTCAGCAGCGCCACTGGGACCGTATTAAAATTGGCAGCCATCGGTGTACACAACGTACCACAGTAGCCGCACGTCAGTGCCAGCATACCGATCACTGTCGGATTGGCGCCGTAAGCAAGAACAAACGGATAGCCGATCCCTACGGTCATTACCGTAATGGCAGCAAACGCGTTTCCCATGATCATCGTAAACAGCATCATACCGATCGCGTACACAATGATCCCGACCGTCACATTTCCTTCCGGAATGATCGTGCCGACGACTTGGGCAATCACATCGCCGACACCTGCCTGCGTGAAGACCGCACCAAGGCACGCCAGCAGCATAGGCAGCATCGAAAGCGGACCAACCACCGAAAGCATCCGCTCGGAATCCTTCATGAACACCTTGAACGTGTTGTTTTTATTCTGAAGCATTAAGATAAACATCGCAAGCACGACACCGATCGCCACCCCATTCAAAGCCGAAAGACCGATCCCCAGACCCGTGATCGCACATATGATCGCAAACACACCAATACACAATGTAGGAATAAAGATCTTCATCCCAATCTTTTCAAAATTGGCCTGTGTCTCCTCCATCGTAGGAACCGCAACCTGTCCTTTCGCCACCTTTTTGAAAACGGCAGGCAGACACATCAGCACCACAAGGATACCCGAAACAAGAGGAGGCAGCCACTGCCCTAAAGCAAGCACGATCCCCAGCAGGAACCAGAAAATGAAAGTGCCGACCTGCGAAGGATTCTCTTTATCTTTAAAGTTTTTAAAAGCCGTATACATGCACATTGCACCCATGAAAATATAGATCACTTCCATGACCTTTGCGCTGATGGCGACTTCAGGATTCATAAAAAAACTCATTGCAGACCATCCTTTCCAAGCTCGTCCTTATAGTATTTTTTCAGCATCCGGCGATCTTTCACATAGTAATAAATGATCGCAAGCACGGTCGCGATGACACAAACCGGAATTTCCACAAGCGCCAGATCGATCAGATCGACATGAATGCCAAGGCCCTGCAGCGTACCCTGCACCAGCAGAGCGCCCGAACCACCCACAAACAGCACCTGTCCGAAAAACCATGTGATATTTTCCATGCCCGAAGCCATACCTTTCAGCTCTTCCATATGCTCTTCATGCGGTTCATGGCCACGCGCCCTGATCGCCCCTTCAGCCATAGGCATGATGACCGGCCGGACAAATCCGGCTACACCGCCAAAGCCGACATTGAACGCCGCGAAAACAGCACGCATCACACCATAGATCCCGATAACCACACCACTCGTAGCTCCTTTGAATTTGCCGATCAGACCTGCAGCCGCTTCGCGCAGACCGTTACGCTCCAAAGTTCCCGTGACAAGCATCACGATAATAAAAATCGCCATATTCCGGTTGGCCACGAACGTCGTGCCGATCGTTTCGAGCAGAACGACCGGCGAAATGCCACTTACCAGTCCGGTAGCCGCCGCAGCAAGAAGAATGACAAGGATCGAATTCCATTTGAGCGTAAAACCCACAATAACGATCACGATCCCGATTAAACTAAGCCAGTTCATGATATTACTACACCTCTTTCTTAATTGCTTTAACTATACCGAAAGAAGGAAATAATTACCACATCATTTTTTACACGGAAATTTTCAGAAATGAACAAAAAATGAAAATAAAAAAGAAAACTTTCACGCAATACGCTAAACTAAAGACAAAGGAACAGATCATGAAAAAGAACATTTATCCCTATATGGCAGGCGGTCTTGCGCTCCTCGGGATCGCAGCCGCCACACCCTTCACACCAATCCCTCAGGACAACGCTCAGCCCGCCGGATCGTTCGCGACCGATACCGGAACATATTACTATACGCACAACGGCACGCCCGTTGAAATTGAAAAAGAAACAGAAGAGATCGTGATCGAAGAATCGGTCACACTTTTAAAAACCATCGAACAAAAACAGCTTGGCGCAAAACTGGACTCTCTGCAAAACGAGATCGAACAAAAAATAGTGAAAATGCCCGGGACGATCGAAGTGTATTTCGAATACTTGCCCTCCCGGCAGTCCTTTTCGATCAACAATAAGAAAATGTATCCTTGTTCGGTCATCAAGCTGTTCGTCATGGCCGCCACCTATGACCAGATCTTTCAGGGAACATTGTCCGAAAAGAGATGCACACCATATCTGGAAGATATGATCATCATCAGCGACAATACATCGTACAATGTATTGCTGACCATGATCGGGAAAGGGAACGGCATGCAGGGAATAAAAAAAGTGAACAGCTACTGCACATCGCTTGGCCTGAAAAATACCACCCTCCATCACGCCCTGCTGCCCGGAAACAACTATTTTGCAGACGGAAAAGAGAACGTGACCACTCCTGAAGATGTCGGAAAACTGCTCGAAAAGATTCAGGCAGAAACCCTTCCGTACAGCAGCGAAATGCTCGCCCTGCTAAAACAGTGCGAAGAAGATTCCGGCCTGCCTGCCGGCCTGCCCGAAGCCGCCGTCTGTGCCCACAAGTCAGGCTGGGCCGACACCTACTATATGGACGCCGGCATCATAGACGACCAGTTCATCCTTGTCGTATTCACAAAAGATGCGAAAAAAGAAACAGTCAGCACTTTATGCGAAACGACCTATCAGTACCTGGAAAAAGAAGGACTGCTCCCTGAAAAGAGAGAAGAAGCGAAATAAAAAAGAGCGAATCATCGGTTCGCTCTGATCCTGTTTCGGTTAATTTTCCGGTGTCCAGCGTCCGAAGATCCCGCATGGCAGAACACTGCTGCCGGCAGTGACCGGAAGCAGATTCTCTCCGACCTCGACCGATCCCTCTTTTTTTATGGCACGCTTCATGACCTCATCGAGCGTGCAAAGCGAAAAGCCGGTCGTATAGCAGTTCACGATCAAAAACAAAGGATCGTCGCTGAGCAGTTTCTGCGCCTCGAACACAAGCTCGTACAAGTTGTTTTCGAGCTTCCATACTTCGTTTTTCGGCCCTCGGCCGTAGCTAGGCGGATCCATGACAATTCCGTCGTATTTGCGCCCGCGCCGGATCTCGCGCTGAATGAACTTCATGACATCATCCACGATAAAGCGGATCGTATGGTCTTCCAGATGGTTGAGCCGCATATTTTCCTTGGCCCATTCATTGATCCCTTTGGAAGCGTCCACATGCACAACTTCCTCGGCCCCGGCCCTGGCGCAAGCCATCGTCGCCCCGCCCGTATAGGCAAAAAGATTCAGGATCCGGATGTTTTCCTTTCCGTTCTGTTTTGCCCTCCGGATCGCGTTCATCATGAAATCCCAGTTGCTTGCCTGTTCCGGAAAAAGGCCCGTATGCTTGAAACCGGTCGGCGAGATCCGGAAGCACAGATCCTTGTATTGAATGGTCCAGTATTCCTTCAGCGGTTTTTTGTATTCCCAGCTGCCTCCGCCCTTATTGGAACGGTGATACACCGCATCCGCCCTGTTCCACTTTTTTTCATCTTCGATCGGCCACACCGCGACCGGGTCAGGCCGGCGCAGGATCACATGATTCCAGCGTTCAAGCTTTTCACGGTTTCCCGTATCGATCACTTCATAGTCCTGCCATTCATTTGCGATTTGATTCATAGTATTGCTCCTTTGTTCTTTCTATTATACCCGAAACAGCCAGCTAATCCTATAAAATCGCAGCCTGCAAAGCCGTCGTGGCCTGACTTGCCTATGTATGCTATACTTAAACATGTTAGAGATGAGGAAAACCAATGCACATGAGCAAAACGATAAAATCACTTCTTTTCGCCGGACTGCTCGCTTTCGCTATGCCTTTGAGCGCCTGCTCAGGCACACAAAAAAGCAGCCAGTCCGACACGGCGGAAGAGAAAGCCGTCAAATATACAGTAAAGGAAAACGATACGTACTGGGCGCCCGATGATCCGACCGAGTACATTGCAAAAACGTATGATGATGTCAGCGCTTCTTTAGGGAAATCGGGCGAGGATCAGGCAAAAGCTGTCATGACCGCTTTTCTGGCCGACTTTTTCACCTTGTCCAACAAGGACAGCGACGGAGACATCGGCGGGCTCGACTATATTCCGGCCGCAAGCAACGAGGACTTTGCCGAATACGCCAAATACTATTACTACAACAACTACGCGCAGATCAAGGCAAAAGATGGAAGATCGGCTCTACCGCAGGTCGTCAATGTGACACTGAGCAATGTGACACCCGCAAAAATAACGTACATGGATAATGAATACGACGGATATACGATGAACGCGGCCATCGAATACACAGACAGCCCGGAAGCATCAAACTTTAAAACGAGCGCAAAATGCTCGATAATCAAAGTGCAGGACGTTCACTATGTTTCAAAAGCGGACGTCACAGGAACAAAAGAAGCGGGAGAACCAAAAGACGTTTACCGTGTAATTGCCGTAGAATAAAAACACAAGACACGTCAGTGTCTTTTTTTGGAGGAAAAGGGTATGTATGTACAGCTATTATGCAAAGACAGAAACGAAAAGGAAATGAACGAATTGTATGAAGTGCTTGGTGCATTGTGCCAGCGCGAAGGCATCCAGATCGAGGACCGCGGCGCCAGCGTCGAGATCCTCGCGTGCCCGCAAGGCAAGATCGTCGTGACCGAAGACGACAAGACGATGTATCTGACAGCCAACACGCGCCATGCCGGCGCCGGATTCCATGCGTTCGTCGTCGACCTGTTCAAGGACATCGAAGAAGAAGTGCCAGGCGAATACGAACTGATCGACGATCTCGACTATGCCAGCAACGAAGACTTTCACCGGCTCCATCACATTTATGAAAACGAGCTCGATTATGTCCGCCAGCTGCTGCTCAGCGATCCCGGATTCCGGCAGAAAAACTATTTATATGATGAAACGTATTTCCTGCCCATCGAAAAACCGGACCGCATCCTGACATCCATTGGCGATATGGATCAGAAGGAATTTATGGAAATGGAACTTCATGATCTCATGGACTCCTTTTACGTATGGAACGACTGGGACCGCGACGCCCGCTTTTACCGCAACGCCGCCCTTACGCTGCTTGCCAAAGAAGGAGTCGGCGTCTATACGAACATGAACGAACAGACCCGGAAAACGGCCAATGAAGTGTGCGATTATCTCGAGATCGCCCATGAAAAGGACAAGGATCTGCCAATGCCTATGAAAGAATACCGTCAGCTGGTCGAGCTGCTCGGACGCGAAGACAAGCTCAAGGACGCCATCAAGATGGAACAGGAAGCCATTCAGTACCGTACCAGAGAAGTTTACCACCTTTTTGCAGACACTAAGGTCGTCGCACCCGGAGCTGCCGAACGCAGCTATGATCCGATCACCGAATCCATCAATCTGATGGCACCCTATACGGATGACGGCCAGTGGACATGGCTCATCCAGGCAAGTCGGGAGCCGATGATCATCACGAACAAAAAGGGACTGGCCGACCAGGAACCGGAATTGTATGACGGCAAAAGTATCTGGATGGATGACTGGATGGAAGACGGATATTACGTGCTCGAAGCCGAAGTCAGAAAGGATGACCGAAGCCTGTACTTCCATGATGTAGCGGTCAGCGAGAAGGAACTTCCGTATTTGAAACAGTGCATTCGTCAGAGCGGATTCATGAACGAATAAGCATAATAAAAAGAAAGAGAAATTTTAAATGAAGAAACATGAAAAAGAAATAGAAAAGCCCGATCCGGCCATACTGGAAAAGTTTCAGGCCAGGACACAGGAATTTCAGACCCTGATGACGTATTACCGCTCGGCGATCCGCGAAGTGGAAACAAAGTTTCAGATCCTTGCCGACGAGAGCGCGCTGCTCAACGACCGCAATCCGGTCAATGATATCCAGACAAGGCTGAAATCGCCCCAGAGCATCCTCGAAAAGCTTGAACGCAAAGGATTGTCCTTGTGCTGGGAAAATATCGAAAACGAGGTGCCCGATGTGGCTGGTGTTCGCGTCGTCTGTCCCTTCATCGATGATATCGACCGACTTGCCGGCGCGTTTCTGGAACAGGACGATGTCCATCTGATCAGAAAGAAAGACTACATCCGCCATCCCAAGGAAAACGGATACCGTTCGCTTCATCTGATCATTGAAACACCGATCTATCTCATGCACGAAAAGAAAATGATGAAAGTCGAAGTGCAGCTCCGAACTATTGCGATGGAATTCTGGGCATCCCTCGAACATCAGATGCGTTATAAAAAAGATCTTTCGGACGAACTGATCGGCAAGCTGTCCAGCCAGCTTCGCGGCTGTGCAGCCATCAGCGCCAATCTGGACGAACAGATGCAGTCGATCCGCAACCGCATCGATCAGGAAACGATCGAACAGGAAGAAGACTATAGAAACGTGATCAAGTAAAAAGAAGAAATAAATCCAATTAAAAATCCCGACCAATGATCGGGATTTTTAATTATTAAGCTGTTAGTTCGTTTCCTGTCCGGAACTGTCTGCAGGCGGAACAACCGGTTCAGACGGAACCGAACCACCCTCGTCCGTGCCTGGATCGACCGGAACATCCGGAGTCGTTCCCGGATCGGCCGGAACATCTGGCGTTGTCGTATTGTCGCCTGTGTTTCCCGTATCATCCGGAACCGAAGGCGTTGTCGTATTGTCGCCTGGATTGCCGGTATCTTCCGGAACCGAAGGAGCAACCGGCACATATTCGTAAACCGGCGCCTGCGGAACAACGATCTCGATGTTGTTGTTCTGGGCACGCTGCTCGCTGACCTGCGCGTTGGAACTGTCCACCCGGTCGATACCGTAATATACGCTGTACGGATTCAGACGGTCCGCATCCGCACTTGTGATCATGTATTCGCTGATATCCTGATCTTTCGGATATTTGATCGTGCATTTCGGATTGGCGCTCAGATCGAATTTGAAATCTTTCATCTTGCTGGTGTCGAACATCCGCTGATACGCATTGTACACTTTCGTGATATCGCCTGGCGAAAGCAGGTAGCAGGAAAGCGGCGTGCTAGGCATCGATACGGTCGTCAGGGTCGCATCCGAACCACCCTTCAATGTGATTGAATCCACGCTCCACGGCTTCACGTCGCGCAGCTGCTTGGAAACAAAAGACTGGATCGAGGAGAGCGGCATATTGGTAGCTACATATTTCGAAGCCACATTCATCAGATCGTTGATATGCGTGATGCCCTCAGCAGTCGTCAGTTTTTTCATGATCGCCTGAATGATCTGCTGCTGGGCGTTTTCGCGTCCTGTCGTACCATAACCAGCCGTCTTTCGATGGCGGGCATACGCAAGCGCCTCTTTTCCGTTGAGCGTCTGCATCCCTTTTTTCAGATAGATCTTATCGGATTTTTTGAAGGAACGGTTTTCGTCCTGTTCGTTGAAGTCGATCTTGACATCCACGTCCACGCCGCCGATCGCGTCCACGATATGGATCAGGGACTGGAAATTCACTTTCGCAAAGTAATCGATATCGATACCGAATGCCTCCTCGATCCCTTCCATGCTGTTGAGCGCCCCGTCGTTGCCTAGATGCGTCAGCTTGTCCGAGCCGTTGCCTAACGCAGGGTTTGGCACATAGCTGTCGCGCGGAATAGAAACAGTCGTCATCTGGTTGTTGAGCGGATCCACCATCACCAGGATATTGACGTCGCTGCGCGCATCGATCGAAGGGTCATCCCCTTCGTCGATCCCGGCAAGATACACTACGAACGGCTTCTGCGAAATGTCGATATCCGAAGAGACAGGCTTGATCTGGCGTTCCGCTTCGAACGATTCGATCGTCTTCGTGTCCTTGCTGATATTTTTGTATTCCTCTTTAAGAAGGGAAATGCGGTTGTGCGGAATGATCAGACCATCGATCTCGTTGTTCATCAGCTTTTCATACAGCTGCTGATAGTCGTTCATATCCACGTATTCGACCGTTGCGGTCTGCGTATTGATCTCCGACATCGCACTGCTTGCCGCAAAGGAGTCCGCGCTGTTGGAGTAGCCGATCTTTTTGTTGGCAAAATCCTCGATCGAATTCAGGCTGGAATCGCTTTTTGTAAGCAGATCGATCTTGACAATGCTCTGCACGGACGAAGTGATGTCGTTGAGCGCGTTGTACGTGTTGTTGAGCGTATACGTTCCGTATCCTGCAGCCAGCACATAGACCAGAAGCACGATCCGGAAAACGACAGAAGTCCACTTGAACTGTTTTCTTTTGAGCAGCAGGACGAGAAAGATCAGATCGAGAGCGATCAGCATTCCCGCGATCGCGATCATGATCTTCAGATCGAGCATGCTCAGGCGATACAGGCAGAAAATAAGAGCGCCCGAAACGAGCGTGCACAGGATCCATTCGATCCAGTCAGGCCACTTGTGCAGCTTATTCGAGCGCATCCGTTTTTTTTCTTCCCGTATATTTGATTTTTGAAGGGTATCTGCATCCTTCTTCTTTACTTTTTTCATAAACTCACCAACAATATAGTATCATTTTTGGCTGAAAAAGAAAAAAGAATCCGATCTCTGAATGAAAGGAAGGAAAACAGCATTCTGTGGTAAAATGATAGACGGTGATAAAAATGCTAAAAAACAGCCTAGAACAATTGAACGGGCCGCAGCGCCAGGCAGCCGTGATCGCCGACGAACATGTGCGCATCATTGCCGGAGCCGGGTCAGGAAAGACCCGCGTCCTCATGGTACGGATCGCGTATCTGATCGAAGAGATCGGCATCCTGCCATGGCGCATCATGGCCATAACATTTACAAATAAAGCAGCCAATGAAATGAAAGAGCGCCTTCGCGCCATGATCGGGCCTACAGCCGATGATGTGCGCATCTCGACCATCCATTCCTTATGTGTGCGCATGCTGCGCGAAGACGGAATGACCATCGGCTATCCGTCCACATTCACGATCCTCGATCCGGACGATCAGCATGCCATCATACGGCGTATCGAAGCGGAGCGCTCCATCAGCAAAAAGTATTTTTCGCCAGCTTCCGTGACCTCCTATATTTCCAGCTGCAAAAGCGCGGATGTCCCGGTCGAAAAAGCGCTTGCCCAGGCCGCGTCGAAACAGAAAGTGTACGCCGAACTGTACGAACAGTACGAAAAAGTGCGCCGGGAAATGAAAGCCATGGATTTCGACGATCTGCTTCGCGAGGCCGACCGCATGCTCAAGACCGAACCGCAGGTGCGCGAAAAGTGGCAGAAACGTCTCGACTACATCCATGTAGATGAATTCCAGGACGTCGACCCCGTACAGTATTCGATCGTCCGCCAGCTATGCGGTCCCGACACGAAAGTATGTGTTGTCGGCGATCCCGATCAGACCATTTATACGTGGCGCGGCGCAAGCGTCGATCTGATCCTGCGCTTTGACAAGGATTTTGTCCCGTGCCAGACGATCGTACTCAACGAAAACTACCGCTCGACCCGCTCGATCCTGGACGCAAGCAACAAGCTCATTGCCAATAATATGGACCGGATCAAGAAAGATCTGTTCACGAGCAGCAAGGAAGATGATCCGATCGTATTTCACGAATCGCTCGAGGACAGCGAGGAATCGGTGTTTGTCGCAAGGCAGATCGTCGATCTTCACAAGCAGGGCATTCCTTACAGCGACATGGCCTTGCTTTACCGGTCCAACTTTCTTTCGCGCACGTTCGAAAAGACGTTCCGGACAGTCGGCCTTCCGTACCGCATCTATGGAGGCATCCGGTTTTACGAACGAAAGGAAATCAAGGATATCTTATCGTATCTGCGCCTCTGTACCGAACCGGATGAAAACGATCCCGACCGTCTCGCCCTCAATCTGGCGGTGACCCGCGTGCTCAATGTGCCCAAACGCAGTATCGGGGAAAAGACGATCGAAAAGATCCGTATCCAGGCCGCACAAGAACAGATCAATATGTACGAAGTGCTGTCCCATCCGGAAAATATCGCGAAATCGACGGCCTCCAAGCTGCTCAGGTTCTACGATATGATCGAGGATCTGAAAAATATCCGGGCCCAGTCCGGCCTGCTTGCCATGTTCGACGCGCTTCTGGAAGAAAGCGGCTATGAGAAAATGCTCACGGAAAGCGATGAGCAGGAACGTCTCGACAATATTCTCGAGCTTCGTTCCGATATTGCCGATTCCCTCAAGGACGCTCCGGATATGACGCTCGAACAGTATCTGCAGGACATTGCCTTGTTCACCGACAGATCCGAAGACGGGACCGAGCAGAGCGGCGTGACCATGATGACCGTTCATGCATCCAAGGGCCTCGAGTTTCCGGTCGTGATCGTGACCGATCTGAATGAAGGCATCTTCCCGAACGGGCGGGCGATCAATGAAAGCGGACGTCGCGGGCTCGAAGAAGAGCGCCGCTTGCTGTATGTAGCCATGACCCGGGCCAAAAAGAAGCTCATCCTGACATGGAGCAGCGGCTACAGCTATATGCTCGACTGCTACAAGACACCTTCCCGCTTTCTCGACGAGATCCCGCAGGAAGAAGAGGAAGAGGTGTCGGATGCGCTGCAGGAAAGCACAGACAGGAAAAGATCAAAGGGCGCAAAAGTGAAATATCGTAAAGGCGATCTTGTCGAACACAAAGTATTCGGGCAGGGGATCATTATCGATATCGATCACAATACCGCTATGATCGCTTTCGGACACAAGACAGGCGTGAAAAAAATCGACCTCGATCATCCTGCCATACAGAAAGCATGATGAAAGCTGCCAACAAGTGGTATAATATCTAATCAAGGTGGACATTATGAATGAACAGCAAAGAATCAACGAACTGAGAAAGTTACTGGAACGATATGGAGTAGAATATTACGTCAACGACGCGCCAAGCGTCAGCGATCAGGAATACGATCGGCTCATGCAGGAGCTCATGGCGCTCGAGGCAAAGCATCCCGAAATGGATGATCCCAATTCGCCAAGCCGCCGTATTATCGGCAGCGTTCTGGAAGGATTCGAGAAAGTCGTGCACGCACAGCGCATGCTTTCTTTAGGCAACGTATTCAATAAAGAAGAAATCGATGAATTCGTCACCCGTATCAAAAAGGACGTGCCGGATGCCGAATTTGTCGTCGAATGCAAATACGACGGGCTCGCAATGGCCCTGCAGTATGAAAACGGCCGGTTCGTCCGTGCCGTGACCCGCGGAGACGGTATAACAGGCGAAGATGTATCCAACAATGTGCGCACGATCGCAAGCATCCCCATGTATATCGACGAGCCGGGATATGTGGAAGTGCGCGGCGAAGTGTATATGCCGAAAAAAAGCTTCGAGGACCTCAATGAACTGCAGACAGCGATGCATCTGCCGCTCTTTGCCAACCCGCGTAACGCGGCAGCCGGTTCGATCCGCAATCTGGACTCGAACGTGTGCCGGCAAAGAAAGCTCGACGCCTACTGGTACTATTTCCAGAATGCGCAGGAGCATGGGATCGGCAGCCAGGAAAAGGCTCTGGAAGCGATGAGCGCGCTCGGCTTTCGTGTCAATCCGATCCGCAAAGTATGCAGGACGACGGATGAAATATACGACTTTATCCAGGAAATCGGAGAGAAGCGGGGCACGCTTGCGTATGAAATTGACGGCATGGTCATCAAGCTCAACGATCTGGCTGCCCAGCAGCGCATTGGCACAACAGCCAAGGCCCCGCGCTACGCGACCGCCTACAAATTCCCGGCCGAGGAAGTGCAGACACGTCTCGTCGATATTTTTGTGAGCGTAGGTAGGACCGGACGCATTACCCCCAACGCGGTGCTCGAACCGGTCCGCGTGGCCGGAACGCTCGTTTCGGCTGCCACGCTGCATAACGAGGATATGATCAAAAACAAAGACCTGCGTATCAATGATATGGTCGTGATCCGCAAGGCAGGAGAAATTATTCCTGAAGTCGTACGCTGTATTCCGGAGCGGCGCGACGGCACACAGATCCCCTATGTCTATCCGGACGAGTGTCCGGTGTGCGGCAGCCGGCTCATTCGTCTCGAGGGCGAGGCAGAACATTTCTGCGTGAATCCGGACTGTCCGGCCCGCATCATCGAAAGCATGATCCATTTCGCATCGCGCGATGCGATGGATATCGACTCGCTTGGCGATAAAAAGATCGAGCAGCTGCACGAATGGCATCTTCTCAATTCGATCGAGGACATCTATCGTCTTCATGAAAAAAGAGAGGAGCTGCTCGAAAAGAAAGGCTATTCGGCCAAAGGTGTAGATAAGCTGCTGGCCAATATCGAACAATCCAAGCAGCAGCCGCTGGCCAATCTTCTGTTCGGACTTGGCATCCGTCTTGTGGGCAAAAAAGCAGCCGGGATCCTGGCTGACGAGTTTGGCAGCATGGATGCGATACGTCAAGCCGACGAGCAGACCCTGGCGAATGTAAAATTTATCGGGCATGTGACGGCCCAGAGCCTCTGCGCTTATTTTGCTGAGCCGGAAAATATCGAGCTGATCGAATTCCTGGCAGCGCAGGGCGTGAATATGTCGCAAAATAAAAAAGAAACAAAACAGTCGATCTTTTCAGGAAAGACGGTCGTTCTGACAGGAAAGCTCAATATGCCTCGTGCAGAAGCGAAAAAGATCCTGGAATCGCTGGGAGCCAATGTAGCCGGTTCGGTATCAAAAAAGACGGATTACGTCATTTACGGAGAAGATGCCGGAAGCAAGCTGGCGAAAGCACAGGAGCTTGGAACGACTCTGATGAGCGAGGAGCAGTTTGAACAGGAGGTGAAGAATGCAAAAAAATAGATGGATCGCTGCGGCTTTGTCTGCGGCCTTTCTGCTGAGCGGCTGCGGCATGAGCGAGCAGTCGAATTCGAACGCATTGAACCAGGGCGACTACGCGGCAGCCCTGCCGTTCCAGGAAAGCAATACGCGCGTCAAGCACGTATCGCTGATCAGCGATATGGATGTGCGTACCGAGGTGGAGCGCGGACTGATGGATCTTTCCAAGCAGTATTTTTCGCCTGGCGAGGTCGCGTTTCGATCCCATACATTTTTGAACTATGACGAACTGGATGCCACCGATGGTTCTCGCGGTCTGCTGGGAACGCTGCGTGACGGCAATCCGAACGGGCTGAACCCGAATTCCAACGAGGAATTCGATACGGGCAACGGTGTCGTCAAAGGCGGGATCATCCTGGTCGATATTTATGAGCTGGACTGGTACCGCAACGACAAGCTTGCGGGCATTTCGCTGGGGCTAGTCGTCAATGACAAGATCACATACAATAATCAGGAGTATGAAATCACTCCGGAGAAAATGGAAAATTATCTGAATATCACATTCAGCAAACTGGTTACCTATATGCGGGAGCGTTTTAACGAAGTGACGGTCAATGTGCCGGTGTTCGCGGCAGCGTATGAGCTCAATTCGGATGCGCTGTCCTCGTCCAAAGGCGGTTATGTGTATGATGGCTATTTTGACGGGACCAACAGCACGTTCCATACGCTGAACCAGACAGACATGATCGTTCCGAGCGCTCAGTTCAGCGCGGCCGATCCCGAAATGGCGGACAATTTCACGAAATATAAAAATGTCCTGGTCAATATCCTTCCGGAATCGACGTATGTGACGGCGCAGGCTCTGCTCAATCAGGGCGTGACGCAGAAGCTGGACATCACGATCACGGCGCACGGCAAGACGCTGGCGGAGATCATGGCTGTCACACAGGAAGCAAGAGAAAATCTGAATCTTTTCACGGATACAGAATGTGCATACAATGTCACAGTAAAGAACGACGATGAAGTGTATGCCCTGATGCACCGGGCCAAGGATTCAACCAATGTATATATCACAACATCATTGTAAAGAGGGAGCAGACAATGGAAAAATTCAGCAGCGAATATTTTAGAAAACTGGCGAACGATCTGAAATTCGAAGTCAGCGACGAGGAGATCGAGGAATTGAAAAAAGACTTTATCGAAGTGGAGAAGCAGGTCGAGCTCTTTGATTCCATCGATACCGACAATGTAAAAGAGATGGTGTATCCGTTTGAGACGCCGACCGTTTTTCTGCGGGAAGACGAGACTGGCGAAGTGCTCAGTCAAAAGGATGCGCTGAAAAACGCAAAAGATGTAAGAATGGGACACGTGCACGTGCCAAAGGTGGTGAAATAGGATGAGGATCAACGAGAAGAAAACAGGAACACAGGCAATTGAGGAACTGAAAAAAAGCCAGCCCGCGCTCAATGCGATCGTTTCTTTTTATGAAGAACCGGTGCAGGAAGCAGAAAGCGGAAAACTGGCTGGTGTTCCGGTCGTATTAAAAGACAATATCAATACAAAAGGACATGTGACGACGGCGTCGAGCCGGATTCTGGAAAACTATGTGCCGGTCTATGACGCGACGATCGTAAAGAAGCTTAAGGATGCAGGGGCTGTTATCGTAGCCAAAGCGAGCATGGATGAGCTGGGCATGGGCGGAACGAACAAGAACGCTCTGACCGGCGCGGTACATAATCCGTATGATACGGCGCGTATTTCGGGTGGAAGCTCTGGCGGAAGTGCGGTCGTGGTCGCTTCGGGCATCGTTCCGCTTTCGATCGGTACCGATACGGGCGATTCGATCCGCAAACCGGCAGCTTACAACGGGATCGTCGGGGTCAAGCCGACGTATGGCCGGATTTCGCGTTACGGGATCATTCCGTATGCCAGCTCGCTCGATCATGTCGGATATTTCACGACCAATGTGAAGGATGCGGCGCTTGCGCTTGAAGTGCTTGCAGGACGCGACGACCACGATATGACTTCATCCTATGAGCCGGTCGGTGCGTATGCCGACGATCTGAACGGCGACCTGAACGGAAAAACGATCGGTTTGTTCAAAACGGTCAACGACGAGGTGAAGGATCCGGTGATCAAAGAAGCGTTCGATGCGCTGTGCGAAAAATTAAAGGCGGCGGGTGCTGTGCTGGTCGAGCGCGAAATGCCGAAAGAGTATATGGAGCTGATCGCTCCGGTGTATAAAACGATTGCCAACGCCGAAGCGACGGCAAACCATTCCAATCTGGACGGGATCCGTTTCGGACGCCGCGTGGATGGCGATTCGGTCGAGGATGTCATGACCCGTTCAAGAACGGAAGGGTTTTCAAGCTATGTGCGGGCCCGTTTCGTGATCGGTTCCTATTCGCTGTTTGAGGAAAACCAGGATCGTCTGTTCCGCAAGGCGCAGAAGATCCGGCGTCTGATCGTGGAGGCATACGCAAAAATGTTCGAGGGCGTGGATGGCGTTCTTTCGATCGCGGCTCCGACGATCGCGCCGCTGATCGAGCAGAGTGCGGATCTGCGCTTTGGCCCTTCTTCTTTTGCGGAGGAGCACATGCAGCTTGCCAACTTTTCGGGGTATCCTTCGATCACGCTGCCCCTGGGCAAAAAAGACGGCATGCCGGTCGCAGTGAATGTGACGTGCAGACCGTTCGAGGAACAGATGATGTTCGATCTGGCAGAAGGGATCGAGGAAACCACCGGACTGTCGGATCAGGTGAAAGAGGGGTAAGGACATGAGCGAATACTTTGTAACGATTGGTATCGAGATCCACTGCGAACTAAAAACGAAGACAAAAATGTTTTCGGGCGCGCCGACTTCGTTTGGCGAAGTAGCGAACACGTGTGTGAATGAGATCGATCTTGGTCATCCGGGCACGCTGCCTTGCGTGAACAGGCATGCGGTCGAGCTGGCAATCAAGGCTTGCACGGCGATGCACTGCACGATCGATCCGCTCATTCGTTTTGACCGGAAAAACTACTATTACTCGGATCTTCCGAAAGGGTTCCAGATCACGCAGCAGTTTTACCCGATCGGCAAAGACGGCTATGTGGAAATCGATGTGGATAGCGAAAAGAAAAAGATCGGGATCGAACGGATCCATATGGAAGAGGATACGGCTAAACAGTTCCATAAGGATACAGGAACGTACATTGATTTCAACCGGGCGGGCACGCCTCTGATCGAGATCGTTTCGCGTCCGGATATGCATAGTGCCAAAGAGGCAGCTGCCTATGTGGACACATTAAGAAAGAATTTATTTTACATCAATGTGTCGGATGTGAAGATGGAAGAAGGCAGCATGCGCTGCGATGTCAATATTTCGCTCAGTCCGGACAAGGAAACGCTTGGCACGAAGGTCGAGATCAAGAATCTGAACTCGATCGCGAATGTGCAGAAAGCGGTCCAGGCGGAAATCGAGCGCCAGTCCGCTCTGCTGGATGCGGGCGAAAAGGTCGAACAGGCTACGCGGCGGTATGACGAGGCGCAGAAGACAACGGTGCTGATGCGCAAAAAAGAAGGAAATGTGGACTATAAGTATTTCCCGGAACCGAATATCTTCCCGATCCAGCTGGATCCGGAATGGATCAAAAATATCCAGGATAATCTGGAAGAGCTTCCGCAGGCGCGCATGGAGCGGTTTGCGAAAGAATACGGACTGAATGAATACGATGCTTCGGTTCTTGTGGCAGACCGGGCTATGGCGGATTATTTTGAGAAGGTCGCCCGGTTGACAAAGGAAACGAAGAAAGCGGCCAACTGGGTCATTGGCGATATGTCGGCATGGCTGAACAAAAATGCGAAATCGTTCGAATCGCTCGAGGTGGATCCTGAAGCGATCGCCCAGCTGATCGAACTGATCGCGAAAGGCGATATCAGCGGCAAACAGGGAAAGGTCGTATTTGAAGAAGTCATGCTCGGAAAGGATCCGAAAAAAATCATCGAGGAAAAAGGAATGAAGCAGGTTTCGGATGATGGCGCGATCCTTGCGCTTGTCAATTCGGTGCTGGATGCCAATCCGCAGTCGATCGAGGACTACAAGAACGGCAAGGACAGAGCGATCGGATTCCTGGTCGGACAGGTCATGAAGGCGTCGAAAGGACAGGCCAATCCGAAGCGTACGAATGAACTGATCCGCGAAGAGCTTGCAAAACGTTAGGAGAATACAATGCCTGAATTAAAGAAGATGATAAATGGGAAGAAGTCGCCGAAAAAGCAGAAGGTCAAACAAGGCCATAAGCTGGTCTGGCTGACGCTGATCATCATTGCGATCCCGTGTGTTCTGGTAGGTTACGTCCTGATCACGAGCATGGAGCAGCAGAATCAGCCGGTCACCGGCAACCGCTTTCAGCAGGGAGATCTGGATCCGAAGATCACGCAGGAACAGCTGGATCAGATCCAGAGCGATCTGAGCCAGATCGGCGGTGTCGAAGGCGTAACGGTCAATCTGAAGTCGGCTACGCTGCGCGTCCATCTGAATGTGTCGGATGACGCGAGCCAGGATGCCATCAACGCGATCGTGGATGAGGCATATAACCGGATCGCGGCCATCCTGCCGATCGAAACGTATTTCACGAACAATGAAAACGGAAAGATGTATGATCTGGAAGTGGATGGCTATAATTACCTTGTGGATGAAATGCATCCGCAGGACGGCCAGATCTATATCAAGGTCACAAAGACCGGGGCGGGCAACCGGGTCACGGATTACCTGAGCCAGCCGAAAGATCAGGATCTGGTAAATCAGATCGTCCGAGAATAAACAACAACGAAGAACACTTCATACGAGGTGTTCTTTTTTTTGCAAAGAAGGAAGCTGAAATCTGTTACAATAGGATACAAAAAGGGAGAGCAGGATATGATCAATATATTGATGAATACGAGCATGATCGATGAAAAGTGGTGCTGTCCGGTGTTTTCGAAAGTATTGAAGCCGGGCATGAAAGTGTGCGTGGCAGCCATTAATTTCTTTGATGATACGAAAAACGAGGCGGACTGGAACAGGCAGTATGCCTGCGGACAGGGAATATGGTATCGGGCCAATCATGATGTATTCTTTCGGTACGGGATCAGGGATGAGGACATTTCATGGATCCATTATTTTACGGATACGAAAGAGGAAATGAGAAGGAAGATCGAGGAAGCGGATGTGCTGATGCTGACGGGCGGAGCGCCCGATCTGGCCATGAAACGGATCAGGGAAAAAGGGCTGAAAAAGACGCTGAAAAACTTTTCGGGCATCGTGATCGGCTACAGCGCAGGAGCCATGATGCAGCTGGACCGCTACCATATCACGCCCGATCCGGATTATCCGGAATTTTCCTGGCAGAACGGTCTGGGCTATGTGAGCGGAATCGATATCGAAGTGCATTACATGAACAATGCGCACCAGAATGCATATATCGAAAAGGTCCGCCAGGAAACAGGAAGACCGGTTTATGCGATCTATGAGGATGGCGGCCTGATGATCGACGAGCAGAAAAAGATCACATGTTTCGGTCGTGTCGATCTGTTCGAATGAAGAGGAAAGCTGTTGATCGCACTTGAATCAACAGCTTTTTGTCAGAAGGTAATATCCTGACCTTTGGACACTTTCATGAAAATCAGCAAGCTGATGATCGTTGTGACCGAAAGGATCGTTGCCAGGGCAGCCGCAATGCCGTCATTGCCACGCAATACGTACGTATAGATGGCCAATGTCAAGGTCTGTGTACGTATGGTGTAAAGGCAGATCGCGCTGGACAGTTCCGTAATGATCGTGACCCAGCTCAAGATAGCGCCCGAAACGATACCATTCATCATCATCGGGATGGTGATCTTAAAAAACGCTTTCATTTTCGAGCACCCAAGCGAAATGGCCGCTTCTTCGACCGTGATCGGGATCTGCTGCAAAGTGGCAGCCGAGCTCCGGATCGTATATGGAAGTCTTCGAATGACCAGAGCAATGACCATGATGATCAGGGTGCCTGTCAGAATGATCGGTTTTTTGTTGAATGCCATGATCATCGAGATACCGACGACCGATCCCGGAATGACATACGGCAGCATGCTCATGATATCGATCGTATTGCTTATCGTGTTCTTTCGCCTCGTAACAAGATAGGCAATCAGGATCGCGAGCAGGATGATGATCGTAAGCGAGCAGATACCGATCACAAACGTATTTTTGATGGCATTGCCAGCCACTTTGAACGCCGATTTATAGCTTTCTGTCGAATATCCAGGAATAAACGCTTTTCCGCTCGTTTTTCTGAAAGATTCATAAAAAATATAGATCTGCGGTAAAAAGGCGACCGCAACCACCAGGTAGCAGTACAAATGGATCAGAATATTGAAAATGCCTTTTGCGTGTTTCCGTTCAACAGGATGCAGAGCATTGATGGTAAACGAGAAACGGTTCGAGCTCCACTTCTGGACCAGGAAAATGACTGTCGTGATCAGGATCGCGATAACGCTGGTCGCGCAGGCGAACCCGTAGTTTCCGCCCGTCTCGGAAAAGAAGGCATTGTATATTTCCACCGGGAAGGTTCAGTATCCTTGCCCGATCAGCAGAGGAGTACCGAAGTCTGCGAAAGCACGCATGAATACGAGCAGAGCCGCAGCCAGGATCGTCGGCATGCATAGCGGGACAATGATCCTGAAGAAACGTCTTGCTCCTGTACAGTTCATGCTTTCCGCACCCTCCAGCAGCGAATTCGCACCCGATACATACAGGAAAACGGGAGGGAACAGCTGCAGGGAAAGAACGAGCAGGATGCCTACGCCGGTCACGATCCATATATCTTTCCATATATGTTTTTTCGCTGTCATAACCGTTTACTCCATATCATTCATAATGCCTTTTACCAGGTTTATTTCAGTGTTTGTATTAAAGACATTGATCTTCTCTTTTTTTTACAGTAAGCCACACTTTCGTTCCGTCCAGGATCGTCTGGTCGATCAGGGATTCCTGGATCACTTCGATCGGCTCTCCTTTTTTAGTATGCAGGAAGTAGTGGGTGTTGATCCCAAGAAAGACACTGCTGTCGATCGTAGCCCTCAGCACACCGTCCTGCGGCTCTGTATTCAGGGTGACATCCTCCCCCACCT
>Belle_p2__coassemble_1791_pt1 | contig 20471 bp, 19 predicted proteins | sample Belle_p2__metabat2_low_PE_017 | metagenome-assembled genome bin Belle_p2 | reverse complement strand
GGAATTGAAAACCAGCTCTTCTTAATACCTGAAAAACTCTATTTATTTTGTCCGATTTCTTGACATAGGACCAGGGGCACACGGGGATAGCTCGCTTATGCGACGAGATATCGTCATCGAACGAGAACCGACTGTTCGCTTTTTAAGCGAAAGGAAGCCCCCACCTCTTCAGGTGGGGGCAGGATGTCACATTTCACGCTTTTCGGAAGCCAATCCGTGATCGTCAGTGCTTCGCTCTGCGATTTCGGGATATGGATCAGCACATGCCAGGAAAGCGTGTCATCGGTCAGATCCTTCCGGTCATGGATCGTAAACGTGCTGCCAGGCAGAGACGGATCCCATTTTTCGAGCAGAGGCAGAAGCGTCTGCTCCGCCCTTTCTTCGACAGAATGGCCCCGATCTTTCAGGACCCCTTTATTATAGAGTGTCCCCGAGTCCGCGCCCGAACCCGACTTGTAGGAAAAAGCAATGTTCTTTCCCTGTTCTATAACCGTGTGGCCCGTGATCACAAAACCTTTCGTCTTTGATTCCCATGATTCTTTTTTCCATACAAGATCGATCACGCCGGAAGTGAAGCCGTTCTCATTTTTATTGATCTCGCTCTCCTTCAGGCCGAACGCATCCGTGACCGCTTTCTCCAGCTGTTCTTTCTGCTCCGGCGAAAAATACGGATCCTCGCCGCTCAACGTATCCTCATACATCCAGCCCGGCTGAAGCGAACTGTACGAAAGATCGATCAGCACATTCCATCGGGCCTGCATCGGATCATTTCCCGAAGCCAGGATCCCGATCCCTTCTTTGATCAAGGGATCGTACTGCTCGCATTCCGGAATATAAACGCCCATTTCCTGCTCGATGCTTTCGTCCCCCTTTTCGAGCACCGCCTTATTGACAGCCTGCTGCCAGCCCAGAAGCACCTCTTCCTTTGTCGTACAAGTGATCGTATATGTCGTATGATCTTCCTGTTCAAATCGATAAGGAAGCTCGATCGTATCTTTTCCATCGACAGGTGGCGCGATGTCGGCTTCGAGCCGCAGATCCGTTTCATTGAACACATCCTTCAGCGTCCAGCCGTTCAGTTCTTCTTTCGCCTCGTTCACCACGATGGTCCACGTGATCGTCCCGTCCGCGTTTTTCGTGCCCCTTTTTTCAGCATCTAATAGGTATATATCAGATCCGGGCCACACGTGCCTGCTGTGCTGGATCCTGTCTGTATCTCGACATAGTTTTTCAGGGTATTGTTTTCATTATTATCTGTCTTTTGCAGGACCATCTCATAAGCAAGCGTATAGGATTCTCCCTTTTTCAGACCAGGAAGTGTCACCGAAAACGAATCATCGTTCCATGTTTTCCATTTTTTCGACCGATCACGTCACTAAAAAACCGCAGGATCTTTTGATCATACGGTTTCATACAGATTCAGGCAGAACGCACAAGATCCGCAAACTCAAGCGGGATGACCTTCGCTACCTCATTGGGATCCGCCTCGATCTGCAGACCGATCTTTCCTCCCGAAAAGAAGATTGTATCATACAGGATGGCATCCTCCTGCGCGAAGGTTCGGAACTGCTTTTTCATGCCAAGCGGAGAACATCCTCCCCGGATGTATCCGGTGATCTTCGTCAGATCCTTCAAATGGATCATTTCCGTGTTCTTCACGCCAGCCGCTCTGGCACATTTTTTAAAATCCAGTTCCTGATCGACCGGGATCATGAAGACCAGATACTCTTTCGTGTTCGCCTGGGCGACAAGCGTCTTGTAGACCCGCTCGACCGGTTCGCCAAGCATATGCGCCACATGCACCCCGTCGACCGGATCGTTTTTCGCGTGCTCATACATGTGTTCGGTATACGGGATCCCTTTCGCCTCAAGCAATCGCATCGCATTCGTTTTTTCGTGTTTCATATATTCTGTTCTTTCCTTAGCTGCAGCTTGGCCAGAAGCCTTCCCGCCACCTGGACCTTGGTCATGCCGTTGTCCATCGCGCTTTTTTCGACATAACGGTGCGCCTTCTGCTCGTTCCAGTGAAAATGATCCATAAGCTCCATCTTGCATCGGTCCACCGTCTTCAGATCGTTCAGCCGCTTCTGCGTCTTCGCGATCTTCGCTTCCAGAAGCGCCGTCTGATTCATGAACTGTTCGGTCAGCGCGATGACCTGGAGCATGGTCGCTTTCGGACACGGAACGACAAAGACGAGCACTTTGGAATCGCGCATCTGATACGCGACCTGATCATATACCGCAGCCCGGACAAGCAGGATCGTATAAATATCATACGACGAGGAAATATCCCGTATTTCCAGCGGCGGCAGCGTTTTCTGGACCCAGATGAGATCAAATTTCTCTTTCAGGAGCCGCTGCTTTATGTCTACCATACTCTGTACGCACACATACGGCAAGTAGAATGTATTCGGGAACAGCTCCCGGAACAAAGGATCCTCTTATTTATCGGAAACAATTAAAACCTTTTTCCTCTCCTTCATAGCTCGTTCACTTACCGGTATAAGGTAATCATCCTTTCCGGAACGAAGCGACGCACCCATTCGCTTTCATAGGCAAGGCCAAACGCCTCCTGCTTGCTTTGAGGCAGCCTTTTGATCGTGCCCACGTCGCATGAATTGTTGAGCGGCGCCTCGAGCGGCAGCTTCTTTTCGACCCCGTCAAGCCCGGCGTAGATGAGCAGCGAAAAGCTCAGATACGGATTGCACATCGGATCGGGCGACCGAAGCTCGGCGACCCGCCTGTTCCTGCGGTCGATATGGATCAGCTCATGCAGATGATCGGTCGACCATCCGACATGGTCGGGCGCTTTCTGTTTTCCGAGCCGCTCGTACGACGATTCGCCCGGATTGAAAAAGAGCGTCAGCTCGCTGATATGTGCCAGGATGCCGGCCAGAAAATGATCGATCGTCTCCTGCTCCATCGAGGACGAGAACTTCATCACGATATGCATGCCGTTGCCAGGCATCCCCTCGATCGGCTTAGGACCGAAATCCGCGTACAGACCATTGCTTTCGGAAACCGTCCGCACGACCCATTTGAACATGGACGCTTCGTCCGCCGCCTGCAGCGGCAGGGAGGAATGAAAATCGATCTCCATCTGGCCCGGTCCGCACTGATGATACGACGCCTGCGGCTGCAGCCCCATCTGTCCCAGGGTCATGCACAGCTCGCGCCGGATGTTTTCTCCTTTATCCTCCGGCGCCACATCCATATAACCGGCCTGATCGAGCGGTCTGGTCGTGCATCGGCCGGTTTCGTCGAGCAGGAACAGATAAAACTCAAACTGGGTCGAGAGATCAAAATACACATCCTGATCGGCCGACGCTTTCATCGCGTCCTTGAGCATGCGTCGGCAGTCGAGAGGATGCACCGCCTGATCCTGATCGAACAGATCGCAGATCATGCAGATGACGCTGCCATCCACTGAACGCCACGGCAGGATCTTGGCCGAAGAAATATCCGGTCTCAGATACAGGGCGCGGTTTTCGGTCGACGTCAGACCGGGAAGCGCATTGGCATCGATCTCGATCCCATGTTTGAGCACTTTAGGCAGATGGTCAGGCAGGATCGAGATATTTCTCTGGATGCCGAAAACGTCAAAAAACGCCAGCCGGATAAAACGGACATCCTCCTCTTCTATAAATGTCAGTAAATCTTCTATGCTACTCATATATTATTCTCCATTCTTTCACATTATAATGTAACTAAATGTAAATTAAAATATTTTCAGAAATTTTTCAAAGTTGTTGACAAACGTTTTCATCCCGCTATAATAAAGACATCAAACGGCAAAGGCGTCGTAAAAAGAGAGATCCGCAAGGATCAGGCTCTTTAACGACCGCTTTTGCCGTTTTTTATTCAAGAAGGAGAATCAATATGGATCAGGTAACAGAAATGTACGGAACAAACGTATTCAACGAACAGACGATGCGTGAACGCCTTCCGAAAGAAACGTTCAGGGAACTCGAAAAAACGATTCAGGACGGTAAGCCGCTCAATATTAAAATAGCCAACGCCGTAGCCCACGCGATGAAAGTCTGGGCGATCGAAAAAGGAGCCACGCACTTTACGCACTGGTTCCAGCCAATGACCGGCGTCACGGCCGAAAAGCATGACAGCTTCATCAATCCGCAGGATGACGGAACGGTGATCATGGAATTTTCCGGAAAAGAACTCATCAAAGGCGAACCGGACGCTTCCAGCTTCCCGAACGGCGGTCTGCGCGCCACATTCGAGGCCCGGGGCTATACCGCATGGGATCCGACAAGCTACGCTTTTATCAAAGGAAAGGTGCTTTGTATCCCGACCGCGTTTTGTTCCTATACCGGATTCGCTCTGGACAAGAAGACACCGCTGCTCCGCTCGATGGCCGCGATCAACAAACAGGCACTGCGGATCCTGCGGCTGTTCGGCAACGAGGACGTTCAATCCGTGAAGACGACCCTCGGCCCGGAACAGGAATACTTCCTGATCGACAAAAAATATTACGAGCAGCGCAAGGACCTGATCTATACCGGACGCACATTGTTCGGCGCACCTGCACCAAAGAGCCAGGAAATGGAAGACCATTATTTCGGAACGATCAAATCCCGCGTACAGGATTTCATGAACGATCTCAACGAAGAACTGTGGAAGCTTGGCATCAGCGCAAAAACAGAACACAACGAGGTTGCCCCTGCCCAGCATGAACTGGCGCCTGTGTTCTCTACCACCAATATTGCCGTCGATCACAACCAGCTGACAATGGAAATCATCCAGCGCACAGCCAAAAAGCACGGCCTTGTCGCGCTGCTTCATGAAAAGCCGTTCGAAGGGATCAACGGTTCCGGAAAGCACAACAACTGGTCCATCTCGACCGATACGGGAATGAACCTGCTCGAACCAGGCGATACCCCGTATGAGAACGCCCAGTTCCTCCTGTTCCTTACGGCGATCATCAAAGCCGTGGATGAACACCAGGATCTGCTCCGGCTTGCCGTCGCCACAGCGGGCAACGATCACCGTTTAGGCGCAAACGAGGCACCTCCGGCCATCATTTCGATCTTCCTTGGCGACGAGCTGACACAGATCCTCGAAGCGATCGAAAACGACACGCCATATGCCGGCCAGGGCAAGGAACGCATGGAGATCGGTGCCGATGTCCTGCCGAAATTTACGAAAGACGCCACGGACCGCAACCGGACTTCCCCGTTCGCTTTCACCGGAAACAAATTCGAATTCCGCATGCCTGGCAGCGCGCTTTCTGTCGCACAGCCGAACATCATGATCAACACGGTCATCGCAGACGTTCTCGATGAATTTGCCGATGTTCTGGAAAATGCCGACAACTTCCAGCTTGCGCTCCACGATCTGATCCAGCAGACGCTCAAAGACCACAAGCGGATCATTTTCAACGGCAACGGATACGACGATTCATGGGTGGAGGAGGCGAAGCGGCGCGGCCTGCTCAATTTGAAAACAACAGTCGATGCGCTGCCTTACAGCATCCTTCCGCAGAATATCGAACTGTTCGAACGCCAGGGCGTCCTGATGAAAGACGAGATCGTTTCGCGCTACGAGATCATGATGGAGGAATATACAAAGATCCTCAATATCGAAGCGCTGACGATGACCGACATGACGAGCAAGCAGATCCTGCCGGCAGTCGCGAAGTTCGAGAAAAAGCTGGCCGAGACAGCTGTGTTGAAAAAATCGCTTTCCGCTTCGATGCCGGCAGCCTATGAAACACAGACGCTCGAAACGATCGCAGCCTTTGCGGACGAAGCGTTCCAGGCTTTGAAGGATCTTGAAACAAAGATCGAAGAGCTGCACGCGATCGACGACTTCGAACTGGCAGGCGCCTTTGTCCGGGATGTCATCATTCCGGCCATGGATGCTCTGAGAGCCCCTTGCGACACGCTCGAGATGCTTACCGATACGAATGACTGGCCGTTCCCGACTTACGGAAAGCTCTTATTCGGAATCATTTAAAATAATTCAATTCACCGACAGGAAGCTGTCGGTGTAATTTTCAGGAGGAGATAGTATGTGTACGATTTTTGGAACCAGCAACCGATCATTTGGTGAACGAAGAATTGCAGCCGCTCTGGCAAAAACGACGATGCGCGGGCCCGACTCGATGCGGATCGAACCGTGCGGCGGCGGATGGCTCGGATTTCAGCGCTTAGCCATCATGGGATTAAACGAGGAAGGCATGCAGCCGTTTCGCCATCATGGATCCATGGTCGTATGCAACGGGGAAATATACGGGTTCCGTCCCCTCAAAGAGGAACTGACCGAAAAGGGATATACGTTCCGCTCGGACTCGGACTGCGAGATCCTGCTTCCGTTATATGAACAGTACGGCACCGATATGTTCGCCATGCTGGATGCCGAATTTGCCTGCATCCTCTACGATGCCCGAACAGACAGCCTGATCGCGGCCAGGGATCCGATCGGGATCCGCCCGATGTTTTACGGGTACGACAAGGAAGGCTATATTTACTTCGCTTCCGAGGCCAGGAACCTGATCGGTATCGCTGAAAAGGTCATTCCTTTTCCTCCCGGCTATTACTATTATAACGGACAGTTCGTATGCTACCGGGATATGAGCGACGTGCGCTCCTACAGCAGCGACACGCTCGAAACGATCTGCACCAACATTCACGATCTGCTCATCGAAGGGGTCGGCAAGCGTCTTGATTCGGACGCAAAGATCGGCTATCTGCTTTCGGGCGGTCTGGATTCATCGCTTGTGTGCGCGATCGCGCAAAGCCGCTCGAGCGTGCCGATCGAAACGTTCGCGATCGGGATGAGCGAGGATGCGATCGATCTCAAATACGCCAGAGAGGTTGCTGAATATATCGGCAGCCATCACCATGAGATCCTTATTACGGAAAAAGATGTGCTCGATTCGCTCGAGGAAGTGGTCGGCGCCTTGGGAACGTACGATATCACGACGATCCGGGCGAGCATCGGCATGTACCTGATCTGCCGGGCCATTCATCAAACGAGCGATATACGCGTGCTGCTCACCGGCGAGATCTCTGATGAGATGTTCGGATACAAATATACGGATTTTGCCCCGGACGCCCTGGCCTTCCAGAAGGAAGCGGAAAAGCGGATACGCGAGATCTATATGTACGATGTCCTGCGTGCCGATCGCTGCATTGCCTCCCATTCCATGGAAGCGCGGGTGCCGTTCGGCGATCTGAAATTTGTCGATTATGTCATGCATATCGATCCGCAGTACAAGCTGAACACGTACGGCAAAGGGAAATATCTGCTGCGCCACGCGTTCGTGAAGGATCATCTGCTTCCCTATTCGATCCTGATGCGCGAGAAAGCGGCTTTCTCGGACGCGGTCGGCCACTCGATGGCCGATTCGATCAAGGAATATGCCGAAAGCTATTATACGGATGAACAGTTTGAAATGCTTTCCGGAAAATACGATCATGCCAGACCGTATACAAAGGAAAGCCTGCTATACAGAGAATTATTTGAAAAATACTACCCCGGACAAAGCGAAATGGTCAAAGACTTCTGGCTGCCGAACCAGGAATGGGAAGGATGCCATGTCAGCGATCCTTCTGCACGCTATTTGTCCAACTACGGGGAAAGCGGAGTTTAAGGAGGAACAAGATGCAGTTTACAATGAATGAACACGATGCCTGCGGGATCGGAGCTGTCGTACAGATCGATGGCACAAAAAGCTACAAGGTCGTAGATCAGGCGCTGCAGATCGTCGAAAAGCTCGAACACAGGGCCGGAAAAGATGCCAGCGGCAAGGTGGGCGACGGTGTCGGCATCCTTCTTCAGATCCCGCATGCCTTTTTCTCGACACTGCCTTTCGATCTGGGAAACGAGCGCGAATATGGGGTGGGCATGTTTTTCTTCCCGCAGGACACGCTGAAACGTTCCCAGGCCATGAAGCTGTTCGAAACGATCTGCGAAAAAAAGGGAATGGAATTTATCGGCTGGAGAGAGGTTCCCTGCGATCCGGACCTGCTTGGCGAACCAGCAAGGGAATGCATGCCGTATTTGATGCAGGGGTTCGTGCGCAAGCCGGCCGATGTCGAAAAAGGGCTGCCTTTCGACCAGAAGCTGTATGTGATCCGGCGTGAGTTTGAAAAGTGCGCCAAGGATACATATGTGGCGTCGCTTTCCTCCAGGACCATCGTGTACAAAGGAATGTTCCTTGTCGATCAGCTGCGCCGTTTCTACTTTGATCTGCAGGACGAGCGCTGCCAGAGCTCGATCGCGATCGTGCATTCACGCTTCTCGACGAACACGACGCCGTCATGGCGCCGTGCCCATCCGAACCGTCTCATTGCCCATAACGGCGAGATCAATACGATCCAGGGCAACGAGAACCGGATGCTCGCGCGCGAGGAAAGCATGAACTCCCCGTTCACGAATCAGTTTTATCAGGAAATCCTGCCGGTCATGGATGTGACCGGATCGGATTCTGCCCGGCTGGACAATACGCTGGAATACTTCATGATGAACGGCATGGATCTGGTCAAGGCGCTCATGATCACGATTCCCGAACCGTACAAACATACGAATATGGAACAGGATAAATATGATTTTTATCATTACTATGCCACGATGATGGAGCCATGGGACGGCCCGGCAGCGATCGTGTTCTCGGATGGCGATATCGTAGGCGCGCAGCTGGACCGCAACGGTCTGCGTCCGGCCCGCTACTATATCACGAAAGACAACATGCTTGTCCTTTCCTCGGAAGTCGGGGTCCTTGATGTGCCGGCCAGCCGGATCGTGGAAAAATCGCGGCTCGAGCCGGGAAAGATGCTCGTGATCGATACGGCAGGAAAAGGCCTGATCAAGGATGAGGATCTCAAGAAAAAATACGCGGATGCGCATCCGTACGGCGAATGGCTCCATCAGAATCTTCTGCATCTCAAAGATCTGAAAGCACCGGACAAAAAATCGAGGATGCATACGCAGAAGCAGCGGGATTCCCTGTACAAGTTTTTCGGATATACGTATGAGGATATGAAAGAACAGATCCTGCCGATGGCTCGTACGAACAAGGAGCCGATCGCGAGCATGGGCACGGATATTCCTTTAGCACCGTTCTCGAAGCTGCACCCTTCCCTGTTCCAGTACTTCAAACAGCTGTTCGCGCAGGTCACCAACCCGCCAATCGATTCGCTTCGCGAAGAAATCGTGACAGATACGACCGTATATATCGGATCGGACGGCAACCTTCTTCATGATGAGGGAAAAAACTGCCGTGTTCTTGAGATCGAACATCCGATCCTGGACTGCCAGGACATGGACAAGATCAAAAATCTGCATAAGGACGGGTTTCAGCCTTATATTCTTTCGACCTTGTTTTACCGGGGGATGCCGCTCAAGGATGCGATCGATCATCTGTTTGTCGAGGCGGACCGGGCATACCGCGACGGGGCGAATATCTTTATCCTGTCGGATCGGGGTGTGGACGAAAGCCATATGGCCATTCCGAGCCTACTTGCTGTTTCGGCTCTTGAACAGCATCTGATCCGTACGAAGAAAAAAACGGCCGTTTCGATCATTGTCGAAAGCGGCGAGCCGAAACGGGTCCACGATTTCGCATGCCTGCTTGGCTACGGGGCAAGCGCGGTATATCCGTATCTGGCGCATGAATGCATCCAGGAAATGATCGATCTCGATATCCTGGACAAAGAGCCGTCGAATGCGGTGGCTTCCTACAACAACGCAGTCCTGAACGGGATTGTCAAGATCGCTTCCAAGATGGGAATTTCCACGCTGCAGTCGTATCAGGGGGCGCAGATCTTCGAAGCGATCGGCATCCATGAGGATGTGATCAGCGATTATTTCACGAATACGGTTTCGCGTGTTGGGGGCATCACGCTCAACGATATCGAAAACGATATTGTCTACCATCATGACAAGGCGTTCGATCCGTTAGGTCTTGGTACGGACACGTCGCTCGATTCGATCGGTTTCCACAAACTGAGAAGCGGCGAGAACAAGGAGGATCATCTGTATGATCCGAAAACGATCGTCCTGCTTCAGAAAGCATGCCAGCAAGGCGATTACGATCTGTTCAGGCAGTACAGCGAGCGCCTGAATGCCGAGCATCATCCGCATACATTGCGTTCGTGCATGGAATTCTGTTATGACCGGGAGCCGGTATCGCTGGATGAAGTGGAAAGCGTCGCTTTGATCGTCAGACGCTTCAAGACCGGGGCGATGTCCTATGGCTCGATTTCGCAGGAGGCGCATGAGTGCATGGCTGTTGCGATGAATACGATCGGGGGCAAGTCCAATTCGGGCGAAGGCGGCGAGATCGAAAGCCGTCTGGGCACGATCCGGAACAGTGCGATCAAGCAGGTCGCTTCGGGACGTTTCGGAGTCACGAGCGAGTATCTGGTCTCGGCTCAGGAGATCCAGATCAAGATGGCGCAGGGGGCAAAGCCTGGCGAAGGCGGCCATTTGCCTGGCAACAAGGTCTACCCGTGGATCGCGAAAACGCGCTGCTCCACGCCGGGTGTCACTTTGATTTCCCCGCCGCCGCATCACGATATTTATTCGATCGAGGATCTTGCCCAGCTGATCTATGATCTCAAATGTGCCAATGACGATGCGCGGATCTCGGTCAAGCTTGTTTCCGAATCGGGCGTTGGCACGATCGCGTGCGGTGTGGCCAAAGCGGGTGCGCAGGTCATCCTGATTTCGGGCCTGGATGGCGGTACGGGGGCTGCTCCGCAAAGCTCGATCCATCACGCGGGCCTGCCGTGGGAGCTTGGCGTGATCGAAACGCATCACGCGCTTCTCGAAAATAATCTTCGCGACAAGGTGTTTGTCGAAACGGATGGCAAGCTCATGACGGGCCGCGATGTCGCGGCTGCTGCCCTTCTTGGCGCGGAGGAGTTCGGTTTTGCGACGGCGCCACTCGTAACGATGGGCTGCCGGATGATGCGGGTGTGCAATCTGGATACGTGTCCTTTCGGGATCGCGACGCAGAATGTGGAATTAAGGAAGCGGTTCAAAGGCAAACCGGAATATGTGATCCACTTTATGGAATTTGTGGCGCAGGAGCTGCGCGAGATCATGGCTTCGCTTGGTTTCAGGACGGTGGACGAAATGGTCGGACACAGCGAGTGCCTGAAGATCCGCAAGAGCGATGAGTCCAGCTACCATCTCGAACGTCTTGCCCGGATGATCGGCGAGAGCGCTCCGCTTCAGGAACAGAAGAAGGTCCCGTTCGATTTCAAGCTGGAACAGACGATCGATAAAACGGATGTGATCCCGGCTTTCAGACCGTATATGAAAAAGAATGCGCGGCCACATGAGGAGCGGTTCGGGATTTCGTCGCTGGATCGTGCTTTTGGTACGCAGTTTGGCGCGGAAGTGACGCGCAAATATAAAAACTCTCTGGCGGAGGATACGTTTGTCCTGCATCTGCATGGTGTGGGCGGCCAGTCTTTTGGCGCTTTTATTCCTGCCGGTGTGACTTTCGATCTGAAGGGCGATGCCAATGATTATTTCGGCAAAGGTCTGTCGGGCGGCAAGCTGGCGGTTTCTGTCGAGAAGGATGCGGCGACCACGCGCTGGAATATATGACGGGCGGTACGGTGCTGATCCTTGGCCGTACGGGCAAAAACGTGGCGGCTGGTATGTCGGGCGGTATTGCCTACATTTATGATGAAGAGCACGATCTGTACAAGAGGCTGAACGACGAGCTGGTGGATATGGAAAACGTGGAACACAAACAGGATGTGGAAGCGATCGGCCGGCTGCTCGAAGAGCATGTGAAAATGACAGGTTCGGCGAAAGGAAAATATCTTCTGGATCATTTTGACGAGGTGCTCGTGCATTTCAAAAAGATCATCCCGAGAGACTATAAAAAGATCAAGACAGAGATCAAGCGTCTTGAGGATCTTGGTTTCGATCACGAGGAAGCGCAGCTCAGAGCGTTTGAAGCTGCTCATGCATAAGGAGGATACATCATGGGAAAACCTACTGGATTTCTTGAATACGGACGATGCGAAAACAGCCATCGTCCAATCGGAGAGCGGATCAAAGATTTTAAGGAGCTGTATGTATCTCAGAGCGAGGCGGTCCGCAAAGAGCAGGCTGCCCGCTGCATGAACTGCGGTGTTCCGTTCTGCCAGTCGGCGATCGAGCTGAAAGGGATAGTGACGGGCTGTCCGCTGCACAATCTGATCCCGGAATGGAACGACGAGATCTATCACGAAAACATTGCGTATGCGCTCAACCGGCTGCGCAAGACCAATCCGTTTCCGGAATTCACGGGGCGTGTCTGTCCGGCGCTGTGCGAAAAAGCGTGTATCAACGGGTTCGACGGCGAAGCGGTGTGTGTGCATGACAATGAAAAATTCATTATCGAAAAAGCGTTCGAGCTTGGTCTGATGACGCCTCAGGTCCCGAAGGTGTGCTCAGGCAAGCGGGTGGCGGTCGTCGGTTCGGGTCCTTCCGGTCTTGCGCTGGCGGATATGCTCAACAGGCGGGGGCATGAAGTATGCGTATTCGAGCGCGAGGATATGCCGGGCGGTCTGCTCATGTACGGTATCCCGAATATGAAGCTGGATAAAAAGATCATCCGGCGCCGGATCCGGCTCATGAAAGAGGAAGGTGTTTCGTTCCATACGAACATGAATGTGGGCGAAGATATTTCCTTCGAGGAGCTGAAGGAACACTTTGACGCGGTTGCGTTATGCACGGGGTCGAAAAAGGCGCGTTCTATATTTGAAGGCGATTCGGGCATCGAAGGGGTGGACTATGCGGTCGATTTTCTTTCGGAAATCACGAAACGGCTCATGCTTGACCTTCCCCTTCCCGACCTGCACGGCAAAAAGGTGATCATTGTCGGCGGGGGCGATACGGGCAATGACTGCTGCGGTACGGTCGTGCGGCTTGGCTGCTCGGATGTTGTCCAGCTGGAAATGATGCCTGAGCCGCCTGAAACGCGTGGCGAGGACAATCCGTGGCCGGAATGGCCGAAGGTCAAAAAGACGGATTACGGTCAGCAGGAGGTCATGTTTGTCGAAGGACATGATCCGAGGCGTTATAAAACGACGGTTGAGTCGGTCGATCTGGAAGAGGGTGTCCTGAAGGCTGTGCATACGTGTCTTGTCGACATGACGCCGAACGGGCCGGTAAAGGTCGAGGGCAGCGAACAGGTGCTGGAATGCGATCTGATGCTTATTGCGGCCGGTTTTGTCGGGATCGAGGATTATGTCAAAGAGATGACGGGCCTGGAGACGACAAGGCGCAACACATTCAAAACGCTTCCTCTTCATTACCGCTGCGGCGAGGAGGACAAGGTGTTTGCGGCGGGCGATGCGCGCAGAGGCCAGTCGCTAGTCGTATGGGCGATCCATGAGGGCCTGGAATGTGCCAAGGAGATCGATCAGTTTCTGATGGGTTATTCCAATCTGGAATAAAATACAAGTGTGAGGTTACAAATCTTCACACTTTTTATATTTACAAGTTTTCAGTAATATAAGTTTCCTGCTTCGGATCGTCGAGTATTTGTTTTATTTCGTGTACCGACAGGCTGAACCGGCGCAAGACGGAAATTTTCTTTAATTTTTCGATGTCCTTTTCTGTAAATTGTCTGTATCCGTTTTTTTGTGTCTGCAGATCGATCAGCTGCTGTTCTACATAGTATTTGATCGCTTTTTTGTTGTATGGCTTTTTCTGGCTGCTTCGCTGATGAGCACATCGATCACCTCCGCACAAAGTATAAACTGTCCTCCAGGGGGGCGGTCAACAAAAAAAACAGACGATCGTTCTGTTTCTGGTCGTCTGTTTCGTGTCTTGGTCATTCAATTTCCACGATCATTTCGATCTCGATCGGAGAACCTAACGGAAGTTCGGGAACGGCTACGGCTGTTCTGGCATGCTTTCCTGTTTCGCCAAACACTTCGGCAAGAAAATCGCTGGCTCCGTTTGTCACGACGTGCTGGGATACGAATCCTGGCGCGCTGTTGACAAAGCTCTGAAGCTTGACGATCTTCTTTACCTGATCGAGGTTTCCAAGATAGGATTTGAGGGCGGCAATCGCATTGATCATGCACACTTTGGCGGCTTCCTGGGCCTGTTCCAAGGTGACATCGCTTCCTACGTGTCCTTTATAAATGAGCTCGTTGTTTCTTGTCGGGAGCTGACCGCTCAAAAAGAGCAGGTTTCCGGTCTGGCTGACGGCAATATAGCTTCCTTTGGGTGCCGGGCTTTCGGGCAGTTCGATGCCCATTTCTTTCAATTTTGTTTCTGGTGTCATTTTCTTTCTCCTTTTGAAAACGGAAGAGCCCGGTTTCCTGGACTCGTTGTTCTTACAGTTCTTCTCCGTTTGTTTCGATAACGTGTTTGTACCAGTCGAACGATTTCTTTTTCGAGCGGTTCAATGTACCGTTTCCGTCATTGTCCTTGTCGACATAGATGAATCCATAGCGTTTTTTCATTTCTCCGGTCGATGCGGATACGATATCGATCGGCGCCCACATCGTATAGCCTAACAGGTCGACACCTTCGTATTCGACCGCTTCTTTCATGGCCTGGATATGGCTTCTCAAGTAATCGATGCGGTAATCGTCGTTGATGCTTCCGTCTTCTTCGACAACGTCTACGGCACCGAATCCGTTTTCCACGATCATGAGCGGCTTATGCCAGCGGTCCCACTGCCAGTTGAGCGCGTAGCGCAGTCCGACCGGATCGATCTGCCATCCCCACTCGCTCGCTTTGACAAAATCGTTCTTTACGAGATCTTCCCATTCGTGATAGTCGTACGTGATATCTTCTTTCTGATCTTTTGTGGCGAAAGACATGTAGTACGAGAAGCCGACGTAATCGACTGTTCCTTCGAGAAGGTCTTTCTTTTCCTCTTCGGAAAGATCGATATGAATATTGTCCCGTTCCCAGAGCTTTTCGATCATTGTCGGAACTTTTCCGAGGCAGTGAACATCGCCGAACCAGTATCTTGTATTCATGGCGTTATAGGCTTTCATGATATCTTCCGGTTTGCAGGAATACGGATAGATCGGGCAGAATGCGATCATGCATCCGACCATCATGTCCGGGTCGATCTCATGAGCGATCTTGACAGCTCTTGCGCTGGCAATCAGTTCGTTGATGGCTGCCTGATACATGAGCTGTTCCATGTTGTCGCCTTCTTTGACAAGGATGCCTGAATCCTGGATGAGGTGATGGGCGCTGTTCCATGTGGTCTGGTTATTGATCTCGTTAAATGTCATCCAGTATTTTACTTTGCCTTTGTAGCGTTCAAAACATGTTTTTGCGAATTTTACGAACAGATCGATGACGCGCTTGTCAGTAAATCCATTGTACTTTTTGACAATTCCCCATGGAATTTCGAAATGGGAAAGCGTGATGACAGGTTCGATGCCGTTTTTATGGCACTCGTCGAACAGATCGTCATAAAATTTCAGACCTTCCTCATTTGGTTCGTCTTCGTCTCCGTTCGGGAAGATGCGTGTCCATGCGATCGAAGTACGGAATGCCTTGAATCCCATCTCGCCAAACAGTTCCACATCCCCTTTGTAGTGATGATAAAAATCGATGGCTTCATGGTTCGGATAATTCTCGCCTTCCACTAATCCGTCCGTGATCCTGCGAGGTACGTCACGGGTTCCTGCTGTCATGACGTCGGCTACGGAAAGGCCTTTTCCGCCTTCCTGCCAGCCGCCTTCGAGCTGATGAGCGGCTACTGCGCCACCCCATAAAAAATCCTTTCTTAATGTCATAATTAATCCTCCATATGTAATATTATAAAGGATTTTGCAAAAAAGAAAACGGTTTCTGTTTATCGTCTGCTTTTGGTTTGCCGGCAATTTCTTCGAAACGGACAAGGTTGTGCTATAATCGGTAAGGAAAGGAAGAAATGGTATGAATTCTAAAAATAAAAATGTATGGATCTGGGGACTGGTCATCGCCGTTGTCGTGATCGGGGCTGTGTTTTTCTTTCTGCCGCATAAACAGACGACAGAAGCCTCCAGTCTGGATCTTTCCAAAACGTATATCGCGGATATCGTTGTCAAAGATTACGGTACAATCGAAGTGGAACTGGATCCAAAGGAAGCGCCGCTTACGTGCGAGAACTTTATCGAACTGGCCAATGAAGGTTTTTATGACAATCTGACCTTCCACCGGATCATGAAAGGGTTCATGATCCAGGGCGGCGATCCGAACGGAGACGGTACAGGCGGTTCGGAAAAAACGGTCAAGGGCGAATTTTCCAGCAACGGTGTCGAAAACAGTTTATCGCATGAGCGCGGCGTGATCTCGATGGCTCGCTCGAGCGATAAGGACAGCGCGAGCAGCCAGTTCTTCATCTGCGACGCGGATGATCCGTTCCTTGACGGAGACTATGCCGCATTCGGCAAAGTGATCAAGGGAATGGATGTCGTGGACAAGATCGCAGATGACGCGAAACCGACAGACAACAATGGTTCTATCAGCAAGGACGAGCAGCCGGTCATCGAAACGATCACGATCAAAGAACAGTAGGATATGGCCGAAGTAAAAGTGTATGACCAGCTTCCTGAAGAAGCGGTCATGATCCGCACGAAAGTGTTCATGAAAGAACAAGGCTTCAAAAACGAGTTCGACCTGAGCGATGATCGGGCCGTCCATCTTGTCTTGTTCGAAAACAAAGTGCCGGTCGGAACATGCCGGATCTTCAAAGAAGAGGATCATTACGCGATTGGGCGTCTGGCCGTATTAAAAAGCGGGCGCGGAAAAGGTTTTGCGAAACAGCTTGTTTCAGAGGCTCAAAAAGAGATCACAAAACTTGGCGGAACGAAGATCCTGATCCATGCGCAGAAGCGTTTAGAAAAGATGTACGAGCGTTTCGGCTTCAGGTCTTGCGGGATCGAAGATCGGGACGAGGGTGTTCCTCACGTATGGATGCAGAACGAATAGCATTTTTAAAAGGCGGTAAGATCACCGCCTTTTTTGTTGACTTTTTATTTAAAAACAACTAATTTTATATCAAAGTTTATACTTGAGTATAAAATAGAGGAGGATGTATGAATAAGGTAAAGATCACTGTATTGAAAACAACATTTGATAAACAATTGGCCAAAGAATATGGCGTAAAAGGATTAACAGCCTGTCCTATGTTAAAAGAAGGCCAGGTTTTTTACGCTGATTACGCAAAACCGGAAGGTTTTTGTGACGAAGCGTGGAAAGCGATCTATCAATACGCGTTTGCTTTAGCCTATGGGGCGGGAAACGAACTGTTTTATTATGGAGATTGGATTCGAAAAAAGGGTGTGGCGATCTGCAGTTGCAATGATGGGATCCGTCCGGTCATCTTCAAGCTGGACGCGACCGATGAAACTTCCACGATCGACTATACCCCGATTCGATAAGGAGCCTATCATGCAGTCTTTGGAAAAGCGCAGAAACAAAGCGCAGGAAAACCGGGAAACGATTCTTAAAGCGGCGATTTCCCTATTTCAAAAATACGGCTTCGAGAATGTAACGATCGATGAGATCGGAAAAGAAGCGGGATTTTCGCGCGGAACCGTTTATAAGCTCTTTGTCAGCAAAGAAGATCTTGTAGTGTCTTATATGGTCCAGTGGAATCGATTGTACGAAAACTACTATCATGAGGAAATTGAACATTCTGAACAGAACGTTTTGGAAAAAATTCGTTCACTTACGCAATATATGCTCTCTGCTTCCACAAAGGGCGGACAGGCTTTTCAGCGGATCGCGATCGCAAGCGGTATGAAAGATGAACTTCTTGCAGAAAAAATTTCAAAATCCAACGCTTCGATCACGAAGATTTTCCAAGATCTTCTTTCATACGGACAAAGCGAAGGTTTGATCTCATCCGCATATTCGGTTTCCGAACTGATCGAAATGATCTACATTGTGCTTGAAGGATTGTGTTTGCGCTGGGCCGGAAGCTATAATGATCGATCACTGGAAGAGATTTCGGGTCCGGCGTTGAACATCTTGATCGAAACATTGAAAAACAAAAATTAAGGAGATGGAAATGAAACATATTTTGGTGATTGTCGGGGGCGGACGTCCAAATGGCAACACGGCCCGATTGGTTGATTCTTTTGTGTGTGGAGCTAAAGATGCAGGACATAAAGTCGAGAAGATTTCATTGACCAAGATCGAAATTAGAGGTTGTCTTGGATGCAATGCCTGTCGTAAAAGGTACGACTGTATTCAAAAAGATGGGTTTAATGCGCTGATCCCGAAAATTGAATGGGCTGATTTGCTGGTCTTTGCTTCCCCGCTCTATTTCTGGACGACTCAGCCCGATTGAAAGCTTTTATCGAACGCTTTTATTGTATTGCCCGTCAGGACGATCACCCGCCATTAGGACGTTATGAAAAATATCCCGAGAAAGATTATGCTTTGCTGATGACATCCGCCGATCATTTCTTCTGGACCTTTGAACAAGCGGTTTCTTATTATCGATTTGCGCTCGTGAATTACATGGGTTTCCATGACAAGGGAATGGTTCTTGCGGGTGGCTGCGGAGATTCGTCCGGAAAACCGGAAATAGAAAAAACACCTTATTTAGATGAAGCTTATAAGTTCGGAAAAAATATTTATGAACGCTGAAAACGTCCTTTTCAGGACGTTCTTTTAATTTGTTTTTGGAGCCATTCAAACAGGACAACTGCCTGATTGTCTTTTTGATCTTTTGCTCCATACAGCAATGTGACATTTTCCGTCTCCAAATGAGAGCGGATAATGTTTATAAATTCCGGAGTTATAGGATTGTTTTCCAGTTCTTTCTCATAACGAGTTTCAAATTCCGGAAAAAGATCCGGCTGATGTCCGAACCATTTTCTCAGTTCAGTGCTTGGCGCGATCTCTTTTTCCCAAAGATCGATTTTAGTATCGACTTTTTTGATTCCGCGAGGCCAAAGACGATCGACCAAGATTCGAAATCCGTCTTTTGGATCATAAGGTTCATAAATACGTTTGATTTTTAATGTTTTCATGGTTTCAAAATACGCCGGTTTGGCTTGAAATGCACGTCTTTTGCCGGACATTTCTTAATAATACGCTTTAGATACCGGATATTTAATGAAGTCAATTTCCTTTGAACAAATGTTCACAGGACTTAAGGTTTCCCTTTCCTGCTTCTGGAAAGCTTTTATTTCTTCTTCATTTACGGATTCCCCGAATCTGGAAGGATCAATGACTTCATAATCGAAATTCGAATAGATCGCAATCAGATTTCCGTGATTTTGACCGAAGAAAACGGCATTCTTTGGCGTATCCAAAGCGAGCTGAACTATTGCATCGACCCTTTCGATACCAAATACACTTGTATATTCTCCGTTTATGTCTTCATAGATCCTGAAAACGTAGGACAAGGACTCATCAGTAAACACAGAATAGTAAAACATCGGTAAGGAAGTAGTTTCATCGAAATCTTCAACGTAAATTCCTGCTCCGACCTTTACTGTATCCCGATCGATCGGGTTGATACCGGATTCCGAATCAAGAAATTCTCCAATATGCTCTTCCACATACTTATCAGCCCTTCGCGATTCAAAAGTCAGGAAATACATTCCTTCTTCTTGTGTTCTTGAAAAAAGGAGGATCGAGCCAGTCAATATTACCACAAACAACATTACACAGGCTATTATGATCGATCGATTTTTTCTAACTGAATTCTTCGGCATAATTATTCTTCGATAACACTTTCTAAATCGATTTCAATAATTTCTTCGTTTTTTGAATCTACCGAAAAATCATTTTTAAAGAACCACCGATACGCTCGATCAGCAATCACCTTTGTTTCAATGAAATCCAAACTTCCACCAATTACTGCTCCCACACCTGGAAGAAGTTTCCCTAAATTAACAATCCCTTTAGTGCCAAATTTAGTTACAAATCGAAATCCAACTTTTTGATTGATTTTCGTTAAAACTTTTCCAGGTATTTTCTTTATTAATCCATTTGCAAATTTTACTCCAAATTTAATACTTGCCTGTTTAATTACCTCATTAACAGTAACTCCAGCTAAACAAGCATAAACGAATGTTTGTGTTTCATCGCTATCTAGTTCCAATCCAGCCATATAAGCGGTACATGCAATCATACGCATTTGTACATAAATTACACTGGTTACATTTGCCGGAAGCGTGATCGGCATTGTGATAAATCCGCCAAATCCAGTAACAAAACCAGATGTCGCACATTTTGTGACTTGGTTTTTCAGCATTGCTTCACAAGCCGATTCCGTTGTTGGATAAGTTTTTAAGTATTGATTCGCCATTTCCTCAACGCTAGGACTTACTTTTGGAATACCATTCAAACATTTATCATAACAAGAATCTAAAATCTTCATGATATCTTCTTGTGATATAACACTTTTTTCTTTTTCCATATTTTATTTCCCTTTTCTCTTTTTATCAAAATATTCTTTTAAAGATTATATCACAGAGAATCATTAGAAATATTTTTATTTCTAATTCTGGCCTTTTCTA
>Belle_p2__coassemble_1764_pt1 | contig 20952 bp, 21 predicted proteins | sample Belle_p2__metabat2_low_PE_017 | metagenome-assembled genome bin Belle_p2 | reverse complement strand
TTTTACACTGTCTCCAGGGAATCCCACGGTTTTAACCGTGGGAGGATGTCAAGTACAATGAACCGATGCTTTCGTGGGAATTCATCCGCGATACCGGAAAGCTCGCTCACGAGCAGGATCTGAAAGTTGTCGTGGTGACCAACGGCAGTACGAGCACCAACGCTTTAAAGGAAGTGCTCTCGTATGTGGACGCGTTCAACATCGATCTGAAAGGGTAGGCGACTGTTGCCACAAAAAAGGAATATTTGGATTTGATAATCATTAAATCTTGTTTATCGCTTCGTCGTCTGGCAGAATACTCTTAAAGAGGTGTTCTTCATGATCAGAAAAAGCGAGCTGACAAAAGATTTCTACAAGCCAAAAGAAGTAGGCAATATGATTGGCAAGGGGCAGAGGTGTATTGCCGACATGGTCCGTTCCGGAAAACTGGAAGCCATGCGAAGCGATACCAACCGCATCCTGATCCCCAAAGATAATGTAATAAAACTGCTGGATCAGGCTGGACTGCTTGTTGAAGACGAAGAAAGAAGAGATGCTGTTTATGTCCGGGTTTCGTCCCATGAGCAGAAAAACAGAGGAGATCTGGAAAGACAGGTCATTGACATTCTGAATGCCTGCGAAAAAGAAGGCCTGGATAAGCCGGTCATCATTCGGGATACCGGCTCCGGCCTTAACACAAAGAGAAAAGGGCTGACCCGGCTGATCGAGATGGCGAAAGACCATGAGATCAAGAGGATCTTCATTACGAACAAAGACCGGCTCACGCGTTTTGGCTACGAGTACCTGGAAGAACTGTTTTCCATGGCGGATGTCGAACTGATCGCCCTGCAGGAAAAAGAAAACAAAGAGCTTCAGGAAGAGCTGATCGATGACATGATGAGTCTGCTGGCGTCCTTTTCCGGAAAACTTTACCGGATCAGAGGAAACCAGAAAAAGAAGATGCGGGAAATCATAGAATCCGTACCCGACCTGGAGGACGAAGAATGAACAGAACGAAAACGATTCAGACCATGCCTGTTCCTCCTGTTTACGAACAGCCGGATTCTATCGTCATTCCTCTGGAGATCCGGCTGGATAAAAGACTCTGCCCGGAAGTCGTCACCTGTATCGACAGCGGGTTTGCTATCTATTCCAAAGCGTACAGAACCGCCTTTTCCCGGATCAACCGCGGGCAGAGAAACCTTGGCCGGCTTACAAAAGAGATTCAGGACGAATACGGCCTGAAAAGCCGGACGGCCAATTCCATTGCCAGAGATGCAAAGGCCAGACATAAGGCGGGACTGGAGCTGGCGAGGGCGCAGGCCGCAGACCTTCGTGCTTCCATGGTCCGCAAAAAGAAGAGAAAGGCAGAGCTGAAGAAGGCAGTCGAAGAAAAAAGCAGAAAAGCCGCCTCCAATCTGCTGGACGAAAGAGAATTGTCCTGCTACCGCAGGCAGAAGCAGGAGCTGTGGCATCTTGGCCAGCTGATCCGCAGGCTGGAAGCAAAACTGAAACGATGGACGAAAGATCTGAAAAACAGACACGTCCGCCTCTGTTTCGGTACAAAAAAGCTTTTCAACGCCCAGTACCATCTGGAAGAAAACGGTCTTTCCAGCCGCGAGGAGTGGAAAGAGATGTTCGTAAGAAGCCGCGATCGGATGATGTATCTGTGCGGAAAGAACGACGAGAAGAACGGAAACCAGCTCTGCCATCTGCTCCGCATGGAAGATGGGTCCTGGAAGATCGGAGTTCTTCCTGTCATGAAACCCGGGAAAGGAAAGGACATGATCATCACCGGTCCGGTCAAGATCACCCATGCTTCTGGTCTGGAGCTGCTCAACAAGACATTTGACGGCTTTGAAGCCGAAAAACCGGCAAAACAGGCAGTCAGTGTCCGGATCCTGAGAAGGAAGAAAGGAGATTATGTCCAGTTCTTTCTCCATCTGCCAAAACCGGAAGGATGGAGCACTTCCTCCTTTGAAGGGACGATCGGCCTGGACTTTAATGCCGACCATATCGCTTTATGCGAGACAGACAGAGGCGGAAATATCATCTATGCCAAAAAGTTCAGCCTTTCCGGACTGAGCCGAAAGAATCACAACTATAACCGAGGAATAATGCAAATGATGGCTGCCATAAAGGAGATCGCAGCCGAAGCCCGCTTCAAAGGCAAAGACCTTGTCATCGAAGATCTCGACTTCTCGAAAAAGAAGTCCGATCTCCAGAAAAACAGAAACTATAACCGGATGATCACCCGGCTTGCCTATGGTCAATATACTGAGGCTGTAAAAAGAAGATGTTTTAAAGACAATGTGGAACTGAAGATCGTTGACCCTGCTTACACCTCGAAAGAAGCACAGAAGACGGTATGCAGAGAACTTGGCATCAACATCCATCTGGGTGCCGCCTGCCTGATTGCAAGAAGAGGTCTAGGCCTCTTTTAGCAATAGAACGTAAAAAATCCCCTGCAGGGAAGATTGGAACGCCAGAGGATGTTCCTTTCGGGCTCTGAGGGGGAAGCTGTTCAGAATGCTGTCCGGCTCAATGCATCAAGGTGCAGGCCCCGGAACAGAACTGGCATCAGGCGTAGGATGCCGGGCCCGTCAAAAGCGGGGTGGAAAGCCTGGATCCATATTTTCCAATTATTTGCTACGCTTTTCTCAAACATATTACGATTATGTGTCCGGAAACCTCGAAACGGTCAAACAGTTCATTGCGCTGGCTGCCACGAAAGCGCATGTGGAAATCACCACACTGATCGTGCCCGGAAAAAACGATTCGGCAGAAGAGATGGATGCGCTCGCTTCGTTTTTGGCTTCCGTCTCGCCGGATATCCCGCTGCACCTGACCCGCTATTTTCCGCGCTGGCATGAAAAAACGCCAGCCACTCCGATCGAAACATTAAAATCTCTTCAGGAAACGGCTGGTCGTCATTTAAATAATGTATTTCTTGGAAATGTATAGTTTTTGGATTTCATCGCTCTTTTTCTACGGCATTTTTGAAAGCCTCATGGAAAAGGGCGATCGTTTTATACCGGCTGTCTGGGTTTGGATCGACTGCCTGGCAGACGACCTTGTAGGAATGCGGGCCCAAAGACCAATCCTTTAAGGCGCAAGGAACAAATCGGGCATTCTGGTAGCGTGCCCGGATCTGCTCCGTCGTGTACTGTCCGAAAAAATCAAAAAGCAGCGCACCCAGCGTGAATTCATTGGTCCGTTCGTCAATGACAGCTCCTTTTTCATATTCTTCGGGCGCTTTGAGCCGCTTTGTGCCCCAGAAGTCTTTTCCGATCGTATTTATGAGCGGCTCTTTTTCAAAAAGATCGATATCGCAGATCTTCAATGTGTCCTTTTCGAAATCGTAGATCAGGCTGCCGTCATAAAAATCGACGGCCACGTAGCCCCTTTGGGCCACATGTTCCAGAAAGGAAAACAGAACTTCGGCTGCGCAGAGCTTTTTTTCAGCAGGAAGCATCCTGAACCGTTTTCGCGGATCCGGTTTTCCGTTCCTGTACTGATCAAAATTCCAGTGTTCGAACAGGCAGCTGCCGCAAGCCCATTCAAAAACGGCCGCATAGCCGTGATCGATCGAAAAGTCATCCAGCAAAGAGATCAAATGGGGATGTTCCAGGCTCTTATACACATCGACTGCTTTTTTCAGCGTTTCTATGGAACGTTCGGGATCGATCTCGGCATGGATCGTATCGAGACCGGCCACCTTGACAAATCGCTTTGCGGTGCCGTCGTCCATGCCGAAACACACACAACCCGAGCCGGTCTGGTCAATGACGGCAAACGTTTTCCCGTATCGTTTCAGCCAGGACAGGTCGGGATCGCTGAACAGACGAAAGGAAATGCCGTCCAGGGTATGGCGCTGCGCCTGCTTCATTTCTGCTCTCTTATTTCTTCGATCTTCGCCTGGATGGCGCGGGCCAGCTTTTCGTGGCTATCTGCTTCCATATGCACGCCATCGATGTCGGAAGGACAGGCATGCCGGGACGCGTCCAGAAAGTAAATATCATACGGTTCGCATACGGTCTGGATGTGGGAGGAAAGAAGACGGGACTGTTCGAGGCTGCGGCCGTTAAAATCCCCGCCCGGCCCTTCGAGCTCTTCGATCTTTTCATGCAGGAGGATCGGAGATACGATCAGGATCGAGGGCACTCCATACGTGTACAGGTTCGGGTCGCTGATCGTGCGCACAAATGAGCGCGCGCCTCGTGCGATCGCTGCCGCGTTGGCATGGAACTGAACTTTCAGATCGTTGGTGCCCAGCATCACGATGACCAGATCGATCGGATCGTGGCTCATGAGCAGGGTGGGCAGCGCAGCAAGACCGCACCGACCGGGAGTGAAAGGATCCTCGAAGGCGAAGGTGCGCCCGTTGCATCCTTCTTCGATGATCTCATCCTCTTTCAGCCATGTTCGAAGCAGGCGCGTCCACCGCCTGTCCTGTCTTGTTCTGTCGGCAGGGTCGAAGCCCCACGTATTGCTGTCGCCGATGCATAAAATTCTCATTGGTTTTCCTCTTCTTTCTTTTTTTTTGCTGATCCTATTGACAAATGCAAAAGGGACTGATACTATTCTTTCATGAGTTAGTCATATCTAACTTGAAAGAACATAAGTCCTCTTTCGTTTATTGTGTGTTCTTTCTTTACACAAAAACGCTTGTCCGCTTTCTGGCTTTGCGGGCAAGCTTTTTTTGTTGGCTATTCTTCGTCTTCTTCATCCAGGTCGCCGGTCATGGCTTTGAGCAGTTTCCAGTCCTTGTAGCTTGATTTTACGTATTTTTTTACTTCTTTCGCTACAGCGCTTGTCACCGCATGGCGCTGGCGGTTGACCGAATAGTAAATGGTCAGGATCATTTCCTTGAACTCTTCCTCGTCGAGCCAGTCCAGCTTGTCTTCCGGTGTATCGTACAGTTCGTGATAAATTTTCGCGAGGACCGCGATCCGGTTCGCCTGGGTCACATCATCCATCAGGTCATTGAACGCGTCCTGCAGTTTAGGCTGCATATAGGCAGCAATCTGTTCATGTGTCATAAGTCAATGTCTCTCCTTTTCTTTTATTTTACTCGCATATGAAAACGCTTACAAGATAAAATATTAAAAAAGCCTGCTTCCGGCAGGCTTGGCATGCGATTAGTTGTTGATCAAAAGCTCGTCTTCGTTGTTCCAGCTGTACAGCTTGCGGATCTCTTCGCCAACCTTTTCGCTTGGATGTTCGGCCGCTTTTCTGCGCAGCGCCTTGAACTTGGTCTGCTTTCCGGCATCCGACATACCAACGAGGAATTCCTGAGCGAATGTTCCGTCCTGAATATCGGAAAGGATCTGTTTCATCGCCTTCTTCGTGTCTTCTGTAATGATTTTCGGTCCTGTAATGTAATCGCCGTATTCTGCAGTGTTGGAAATCGAGTAGCGCATTCCCGCAAAACCGCTCTGGTAGATCAGATCGACGATCAGCTTCATTTCGTGGATGCATTCAAAATACGCGTTGCGAGGGTCATACCCGGCTTCAACGAGCGTTTCGAATCCGGCCTGCATCAAGGCAACGACACCGCCGCACAATACAGCCTGCTCGCCGAAGAGATCGGTCTCTGTTTCGGTACGGAACGTCGTTTCCAGGACACCGGCACGCGCCCCGCCGATCGCTGCCGCGTAAGCGAGCGCAAGATCCCATGCTTTTCCGGAGTGGTTCTGTTCCACCGCAATCAGGCAAGGCGTTCCTTTGCCCGCCTGGTATTCGGAACGGACCGTATGGCCTGGCGCTTTTGGCGCGATCATGGCCACATCCACATTTTTCGGAGGCTGGATGCATCCGAAGTGAATATTGAAACCGTGAGCGAACATCAGCATGTCGTCTTCCTTCAGGTTCGGTTTGATGCTTTCCTCATACAGAGCGGCCTGTTTTTCATCGTTGATCAGGATCATGATGATATCCGCTTTTTTGGTGGCTTCGGCAGCCGTATATACTTCGAATCCGGCCTTTTCGGCTTTTGCCCACGATTTCGAGCCTTCGTACAATCCGATGATGACATTGCATCCTGATTCTTTCAGATTCAGTGCGTGCGCATGTCCTTGAGAACCGTATCCGATAATGGCGATCGTTTTACCGTCAAGCAGTCCGATATTGCAGTCGTTTTCATAAAAGATTTTTGCGTTTTCCATTTTATACATCTCCCTTGTTAAAAGCGATTATAAAATAATTTGAAAAATTGTTCAATGAATTATTGAAAAATTTACATCGTGCCCTGAAAATGGTTTACAGGATGTTTCGATGCTTGTCTCATGGCGTATAATAGAGAAAACGAAAGAAGGAAATGTATGAACTGGAACGATATTGATTTTTCAGCCATTCAGAATATGGTGAATTCGCTCTCCGATGAGCAGAAGGAAAATATCCGCACCATGGCGCAGGATATGATGAAAGGGCACGACACACCTGTACAGGAAGAAGAGGAAGTGCCGGTATTCGATCAGCTCGGGATCGAAGAAGAGCAGTTTACGGCGCTGCCCGGAAAGATGCAGGATGATCTGGAGGCGGCGCTTGATGCCGAACAGTACTATGAAGACGATCCGGATGCCGACTTTTCGGCGGCGGCTCTTTTTTACAGCAAAGCGCTGCTCGAAGCGTGCCGTCAGCGTCTGTTTCCGGTATTTAAGAATGTGCTGGATGCAAAGGATCTTGCTGCGCCTGGCTATACGACTCTTTCGCAGTATCTGCTGGCGCTTGACGATGATCATATCCGCAAGCTGGCGGATGAAGGGTTCGCCGACACGTCGTACTGGATCTCGGTCCGGGATCTGCTGCGTTTTGCCATGCTGTTTTTGCAGCGGGCCGAATACGATACGATCTCATACAGCGATCTGCTGGCCATCAAGAGCCGGCTCATCGAAGAAAAAGAGATTTTTCTTTTATTTGAGGCCATTTGATTTTCGATTGTGTTAAGATATGGTCAGATATGATATAACAAAGGAGTTCTAATTATGAGCAAAAGTATTGAACACGCAAAAAGAAAGCTGATCGTTTCCTGCCAGGCCCTTCCGGACGAGCCGCTGCACTCTTCCTTTATTATGGGACGTATGGCCCGGGCAGCCAAAGAAGGGGGCGCCAGCGGGATCCGCGCCAACACGGTGGCGGATATCGAAGAGATCCAGAAAGAGGTGGATCTGCCGGTGATCGGGATCATCAAACGGCAGTATGGCGACAATCATGTGTATATTACCCCGACCATGACCGAAGTCGACGAGCTGATGGCTATGAAAAATCCGCCGGAAGTGATCGCGGTGGACGCGACGTGCAGAGAGCGTCCGGATCACAAGACGCTTGACGAACTGTTTGGCGAAATGAAGAAGAAGTATCCGGATCAGCTCTGGATGGCTGACTGCTCGACGGTGGAGGAAATGAAGCATGCCGACGAGCTCGGATTTGATTTTATCGGAACGACTCTGGTCGGCTATACGCCAGAAAGCGAAGGCGACAAGATCGAAACGAACGATTTCGAGATCATCCGCGAGTTTTTGAAAACCGCCAAGCATCCGCTGATCGGCGAAGGAAATATCGATACGCCTGAAAAAGTGAAGCGTGTCCTTGAGCTTGGCGCGTACAGCGTGGTTGTGGGCTCGATCATTACGCGGCCGCAGGTCATCACGAAACGTTTCGTGGATGCGATCGAAAACTAAATGCGAAAATTGCGCCGAAAGGCGCTTTTCATTTGCGAAATGATATATAATACATAATATAATTTAAGTACATAATATAATTTAAGTGGATAAGGAGTGTGCCGATGAATCTGGATGCCAACGCAGTATATGAAAAGAGCTTTACAGTAGGTCATGAAGGGTATGGATGCAGGGAGGTCGATCTGTTTCTGGATGCTGTGATCGAGGATTATGAAACGTATGATGAAAATATCGACCGTCTCGAAGCGGCTCTGCAGCGTTTTAAACGAAAAGCGGTGGAGCTTGAGGAACAGATCAACAATCTGAGCGATATCAATGAGGAGCTCAAAAGGAGCATGCTATGAAAAACTGGCAGAAATATGTTTTGTGGATCGCGATCGGGATCATTGCTTTGCTGCTGATCGTATTCCTTGGACAAAACGGCTAGAGCAGGGATTTCCTGCTTTTTATTTTGCCGTTTTCATTTGTTTCATTATTTTTATCACAAATTGTTCCCAAAATTATTGACATTTATTCTAAAATTATTATGATTTTTATGAAAGATGAGAGGGAATATGAATGAAAAGCGAAAGAATGATACGGCAGCTCTGCAATGAATATGACGAGTGCAGCGCATTGAATTCGCTTCGGGGGTGGAAGCGGCTCATCCATGAGCTCGACCTGTTTGACAAGGACTGCCGGAAATACCGGAGAGAGGAAACCGGTCTGTACGAGGCTTCGGCTTTTCAATACAAGTTTGTGATCGCTCCGGAAGCGGTCATCTATTTTGAATGTCCGGATGAAGACCATACGCTTGGACAGCGTATCGAGGAGGCGGAAAAGCGGTTCGTGCTCGGCACCGATCAAAAAGCGATGGACCGAGAATCGCAGCAGATCTGGCATGATCTGCGCTGCCGGCTGATGCGGATCGTGCGGCATTATGACCGGTGCCAAAAGCGAAGCGTAAAAAGCCTGCTGGGGCATTATGAAAAGATCCACGATCTGAAAGAAGCGGAAATCCAGGAAATGTTGAAGAAAAATCAAAGGGAAAGGTATCATATATGATCGAACAAAAAGGATATATGGATCCGGAAAATAAATGGGAATATCATTTCGAGATCCTGAAGCATCAGTATGGGGAAAAGGCGAATGAGGTCGCTATGGCGCAATGGAGCGAGCTGATCGAAGAGATCCGCATGTTCATGGATGATCAGCAGCCGGATGTGCTGTACTCTTTTTCTTCATACGACGGCATCATTGCCGGAAAAGGAAAACACAGTTTTACGATAGATTTTTATCCGCCTGCGTCCACGTTCAGCGCGCGGATCCTGCGGCTGAGAAACCAGATCGTGCTGGCGATGTCGACGACCGAATGCGGAACGAATTTGTACAATCTGCTGGATTCGCTTTGTATTATAGTGCTGTATGCCTTATATGACGATGAGAGCGGCCCGAAGCTAGCGAATACGAGCAGATCATGACGTCGAGGCTGGGCAATCAGGAAGCGGACGATATGAAGCGCAAAGTGCTAGAGGAGATCCTCATTTAAGAGATGCGAGAAGCATCTCTTTTTGTGTTATAATTAATTTTAACAATCAGGAATAGGAAGAAGGAATAGTATGCTGTCAAAACAACATCTTGAGGCGCTGCTGACCCGATGCATGCGCTCCAATGCCGACTTTGCCGAGATCTTCGAAGAGGAAGGTTCGAGCGAAGCCATTACGATGCTCAACAATAAAGTGGAAGATGTCAGCCGGGCCCTTCGGGGCGGGATCGGGATCCGGCTGTATGAAGGAACACGGTCCGTATACGGGTATTCGAACGAAACCGATGACATTTCGCTGGAAAAAATGATCGATGATCTGCGCGCCTCCTTAGGAAAGAAGGAGGAAGGAAAACAGGTTGTCCTGCGCGAGGAATCCTATGAGAATATCAATCCGGTCCGTATCGATCCGATCGAAGCGCCGCTGAAGGACAAGGTGGATCTTCTGCTTCGTGCCGGCACGGCGGCTTTTGAAGAAAGCGCGCAGGTCGAAAAGGTGTCGGCTGCGCTCAGTTCCGTAAAACAGAAGGTGCAGATTTCCAATTCGAACGGGAAGCTGGTGCAGGATGTGCGTGTGCGTACGCGCATGTCGTGCTCTGCCTATGCTTCGGACGGTCAGGATCTGCAGACAGGAACGGCTTCTCCTGGAGCGAGCATGGGACTTGAATTTTATGAAACGACGACGCCGGAGCAGATCGGCCGGGAAGCGGTTCGTGTGGCGCTCGTGCTGACACAGGCAAAACCGTGTCCTTCCGGACGCATGCCGGTCATTATCGACAATGGATTTGGCGGTGTCATTTTCCATGAAGCGTGCGGACATTCCCTGGAGGCGACGGCGGTGGCCAAAAACCAGTCTGTATTTGCGGGCAAGCTTGGCGAGCAGATCGCTTCGTCCAAGGTGACGGCTGTGGATGACGGCACGATCCCGAACGCATGGGGATCGCAGACCGTGGATGATGAAGGAAACCTGCAGCAGCGTCGTGTGCTGATCAGGGACGGCGTGCTGCAGATGTATATGGTCGATACGCTGAACGGACGTCGTATGAATACGCCTTCGACCGGATCGGGACGCCGGCAGTCGTACAAATTCGAGCCGACCTCGCGGATGAGCAATACGTTCATCGAAGCGGGAACGGATACGTTCGAGGATATGCTTGCGGGGATCGAAAAAGGACTGTACGCTAAAAAGATGGGTGGCGGCAGTGTCAATCCGCAGACGGGCGAGTTCAATTTTGCGGTCCAGGAAGGCTATCTGATCGAAAACGGAAAGATCACCGATCCGGTCAAGGGCGCTTCTTTGATCGGTACCGGACAGGAGATCCTGATGAATATCGATATGGTGGGCGACAATCTTGATCGTGCCCAGGGAATGTGCGGTTCGGTCAGTGGTTCGATCCCTACGGATGTGGGGCAGCCGCGCCTGCGCGTATCAAGCATTACAGTAGGAGGTACGGCAAATGAATAAGCAGAAATGGATCGATCGCGCGCTGCAGCTTGGTCTTGATGAGCTGGAAATTTACCAGACGCTCAGTACCGAAAAAGAATTTACATGGTTTGAAAAGACGATGGATACGTTTGTGACGAGCAAGGTGCTCAGCACGAATATCCGGGCTATCAAGGATGGAAACATCGCATCGATCGCGATCGAAAACGTGGATGATGAAAAAATGGACGAGGTGCTCAAAGCTTTGCTGGAGCAGACAGAAATCGTGCAGAGCGAGGAAAATACGCGGCTGACCGAAAAACACGAGATCGTTCCGGTCGAAAAGACCCATCATTTTGATTTTATGAGCGTGGAAGAGGTGGAAGAGCTTCTTGGCCTGATCGAGCAGAAGGCGCTTGCCTATGACGAGCGGATCGCGCAGGTTGCCTATCTGGGCTTCGAACAGGAGGAAGGCTCGCGCCAGATCACGAATTCGCTCGGGGTCGACCTGAAGGACGAGGACGCGGTTCAGTACGTGGCCTGCTCGGTCGCGGCGATGCAGGATGGCGAATTTAAAGATGCGACCAAGATCAAAGTGGTGTTCGATAAGGATGGCTTTGATGCGGATGAGTTCGTAAAGGAAGTGTGCGACGAGGCATTGTTCAAGCTTGGCGCGCGCTCGATCCCGTCGCGTACATGTCCGGTCATTTTCGAAAAGGATGCGATGACTTCGCTGTTCGCCGCTTTTGCGGGCATGTTCTCGGGAGAGTCGATTGCAAGAGGCATTTCGCCTTTGACAAAAGAAATAGGGAAAAAGGTTTTCTCCGGGCAGATCACGGTCGTGGATGATCCGCGCAGTGTCGAGGCGCTTTCGAATGCGGCGTTTGATGACGAGGGCTTCCCGACAAGCCGGAAAGTGATCGTGGATCACGGGGTGTTCGAACAGCCGCTGCATTCGGCCAAATCGGCTGCGAAGATGAATACGGTCAGCACAGGAAACGGCTTTGGCTCGGGAGTCAGCCCGATGAATATGTGGATCGTTCCGGGAGAGCGATCGCTGGAACAGATGATGGCGGATATGAAGGATGGGCTGGTCATTACGGATGTGACCGGGCTTCATGCCGGACTGCGGTTTACTTCGACGCAGTTTTCGCTGCAGGCGGGCGGATACTGGGTCAGGGATGGCAAAAAGAGCGAGCCGGTCACTTTGATTACGGTTGCCGGACGTTTTCTTGATCTGATGAATGATGTGCAGGAGATCGGCAACGATCTGGACTGGAGCTACAAGCAGATCGTGTGCCCGAGCATCTGGTTCAGGCAGTGTGCGGTGAGTGGAGAATAAAATATGGCAGCTTATGTGAATAAACCTTTAAAAAATGCGCTGATTGCTCTGAGAAAAGAGGAAAATCAGCAGACGATCAACGAGATGGCCCGGCTGCTTCGGGATACGAGCGTGCTGGCGCCGGCAGTCTGGGACAAAGAGCCCGAAAAAGATGAGAATGGACAGCTTGTGTTCGAGCCGAACACGCAGATCCAGCTCATGATCATCCAGGACGCGAACGGGAAATATTTCTTTCCGATGTTCACGAGCTATAACGAGCTGCGCAAGACGCAGCAGGACAATGTCCACGGGCTTGTGCTCAGCTTCGATCAGTTTATGTCGTTCGTGGAAATGGCAAAGGATCAGATCGAAGGGATCGTTCTGGATCCGTTTTCCGAAAATGTGCCGATCGATGTGGAATTTCTGGAAGGTGTTGCCAGAACGAAGAAGTCGGTCATCAAGGCGACCAAGCTCAAAAAGGGCGACAAGATCAATGTGCGGGAGCCGGTGAAAAAGGTTGAGGCGCTGATTGGTGCGCTCAATTCGGCGGCAAAGGAAATTCCGTCCATCCAGGCGCTGTATTTGAAGGAGCGTCTGGAAGGAGACGATGTGCACTGGCTTGTGATCGTGGATATGAATCCGCAGGATCCAAAGCTCTTCCAGCGTCTTGGCGAAGCGTGCCGGGGCAAGACAGACAATAAGGATATCGAGTTTATTTTCTCGTCGATGCAGGTTGCCCAGCAGATCATGGCTGATTCGATGCCGATCTACACCAAAGGCATTTAGTATTAATAAAAGCGATCTTTGAGAAGAAGGTCGTTTTTTTTCTGGTATCACATTTCAGGCATTTTATATGCCGGATTTCTCTGTCGAAAACACGATCTGAAGATCTTATGCTTGAGATAAAGAAAAGCGAAGAGGAGAACAGAAATGAAAGTATCAGAAGATTTTTTATGGGGTGGCGATATCAGCGCAGCGCAGATCGAAGGCGGATGGAACGAGGGCGGAAAGTCGCCGGTCGAAGCGGATTTCATGCTTGGTGGCGATAAAGATCATCTTCGTCAGGGAGGGTATCAGAAAGAGGATGGCACCTATGGAAAGACGAGCTGGCTCATGAACGATCTGCCGCAAGGCGCACATTATGTCATTCGCGAAGGCGAATACTATCCGAATCATACGGCGAGCGATTTTTATCATCGCTACAGGGAGGATATCGAACGGCTGGCTGATATGGGTTTCAAGGCGCTGAATTTGACGATTTCCTGGGCGCGCATCTTTCCTTATGGCGTGAAAAACGGGGTAAACCGGGAAGGTGTGGAGTATTACCGCGATGTTCTGACCGAAGGCAGGAAATATGGCATCACGCCGATCGTGACGCTGTTCAAATACGATATGCCTGTCTATTTCGTGGAAGAGATGGGTGGCTGGTCCAATCGGGAAATGATCGATGAGTTTGTCGAATTCTGCAAGGTGTGTTTCACGGAATACAAAGGTCTGGCGGATCGCTGGATCACGTTCAACGAGATCAATATCACGACGATGTTTATCGACCAGCTGCATATTACCGATAAAAAGACGATTGTTCGGCTGTATACGGAAGTGCACAACCAGATGGTGGCGAGCGCAGAAGCTATGAAACTGGCGCATGCGATCAATCCGGCCAACAAGGTGGGCTGCATGATCGCAGGCTTCTTCAACTATCCGCTGACGTGTGATCCGAAAGATGCGCAGGATAAGTTTTATTTATGCGGCGATGTCATGGCGCGCGGCAAATATCCGGCTTATTTTGCGCGGATCTTGAAGGAGCGCGGGATCGAGATGCCGATCCGCAAAGAAGACGAAAAGACGCTCATGGAAGGAAAGGTGGATTTCTTCGCGTTTTCCTACTATTTCACGAACTGCGTGACGACTCACGACGATGAAAACGGAACCTATCATCTGGCAAAGAATCCCTATATCAAAGCGTCCGACTGGGGCTGGCAGATCGATCCGGACGGCCTGAAGTATGCTTTGCATGAATTGAATGACCGCTATCAGATGCCGCTGCTGATCGTGGAGAACGGGAACGGGCTTGGTGCATTCGATGAGGTGAGCGAGGACGGAAGGTTCATGATCCGTACTGGATCGAATACCACCGGGCGCATATTCGCAAAATGCTCGAAGCGATCGAGGAAGGGGTGGATCTGATCGGCTATACGACTTGGAGCTGTATCGATCTTGTTTCGGCCAGTTCAGGAGAAATGCGCAAACGCTACGGCATGATCTATGTCGATGCAAACGATGATGGCAGCGGCACGTTCGAGAGAAAGAAGAAGGATTCGTTCTACTGGTATAAGAAGGTTATCGAGTCCTACGGAGAGGATCTGAAGTAAAGAAAAAGTAAGCAGATAGAGCAGAAAGGTTAGGGGACTGTCGAGAGGCGGTCTCCTTTTTTGCATAATAAATGAATGATAAAAAGACTTTTTAACACACGGTAAAGAATATAAGCTATGGTATAATGAAAGAAATTTATGTGCAAAGGATGAAATTAATATATCTATCAATGAACAAATGGTATTGTTCGGCTCAAAAGAAGGAAATAATATATCTAAGAAAGTGCCTAATAACTTCAAAAATGACGTATGGCATTTGAACTCTTTTTGTTTGAGGGTTCGAACGACGCTACTATAAGCTCTTTGTTGAATGATGACTTAAGTTTTCTTAATTAGAAGAATTAGAATATTGCAAGAGGGGATGAAGAAAATGTGTAATCAACGAAAATGTAAACTATGCGGGGGTATATTTTTAGAAAATGAAATGAGTGAAGAACATTATCCCGCTAGAAATACTGGAAATGATGATGTGGTAGCTGTTGATCTAAAAAAATATTTCGATTACTTAACCGATCAATCCAAATTGCAAGAAGTGAGAAATAAATTGAATAAGGGGGAATCCATAGAAAAAATAGCGGGAGATATTTTTGACAACGAAATGGCGACTAGTATTTTTCCTAATGGAAGAACTGCTCGAACGTTATGTAGAGATTGCAATACATTTTTAGGAAAATATGATGAAGCTTATTTAAAGTTTTATAAAAAAGATGGAGCCCCAGAAGCCATTAAAGGTTTTCAAAAACAGACAAAACTTAATATTATAAAAGCAATATTTGCAAAATTTTTGTCTATTCCTGAGGCAAATGATGAAAATTTCGATTTTATTGACTTTATTCGTAATGAGCAGGCAGAAAACTATGATGGAGAGTGGAAACTATATTTTGTAAAACGAAGTATAAAGACGGATATATTGGGGTTACCGGATCTTCAAACAGGGAAACTCAATTTTGACCAAGGTATAGTTTATGAATTTTCAGATCATAAGTTTATTTTTGATTTGATAAATTTCAAAAAACCAGACAGGTTTGAAATGACGAATATATTCGATATATTAGAGCGTAATTATAAATTGATATCGGATTTAGGCTCTATTGGTGGATTTCATTCTCAAATCATAATGCAGAATATTTTTAAATGGTAAAAAAATACATTATCTCTATGAAAGAGATTTATATTTTGAGAATTAATAGGAACATCAATGGATAGCTTAAACGTAGAAGGTAGAGGTAGAAGAGGTGGAAAGAATCATTGAATTTCAAAAATATCCTCTCAATATAATTCTGGAAAAACTATTGATCGATAAAACGACGGGGAAACAAATTATTTGGGCGACCGACGGATATAGTGAATATGGGAGCAACTACTGCGATCGGTTTGAAATTACAAAAGGTGCTCTTCAGGGAATGAATCCGGTCCTTATCCAGCCACGGGCTTTCAAAGCGATCGAAACGCAACAACAGAGGACGAAGTCCAAAGCCGAGGTGTTCACGCCGTCCTGGATCGTGAACAAGATGATCAATCATCTGGATGAAGAATGGTTCGAAAGAGCGAATGTCTTCAATACAGAAGAAGAACAAGGTTGGAAAACGAATAATGAAAAGATCGAGTTCAACGATCAGAAATGGCAGGATTACGTGGATCGTTCTGTTCTTGAAATCACATGTGGAGAAGCACCATTCATTGTTTCAAGATACAACGCGTCGACCGGAGAAATCATTCCGATCAAAGAACGGATCGGGATCCTGGATCGAAAACTGAGAGTCGTAACTGAAAATACAGACAACGAGGAAACCTGGATCAAATGGGCTAAACGAGCGTATGAAAGTGTGTATGGCTATGAGTACCAGGGCGATAACTTGCTGATCGGACGAATCAACCTGCTCATGACATTCCAGGACTACTACAAAAAGATTTGGAACAAAGATGTGGATAAAAAGCTTTTAACAGCCATTACGAACATCATCACCTGGAACTTCTGGCAGATGGATGGGCTGAACGGAACCGTACCATTAGGCGTTCCGCAACCCTTACATGAACAAATGACACTGTTCGACTTTGAAGAAGAACAGGAAGAAAAAGCACCATTGTGCAAAGTAAGAAAGTGGAGATCAAATAAAACCATTCTCTATAAAGAAATGGAAACGAAAGAAGGGAACAATATGGGAAAAAGAAAGTTTGATGTTGTGATCGGGAATCCCCCTTATCAAGAGGATTCATCTGGGATGAGTAGTGGTACTAACCCTGTCTACCATCGGTTCATTGATGCAGCAGAGGAAGTTGCAAACACTGTCGAGTTAATTGTACCGGCTCGTTTTTTATTTAACGCTGGAAAAACTCCAAAAGAATGGAACGAAAAAATGCTCAACGATCCGAACTTAAAAGTAGCTTTTTATGAACAGAATCCTGAAAAAGTCTTTCCTAAAACACCACTTACTGGAGGAGTTGCAATTCTATATTGGTCAAAAAATAAAATGTTTGAACCTATAAAAGTTTTTATGCCCTATCCCGAACTCAAATCAATTGTTGATAAAGTGCAAAAAAATAAAGGATTTAAACCAATAACCAATATTATATTCGTTCACAGCAAGTTTGACCTGAGTAAGCTGTATAAAAAATATCCGTTGGCGGAAAACGAAATAGGAAGCAGTGGAAAAGATAAACGTGTAAGAGCTAATGCATTAGTTAAGTTCGACTTCTTTACCGATCAAAAAGAACGATCTGATGATATAGAGGTACTTGGATTGATTGGTACCAAGCGTGGTAAAAAATACATCGAAAGATCTTTATTGGAGCCTGCTGATTGGATTGATAAGTACAAAGTATTTGTTCCAGAATCGAACGGTGCTTCTGGAATGTTAGGAGCAGAAGCAGCAAGAATCATTAGTAAACCGGAGCTAGGAATTCCTGGTGAAGGTGTTACCCAGACTTTTATTGTGTTAGGTTCATTTAACACAGAGCAAGAATCTAAAAACCTAAGGAAATATATATTGACTAAATTTGCTAGAGTATTGTTAGGTTCGTTAAAGGCCACTCAAAGGAATAACTCTACAACTTGGGCAAATATTCCTTTTCAAGATTTTACCGATTCTTCGGATATCGACTGGTCTAAATCCATTCCTGAAATCGACCAGCAACTTTATCGGAAGTATGGATTGTCTGTGGATGAAGTTGAATTCATAGAAACGCACGTAAAGGAGATGGAATGATATGGCTCCTAAAATTAAGACGACAGAACGTATTATTCCAATGTGCTATGCCTATACGACGCCTGAAATTCATCGCCATGACGGCTGGGTAAAGATTGGATACACGGATAAGCAGGATGTGGAGAAAAGGATTCGGCAACAGGCGCATACGCTGGATACGATCACGGAAGAACAGTGGCGTGGCAATGCGATCTTTGAAGATGGCAGTGGCGAATCGTTTCATGATAAAGACTTTCACCGCTATCTTCAGAAACAGGGTGTGGAGCGAATTTCTGGAACAGAATGGTTCCATCTGGATGGAGAACATTCGTTTTTTCAGTTTTGCAATTTCCGACGAGATCGTGGTTTCCAGAAAACGAAGGGTGTTATGCCTTATTTTCTTCGTTCTGAACAGAAAGCTGCAGTCGAGAAGACGGCAGATGCATACCGGACACGTCCTGTTACTGGGGAATTTCTATGGAATGCAAAACCTCGTTTTGGAAAGACGTTGACGGCATATGATTTTGCAAAGACTGTGGATGCGAAAAATGTTCTGATCCTGACGAATCGTCCGGCCATTGCCAACTCATGGTATCAGGATTATACAAAGTTTCTTGGAACAGAGTCGGGCTATGTGTTTGTTTCGGAAACGTCTTCTTTAGAGAAGAAGCCGTATGTTTTATCACGGCTTGAATATATCCATAAACTGAATCGGAATCCTGATCTTCGCTGTATCGAATTTGTTTCTTTGCAGGATCTTAAGGGCAGCATTCATGGTGGAGGAAAGTATGATAAGCTCGAAGAAGTGTATGGCCAGCAATGGGATATGATTATTCTGGATGAAGCGCATGAGGGAACGGATACACTGAAATCGGAAATTGCGTTCGATCGGCTAAAACCATGTTTCAAACTTTATCTTTCGGGTACGCCGTTCAAAGCAATCGCGAACGACAAGTTTGATGAAAAGGAAATCTTTAACTGGACTTATGCGGATGAACAGAAAGCAAAATATAACTGGCATTCGGATGGGGAGAATCCTTATGCAGCTTTACCGCAGCTGAACCTGTTTTCTTATCAGATGTCGGAAATTATCAAGGATGAGATCACAAAAGGCATTAATCTGGATGGTGAACAGGAAGAATATGCTTTTGATCTGAATGAATTCTTTATGGCTGATAAGAATGAGAAGTTTATTCACGATGCGGATGTGGATAAGTTTTTGGATGCGTTGGTCATTCAAGAGAAATTTCCGTTTTCGACTCCGGAACTTCGGGATGAACTGAAACATACATTCTGGCTGCTTGACCGGGTTGATAGTGCCAAAGCACTTGCGAGAAAATTGATGGTTCATCCAGTCTTCAAAGAGTATGAGATTGTGGTGGCTGCTGGCGACGGCAAATTGTCCGAAGATGAAGAATATAAGAAGTCTTTTGACAAAGTGCGAGAGGCTATTGCTTTCCATAACAAGACGATCACGCTTTCTGTCGGTCAGTTGACAACAGGAATTACGATTCCGGAATGGACGGCTGTTTTGATGCTTTCCAATGTGAAGTCCCCGTCTTTGTACATGCAGGCCGCGTTCCGGGCACAGAACCCGTATACGTTTAAGAAGAATGGACAGATCTTCCGGAAGGAAAAAGCGTATGTATTTGACTTTGATCCTTCCCGGACTTTGCTGATGTATGAAGATTTTGCCAACGGCCTTTCTTCTCAAACGTCTGATCATCGCGGAACGTTGGATCAGCACAAGGAAAATGTACGTGAGCTGTTGAATTTCTTCCCGGTTATTGCTGAAGACAGTCATGGAAAAATGATTGAGCTGGATGCGGAGCAGGTTCTTTCGATTCCACGGAAAATCCGTTCTCAGGAAGTTGTCAATCGAGGATTTATGTCCGATTTTCTGTTTCAGAACATTACGAATGTTTTCCGTGCGCCAAAGACGGTTGTAGATATTATCAATAAGTTTGAACCGGTTCAAGAAAAGGATATCCAATTGAAGGTAGAAGAAACGGAAGGTCTTTATCTGAACGAAGAGGGTGAAATTGAAATTCCTGAAGATGTGATTGATGACAAAGTAGAAGATGTTTTTGGTCCTAAAATATATGATGTTCAGGAATCGCTTGTGGAAACGATCAAGACAGTGAGCGCAGCAAGAGAATCGGATGAACAAAAGAAAGAACTGGAACGTCTCAAGAAAGAATTTAAAATTAAAGCGGTCGAACCGATGCTCGAGACAGCAAAAAAGGAATACGGCAAGGATCTGACGCCAAGGCAGAAAAAACGCCTTGAGAACAGTTTGCAGGGAAAAGCAGATCGTGCAATCCAAAAAGCACAGACTAATCATCGGATCGATACAAACAAGATCGAATATGAACGGGCTGAAGCGGTTATAAATGTGAAAGATCCGGAAGAGCTTTCAAAGGTTCACGCGATCTATGATGAGAAAATCAAAGAGGCAGATGAAACGTATAAGGAAGCGCTGGAAAGTCTGCCAGAAATGTTTGTAGAAGAGGCAGGCAAGGAAATTGTCAATGCGGTGGAAACGTCGGTTCAGGAAAAGGAAAGCCAGGCTGTACAGAAAATGATCAAGGATCATCTTCGCGGATTCACCAGAACGATCCCATCGTTCCTGATGGCTTACGGCACCGATGAGAACCACATGGAACAGATTATCACGATTGATAATTTTGATGAAATCGTTCCAGCCAATGTGTTTGAAGAAGTAACCAGTACGACATTGGAAAACTTCAGACTGCTTCGTGATGGCGGATATGTAAAAAACGAAGAAACCGGGGAAACGGAATATTTCAAGGGCGGAATTTTTGATCCGGTTATCTTTGATCAGTCTGTGATCGAATTCATGAAAAAGAAAGATCAGCTTTCTCAATATATGAAAGAAGACGCTAAAGGAGATATTTTCGACTACATTCCTCCGCAGAAAAATAACCAGATCTTTACGCCAAAATGGGTCGTAAAGAAGATGGTGGATGAGCTTGAAGAACAGGATCCTGGCTGCTTCGATGATCCAGATAAAACGTTCATCGACCTGTATATGAAATCAGGATTATATCCTGCAGAAATTGTCAAGCGATTGTTCCAAAGTGCGAAGATGAAAGAGCTGTATCCAGACGATGTGGAAAGATTGCAGCACATTTTCTCTGAACAGGTTTTCGGACTGGCACCAACCGAAATCATCTATAAAATCGCGACCAATTTCATTCTTGGCTTTGATTATGCCAATCAGATCAAGGTGAATAATTTTAGAAAAGTGGATTCGTTAGAACTGATCAAGGAAGGAAAGCTGGAAAACAGGCTAGATGAACTGTTTCTGGAGGTAGAGTAAATGAAGGTTAGTCCATTGCCTAATTCGCTTAAGCAGATGATCGAAAAAGATATCGAGATTTGTAATCAATTCATTAAAAAGGGCTATTGTACGTCAAATGATGTAGGAGAAATTACATGTAGTTA
>Belle_p2__coassemble_1755_pt1 | contig 21069 bp, 19 predicted proteins | sample Belle_p2__metabat2_low_PE_017 | metagenome-assembled genome bin Belle_p2 | reverse complement strand
AAAAGAGTAATTCAGCTTATGTGCTAAATTACTCTAATTTTTTCAGCAGCCTCCAATAGAGCCCACTTTCTGCGGTTCAGCCGCCGTTTCCATGACAGCCGACCATATCCCGCCTGCCTTCCAATGCTCCTCTGCAACGTAGACATATTCATAAGCGCGTATGATCTCATCGAGGCGCTCCTTGTTGAGCGGCTTGATCGTAGACAAATTGTATACGGCCGCATCGATCCCGGCACTTTCAAGCTGCCTGGCAGCCTCGATGCATTCCTGCACCATGACGCCGCTGGCTAGAAAAGCGATCGATCGCCCTGGATGTACCTGCCGTATGGCACCAAGCTCAAATTCGAACGAAGCATCAAATACACGCTCGACAGCATTCCGGGACAGGCGAAGATAAGCCGGCCCTTCATAACTGGCCAGAATTTTCACCATGGCCATGGCTTCGTAATGGTCCGCAGGCTGGAGCAACATCATTCCCGGCAGCGCCCGCATCAGTCCAATGTCTTCCAGACACTGATGGCTACCGCCATCTTCGCCTACGGTGATGCCAGCATGCGTTCCGCACAATTTTACATTTAAATGGGGATAAGCTACGCTGTTGCGTATCTGTTCATAGGCGCGGCCGGCAAGAAACATGGCGAAGCTGGATGCGAAGGGCTTCAATCCTGAAGCAGCCAGCCCGGCAGCAATACCGACCATATTCGCTTCCGCGATCCCGGCTTCCAGAAACTGTGCAGGATATTCTTTTTTTTGTCAGATCTGTTTTGGTTGCCGGAGCCAGGTCGGCATCCAGAACGATGATACATGGATCCTGGCCTGCTGCTATGGCTAGCGCTTGACCGAACGATTGTCTTGTTGCCTATTTCATGATTTTATCCCTCCAGTTCCTTGTATGCCTGCAATGCCTGCGCCTGATCGGGCGCTTTGCCATGCCATTGCACTGCATTTTCCATAAAAGATATGCCTTTCCCTTTGATCGTATGGCAAAGTATGGCGGTCGGCATCAAACGGCTTTTTGCGACGGCAGCTGCTTCCGCGATCTGTTCAAAGTCGTGACCGTCGATTTCCAGAACATGCCAGCCAAACGATTTCAATGCCTGCGCATAGCTTTTCATTCCCCCCCACTTCGCTGACCGCTCCTTCAATTTGAAGACCGTTGGCATCCAGAAACAGCGTCAGGTTATTCAGTTCGTATTTTGCGGCTGCCATGACCGCTTCCCAGATCTGTCCTTCCTCGAATTCCCCATCGCCGCAAATACACCATGTGCGCCGGGCGTTCCCTAAATACCGGTCGCCCCATGCCATGCCGACAGCAACAGACAAGCCTTGTCCGAGCGAACCGGTGCTCATGTCCACATCATTCAGATCGTTCATATTGGGATGTCCCTGCAGGCGAGATCCCAGTTTGCGAAGCGAATGTATTTCATCCGCACTGATCTGGCCATGCACGGCCATTTGCGCATACAAGGCCGGGGCAGCGTGTCCTTTGGATAATACGAGGCGATCACGCATCGGATCATCCCAGTCGATCTGCTCATCATACAGCCATGTCAGGATATCGGTGCATGACAGCGATCCTCCCGGATGACCTGATCGCGCAGATGTCACCATATCGATGATATACCGCCGTGCCTGCCGGGCGTGAGAAAGAAGAATACCAGTGTTCATGATTTTTGCTCCTTTTCGAAAATTTGTTTATATTTTCGTTTATGGCCAAAATATAGCAAATATTTTTTTCGAAAAGCAACGAATAAAACTTAAAATTTTCGAATATATATAAATAAAATAAAAAACCGAAAGAAATCAGTTTTCTTCCGGAATGATGAAATGGTCGGGAACTTCCTGATCGGTCCGATCGGTTATGATGCCGTCAAATTCATCGAGATCAGCAAAGCTGTAGAACCCTTTTATTTTCTGCTTGGAACTGTCGATGATCAGAAATGATTTCTCTGCCAGTTTCATTGCCTTTTTTTTCACTTCAGCGGTTTCCAGCTCCGCAGTATACGCTTTGCGTCGGTCGATATCCACTCCCGCACAGCTCAAAAAAGCATACTGGAAATTAAATGAATCGAGATCTGCCAGGGCGGCCGGACCAAGATTCATCTTGTATTGAGGACTGTAATTTCCGCCAATCATGAACAGTTCTCCGTTTTCGCTCGTAAATGAATTCAGTACGATCTGGCTATGTGTCACGATCCGGACCCGTTTTCCTTTCAGGTGCTCTAAAATTGTTGCGAATGTTGTTCCTCCGTCAATAAAGATACAATCATTCTCCTGGACAAGACTTGCCGCATAACGGCACAAGGCATCTTTTTCGGCCTGCTCGTATCCTTGACGCGCATCCATGTCCCTTTCGGATGTCTGGGTAAGTATGCCACGTGTCTGCCGGCTTTTTGCGCCCCCGTGCACGCGAATGATGCGTCCTTGTTTTTCGAGCTCTTTGCAGTCGGACCGAATTGTCGGCTCGCTTACCTGCAGCCTGGCAGCCAGATCCTTCGTTGAAACATATCCTTTTTCGTTGGTCATCGATTCGATCCGGCTCAGCCTCTCTTCTGCCATCATCTGATCGCCCCGCTTTCTGTTTTTTTCTATTGTAACGTGTTTTCGTTTTCGAAACAAAAAGAAAATTTAAATAAAAAGCCGTCGGCGTGAATCGGAAGGGTCTTGCAAGAAGTGCGTTACAAAGCACCATCCGGGAAGGAATGGAATGAAGCTCTATCTTTTTACCACAAGAAAAAGAAATCAGCGTTTCGTATCGCTGTGAGCCATATCTCCGTATACCGGTGTCGGGATCCCGAAACCGCCCGATACCTCGACGATCTGACCGGTCGTATAAGCGCTCTCGTCGCCGGCAAAATATACAGCAAGGGCCGCGATCTCATCGGGCCTGCCCATCCGTCCGAGAGGAATATGGCGGATGAAGAAGCGCTTGAATTCCTCGCTCAGGTTCTGGGCGACAGCATCCGTTGCGATCATGCCCGGAAGGATCGCATTGCAGCGGACATTGTATTTGGCAGCCTGTACCGCGATCAGTCTGGTAAGGTAGTTGATGGCTGCCTTGCTCGTGCCATAGGCAATTTGGGAAATATCCGGGACCGATCCGCCGATCGAAGAAATATTGATGATGCTTCCGCCGCCGTTGTTCTTCATGGCCCGGATTGCCTGCTGGCTGGTCATGAAAACGCTGGCCAGATTGGAATCCACCGTGGAGATAAAGTCTTCATACGCTGTGTTTTCGATATCCTTGTCTACGGCCGGATGGCTTGTTCCGAAATTGTTGATCAGCACATCGAGCCGTCCTTCATTACGTACGACTTCTTTGATCATCGATCCATACGTTTCCGGCTTTGAGGCGTCGCAGTATACGGCTTTGATGATCTCTCCTTCTTTATTGCGGTCTTTTACCTGTTCTCTGGCATCTTCGACGCGGCGAACAGCCATATACACGATCGCTCCTTCTTTGGCGCATGCCTGAACGATTGCCCAGCCGATCCCTCGTGTCGATGCTGTAACAATGATTACTTTTTCTTTCAGTCTCATATGAATGTCCTCTTTTCAGATTCAATTGTTATCTATGTTCAAATACAATTCAAAGGATATGCTTAAAATTGAATCTTCTTTCCCGCTTCGAACCGTTCATTTTTTAGCGTTTTGTACCATGCTTTATAAAATTTTAAGAAAATTGTTGTACAAAAATGCTACAATAGAAAAAAGGAATCGAGATTATGAAAGAGAAAAGAAAAAAAATAATCCAGGCACGCAGTCTCTGTAAAATATACGACATGGGAGAAGAAAAAGTGACTGCCCTGAAAAATATCAATCTTGATATTTTTGCCGGCGAGATCTGCTGTATTTTCGGACCATCCGGCTCTGGCAAGAGCACGTTGCTCAATCAGCTGGCCGGGCTCGAAAAACCGACGCGCGGAGGCGTGAAGATCTGCGGACAGATCATTTCGCGCATGAACGAGAACGAGCTGGCTGCATTCCGGCAGCACCATTCGGGCTTTATTTTTCAGTCCTACAATCTGCTCAATCATCTGAATGCGCTCGAAAACGTCGCCCTTCCGCTTGAATTTGCCGGGATCGAAAAAACGGAACGTGAAAAAGCGGCCAGGCACATGCTTGGCGAAGTCGGGCTTGCCGGACGTATGAAGCATTACCCCAATCAGATGTCGGGCGGCCAGCAGCAAAGGGTCGGTATCGCCCGGGCATTTATCAACCGTCCGCAAGTCATTTTTGCGGATGAGCCGACCGGAAATCTTGACTCGAAAAGCACGAAGGAAGTCATGGAAATGATGACCCGGTTCGTAAGAGAGTATCACCAGACTTTGATCCTGGTGACCCATGATCAGGAAATGGCAGCGTACGCCGACCGGATCATTACGTTAAAAGACGGAGAAATCGTCCGTCAGGAATGGAAAGAAAAGGAAAAAGAATATGAAAATGAATAAAGCTCTGGCTGCAGCTCTTGCGCTCGCCCTGACGACCACCCCGCTGTATGCCAATGAAGAAACGAAAGATGCCGGAACCGCGGCGCAGAACGAACAGCCGCCGGAAAAGGAATCCCAGGAAAAAATGGTCAAAAGCACATTTACGATCTCGACCTACGATGTGCTCAACGATAAAGGGGAATCGATCGATCAAATAAAAAAAGGGGAAAAATTTACGCTCGTGATCGATGCGGTCGATACGAGCGTCAGCACGAAAGACGCTCTTGAGCAGGAGGAGATCAGCAAGATCAACCAGACGATCCATTCGCTCAACATCAACCGGCTGACAGACGGATTCACAAAAGGGGACGATCCGCAGGTCGTGCTTCTGAGCAAGGAACTCGAACCGCTCAAGGTCAAGATCATCATCAAAAATCTGAGCTGGAAAGGAAAATCCGATCAGTTCAGGTTCCGGATCGGGTATTCGGCGCTCGATATCGACTATACCGATCATGCCATCGGTATCACGGAGTGCGGACAGGAACAGAAGGAAGACAAGGAACCGGAAGAAAATCCGGACACTTCGCAGCCGCCAGAAGGCAGCAGCGGCAGTTATGATGGCGGAGGCTTTTATTCCGGCACCGATCCAGTCAGTCCGTCTGCGGCGAAAAGTGCAGCACCCAATCTGATCGTCAGGCAGTACAGCTACGGAAAAGATCCGATCTATTCAGGCAAGGAATTTGAGCTGACGCTCGAATTCTACAATACGTCCAAAACGATCGCGACCGAAAATATCGTCGTGTCTCTTGAGACCGGCGAAGGGCTGTCGATCACCAATTCAAGCAACACCTTTTATTTTGAAAGCCTGGCTCCGCAGGCTTCCAAGGTCATCAAGCTGAAAATGAAGGCACTCACAGCCGATAAGAACAGCTCGCCGGCGATCGAGGTCGGCTTCCGTTATGATTTTGTAGACGATGGCGAACGGATGAACCAGCAGATGGCGGAAAAAATATCCATTCCGGTCTACTTGAAGGATCGCTTCGAGATCGATGATCCGATCGTGCCGGAAATGGCTGCGGCAGGAAGCGAATGCGCGCTCTCCTTCAACTATGTCAACAAAGGCAAAGGAGCAATTTCCAATGTAGAAGCCGCCGTAGAAGGAAATATCCCGGCTCTGCAGAAAACGCAGCATATCGGCAACATTGAATCGGGAAGCAGCGGAAGCATCGATGTGATCCTTATTCCTAATCAGCCGGGCCTTCAGAAAGGAACGGTCGTTATTTCCTATGAAAACGCGAACGAGGATCTTGTCGAACAGAAGTTTCCGTTCGAGCTCAACGTCACTGAACCGCAGCCAATCGATATGAACGACAATCAAATGATCGAAGAGGAACAGAAGAGCGGTTTTCCGTGGCTCGCGGCCCTGATCGCCGTAGGAGCGGCGGCCGTTGCGATCGTACTGTTCAGAAAGCGGAAAAAGAAAAAGCACGATCCGCAGCCGGAAGAGGAAGATCTGAACTTTGACGACGAGGACGAGAAATGACATTCCGTGATTTGTGGCATATGTGCCTCAACAATCTCAAACGAAGACGTTCGCGCACCATCCTGACCGTGCTCGGGGTCATGATCGGATGCATGTCCATCGTGATCATGGTATCGATCGGAGCGGGACTGAGCGTATCGCAGGAAAAGATGCTTGCCCAGATGGGCGATCTACGCCAGATCACCATCTATCCCAATTATGATCCGTCGGCCCAGGCCGTCAAGCTGGATGAGCAGACGATCACCCAGATCCAGGCCATTCCGAACGTGCAGGCCGCGACCGGCAAATTCGAGATCACCGATTATCCGGTCCGGATCACTTCAGGAACGAACGGACGGTATGAAACTGCGTATACGAACATGGTCGGCATTGATTTCTCCCAGCTCGAAAATTTCGGCTATGAGATCAAGGAAGGGACCTATCCTAGTCCCGGCCTGAAAAACCAGGCTCTGGCAGGCGAGCGGTTCGCGTACAGCTTTATGGATACGGCCAGACCGGAAGGAAGCAACCGGATCGATATTTACTCTGTTCTGTATGACGAGAACGGCCAGCTCAATGAAAATCTTCCGGATCCGTATTTCGATCCTCTGCAGGCCAAGGTCAATATCGATGTCCAGGTACAGGAAGACGCGGACGTGGAACAGGAAGTGAGCGTGTGCGGCATCGTGAAGGAAAACTACAGTGCCGGCTATGAAACGAGCGAAGGGCTCATCATTGATCTGAACGATATGAAGGAACTGTGGAAAGCAGCCAATAAAAAGGCTGGAAAATCAAACGGGAACTTCACTTATTCGCAGGCTGTCGTCATGGCAGATACGATCGATGATGTAAGCGAAATCGAAAAAGAGATCCAGAATCTCGGCTTCCAGACCAGTTCCATGGAAAGCATGCGGCAGTCGATGCAGGAATCGACACGCCTGATCCAGCTCGTTCTTGGCGGGATCGGAGCGGTCTCGCTGCTTGTTGCCGCGATCGGGATCGCCAATACGATGATCATGTCCATTACAGAACGTACAAAGGAGATCGGGATCATGAAGGCGCTGGGATGCTATACAAAAAATATCCGGCAGCTGTTCCTTCTCGAAGCCGGAGTGATCGGGCTGATCGGAGGATCGATCGGACTGATCCTGAGCTATATCGCCAGCTTTGTCATGAACTATTTTTCCAACCAGCCTGCGCCCGATCTCGTGACCCAGATCCTTTACCTGTTTGGCGTGGAAGGGACCCCGCTTTCATGCATCCCGCTATGGCTTGCGCTGGGCGCCCTTGTCTTTTCCATGCTTGTCGGCATCATTTCCGGCTATTACCCGGCCAACAAGGCCGTGAAGATCCCGGCTCTCGAAGCCATCCGTCATGATTAGGCAAATGATTCAAAAAATGGAGCGGAACAGAGTACAATACAGGCATGAACGATCAACAGGCTGAACAGCGGGCCATTCTTTTCTGCGAAAACAATAAAAATATTCCATACCTTTACAAAGGAGAACAGGGGACTTTCGAAATTCTCGATGATATGAACTGCTGCGCTCCGACCAACGCCGTTCTTTTCAGTTTCCAGACCGGAAAACGGCGGTATGTGATGGAGGCCGCCCAGCTGCTTGAAGCAGCTGCTCAGGCAAAGAAGCTGCAGTAATTGACAGAAAAGTTAGTCTTTACTAAAATATAGTTAATAAAGAACAGGAGAGTCGGAAATGAACCATTACGGCGAATCATTAGAGGATTACCTCGAAGCCATCCTGGTTTTATCCAGGCAGCTGCCTGTCGTTCGCAGTGTCGACATTGCCAGCTATCTGGGTTATTCAAAACCAAGCGTATCGCATGCTGTAAAACTTATGGTGGAACAGGAACTCATCGTGCTCGATCGAAGCAAATACATACAGTTAACCGAGCTTGGCAGAGAAGTCGCGGAAGGGACATATCAGCGGCATGTCTTTTTTTCGACGATGCTTGAAAACATTGGTGTTCCCAAGGAAATTGCCCAGGAAGATGCCTGTCGGATCGAACATGTGATCTCGCAGGAAACATTTGACGCGATCAAAGCGTTTTATGAGAAAAACGAAGCACGCTAGCCGTGCTTTTTTTATAGGAGGAACGATTTTATGAATCCTGAAATACTAGCTCCGGTCGGGAGCGTGGAAGCGCTGCAGGCTGCCTTTGCCGCAGGGGCGGATGCCGTTTATTTTGGCCTGCCCCAGTTCGGGGCACGAGCCTTTGCCAACCGCTTTACGCTCGAGCAGACGAAAGAAATCATCGAGCAGGCCCACACGTATGGCATGAAAATATATATCACGATGAATACGATCCTGTATGAAAACGAGATCGAAGACGCCTATGAAGCGGCCAGAGCCTTGTTCTATATGAACGTGGACGCTTTGATCATTCAGGACCTCGGCCTGATCCATCTGCTTCATGAGCGGCTGCCCGAGCTCGAGCTCCACGCATCTACCCAGCTTTCTGTATCCACGCCGACCCAGATCGAACAGCTCAGAAAACTTGGCGTGAGCCGGGTCGTTCTTGCCCGGGAATGCACGCTCGAGCAGATTCGTGCGTGTGCCGCGACCGGCATGGAGATCGAAGTGTTCGTGCATGGCGCCTTATGCATCTCCTATTCAGGACAGTGTCAGTTTTCGAATGTCATGTATAACCGCAGCGGCAACCGGGGCATGTGCGCGCAGCCATGCCGCATGCCGTATATCCTGAAAGAGGACGGCAGAAATGTGAACAAGCTGCCCGCTTATCTGCTTTCGCCAAAAGATCTTTCGCTGATCCGGAAGGTGAGCGATCTCAAGGACGCGGGGGTGGCTTCGTTAAAGATCGAAGGACGCATGAAATCGGCAGAATACGTGTATGCGGCCGTAACAGCCGTGAAAAAAGAGCTGGAAGAAAAGGATCTGACAAAAGAGGATGAGGAGCATCTGCTCGTGACGTTCAACAGGCAGTTTACGACAGGGCATACGTATAAGCAGAAGGGAAAGGATCTGATGGATCCGGCAGCCGCCAACCATCATGGGCTGACGATCGGCAAGGTCGTCGCGGTCAAAGGGAAACGTATCACGATCCAGCTTGATCATGATCTCAGTCAAAATGACGGGATCCGTTTTGAAAAAGGCCGGGTGAGCGAAGGCTGCCATGTCAACTATATGTATGATGCAAGAAACCGGCTCATTTCCCTGGGAAAAGCGCGCGAGGTCGTATCGGTCGACGGACCGTACAATGTCCAGATCGGAAGCGTGGTCAAAAAGACGGTCGATTCGAAATATCGCAAAGAAGTGTCTGACCATATCAAAAACGACAGACGTTACGTGGATATTACCGGTAAAGCGGTGTGCCGAGGAGTGAAAGAGCCTCTGTATCTGAGCGTGAGCGATGGAAAGCATGAGGCTGTCGTCCAGACCCCGATCGTTGCCGAACAGGCACAAAAACAGGCAACCGATCCGGATGTCCTGGGAAAGCAGCTCAATAAGACCGGCAGTTCCTGGGCTCGTTTTACGCATATCGATTACGATCTGGCTCCGGATATCTATTTTCCGATCAAGGTCATGAACGATCTGCGCAAGGAGGCACTTGAAGCCTTGCGCAGGGAACGGCTGTCGTTCCGGGTCTTTCCTGAAAAATCCTATACCTATATGCCGCAGGTCGATCCTTCGCCAGTTGTCCTGGCTCAGATCGAGACCCAGGATCAAAAAGGCGATGAAAACGTCTTGTGGATCAGCGAGAATGTGCCGGGCACTTTGAAAAAAGGCCGGATCGATACCGAAAAGGCGGATGTGCTCACTCATCTTGGCGAAGGAAAGATCATTCTGAACATGAATGTGGTCAATTCCTATGCGGTAGCGGCGCTGCTTTCTCTTGGCTATGAAAAGATCGGGATCAGCGAAGAGGCGAATCTCGATCAGGTGGAAATGCTTGTTCGCGCGTTCAGGGCGCGTTATCATCAGCCGGCTCCGGTCATTGTATGCGTATACCAGAAAAAAAGGCTCATGCTGATGAACCACTGTCCGGTCAACACCCTGCTCAAGGATGGAAAAAGATCGGGATGCCGTCTTTGCCATGAACACGTATATGAGCTGGAGGGAACGGACGGAACCAGCGTTTTGTGCCTTGGCGACAGCGCGTGCCGGATGCGCCTCTTCGATTCGAAAACGAGCGATCGGCTCGAGTGGGTCCGCATTTTGAAAAAGACGGGCATCAACGGCTTTTTATGCGTCTTTGTCAATGAAAAAAAAGAGGAGATCGACCGCGTTTTGAAAGCGCTTTGTTTCTAATAAACGTTGAAAATAATAGTGCAGAGTGATACTATTTTAATAGCCTAGGGCTTAAAGGAGGATATTTTATTATGCCTATTATTACTGATGTTTACGCACGCGAAGTTCTCGATTCACGTGGTAACCCTACAGTAGAAGTTGAAGTAACAACTGAATCCGGCGCATACGGTCGTGCCATGGTTCCAAGCGGTGCCAGCACAGGTGAAAGAGAAGCTTTGGAACTCCGTGACGGCGACAAAAACCGTTATCTGGGAAAAGGAACAACAAAAGCTGTAAATAATGTGAACACGATCATCGCACCGGCAGTGATCGGTCTGGATGTCCGCGATCAGAACCTGATCGACAAGACAATGATCGATCTGGATGGAACTCCATTCAAGAAAAACCTCGGTGCCAACGCTACATTAGGTGTTTCAATGGCTTGCGCGATCGCTGCTGCTGATTTCTACGGAATGCCATTGTTCAACTACTTCGGCGGATTCAATGGAAACACATTACCTGTTCCTATGTGCAACGTAATCAACGGCGGAAGCCATGCCGACTCTACAGTTGACTTCCAGGAATTCATGATCATGCCGGTTGGCGCTAAAAACGAAAAAGAAGCCGTTCGCATGGCTGCTGAAACATTCCACGCTTTGAAGAAAGTATTGAAGGACAAAGGATACAACACAAACGTTGGAGACGAAGGCGGATTCGCACCAAGCTGCAAAGACGGAAACGAAGAACCTCTCGAACTGCTCGTTGAAGCAATGAAGGCTGCCGGATACGAACCAGGAAAAGACATGATGATCGCAATGGACGTTGCGGCATCTGAATTCCACAACCATGAAACAGGAATGTATGAACTGAGCAAATCAGGACAGGGAAACAAAACTTCCGATGAAATGATCGACATGTATGCTGCATGGATCGAAAAATATCCGATCATCTCGATCGAGGACGGACTCGGAGAACGCGACTGGGATGGATGGAAAAAGATGACTGACCGCTTAGGCGACAAAGTTCAGCTCGTTGGTGACGACCTGTTCGTTACGAATCCTTCTATTCTTGCCGAAGGTATCGAAAAAGGCATCGCGAACGCGATCCTGATCAAAGTAAACCAGATCGGTACTTTGACTGAAACATTCGACGCAATGCAGCTGGCTAAAGAGCACAACTACACATGCATCGTTTCTCACCGTTCAGGAGAAACAGAAGATTCTACGATCGCCGACATCGCAGTTGGTCTGAACGCAGGACAGATCAAGACCGGATCTCTCTCTCGTACAGATCGTATCGCGAAATACAACCGCCTGATGCGCATTGAAGACGAACTCGACAAACGAGGAGCGACTTCTATTGCACGTTACCCTGGATTGAAAGCATTCTATAATCTTTACAAATAATAGCGATAACACTAAAGACCGGAAATCCGGTCTTTTTCAATGCCGAAAGATCCCGATCCGATCTGAACGTGTCGGGATCGATATGCAGGCAGCACCGGTATTCAATGAAGAAGGATTGATGGTTCGGACAATGTCGGTTTTATCCTTATTTAAGGTTAAAATCGACTTTTTTTGTGATTTCTGGCAAAATTTGTAAGCAGATTGTGTGAAAAATGCACAGGAAGTTGTCATAATACTCATGGAAAATTATTCCGAACGGAGGATTAATATGGAAAGCTATCGTTATTTGCTCGATATTGCGATTATCTTGCTGTTTACCAAAGCATTTGGAATTTTCTCGAAAAAACTGAGGATGCCAAGTGTTGTCGGCGCGCTGATCGCAGGCATTGTCCTAGGACCTGCTGTTCTTAATATCGTTGAGCCAAGCAATCTGATCTCCGCCCTTTCCGAAATTGGTGTCATCGTCCTGATGTTTTCTGCCGGTCTCGAAACGAGCATCACAGATTTAAAAAAAGCCGGGCTGAAAGCCTTTCTTATTGCCACGTTGGGTGTTCTTGTTCCTTTAGGAGTGGGATATCTGATTGGTATGATCTATAATGTCGGACCTTCCGCATGGATCGAAAACTTGTTTATCGGTGTCATCTTTACTGCCACGAGCGTGGGGATCACGGTCGAGACGCTCAAGGAAATGCATTGCATGTCTACAGAAAGCGGCAATGTTATCCTGGCCGCTGCAGTCATTGATGATGTTCTTGGAATCATCTGCCTGACGCTTGTCACGGCGCTGGCAGACAGCAGTGTGGTGATCAGCACGGTGCTGCTCAAGATCCTTGGATTCTTTGTGTTCTCGATCGTTGTCGGGGTTGCGATGCACAAAGTGTTCAAATGGTGGTTCAGCCATGATCCGAATCATGGCCTGCAGCGCTATTCGATCGTCTCTTTTGCGTTTGCGCTGATCATGGCGTATTGTGCCGAGGAATTTTTCGGAGTAGCCGATATTACCGGAAGCTTTGTGGGCGGCCTTATTATTTCGGGAACGGCACAGTGCGAATATGTTACGAAACGGATCGGCACTTTATCGTATATGCTGATCACACCGATCTTCTTTGCGAGCATCGGACTGAAGCTCGAGCCAATCCAGGCATCCTGGACGATGCTGGGCCTTGTCCTTCTGTTATGCGTGGCGGCTGTCCTGACAAAGATCGTAGGCTGCGGACTTGGCGCTCTGATCTGCCGGTATTCGCCGGTCCAGGCTTTGCGTATCGGCTGCGGTATGATCTCGCGTGGCGAGGTGGCCTTGATCATCGCGGATAAGGGAATGAGTCTGGGGATCCTGAATGAGTTCTTTATCACGCCGATCCTGCTCTGCGTCGTATTTACGACCGTGATCACGCCGATCCTGCTCAAAATCGTCTACAAGCATAAACCGGACGATCCGGATTTCACGCATCATGGCGAAACGAAACTTGAAAAAGATGAGATCCATGAGGCGCTCACCAACCCGATGGTTGAGTAGCTGCGAATCATGCTATGATGGACCTGCAATACTGCGGGTCTTTTTTTGGAGGTACATACGATGAAATATATTGATATGCATTGCGATACGATACTGGGCTGGCTCGAACAGGAAGAGGGAAGAGAAGAGGTCGATTTTGCTCAGAGCGATCTGAGCGTCGATCCGGACAAGCTGAAAAGGGGCGGCTGTCTTGTGCAGAACTTTGCGCTGTTCACAGACCGGAAGAAATACGCGGTCCCGGAAAAACATACGATGAAGCTGTACGATCTGTACTGCCGGATGCTTGAGCAGAACGAGGACCGGATCGCGCCGGTCCTGCGCTTTTCGGATATCGAAAAGAACGAAAAGGAAGGAAAGCTGAGCGCGCTGCTCACGCTCGAGGAAGGGGATGTCGTCTTCAATGATCTGGCGATGCTGCGCAATTACTACCGGATGGGAGTGCGGATGATCGCTTTGACATGGAACTATCCGAATGCGATCGGGCATCCGAATGTGTCGATGAGCGATTTTTCTCATTACAAGGCGGCAGATGTTCTTCAGAAGCCGAATGAAAAAGACGGACTGAGCGAGTTTGGAAAACAGTATATTGCGCTGATGGAAGAGCTGGGCATGATCGTGGATGTTTCTCATCTGTCGGATGCGGGGTTCTGGGATGTTGTCCGATACAGCACGAAGCCGTTTGTCGCTTCGCATTCGAACGCGAGGGCCGTTTGTTGTGCGGCACGCAATCTGAGCGATGACATGATCCGGGCGCTGGCGAGCAAAGGCGGTGTCATGGGCTTGAATTTCTGCGCGGATTTTCTGAATGACCGTGGCGATGAGCGCAGCACGATCGAGGATATGATCGCTCATATCGATCATATCCGGGATATAGCGGGGATTGATGTGATCGGGATCGGAACCGATTTTGACGGGATCCTGTCGGATGTCGAGGTTCGCGATGCGTCCATGATGCCTGCGCTGGCCCATGCGCTGCAGGAACACGGATACACGGAAGAGGAAATTGATTCGATTATGTACAAAAATGTGTTGAGAGTTTATAAAAAAGGACTAAAATAAGGAGGTAATTTAGAAGGAAGGGTAAATTATGAATCTGGCAGCATTTGCGCCATGGGCTGCGGGCTTTTTGTTTGTGTTTATGTTCATACTGGTCATAACGGAAAAGTTCGAGCGCCACGTTGTCACTCTGGCATGCGGGGCGGCGGTCCTGGTGATCGTGTTCGGGATCTGCATGCATTCATGGCAGGCAGCATGGTGGACACTGAACATTCAAAGCATTTTCACTTTGGATTTCTGGTATTCGGCTACAGAGAGTGCTGAATCCTCTTCGGGGATCAACTGGGCGACGATCCTGTTTATTGCCGGAATGATGATCATGGTCGAAGGAATGGCTTCGGCAGGCTTTTTCCGCTGGCTCTGTCTGCGTTTTGCAAAACTCGTGAAGTATCGCGCGACCAGGATCTTTCTTGCGTTCATGATCATGTCGGCGATCCTGGCTATGTTTATCGACAGTATCACGGTGATCCTGTTTCTGGCGGCGGTGACGGTCGAGCTGGCTCAGCTCTTGAAGTTTGATCCGGTCCCGGTCATCCTGGCGGAAATATTTTGTGCCAATCTGGGAGGCTCGGCGACGATGTGCGGCGATCCGCCAAATATCATCATCGGGACGGCGCTTGGCTATTCATTCTCCGATTTTGTGAGCAACACGGGGGTGATCGCGGGAATTTCGCTTGTATGTGTGGTGATCTATTTCTGGCTGTATTTTGCGAAAAAGCTGAAAAAGAGCGAGACGTATCTGGAAAGTATCGAATCGTTTCCGGATCCGCATGAGGCGATCCTGGACCGGGCCCGTTTCATTCAGTCGACCTTCATTTTCGGACTGGCGGTCGTGCTGCTTGTTTCGCATGCCAATACGCATCTGACGGTTGCTTTTATCGGCACATTTATTGCGCTGCTGACGCTTGTGTGTGCTGGCGGGCAGGCCATGGATCTGCTCAGAAAAGTGGACTACAGGACGTTGCTGTTTTTTGTAGGGCTGTTCGTGGTTGTCAGGGGCCTGGAGGAAACGGGAGTGCTCGAGATCGTTGCGGGACTGATCGCGGACTGGTCGAATGGCAGCCTTTATTTGATGGTTGCGATCATTTTGTGGCTGTCTGCGCTTGCGAGCGCGGTGGTGGACAATATTCCGTTTGCGGCGACGATGATCCCGATCATCCGGACGCTGGCGCAGAGCCAGTCGGTTCCGCTGGCTACGCTGGCATGGACCTTGTCGATGGGGACGGATATTGGCGGTTCGGCCACGCCGATCGGCGCGAGCGCCAATGTCGTGGGCACGGCGGTCGCGATGAAGGCAGGCTATCCGATTTCCTGGGGAAAATACTGCAAATACTGTGCCGGCTACTCTGCTGGTTGTTACCATTTCTATGATCTGCATTTTTGTGCGTTACGTGTAAAAGGAAGAGAGATTATGATTGTAACGATTTCAAGAGAATTTGGAAGCGGCGGGCAGGATATTGCCCGGGCGCTTGCGGCGCACTACCATGTGCCGCTGTATGATGAAAATATGCTGAGCGAGATCGGGATCCAGAAAGCTATGATATCGATCAGCTCAATCAGTATGACGAGGCGCCGCGCTGGATGATCCGTTCCCGGACGGTGCGGGGCCTGACGAATTCCAATATTGACAATATTGCGATGAAGGAGTTCGACTTTCTGCGCGAAAGAGCCAGGGTCGGGAAGTCATTTATAGTTCTGGGCCATTGCGGTGAGAGCATTTTGAAAGAATATGGTCCGGTATCGATATTTGTGAATGCGGATATGGAGCTGCGGATCGAGAGAACGATGCAGAAGTTTGGTCTGGATGAAAAAGAGGCGCGTGCCCTGATCAAAAAGACGGACCGCAACCGCAAGACGTATCACAACTACTACTGCGACAATAAATGGGGCGATTCGCGTTATTATGATCTGTGTATCGAATCGTCGACCCTGGGAGTGGATGAAACGATCGACTTTCTGATCGATTTTATTGACCGCTGCATCAAGGCGAAGGAGAAATCCTGAGCCTTTTCTTTTTATCAAAGCGCAAGGGTTTGTATAATAAAAAAGAATAACCGAAAAATACAGTGGCGAAAGGAGCTGTTGTTATGAATGAAAACAATCAGGCGCTGACAAGCATTACTTTTAATGAGGATGGTCATGAAAAAACGATCGATATAAAAAACGTGAACTGGGCTTTTGAAAAGGGCGGCATGCTCTATGTGGTGGAAAACGATAAAAAGATCTACACGTTCGAATTGTCCGGCAAGGATGCGGAAGATATTTACGAATCGCTGAAAAAAGCCAATCCGGATATGATCGTCGGGGCGCTGATGGGAAAGCGGATCGGGTTCGAAAAACTGGCGAACACGAGAGATCTGGGCGGGATCCAGACGAAGGATGGCCGTTTTATTCGTCCGCACCGGCTGATCCGCAGCGGAGAACTGCATACGATGTCGAAAAATGACCGGAAAAGGCTCGAAAAAGACTATGATGTGAAAATGGTCATCGATTTCCGTACGGAGGTGGAGCGGGTGTATCAGCCGGATCCGATCATGCTGCAGGCAGTGAATTATCATGTGCCGGCCCGTTCGGCTTCTTCGCTCGATTCGCTTGCGGGAGGAAGCAGGCTGCATATGTTTACGGAAATGCTGCGTCATGCCAAAGAGACGATGGAACGTCTGTACGAAGAGCTTGTGGTTTCCCAGCAGGGACTCAAGGCGTATCGCCGTTTTTTTGAGCTTCTTCTCCGGCAGGAAAACGGGAGCATATTGTGGCATTGCACGCAGGGCAAGGACCGGACCGGGGTCGCGACCATGCTGCTGCTGAGCGCGCTTGGCGTGTCCAAAGATGAGATCATGAAAGATTATCTGCAGACCAACATTTATCTGAAGGCGCAGAAGGATGATCTGATCCTGAAGCTGAAGGATCACAAAGAGCTCGTAAAGGATCTGGATTACTTGTATGATGCCAGCACGGAATATATGAATATTGCGTACCGCTGCATCGCGCAGAACTTCGGTTCGGTGGAAAACTATCTGCATGAAGGGCTTGAACTGGATGATGAGGACATCGAAAAGCTGAAAGATCGCTTCCTGATTTAAATGTAATATTAAAAATGTAACAAATAAGAGTGTCTCGGTTGAATTAAAAAAATACGAATGCTATTTTATTGATGGAGCTAATTATTCGCGCATGATCGGCAGATGCCCGTACTTTCAGTCTATTCAATACAATTTTTATGAGTGGATTTTATTTGGACATGGGAGTTCTTGGTGTATTTAAAACATATAAAGCGGAACCGGAAGAGCAGGGCTGCGCTGCCGAGTTGGGGATTTTTGCGCTGACGCTCCAGAACATGGGGCACAAAGATTCCGCTTCCGGTTCATAATGACTGAGGGAAATCAAAGTTTCCATATTCGAAAGGCCGAAAGGCCTTTTTTCTTTCTGCCATATGCGATATCAAAATAAGCCGCATAATTTTTTGTTCCCTTCGCCGTTTGTACGGCATTGGATTCTTTCTATGCGGGCTGTGGAACATAGTATGATGCAGATGGAAGTATAAAAAACCATGCAAAAGAAAGGTGCATGGTCAGGACCTGGAGCGGGAATTCTCGGCCATTCAATAACCGAGGTAGTTCACTCGTTTCATCAGCTATTTTACGTCCATGGATTTCTCTTCTTTCTGTGTGTTAAGTTGAACTTCAACTGGTGTTTAACTTATATTCAACTATATTTGCTTTATATTCAACTAGATAATCAACAAAAAAGAAGCATCCTATGATGATTTCTATATTCCGTATACAAGATCTTTTCTGTTGCTGTTTTCTATAGTTCCATATACAAACATCAAGATGATCATCTCGCTTCATGACATTGACTCAATGCCAGTCTTCGGAGATTCCGCGATTTTAAATAAAAATAATCATTTTCCCATAATATGTGATATAATTTATAAAACAAGCGCTTACAAGAAAGGTTATATTATGGAAAGATTAGTAGAAAAAAAGGAAAAAGTGGCTGAAACCACAGTCATTCTCGGACTGCTTGCGATTACATTGATCCTGGCAGGTCTGTAAAACAAGGAAAGTCATGCACAAAACGATGCATGATTTTTTTTGGAAAAATTATAAATGCCTATTATGAAATTGAATCTTTCTCTTATTGATCAGCAATTCTTATTCATTCATACACTTTGCTTCTTTTCGGATCCATTCTACGAATGGTCAACTGAATTAAGTTGAATTTCCGCTCCATAAAAAAGGAACCATCCTATGATGATTCCGCTATTGAAATGATCTATGTTCTGCTAAACCGAACGTGCCCTTTTCTTCATGGCTGGAGCGAGTGCTTTCATGAGCAGCGGTACCAGGATGAGCCCAAGGATCAGGGTCGGCAGCATATAAGTGGCGTTGTATGTGATGGATGCCCATACGGGAGTTGCCCACACGATACATCCGCTCAATGTCGAGCTGATAAACCGGATGACATTGGTGATCAGCACGCCTGAGTAAAACATGCCGCGGTTCGGAAACAGACAGGCGATCCCGTACACGGAAAACGCGATGAAGTAATCGAGCAGGAATCCGACCAGGTCTGGCGTATACATCGGTCCGGTCACGAACTGGGCAAATACGCTGACGATCGAAACGATCAGTCCTTTCTGCCATCCGAGCTGATAGCTTGCCATTAATAATGGAATGGTCGAAATGCCAAGGCTTCCGCCGTTTGGCATCTGAAAGAGCGGCAGCGTGTTGACAAACGTGTCCAGCCCCATGAACACAGCAACATAAAAGGCCATTAAAACAAGATCTCTGACTGATAAATTTTTCATAAAAAAACACCTCCGTTGAGGCGTAGGAATAAAATGAAGACTCCCTACGCTAGCATTATCTAGATCAGGTCCAAGGGACTGTGCGGTGCACATCTCAGCCTTGAAGGCGCCCCTGTCGTTGACACGTACATCATAGCACTATAAATTCAAGAAAAAAAGACAAAGAGAATAACTTTTATGTGTCTTTAGCTGATTCATTAACAAATTTGATGATATCGTTTTTTTTTGTGGTATTATGAATTTAACAAAAGCAGCAGGAGAGAAGGAGGATCGAAATGAAAAAATGGAAACAGAGCATTCTTGCACTCGGAATCATGCTTGGTATGGCTGGCTGTGCGCAGGCAGAACCGGCTGCAGTGACCGCACCGGAATTAGGAGATATGATCGTAAAGATCGCGGATCAGGACAGTTATGTTGTGACGATCGAAAATACCGATCCGCAAGCCAACGAGAATGTTGTCCAGACGTGGACAGAGGACGGATACCACTATGGCGTGTGGGAGCAGGAAAGTGTTCGCCAATCCCAAAGCAAGGGTGTTGATTTTCATTATTATGAAATGATGAAGTGGAACAAAGATGAAAAAGTATTTGTTTCGGCAAGCCGATACAATGATCTGGGACAGATCGAAACAGCGAATTATGATGCGCCACAATACGGTTTTCCATCAAGCCGGGCCCTATTCATGGAACTGCTGACACCGGGAATTACGGAAGACAAGGAAGGTCTGCATCTGGAAGAAGGATATCATCTTGAAAAAGAGGGAGAAGATACGATCGTTCTGAAATCGGATGATAAAAACGGATTGAAGGCGGTTATCCAGTTAAAAGACGGAAAGATCACAAAAATAGAAAGCACGTATGAAGGCAATACAAAAACGGCTACTGTTTCGGTTCCGGATACGGCCTCAGAAGCGTATAAAAAGAAGGTGGAGGAAATCCTGAATACGGAAGGGCTTGAAGCGAATGATCCGCTGAATGGTCCGTTTGGAGAAGCGGATGAATAAATCGAAAAAATGGATCGCACTGGCAGTGATTGCTGTGGCGATCGCTGGAGGTCTGATCTTTTTCGTCCCGAAGGAAAAAGAAACAAAGGATGATGACTACGACTTCTGGAAGGAAACCTACGATATTCTTGCGGACCGGATCGATGGTCTTCGATATGACGAAATGCCGTGGCGGATTGGTCTGCAAGATCGAAAGAATGCCGAGGAAAAAGACTATCCGGATTTCTTTATCGAGTATCAACAAGAGGAAGAGGATCGTCAAACGGCATCGTGCTTATCGATGTTTTATGAGGATCTCCAAAATAAAGCGATCGAATTTACCTACGAAGTGACAGAATTTGAGGGAGAAAATATAAAAGCGGAAAAAGTATTCACGATCCGGTCGACCGATTACAAGGCAGGACAGTTTAAAACGACCTACCTTGTATATGAGTATCTGAATGGCGTATTTGACCGTTCAGACACGCAGGAAGGATATTTGAATGTGAATGGAAATGAAGTGGATTATGTCGAGCTGCCGTTAATGAAAGAGGCTCTGGAGCACTTCAGACTTTTGCTTGAAATGATGGAAGAAGAGTTTGGCATTTCCTACAAGGGAACTCATTTTGTCGATATCCCGGCTCTTTGCGAAAAGATCGAGCTTTCAGAAGACGTGCCGCAGGATATTCAAACGAAAGATTATTTCAGCGAGGTTCATTATAATGCCAGAGGATACGGGATCGTGACATTTTTAATGGTAGGAGAAGATGAGCGGACCGCATCTTACGGCACGTATGATGTGACACGGCAAGGATACGGTTTCCGCTATGATATGAACCTGATCCCGAGAACGCTGGAGAATTGTTTCGATCTGGATACAGCAGCAGATATCGAAAAAGAGATGGTGTATTTTGAGGGCGATACAGCCTATATTTATCCTGCCGATCTGAGCGATGAGGAAATTCTTACAGATGTTGAGCAGGGAGCAGAGCATGTCGTATCGATACTGAGCACAAAAAACGAAAGCTATACGGATTATGAAGTGAGCTGGAACTAAGAAGATTCGAAAAGAGAGAGG
>Belle_p2__coassemble_1628_pt1 | contig 24103 bp, 21 predicted proteins | sample Belle_p2__metabat2_low_PE_017 | metagenome-assembled genome bin Belle_p2 | reverse complement strand
GCAAAGGAAAACCCTTGCTGGACGAGTGGGAGTGAATTTATTCACGACCTTTTTTATTGTGCTATAATAGTTCCATATGGAGGTTTGAATATGCATTCAGAAAGTCCGATCGGCGTGTTTGACTCGGGGCTTGGCGGGATCAGCGTTTTGTATGAGATCCACAAGCTTCTTCCGAATGAGGATCTTATCTATCTTGGAGATTCGCAATACAATCCGTATGGAACGAAAACAAAAGAGCAGATCACGGATCGCTGCATCGCGATATGCGACCGTTTCGTTGAAATGGGCGTAAAGATGATCGTGATCGCGTGCAATACGGCCACGAGTGCGTGTGTGCCTTTGCTCCGCGAACGCTATGATATTGATATCATCGGGATGGAGCCGGCATTGAAGGTGGCGTGCGAGCGCGGAGCGGATCGTCATGTGGCGGTGTGGGCGACGGATTTTACTTTGAAGGAAAAGAAGTTCGCGGCTCTGATGCACCGCTTCGATCAGGAACATTCGATCGAAAAGGTGGCGTGTCCAACGCTAGTGCGGATCGTTGAAGAAGATGATCTGGACAATGAGGCACGGGTGAACGAGGTGTTGACCGGCTACATCAGGCAGTCGGGTGCTGTGGATTCGATCGTGCTGGGGTGTACGCATTTTGTCTTCTTCAAAAAGAGACTGGAGGAAATGCTTCCGTCTTCGATCGAGCTGATCGACGGCAACTTTGGCACGGCCCGTCATGTCAGGGAGCTTCTTGAACAGAAGCATCTGATCAACGAGAATGGGTCAGGAACGATTTCCTGGATCAACACGCTGCCCGAAAAGATCGGTCTTTCGAAAAAGCTGTTCAGCCATATGGAGGATAGTATCAAATGACAAACGCATGGAAAACGTATTCCGAACAGGAAAAACAGGCGGTCATGGATTTCAATGACGCCTATCTTGACTTTATTTCCAAAGGAAAGACCGAAAGGCTTTGCTGCCGGCAGATCATTGAGCTGGCCGAAGGTTTCGGGTATAAAAATATCAATGATGTGATCGAAAACCATGAAACGCTCAAACCGCAGGACAAAGTGTATTTCAACATGATGAACAAGTCGGTTGCGCTGTTCCATATCGGAAACGAGCCGCTCGAAAAGGGAATGAATATTGTTGGTTCCCATATCGATTCCCCGCGTCTCGATCTGAAACAGCATCCGCTTTTTGAGCAGGACGGCCTCGCTTTCTTTGATACGCATTATTATGGCGGGATCAAGAAATATCAGTGGCTCACGCTGCCACTGGCACTGTATGGTGTCGTATGTCTCAAGGACGGAACGACAGTTGATGTGGCGATCGGCGATCACGAAGGCGACCCGGTGTTCTGTGTGACCGACCTGCTACCGCATCTTGCTTCGGACCAGATGAAAAAGGGTGCTTCCGAGTTTATCGAAGGCGATAACCTGGACCTGATCGTCGGATCAATCCCGGCCGATGGCGAGGAAAAAGAGGCGGTCAAGAAAAATGTATTGAAGCTGCTCAAAGACACCTACGGCATTGATGAAGAGGATTTCATTTCGGCAGAGCTGGAAATTGTTCCGCAGGGAAAAGCACACACATGCGGCCTCGATCGTTCGATGAACCTGGGCTATGGCCAGGATGATCGGGTATGTGCCTATACTTCCTTGATCGCGATGCTTGAACAGGAAGATCTCGATCGTACGGCAGCCGCTCTTCTGGTCGACAAAGAGGAGATTGGCAGCGTGGGTGCGACAGGCATGCATTCGAAATTTTTTGAAAACATGCTGGCCGAAGTGATGGATGCGATGGGCGACTATTCAGAACTGAAAGTCCGCCGGGCGCTTCAGAATTCCTACGCGCTGAGCAACGATGTGGTAGCAGCCCATGATCCGAATTACGCGTCGGTATCGAGCCCGCATGACAACATGGGAAAATTTGGCTATGGTCTTGCGTTTGCGAAATACACGGGTTCGCGCGGTAAATCGGGTTCCAATGATGCAAATCCGGAATTTATTGCCAAGCTGCGTAAAATTTTCGAAGAGGCTGGTGTCATCTGCCAGACAAGCGAGCTTGGAAAAGTTGACCAGGGCGGTGGCGGAACGATCGCCTATATCCTGGCAAACTACGGTATGAATGTGATCGACTCGGGTGTTGCGCTGCAGAGCATGCATTCTCCATACGAGCTTTCGAGCAAGGCGGATGTGTACGAGGCCAAAAAAGCGTACAAGGCATTCCTTAAAAACTGCAAATAATAAACGAAGGATGAACAAAGGCAGGGTGCTGGTCTGATAGAGGGCTGGCTTCCTGCCTTTTTTGTGAAAAGTAAAATTTATATATGTTGACAGCTTTTTTAAAAGCGGTTACTATATAGATGCCTATAAAGAGTGTGCGAGAGACAAGCTCGATGACCACACAGCAACCTGCTTATTGAAGTAAGGTGCTAAAGCTTGAACGATGGGAAACGTCATAGCAGATCGAACGTATTACCCATCGAACGATGGGTTTTTTATTGCCTTTCCACTCTCTTCATAGGTTATTTTTGGAGGTGGAAAGATGAATACAATTCAAAACGTTTTACAGGAACACAAAGGCAAGCGGGTCTGGTTTTATTTGCCAAAAGAAGAAACAAGAATTCGTTTTCAAGAGGATCTGATCGAAATGAAGGCAAGATGGAAGGATGGACATCCAGTAAACACGGATCATAATATTTCGGATCTGATGGCTGTTCATGAAGATGGGGAAGTTGGCTTTATTTCGTCACTGTGCTGGAAGATGTCGTTCATGGACAAGTACAAGGATGAGATCATTCATATTGATTTTGAAAAGTGCGAAAAAGAAGAAAAGGATTACGTGATGGATCGTCCACAGATCACGTATGTATGTTTTGAGTAGAAGGAATTGATCATGTGGAGCAAAGGCGAAGAATTTAAATTTGATCTAACCGTTTTTGAAGATTATACGATGGATGAATTTGTGTATCAGGAAACGTTCGATACGTTGGAACAGATCGAAGAAGTGATGGGTCGAGAAGATTATTTTCCAAAAGAGTTTTTCCATAAAGGTCCGTTTATGATCGAAATTTGTGTCATTGAGTTTGGCCAAATGGTGTTTGTGGAAGGGCAAAAGATCGATCCTTATCGTCCGTTCGGAAAAGAAGTGAAGAAATGGATCCTGGAAAGGATCAAACAGTATCAAAAGACTTCGAGAGTTGCCATGACACCTACGCCGCCAACATTTAGACCAGGAGCTGATCCGGAAAAGAAAAAAGAAACAAAAGATCGGTTTGTCTATGTATGCCCGAGCTGCTGGGAGGAAATTGACAAATGCAGATGTGGAAGTTATCCTTATTTCCTCATTCAGGTGGATCGGAATATCCTGCCAATCGTTCGTAATCTAAATTTAAAAGGATATCAAACTTGCGGTTCATGCGAAAGTCATCCGGAAGAAGGAAGATCGTCTATGCAGCTTTATTTTAAAAAGCATTATCGATTTTCAGAGCCGATTCCTGGAAACGGTCACTATGGTGCCAACGGAAACTGGACACGTCCAATCAAGTCAATTGAAGAAAAGGAACAGCTTTTAAAGGAGCTTCTGGAATGGAGCGAGAGATTGCCTGAGTCAGAGTATAAACGGTATTGGATCTAAAAAAATTACAAACGCTTGAATATATAATTCCTTATTGGCAAAATGAAGTTAACTGATTATAACGACGCATGAAAGGAGAAACTGCATATGGAAACATGTACGATTTATGATAAGCTAGTGCGCGATAATATCCCTGAAATCATACAAGCAGATCACAAAACATGCAGAACCCATATCCTGAATGAAAAAGATTATAATTTCTATCTTAAAGAAAAGCTTATAGAAGAAGCGAGAGAAGTGCGTAGTGCTGAATCAAAAGATGAACTGATCAAGGAACTGGCCGATGTTCTGGAAGTGGTCGAAGCGCTGCAGAACGCAAACGGGATTTCTTTAGAAGAGGTGCTGTCGGTCAAACATCAAAAAGCAAAGAGGAACGGCAAATTCGAAAAGAGGATCCTGCTGGAATGTGTGATCGAGGAAAGCGATGACTGATTATATCAATTTATGGCTCGATATCATCGAGAACATGAACAATGATAATACATATAAACTGGCCTGGGGAAGAGCGCTGATCGAAATCATCTATGAACACAAGGAAGAAGACTGCGAACTGGTGATCCCGTTTGTGGCAATTGCAGAAAATGCTCAAATACTACTGGAACCAGACGTATTTTTTCAATCTGAAACAAAGTCCGGGAAAGAAGCCGGTCGTCGTGCAGGAAACGGAAAAATGTATCGAGTTTGTCAAGAATAAACGCAAGTCCAATATTCCGGTATGGTTCGATCGGGCACAGGAAGATCTGATGACCGATCCTTCCTTTTATGCGAAACGCATTACGAAAATCGCGAAAACCTTGAAACACGATGTTTCATGGCGGTTCAAAAAAGTGAACAAGGAAGAGCACGATATTTACCGGCTCGATCTTGATCAGATGACCGTTACCTTTTCTGCCGATGAAATCGTCCAGCTCAAAGATTATGCGTTTATCCTGTCGCAGCTGCTCAACTACAAGTGGGCCCAGCTGCTGGAAAAATTCAACAGTGCGCCAAAGATCGCATTAAAGGTGAAAGGGATTTCCGATGCGAAGATCCGCAGGAACAATTTAACGAAGTTCAAGAACATCCTGCTTTCGCAGATGAAGGACGGGAATATCATCGATTTCTACACCGGGCAGGTGTTAGAGGAAAACGATATTTCGATCGACCATGTCATTCCGTGGTCTTTTATGTACAGCGATGATATCTGGAACCTCGTCATCACGTCCAAGTCAGTGAATTCCTCCAAAAGCAATTCCATCCCTTCGGAAGAAATCATCCGAAAGCTCGAACAAAGAAACAAAGAGCTTGTCGAGATCGTGCATGAACCGAAGTATCATGAAGAGCTGAAGACAGCCATCGAAAACAACTATGTGCAGAAGTTTTACATTGCTTTGCGTTTATAAAGGGTAGAATTTGTGTGATGTAGGGGGGAAAGGAAAATAGTTTGATGTTTATAAAGTGTATCTTTGTTAAAGTTTATGATGATTGAAAGGGAGAAAGACTATGAAGAAAATATCTAAGCTTGTATTGTGCTTCGCACTATTAGGAAGTATATCAGGATGTGCTAAGCCTGACGAAAGAACAGTTGATGAGAAATTTGTAGACTCTTTGCAGGAGGGGCTGGATGAACGTTGGGAATTAGCTGACACAACAGATTACTCGACAGATTCATTTAATAAATATTTAGATGCAGAGCTCAATAAGATTCAGAGTTTTAAAAAAGAAAAGTTTGAGAATCAGCAACTTAAAGAACAAGCAGATCTTTATATCGATTCGTTAGAAAAGACAAAAGATATCACAAAATATATTGATTCCAATGATTTTCAATTTCAGCAGCTTTATTCGCCTTTATACTCTCAAAGAGTGTTAGCTCTTCAGGAAATAAATAAAATTGATCCTTTGCAGTTCGATAATGAAGAGGATCAGGAAGATTTTGATAACTTGCTTGAAGAAGCTGATCTGTTAAAATCTGTGATTGATTTAACGAATGGCATTCAATTTGAAAAGGTTAAAGAAGATGATGAACCAGAATATGATTTATATACTGCTGATTATGAAGCAAAGGTAACAAATGATACAAACTATCAGTTTGATTACTACAATCTAACAATAAATCTGCTTGATAAGGATGGTGTGGTACTCGAGCAAACCTTTGCAAGCGTAAATTCCTGGAAAAAAGGAGAAACTCAGCGCTTAAGTTTCATGGTTGCAGAAAAAATAGAGAAAGTACAAATAGCATCTGCAGATTACAGTGTGAACAATAACGCACAAACTGGAACAATAAATTTTGAATAGAAGATAACATAAGTTAGCTGATATTAACTAATACCAATTGATTGCGTTAAAAACAGGAATGAAAAAACTGTGATAGTCTTGATTCGTTTATCACAGTTTTTTTTTGTGTTGTATACTAGTTTTCTTCTTCATATCCCGAACGACAGAAAGGTATTTGCCATATGGCAGATCGTAAAGAGGATCGTCAGGAAAAGGGCTGGTCTGTTTTCTTCTGCTCTGGCAAGCAATAAGAAAGCGAGGCAGGGAAAGATGGTCAGTCCCCAGAGGATCATGGTGTTTGCTGCTGCCTGATAATACAGCAGCCAGAATCCATAATAGAGCAGGACAAAAAGAAAGATTGTTGTGTACTGTTGCCATGAATTCCTCTTTTGTTTTCCTGAAATGCATAAAGAAACGACCATCGCTATTTGTGTTACGCTCATGATCGAATCCAGCATTTTGTGATCTGTCGCATGACGAAGCACATCATCAGGTGCCGGACAGGCAAACCAGATCACATTCGGGATCATGATCAATAGGAACAGCACCAGTCCGCGCCAGTCAAAAGAAAGCGTTTTTGAACTACTCATTTCTGTTTTTCACGCTTCCGCCCTCGATCAGTTCAAACCCGATGACCTGGGTCGTCGCGACCGGCTCGCCTTTGATCAAAGCAAGGATCGTGGCCCCGGCCATCTGTCCAGCCAGCTTATAGTCGAATCGGATCGTGCACAGCGAAGGTGTAAGCAGCTCGCTCACTTCATAGCCGCCGAACCCGATCAGAGAAATATCTTCCGGAACCTTTAATCCTTTTTCTGTGATTTCCTTGTAGCAGGCGAGGGCCAGATTATCCGTTGCTGCAATGATCAAGGTCGGATGGTGATCTTCCAGATAGTGACGGACGACCTTTCTGGCTTTTGAAAAAGAGAAATCGGTTTCTCGGGTGTGGATCCGCAAAACATGATGATCCTCGAGCGCCTCGAGGACTCCTTTGCGCCTTTGGACCCCGACCGCCTCATCCACCCGGTTCACACCAAGGTACAGAACGTTGTCATGTCCCTTTTCAGCCGCGTATTGTCCGGCCGCGTAGCCGGCACGGTAATCATCGTAAATAATGGAAATCCCGTTTTTGAAATGCTGGGCCACGATCAGGATCGGAATGTCCGATTCATGGACAAGCTTCTGATGGATCAGGTTGATATTAGTCGCGACCAGGATGATGCCATCCACCCGCATGCTCTCGAAATACTCGATCGAGCGGATCTCGTCATTGATATCATGATCCGTATCGATCAGGATGACCGTATATCCTTTTTCCTTCAAATAGTTGTTGATGCTTGTAAGCAGCCGTGAAGACGTGTTTGAATTGATCGTAGGCGCTACGATCCCGATCGTTTTCGTTTCTTTTGCTTTCAGGTTGGAAGCGGCAGCGCTCGGCTCGTAATCGTGGGCCTCGATGACCTTCCGGATCCTTTCTCTCGTTTCCTCCTTGACATACCCGTTGTTGAAATAACGGGACACGGTGCTCTTTGCCACACCAGCCTCTTCAGCAATTTCTTTCATCGTAATTCGTTTGTGTTTCATATCTTTATTATATTCCGCTTTCTTTTTCTTGCAATCAAAATGTGGAACAGTTCCATAAATGGATGAGAATTATGGAACCTTCTTGTTGCAAAAAGTATATAGCGTACCGTTTTACCGTTGATGAAAACGTTCTCAATTTTTTTGTTGACAAATATATGGAACAAGAATATGATTTATACATGGAAACGGTTCCATACAAGAACCATAAAATGAACCATACAAAGAAAAGGAGAACGAATTATGGATTATTCAACGATTGCTTCACAAGTTATTCAGTATGTCGGCGGCAGAGACAATATCGTGTCAGCCATGCACTGCGCGACCCGGCTGCGTTTGAAACTCAAGGATTATCAAAAAGTCGATGAAAACGCATTGAGCGACGTCGATCAGGTCAAAGGTGTGTTTCTTGCCAACGACCAGTATCAGGTCATTTTTGGTTCAGGCACCGTAAATCTTGTCACAGACGAAGTGCTTAAACAAACCGGACTTTCCAGCACAGACGCGAAAACAGAAGAAAAAGACGCCAAAGAAGGCAATCCGCTCATGCGGGCCGTGAAAGTGCTCTCGGACATCTTTGTTCCGATCATTCCGGCCATCGTTGCCGGCGGTCTGCTCATGGGCCTCAATAATGTCCTGACAGCCCAGGGACTATTCGTACCGGGCAAATCGGTCATCGACCTCTTTCCAGCCATGGCAGGCATTGCCACCTTTATCAACATGTGCGCCGCAGCGCCGTTCACGTTCCTTCCGGTGCTGATCGGATTTTCGGCCACCCGCAAATTCGGAGGCAACCCGTATCTGGGCGCAGCTATGGGCATGATCATGGTCCATCCGGACCTGCTCAACGCCTATTCTCTGGCATCGGCCGAAACGATCTCGGCATGGAACTGGTTCGGACTGAGCGTAGAAGCCATCGGCTATCAGGGAACCGTGCTTCCGGTACTGGCCGTTTCATGGATCCTTGCCAACATCGAAAAGCGTCTGCATAAAGTGACGCCAAGCTGGCTCGACAACTTGTCCACCCCGCTTCTTTCGATCCTGATCACTGCCGCGCTCACCTTCCTGTTTGTCGGCCCGATCCTTCGTCAGGCCGGCGATCTGCTCGCGTTCGGACTGTCCTGGCTGTATTCGACGCTTGGATTCCTTGGCGGAGCCATCTTCGGCCTTCTGTATGCGCCGATCACGATCACAGGCATGCATCATTCGTTCTCGGCGATCGAGACGCAGCTGATCGCAGCTTCCGAAACGACAGGCGGATCGTTCATTTTTCCGATCGCTTCCATGAACAATGTGGCACAGGGCGCTGCCGTGCTTGCCGTACTGTTCATGACAAAAAACGAGAAGCTCAGATCGCTGTGCACAGCTTCCGGTATCTCGGCCCTGCTTGGCATTACCGAGCCGGCCATGTTTGGTGTAACGCTCAAGCTCAAATATCCGTTTTATGCCGCGATCATCGGATCGGCAGCCGGTTCGGCATGGATCGCAGGAACAAAGACACTGGCACTGGCCATGGGTGCTGCCGGACTGCCCGGAATCATTTCGATCGCTCCGCAGAGCTGGATGAATTTCGCAATCGGTCTTGTGATCTCGATGGCTACATCGATCGTCATGACCGTGATCCTGATGAAAAAGTTTGGCCAGGAGGAGCTGACGGATTCAAAAAATGTGAAAGCCAAAGAGGAGATCAAACTGATCGACGCGCAGCCGAATGTTGTGTATGCGCCATTGAGCGGAACGATCCGTCCGGTCGGCGAATGCTCGGATCCGATGTTTGCTTCCAAAGCGATGGGTGACGGCGTGGTCATCACGCCGGAAGAAGGGACGCTCGTTTCGCCGGTCAGCGGCAAAGTGATGATGGTGTTCCCGACAAAGCATGCCATCGGCCTGCAGGGGGAAAACGGCGAGGAGATCCTCATTCATGTCGGGCTTGATACGGTCTCTCTGGACGGTGCTCCGTTTAATGTGAAAGTGAAGGATGGCGATCTGATCCGGGCCGGACAGGTGCTGATGCAGATCGATCTGGATGCGATCAGAAAGGCTGATCTTTCGACCGAAACGCCGGTCGTGATCACGAATGGTAAGACGTTTGAGTCGATGCATGATCAAGAGGTGAAATGCTGCGATCAAATGTTAAGGCTCGCTTAGGAAGGAATTATATGAAATCGACTTGGAATCAATTTGAACAGGACAATATAGAAACTGTTTCCTGTGATCCGTGGCGGCTGACCTATCATCTCATGCCGCCGGTCGGCTGGCTCAACGATCCGAACGGATTGTGCGAACATAAGGGAACGACCCATATTTTCTACCAGTATTCGCCGCTTGACGCCAACGGCGCGAAGAAGGGCTGGGGCCATTACACGACAACCGACTGGAAAACATTTTCCCGGTGTCCGATCGAGCTGGTGCCGGACCAGGAAATCGACCGGGACGGGGTCTATTCGGGCAGCGCGTTCGAAAAAGACGGTACCGTCCACTTCTTTTACACAGGAAATATCAAGTTCGAAGGGGAGCATGACTATATTTACGAAGGCCGGGGTCATTATGTCAATACGTTTACGCTTCTTGAGGATGGCACGGTTTCCGAACGGAAAAATGTGCTCAGAAACGAGGACTATCCGGACGATCTGAGTTGCCATGTGCGCGATCCGAAAGTGTTTGAAGAAGATGGCGTATATTATATGGTGCTGGGTGCCCGTACGAAAGAAGATGTCGGACAGATCCTTGTGTATCGTTCGGATGATCTGGAAGCATGGACGTATCATGGACGGATCCAAAGCGGATCGGCGTTCGGCTACATGTGGGAGTGTCCGGACCTGTTCGAACTCGACGGGCAGAAGGTATTGATGACGTGTCCGCAGGGAGTCGAACAGCAGGGGCTGAAATATGAAAACATATATCAGAACGGATACTTTCTTCTGGACGGGAAAATGAAAGAAGGGACAGAGATCGCGGCACCGTTTGCCGAATTCGATTACGGGTTCGATTTCTATGCGCCCCAGACGTACAGGGATGAGAGGGGGAGACGGATCCTGATCGGGTGGATGGGCCTGCCTGATACCGACTATGTCAATCCGACGGTGGAGCGTGGCTGGCAGCATGCGCTCACGCTGCCAAGAGAACTTACGCTCAGCAACGGGAAGGTGTTCCAGTTTCCGATCAAAGAAGTGCTGGATCTTTCCTGTGACGAGAGAAAGATCGAACTGCAGGCAGGTCATGTGTTTGAAGCAGAGGGTCCGTGTTTTCATGCCACCCTGTTTCCGGAAGGGCCCTTTTCGATCGGTCTGCGCCAGGATGCCGAGCTGAATTATGACGGCAAGGTTCTTTCCTTTGCTCTGAAAGATTCGGGGTATGGCCGGGATGTGCGTCATATCGAGGTGGAGGATGTGCATTCGATCGATGTGTTCAGCGATACGTCGAGCGTGGAAATTTTCGTAAATGGCGGAGAACATGCGCTGACATCAAGAATATATGATACGATGGCTTCGAACCGGATCGTTTCGGATATGGATATGGATATGACGATCCGGGCGATGCGATCTTACTGCATAGAAAGAGGAGGAGAAAAGGAATGAAGATTATGGATGTTACGGCTTTGGGAGAGCTGCTGATCGATTTTGCGCAGAAGGATACGAATACGTTCGAGGGCAATCCGGGCGGCGCGCCATGCAATGTGCTGGCCATGCTGAACAAGGCAGGAAAAAAGACGGCGTTTATTGGCAAGGTGGGCAACGATATGTTTGGCAGTCAGCTGAAAAATGTGATCGAACAGATCGGGATCGATGCGCGCGGACTGATCGTGGATGACGAGGTGCGCACGACTCTTGCGTTCGTGAAGTTTGATGAAACGGGCGACCGCGACTTTTCGTTCTACCGCAATCCGGGAGCTGATATGATGCTCGATGAAAAGGAAGTCGACTATGATCTGATCAAAGATTCGAAGATCTTTCACTTCGGCACATTGAGCATGACGCATGAGGGAGTGCGCAAGGCGACCATGAAGGCGATCGAGTGCGCGAAGGAAAACGGGGCGATCATTTCGTTCGATCCGAATCTGCGGCCGCCATTATGGACAGATCTCGAAGAGGCGAAGGTGCAGATGAAGGCGGGCTGTGCCGTATGCGACTTTATCAAGATCGAGGACGAGGAACTGAAATTCATGACCGGAAAGAATACGATCGAAGAAGGGGTCAAAGATCTGCAGGAACAGTACGATATCAAGATGATCCTGGTGACTTCGGGCCCGAAAGGGGCGCAGGTGTTCTGCAACGGTCATCATGTGTTCAAGGATGCGTTTTTGAACCGCAATACATGCGATACGACGGGTGCAGGAGATACATTCTGCGGCGTGTGCCTGTCCTATTTGTGCGATATTCCGTTCGAAGAGTTCGACGAGGAAAAGCTGGCCGATATGCTCACGCATGCCAATGCGGCTGCTTCGATCGTGACGACACGGATCGGGGCATTGCGATCCATGCCGACCATGGAGGAAGTGGATTCGTATATTGCGAATTACCAGCTTCCTTGATCATAGAGAGAATTGGAAAGAGCCGTTTCCGGAAGGGGACGGTTTTTTTCTATTAAAAAAGCTGTTCGACCGAACAGCTAAATACGATGTAAATATGTATAAGACAAAGATCAGCCAACTTCGACAACAGAAGGAATGGCAGAAAAGATTTTTCTTTGATCATTGGTCAGAAGACGAGTTATCAACATATCGATTTCACGGAATCGAGTATAAATGTAGGAGGCATGTTCCTTAAAACGGTTCGAATCGCATAGGACAATAATTTGGTCTGTTTGTTGAAGAACGGTCCGTAGCAAAGCGATCCCGTTGGGATGCAGGGTAGTGAATCCGTCTGTGCCCTGGACGCCTAGAGTTCCTAAAACAGCCAGATCAATATGAATGTTTTCCAGCATCCGGATCGCAAAATAAGAATTGGTACGCTGTTCGATACAGTCGATCTCTCCTCCTAAGATAATTGTTTTGATTTTGAGGTGCAGACAACGCTGGGCAATAGGAAAAGAATCAGTAACGACGGTAATTCCGCTTTTTGTTTGCAATGCTTCGATTCCGGACAATGTCGTGCTTCCACCATCGATATATACGATCTGACCATTTTTGATTTCTTTAAAAGCGCGCACTGCCAGAGATCTTTTCGATTGCATTCTTTCGCTGCTGCGATATGCGAGCGGCATTTCTTTGAAAGCATGGTTAATTCGTATTTTTCCATGCTCCTTTATAACGAGAGATTGAGAAACAAGAGAATGGATATCTGTCCTGATCGTTTCGCCCGAAACATGAAAAACATGTTCAAGATCTTTTATTGTCATGCTTCCTGTTTTCTGAAGCTGTTCCAGGATCATTTTTCGTCGTTCCGCTTTCTTCATGAACTCATTATACAGAACTATGAGGATTTTCGTAAACAATCCTTCCGTCTATGATCGTATAAAGTACATTATAGTCATAGTCCATCAGACAAAAGTCACTTTTGCGTCCAATTTCGATTTTTCCACGGTCATGGATCCCGAGGCACCGACATGGGTTTTCAGCGTATAAACGAGCAACTTCTTCAAAAGATAATCCGACAACATCGCGTGCTCTTTTCATGATCATGTTCCATGGAATGATTCCTCCTAAAATCAAACCTTCTTTTTTTGTTTTTATAAAATTATTTTTAACAATAACAGGACCAAAATGATCATTTTCATATTCGCCTTCTTTCAGACCGTGAAAATGGACCAGATCGGTCATGCCATAAAAATGATCAATTCCTTTCAGCTTAATAGCCAGTCTTATCCACGATGGACTGACGACCATTCCATCACACGTAATCTGATGTGTGATCTTCTCATTGAGAAGGCAGCCGACAATGCAGCCTTCCTTGCGTTGGTGCATTGCTTCAAATCCGTTAAAAAAGTGAGTGGTCGTGTCAGCTCCCCATTTTGAACATTCATTTACCTGATCTGCAGAACATAGTGTATAGCCGAATTCCACGTGCACTCCTTGCCCGGTAATCCATTCGCACCATTCTTTTGCGTTCGGCAGTTCCGGAGCCAGACAAATGATCCCGATGTCGCTTAAATCATGATCAACCATTTCCAAAGTATGTTCTTGGGTAGGCAGTGCACATAAGGAAGGATCGATGGAAGCACTTCGCGCTGGATTGATATACGGACCTTCAAAATGAATCTTAAAAGGGTCAGAACCGGCTTTTTCTTTTCTGATCTTCCGAATTGCCCGGACTGCCCTCTGACTGTCTGGAATTGATAGTGAATTCAGTGTCGGCATAACACTCGTCACTCCGTATTCTGGAAGTTTTTTCAATATCAGCCGGACATCTTCTTCATTCCAGAACTGACCAGTTTCATCATAGGCATGCGGGAAGAAATTATGACGGAAACCTCCATGCATATGCGTATCGACAAATCCTGGATATAAGTACATTCCGCTGCCGTCAATCACTTGTTCGTCAGTTAGATCTGTGCCGATTTCAAGAATCGCCTGTTCATCGAACCGGACATCCACTTTTTCAAATTGATTGTTTATAAATACATTTGCGTTGCGAATCATCATAAGTCAGTTTCCTCTCTTTCCGCTCTTATTAAACCGTGTTTCTTTTTGAAAAAAAGCGGATTGGTCTTGATTTTTGAAAAACAGAAATAATTTCTGCTTTTATAGCTTGATTTGTAAAATAAAAGCAGGAATTCCAAAGAATGATTTGGGATGAAAACCTATCGGGACTCAGCTCGCAAAGAGTCGTTTCCAAAAGGGAACATTTTTTCTGGTAACGAAGGCAGAGGGATAACGGACGCATGATAGAAATACATCGATTCCTGGATCCGGTACTGCAGAGAAAGTCTTTCGAGCGTTTCAAAATCACAGCAGAATCGGCTAAGAAAGGGATCAGTACGACTTACAACAGTACAGTAGACGATTTCAGCTTTTCGAAGGATCTGGTCCTGCACTTATTGGCAGCGCAGATAAATCACCTCATCTTCAAAAAGAGGGGCGCTTTTTTGATCGGTAAAAGAATATTTCTCATAAAAAACGGGAGGAACAGGAATACTGTTGTTGATCAGCAAAGCAGCGATGCAGTTATGGCGTTCATCGAATATTTCGACAGTTGTTCTGGGATTACGGTGTTTTCCATTGGAACGAAAAGGACGTGAAGTGAGCGGGATCAGATAATGGATCTGATCAATGGTAATAATAATTCCGTAGAAAGGACGATCGTTTTTCATGCTAACTTTTGGATCTGCTTCATGAAGATAAAGACAATAAGTATAATCAACCCGATATATATTTGGTACAGGTTCAAGAAACCGGAAGGTTTTGTACATTTGTACTCCTTTCAAAAAAGCTGTTCGACCGAACAGCTTCCTGCCAACTATGGCATGGCCTCTACCGTTTAATCATCTGGGAAGATGATTACAGTTTAATTATATAGGTATATTTGGCGCGGGTCAAAACAAAAAGCATGCAGAAAAAAGATGGTGGAATCCGATAGAAATGCTACAATGAAACTAATAAAACGCTTACATTTCAGAAGGAGGATCTTATGGAAAAGTATGTATATGGACATCCGTTCGATACCCAGGCTGTTGTCAACGATGTGGACGCCATGCCAGGACAGGTGCCGGTCGGGGTCAGTGCCATCAACGATCATGTCTTTACCTTTGATTATGTGATGGACGCGGAGGATATCGTGTACGGGCTGGGAGAGCAGGTGCGCGGCATCAACAAGCGCGGCTGGGAATATATTTCCTGGGCAACGGACGAGCCGCATCATCATGAGGACAAACGTTCTCTATATTCGGCACACAACTTTCTTATCGTTTCAGGAAAAAAGACATTCGGACTGTTCGTGGACTATCCGGGACGTGTCCGCTTTGACATCGGCTATACGCACAGCGATGTGCTGCACATTGAATGCGAGGCCGACCTGAAACTGTATTACTTTGAAGGGGAGGATGTGCTCGACATTTCCCGCCAGTTCCGTCATGCGATCGGAAAGAGCTATGTGGCGCCTAAGTTTGCGTTCGGCTACGGACAGAGCCGCTGGGGATACAAAACGCAGCAGGACTTCAAAAAGGTGGTGGAATCGTTTGAAAGCCGTCGCATTCCTCTTGATCTTTTGTACATGGACATCGACTACATGCAGGACTACAAGGACTTTACCTTGAACGAAAAGGAGTTCGAACCGGATTTTCAGGAATTTGTTGACTGGATGAAAGAACATAAAGTGCATCTTGTGCCGATCATTGACGCGGGCGTCAAAATGCAGGATGGCTATTGTGTGTATGAAGAAGGAAAGAAGAACAACTATTTCTGCAAGCTGGAAGACCATACGACCGATTTTATCGGCGCTGTATGGCCAGGCTATTCCATGATGCCCGATTTTCTCAATGACCAGGCAAGGAACTGGTTCGGCATGAAATATGAAACACTGACAAAATACGGGATCGACGCGTTCTGGAACGACATGAACGAGCCGGCTCTGTTCTATTCCAGGTACGGGATCGACTGGCTCAACGGAAAACTGAAAGAGTTCCTTGCCAACGAGAAAAACGAAGTGCCGTATTTCAAGCTGGGCATGGAAGTCGAAAGCCTGAAAAATTCGATGGACGACTACCGGCGCTTTTATCACAACACAAATCAGGGCTGGGTGCGCCATGACAAGGTTCACAATTTATATGGCTGCAGCATGACCCGGAGCGCCTCCGAGGCATTCGAAACGCTGCGTCCAGGCAAGCGCACGCTCATGTTCTCCCGGTCAAGCTATATCGGCATGCACCGTTACGGCGGCATCTGGACCGGCGACAATAAATCGTGGTGGAGCCATCTGGATCTGATCGTGCATCAGCTTCCTGCCATCAATATGGCCGGTTTCCTGTATACAGGACCGGATCTTGGCGGCTTCGGGGAAGACACGACAAGAGATCTGCTCATGCGCTTTCTGCAGATCGGTATTTTCACGCCGCTCATGCGCAACCATTCGGCCATCGGAACAAGAGAGCAGGAACCATATCAGTTCGAACGTTCCGAAGAGATTGCCAGGCTGATCAGGCTGCGCTACAGGCTCATCCCGTATTTGTATTCCGAGTATTTGAAAGCAGTCGAAAACGATACGCTCCTGTTCAAGGCGCTCGCGTTTGAATTCAAGGAAGATGTCATCGCCCGCTCGATCGAGGATCAGCTGCTGCTTGGCGATCAGATCATGATCGCGCCAGTCACCAGACAAAACGAGCCGGGACGTCCGGTCTATCTTCCGGAACCGATGACACGTATCGTATGCAGTGAAGATGGCATAGAACAGACCACCCTGAACGCCGGCTGGCACTATATTTCCTATCCGCTCGATTCGCTCGTATTTTTCGTACGCTGCAGCCAGGCGGTTCCGTTAGGAGCGGCTGTCCTGCATATCGATGATGTGAATCTGGAAACGATCGAATGGCTTGGAGACGGCACGGAATATGAACTGTATGAGGATGACGGCATTTCGGCGAATGCGCCGATCACCAGAACCTTGCTGGCACGATAAGAGGAGGCGGAAGATTCCGCTTCCTTTTCTTGACAAAATAATTAAGCAGCTTAATAATTAGAGCGGTTAAGAAAAAGAATATCGAAAGGAGCCTGTATGGAACCACAAGCCGCAAAAGGAACGATCATTGAGATCATGATCAAAATGTTTCGTCTGGTCAAGGAAAGCATGATCGACGGAAGCCACATCAAACCAAGACAGATCGCGATCCTGCACCACATTTACAGCTGTCCGCACCATCGCGAAACGATCTCCAATCTGGCAAGAGACTATCAGATCACAGATGCCGCCGCCTCCCAGATGGTCACTTATTTTGAAAAACAGGGATGGGTGAACAAGGTACGCACCGAATTTGACCGGCGCGTTGTATATGTCGAAGTGAACAAGGACTTTATGGATGAAATGAAAGAAAAGTTCAGCGACATGATGGATGATGTGAACCGGTATCTCACCTATCTTGGTCCTAAGGATGCCAATGCGCTCGAGCGGATCCTGAACAAAACGATCGCCTATATGGAAGAAAAAGAGGAGAGCGTATGATCCGGCTGCTGCGTTATCTAAAACCGTTCCGGCTGACGATCGTGCTCATCATCGCCCTGCTGTTCGGACAGGCATGGGCCGAGCTGGAGCTGCCTGCCTATATGCAGGACATTGTCGACACCGGACTGCAGAACAACGGCATCGAAAGCGATGTATACCATTTTATTTCCAAAGATCATCTGGAACAGGAACTTGTATTTGCCACAGCACAACAGAAGCAGACCATCCTGGATGCGTATACACTTATTCAACCGAATGAGGCCTCGGAAGGTCAGAAAGAAGAAGTGCCCGCTCTAAAAGAAAAGCCGGTATATTTTCTTGATCCGAAGATCTCAAAAGAAGAGCGCGAACAGCTTCGCGAAACGTGGAACCGGATCGGACTGTGCGCTCTGTTCGTTTCCCAGTCCAAAACGCCGTTTCAGTACAGTCCGCAGGCCGTCGCTTCCCTGCAGGAACAGGCAGAAACCGTGCTGAAAGGACAGGGAGCGTCCTTGCTCGAAAGCATGCAGGCGCAGATGCTCAAACGCGAGTATGAATCGCTGGGCATGGATATGGAGGCGATGCAGCAGTACTATATCCTTCATGGCGGACTGGTCATGCTCGGATACGCCCTGATCAGCGCTGTGTGCGCTATAGCGGTCGGCTTTCTGACAGCCCGTCTGGCTGCCGGCTTCTCCCGCCATGTGCGCAAGGACGTATTCAACAAGGTGACCGGATTTTCCGAGCAGAACTACCAGCATTTTTCGACCTCGACACTCATTACCCGGACGACCAACGATGTGCAGCAGGTGCAGATGGCGCTCATGATGATCCTGCGGATCGTGCTGTATGCGCCGATCATCGGGATCGGGGCTCTCATTCATGTGCTGAATTCGGAAGCCGATCTGACATGGATCATTGCGCTGACCGTCGTCGTTCTGCTTTCGCTGGTCGGCATGCTCTTTATGCTTGTCATGCCGAAGTTCAAGATTATGCAGCAGCTGACCGATGCGCTCAACCGCATCGTGCAGGAAATCCTGGACGGGATGCCGGTGATCCGCGCGTTCAACCGCCAGGAAACGGAACAGGAAAAGTTTTCGGAACGCAACCGCAATATCACGAAGGTGTCGCTGTTCACGACCCGCACCATGTCGCTCATGATGCCGCTCATGATGTTCGTGCTCAACGGGACGACGCTGCTCATCCTCTGGTTTGGTGCCGGACAGGTCGATGCCGGCCAGATCCAGATCGGAAGCATCATGGCCTTCATGCAGTATTCGATGCAGGTCATCATGGCCTTTCTCATGCTGACGGCCGTTTCCATCATGCTGCCGCGGGCCAATGTGTCGGCACAGCGGATCAATGATGTGCTCACGGCGCCTGTTTATATAACGAAATGCGCGCATCCTGAATCGTTTGATCCGCTGCAGAGTGGCGTGGTGAAGTTCGACAATGTTTCGTTCAAATATCCGGATGCGCATGAATATGTCCTGCGCGATGTCAGTTTCGAAACGAGGCCGGGGCAGATGACGGCTCTGATCGGAAGCACCGGTTCGGGCAAATCGACGCTGGTCAATCTTGTTCCCCGCTTTTACGATGTGAGCGAAGGGGCTATTTATGTAGACGGAAAAGATATCCGGGACGTCAGCGAACACGATCTGCGCGAAAAGATCGGCTATGTGCCCCAGAAAGGCATGCTTCTTTCCGGAACGATCGAATCGAATTTGAAATACGCCAGCGAGAAGGCGGGGAAAGCGCAGATCGACGAAGCGCTTTCGATCGCACAGGCTAAAGAGTTCGTGGACGAAAAGCCGGAAAAGGAACAAAGTCCGATCGCCCAGGGAGGAACGAATGTTTCGGGCGGTCAGCGGCAGCGGCTTTCGATCGCGCGGGCTATTATGAAAAAGCCGGAAATCTACATTTTTGACGATTCGTTCAGTGCGCTCGATTATGCGACAGATGCCCGGCTGCGCGAGGCGCTCATGAAAAAGGCGCGGGCCGACCAGAGCACGATCCTTGTGGTGGCACAGCGGATCTCGACCATTCTGGATGCTGAGCAGATCATCGTGCTGGATGAAGGAAAGGTCGTGGGCAAAGGGACCCATGAACAGCTGATGAGATCCTGCCGCGTATACCAGGAAATTGCTCTTTCCCAGCTTTCAAAGGAGGAATTGGGATATGCCGCATAAAAGAAGAACGCATGAAAAACCGGAAAACATGAAAAAAACGATGCGTCAGCTGCTGTCCTATATGGCTGCGTATAAATGGGGCTTTGTGATCGGGATCGTGTGTGCTGTCGCTTCGGTGTCGATCGCGGTCATCGGTCCGAAAATCACAGGAGAGATCATTACTGAAATTGCCAACGGCTTCATGAACAAGGTACAGGGGATCGGGGGCATTGATTTTGACGCGATCAAAAAAACGTGCGCGATCCTGCTCGCTATTTATGCGTTCAGTGCCGGGATGGAGTACGCGCAGAGTTTTATCATGGCGACTGTTTCCAACAAGATCGGCTACCGGCTGCGCGCGCAGATGAGCGAAAAGATCGACAGGCTGCCTTTTTCCTATTTTGACAGCCATTCGCGGGGCGATGTGATCTCGCGCTTTACAAACGATGTGGATACGATGGTGCAGTCGCTCAACCAGTCGCTTGCTTCGCTCGTTTCCAATATCGTACGCATTGTCGGGTATTTATGGATGATGCTTTCCATCTCGTGGCAGATGACGCTGCTCGCTCTGCTGATCATTCCGCTTTCGCTCGCGGTGGTCATTGTTATTACGAAAAACTCGCAGAAATTCTTTCTGGCCCAGCAGAATTCGCTTGGTCTGCTCAACGGACATATCGAAGAGATGTACGGGGCGCATGAGATCGTGACAGCGTTCAACGGACAGAAGAAGAGCATAGAAAAGTTTGAAATGTATAACGGCCAGCTGTATGACAGCGCGTGGCGTTCCCAGTTTTTGTCGGGGCTCATGCAGCCGATGACCATGATGATCGGAAATCTCGGCTATGTGGGCGTAAGCATCCTGGGCGGATACCTTGTTCTGCATCAGGTGATCGCGATCGGCGATATCCAGTCGTTCATCACGTATACGCGCAGCTTCACCCAGCCGATCAATCAGATCGCGCAGTCGATGAACATGCTTCAGTCGACAATGGCTGCGGCAGAAAGGGTGTTTGCTTTCCTGAACGAACCGGAAGTGCTTCCGGACACAAAGAATCCGGTGCCGGTCGCGTTTGAAGGAAAGCCGCTGATCCAGGGGCAGGTCGCGTTCGAGAACGTGCGTTTCGGGTACAAGCCGGACAAGATCGTCATCAACGATTTTTCGATGTTCGTGCGTCCGGGCCAGAAGATCGCGATCGTCGGACCGACGGGTGCCGGAAAGACGACGCTGGTCAAACTGCTTATGCGCTTTTACGAGCTGAATGGCGGAGCCATTTATATTGACGGTCATGATACGCGCACGTTCAAGCGCAAGGATCTTCGTTCGCTTGTAGGCATGGTGCTGCAGGACGCGTGGCTGTTCGAAGGGACGGTGCGCGACAATCTGAAGTTCGGCGATCCGGATGCGTCCGACGAAAAAATGAAAAGAGCGGCAAAAATGGCGCATGTGGATCATTTTATTGAAACGCTCGACAACGGATATGACACGATGCTTTCGGAAGGCAGCGTGAATGTTTCCCAGGGACAGCGGCAGCTGCTGACAATTGCCCGGGCCTTTTTGTCGGATCCGAAGATCCTGATCCTGGACGAGGCGACCAGCTCGGTCGACACGCGTACGGAAGTACTCATCCAGAAGGGAATGGATGCTTTGATGGAAGGCCGTACAAGTTTTGTGATCGCCCACCGGCTTTCCACTATCCGCAATGCGGATGCGATCCTTGTTCTCAATGAGGGGGATATCGTGGAGATCGGCGATCACGAGTCGCTGATGAGGCGCAATGGTTTTTATACAAAACTGTACAATGCGCAGTTTTCAAGCGAAGAGGAATGATGGGCTCAAAGGAGCGGCTGACATGATGCTGGCTGCTCTTTTTTTCGTGCTGTTCTTAATAGAAAGATACATGAAGAGCGGCATGGAACAGATCCCTTCTTCTTATTGCGTATAAATGGAAAGAAAGAAAAAAATGCGTTATAAAAATAGGAGCAGGATCGAAAGGAGAACACGATGAAAAGACGAGTGAAGAACAATGTGTACTGGATCGGATATATCGACTGGGAATTGAAGCATTTCCATGGCGACGATTATTCGATCGAGCATGGATCAAGCCAGAATGCCTACCTGATCGAAGAAGAGAAAACGGTGCTGATCGATACGGTGTGGCTTCCGCACCGATTCGAGTTTGTCGAAAATTTAGAGAAAGAAATCGATTTGAACAAGATCGACTATATTATCGCCAATCATGGAGAGTGCGACCATTCAGGGGCTTTGAATACACTGATGGAAAAAATTCCGGATACGCCGATCTACTGCACCGCCAATGCGGTCAAAAGCATCGAGGGACAGTACGGGAAAAAAGGCTGGAATTTTCATGTTGTAAAGACGGGAGATACGCTTGATATCGGAAATGGCAAGCAGCTGATTTTCGTGGAGATGCGAATGCTGCACTGGCCCGATTCTATGGCGACTTATATGACAAAAGACAATATTTTGTTTTCGAATGATGCGTTCGGACAGCATTACGCGGTCGAAGAATTGTTCAACGACAAGGCGGATCAATGTGTCATGAACCATGAAGCGATGAAGTATTTTGCGAATATCCTCAATCCGTATGCGATGCTTCTGACCCGAAAACTGAAGGAAATTACAGATTTGAACTTGCCGATCGATATCATCGCGCCAAGTCATGGAGCGATATGGCGGAAGGATCCGATGCAGATCGTTGAGAAGTATGCCCTGTGGGCCGATGCGTATCAGGAAGATCAGGTGACGATCGTATATGACACGATGTGGAACGGAACGGAAAAGATCGCTCATGCGATTGCCAGAGAAATAACGAAGCAGTCCCCGGATACGGTGGTCAAGGTGTTCAATCTTTCAAAGACCGACAAAAACGATATCATGACCGAAGTGATGAAGTCCAAGGCGATCGCGGTCGGTTCGCCGACAGTCGGCAACGATATTTTGTCGAGCGTAACGGGATGGCTGGCCTTTTTGAAGCAGCTCAAATTCAAAAAGAAAAAAGCGGGTGCTTTCGGTACATGGGGCTGGAGCGGCGAAAGCGTGCCTCACCTGCAGACCTATTTAAAAGAAGCCGGATTCGATGTGATCGAAGAGGGAATCAAAGTGAACTGGACCCCAAAAGAAGAGGATCTTGAAAAGGTGCCTGTATTTGTCGAAGCGCTGCTGAAGTAAAGAGTTGAATAAGTATCCGGATCGATCGAATGATCCGGATCTTTTCGTTTGAGCATATCGTACAAGCTTTTTGCGAGCTTGCTGCGATATAGTTTTGTCATGAAGAAGCTGGTCAGGAAACAAGAAGGGCGGTCTACGATGATAAAACCGGGATCGAAGCGTATTGGTTCGAAGGAATTGTCCGGCCGTTCCCGAATTATTTTCATGAGTATTATGTGATTGGACTCGTAGAAAACGGCGAAAGAACTTTGTCGTGCAGGAATATTCAGCAGCTGCGGGGAATATAATATTGCCAGCCAGGTATGGATGGTCCTTGCGGATGTTTTTCCACAGGAAAAAAACAGTCAGATCATGAAGCGGATGATCGAAACGCTGTTCCCAATCCGTAATATTGCGACACCATATATGTATTCGCATGTTGTGGAAGCTTTGTTTCATGCAGGGCTGCATGAGGAAGCCATACAGCTCATGAAAGCTTACTGGGGAAAAATGATCGAACTTGGCGCTGATACGTTCTGGGAAGCGTTCGATCCGGATCAGCCGTCGTATTCTCCTTATGGATCGCCGATTATTTCGAGTTACTGTCATGCATGGAGCTGTACTCCTGTATATCTGCTGGAAACGTATGTTTTAAAAAACAAAAAATAAACGAAAGACAGACTGGAAAAATGCGGTCATACGATCCGGTGTCCAGTCTGTCTTTCGCTTTTTTCATCGCTTTTTCTTTGTCTTCTTTTCAGGCAGCTCGTTCCACATTCCCAAAAGCAGCTCTTCGATCAAAGATGTATTGCCGAAGTCTTCAAATACATGCATGAGCTGTTTCGATCCTTTATCAACTATAGGCAAGAAGACTCCCACCTCTATAGGTGAAAGACGCATTGCAAAACCCAGTTTTACTGTAGATAAAGGCCTAAAAATGCAGTATAATAAAGTCAAGGGAAGCAAGGAGGAAACGATATGCCAAATAAAGCCTGCAAATTCAGACTCTATCCAACGCCGGCACAGAAGATCCTCCTTGCAAAGACATTCGGCTGTGTCCGCCTTGTCTACAACCACTGGCTCGATCGAAAGATCAGCCAATACAAAGAAGACCAGACTGCCTTGAGCTATACTTCCTGTGCCAAAGAGCTGACCGTACTGAAGAAAACAGAAGAGTACGCCTTCCTGAAGGAAGTGGACAGCATTTCTCTGCAGCAGTCGCTCCGCCATCTGGA
>Belle_p2__coassemble_1571_pt1 | contig 26185 bp, 22 predicted proteins | sample Belle_p2__metabat2_low_PE_017 | metagenome-assembled genome bin Belle_p2 | reverse complement strand
CTTATGCTTGACGAGATATCGTCATCGAACGAGAACCGACTGTTCGCTTTTTAAGCGAAAGGAAGCCCCCACCTCTATAGGTGGGGGAGGATGTCACGCAAAAAGCCCGGTTTCCCGGGCTTACGTATTAATTGATTGTGTTCCCTCACTCAAAAAACTGCGGATAGTGTTCCGCGAAGTGATGAGCGAGGCCATCATGGTCGTTATCGAGCTGTGTGATCTGATCTGCCAGCGCTTTCGTATCGTCGGTGCCGTTGGCAAGACAGATGCCGATCCCCGCCTCTTTGAGCATCTCATTGTCGTTGGTCGTATCTCCGCACGCCATGATCTCTTCCTTTTTGATATGGAGCTGATCGCATAAAACGGGAAGAGCGATCGCTTTGGATACGCCCGGCTGCGACACTTCCATCAGCGTATCCTGGGTCTTGAACCAGTTCAGTCCCGGCGTTTGGGTATGCGCAAGGTACTGTTCCATTTTCTGCACCTCTTCCTTGTTCTTCGTTCGGAACATGACCTTGACACACGGCGATGCGCACATTTCCTCCAGCGTTACCTTTTTCGGCGTTTTTCCGGACTTTCGTGCCGAACTGCCGATCACTTCATCGACTTCGAGCGCATGGATCTCGCTGCCCCGGTATAAAAACGGGATGCAATCGAAGTTCGCGTTCATCAGTTCGATCGAACGTTTCAGATCGGCGCAGGACAATTCATGACTGAGCGAATACTGTCCTGTTCTGTCGTTTTTGATCTCGCATCCATTCAGTCCTACATACACATCAAATTCAAAAGGAAGATCCCACTTTTTGATATGAAAAGCAATATCATCACATGGACGGCCCGAAGCGATCCCTAAAAGAATTCCTTTATCATGGATCCTGGATAAAACCTGCTTGGTATACGGCAGCATGTTCCACTGGGAATCGACGATCGTTCCGTCGATATCGAGCAATATAAGTTTCACTGTGTTGTTCATATCCCCATCTTAGCAAAATTTCTAAAAAATGAAATGAAATATTTTACAGGTATGATAAGATTAAGAACAGCTTACGAGAAAGGGGAGAAAACTCTTATGGAACGCGAAAAGCTTGGCTCGCGCCTTGGCTTTATCTTATTATCTGCCGGCTGTGCGATCGGGATCGGAAATGTATGGAAGTTTCCCTACGTCGCAGGACAGAACGGCGGAGCCATCTTTATATTGATTTATCTGTTTTTTCTTGTCGTGCTCGGCATACCCGTCATGACCATGGAATTTTCCATGGGCCGGGCTGCCAAGCGCTCCTGCGCAAAAATGTACGACCAGCTGGAACCTGCTGGTTCAAAATGGCATATCCATTCAAAATTTGCGGTAGCAGGCAACTACCTGCTCATGATGTTTTATACGGTCGTCGCCGGCTGGATGCTCAAATACTTTGTCGACATGTCCACAGGCGCATTCGATATTTCCTCGCCCCAGAAAGTGGCCGCGCACTTTACCGAAATGAACCAGGACCCCTGGTCCCTTGTCCTTTACATGGCAATCGTGGTCGTGATCGGATTCGGCATCTGCGCATTAGGGCTACAGAACGGACTCGAACGAATCACAAAATGGATGATGGGCGCGCTGCTCGCCATCATGGTCGTGCTCGCAGTCAACTCCGTCTTCCTTGAAGGCGCTTCGGAAGGGCTCCAGTTTTATTTGATGCCAAGCCTTGAACGGTTCAACGAAGCCGGCGCCATGAACGTGATCGTCGCCGCCATGAATCAGGCCTTCTTCACCCTCTCGCTCGGGATCGGCGCCATGGCCATCTTCGGATCGTATATCGACAAGGACCGCGCCCTGATGGGCGAATCGGTCAACGTGGCCCTGCTCGATACATTTGTCGCTATTACAGCCGGACTGATCATCATTCCCGCCTGCTTTGCCTATAATGTGGAAGTTTCTGCCGGCCCGTCGCTCATCTTCATCACGTTGCCGAACCTGTTCCATAACATGCCGCTCGGACGTCTGTGGGGAAGCCTGTTCTTCGTGTTCATGTCCTTTGCGGCCCTTTCGACCGTGCTGGCCGTCTTCGAGAATATCATCTCGAGCACGATGGACCAGTTTGGCTGGAGCCGGAAAAAGGCGTGCGCCATCAACCTGATCCTCGTCTTCATCCTGTCCCTGCCATGCGCGCTGGGCTTCAACGTTCTTGAAAACATCGCGCCGTTAGGCGAAGGATCGACCATCATGGATCTCGAGGATTTCCTCGTCTCCAATGTCCTGCTGCCGGCAGGCTCTCTTGTCTTCGTCCTGTTCTGCACCTGGAAGCAGGGCTGGGGATGGGACGCCTTTGTTCAGGAGGCCAATACCGGCAAAGGATTGAAAGTCAGGCCATGGATGAAAAACTACTGCAGATATATCCTGCCAGCCATCATCGTGGTCGTGCTGCTGATCGGCCTGATCGGATAAAACCCAACACAAAAGCCGGAGAAAATCTCTCCAGCTTCTTTTTTTATTCATCCAGTGCTTCTTCCCTGGCTTCCAGATACTCATCTTCCGTTTCATAGTCATCTGGATCTAGATCTAAGTCATTATAATCTTCAGAATATTTTTCACGCCAGGCATCCCGAGCTTCTAAATATTCATCTTCCGTTTCGTAGTCATATGGATCTACTCCTGCTACATAGTCATTTTCAGGATATTGGTCTCGCCAGCCATACCTAGCTTTCAAGTACTCTTTTTCCGTTTCATAATCTTTTGGGTCAATATCATAATATTTCCAGTCAAATTCATACTTTTGGCGCCACTTATACCGAACTTCCAAATATTCTTCTTCCGTTTCGTAGTCATCCGGATCAAGCTTTAGCTTCTCACGATCTTCAGAATATTTTTTTCGCCACCCATACCGAGCTTCCAGATATTCGTCTTCCGTTTCGTATTCATCTGGATCAAGTTTTACAGTACGCCAATCCCCTCTATAGTAATCTCGCCATCCATATTTTGCATAATCTAAAGCAGAAAGATACTCTTCTTCGGATTCATATTCCTGCGGATCGATATCATAATAATCACCATCTACAGCATTTTTACGCCATTGCTCTTTTTTTCTTCTTTTATCCGCTTCTATTTTTTTCATCAGTAAAAGAGAGAATAGAAATCCGTTATCCGGCCTGCTCATCCTTGTTTTTTCTCCACATTCCTTGTCGCCACAATACGGATCCCCGTATCCGCCACACCCTCGATCAGTACATCCCCGATCTGCACAGGCGCTTCGACCACCGTATTTTTCAGCGCATTCATCACATGAAAGATCTTCTCTTTCGAAACCGGCCTTTCTGTTTTGCAGGAAACTACGTTCTGGACGCCTTTTTTTACGAAAACAGTCGACGTCACCATACGCTTTGGATCCGTCACCTCGCTGATCCCGTATGTCTTCCCTCTCGGACACGTATTGCCCGTGACCAGGATATTCTTTGTATCTTCGTCCACTGTGACACACAGCGCACAGCCAAGCGGACAATTGATGCATGTCAGATGTCTGATCATTCCTTCTCCTTTCCGCTTTCGATCACGATCGTATTGACCGGATCATCAAACCATTCTTTTTTCAGGATCACCTGCTCCATTTCGCCCGGCGCCATGACCCGACGCTTTTTATGGACCATTCTTCTGTCATCCAGCCACACATTGATCGATCCGTTTTGCATGACCTCGCCCACACGGAAACGAACGACCTGTTCCTCCGCCATCCGATCCGGATCAATCGTTCCAGGCACCGTATACCGCACGATCCCCCTTGTCTTGATCCCGATTTCCTGTTTTGTGTCCGGCAGATCCTTCAGCACATACTGCGCCGCCCTTCTTCCTGCCACAGCCGCTTCCTGCGAAACGAAATCCACCAGATCATGCACATGCAGCACGTTGCCGCACGCAAACACGCCCGGCACGCTTGTTTCCAATGATTCATTCACAAGCGGACCATTTGTGACCGTATTCATTTTAATATGCGCCTTTTTCGACAGCTCGTTTTCCGGGATCAGCCCGCAGCTCAGCAGCAGCGTATCGCACGGATATTCGACTTCCGTTCCTGCGACCGGCCTTCGGTTTTCGTCGACCTGCGTCAGAACGACACGTTCCACCCGCTCTTTTCCTTTGATATCCACGATCGTATGCGAAAGCTTGAGCGGGATCCCGAAATCATCCAGGCACTGCACGATATTGCGCTTCAGTCCGCCCGAATACGGCATCAGCTCCGCCACCACATGCACTTTCGCCCCTTCCAGGCTCATCCTTCGCGCCATGATCAGACCAATATCCCCCGATCCAAGGATCACGACATTTCTGCCCGGCATGAAGCCGTCGATATTGACCAGCTTCTGCGCCGTTCCCGCCGAGTAAATGCCAGCCGGCCGGTATCCGGGAATATTAAGCGCGCCCCGGGGACGTTCCCTGCATCCCATTGCAAGAACGATCGAATCAGCCTGTATTGTCTGCAGACCGTTTTCATTCACGAACGTCACCTTTTTATCTGCATCCAGATCAAGGACCATCGTATTCAGAAGGCAATCGATGCCCAGATCTTTCACCTCGTCAATGAAACGCTGCGCATATTCAGGACCCGTCAGCTCCTCATGAAACGTATGCAGGCCAAACCCGTTATGGATACACTGATTCAGGATGCCGCCCAGGCGCTCGTCCCGCTCCAGGATCACGATGTCATCCATACCCGCCTTTTTCGCAGCGATCGCAGCCGCAAGTCCCGCCGGACCTCCCCCGATCACGACCAGCTGTTTTTTATCGAACTCCATCCAGATCCTCCTTGTTCTTTCCCGTAATATACACGCTTTCCGCTCCCGCCTTCTGTACCTTTTCCATGGAGCCGTCCGTGCATTCAGCAACGATCTCCATGACCCTAGGCAGGCAGAATCCTCCCTGACAGCGGCCCATGCCCGCCCGGACACGCCGCTTGATCCCGTCCGTGCTACTTGCCGGGACCGAACGATTGCACGCATCCCGGACCTGTCCTTCCGTTACCATCTCGCAGCGGCACACGATCTTTCCGTACGCCTTGTCCTTTTCGATCAGCTCATCCCACTCTTCTTTCGAAAGCTTCTTCACATTCACGAACCCTTTTCTTTTCGAAACAAAGCCCACCTTCTTTTCTGGATGCAGCCTTTTTCGAACCATTTCCGCCACCATTTCGCCAATAGCCGGCGCGCTCGTCAATCCCGGCGACTCGATAGCCGCCACATCGATCCAGCCCGGCACACTTTCCTGAATGATAAAATCTTTCGTATTTCCGACTGCCCGCAGGCCCGCAAAAGACGTGATGACCGAATGATACGGAATGTTTCTGATCGTGTTTGCCGCAAGAGAGCGGATCCTTTCCAGACCGGGCATGGTCGTATTTGTTTCTTCGAAATTATCCGTAAAATCCGCTGTCGGCCCAACAAGAATATTCTCGTGCACGGTCGGCGCGATGAGAACCCCTTTGCCATACGGACCGGGCAGCTGGAACAACGTATGCGAAGCCAGTCCTTTCGCCTCATGATCCAGTAGAAAGTATTCGCCTTTTCTTGGCCGGATCTCTATTTTCTCTTTACTCACCGCATCGTGTACATGACCGGCATACACACCCGCCGCATTGATGACAATTTCGCTGTCGTATTTTCCATTGATCTTCCAGCCGTTTTGCGTACGCTCAAAATGCTCTGCCCTTTCATTGAATACAAACCGTACGCCATTATCAGCCGCATTTTCTGCCAGCGCGATATTCATACCAAACGGGCAGACAATCCCGGCCGTAGGGGCATGCAAGGCACACACGACCTCTTCGTTCACATTCGGCTCCTCTTCAAGGATCCGCTCCCTTTCCCAGATTTCCAGGTCCGGCACCTTGTTCGCCTTTCCTCTTTCATACAGTTCTTCGATCTGCTTTCTGCCCCTTTCGTCAAAACAGAGAACAAGCGAACCGTTACGGATAAAATCAAACGCAAGCTCTTCAGAAAGCCTGGCCATCATCTCGTTGCCGCGCACATTCAGTTTCGCTTTCAAGGTGCCCGGCATCGCATCATAGCCGGCATGAACAATTCCCGAATTGGCTTTGGACGTTCCTTCGCATACATCCTCCTCTTTTTCGAGGACCATGATGCGCAGATCTGTCTTTGCCAGCTCCCTGGCCACAGCGCAGCCGCTCACGCCCGCACCAATTATGATCACATCATATTTCATATCGATTCCTTTCTTTTTTTCTATTCTAACGAATCATTTTTCGTATGACAATGCTTGCCGGCAAACAAAAAAAGCCTGCCAGAGCAGACTCAGATCAGATTGTTCAGGATCGGGAAGCGTTCCTTTCCGCGCACGACCAGCGAAGCGAACAGCTGCGACAGGGCCAGGGTGGCGAAGTACACGACCAGATTGGCATCCGGGAACAGAATGAACAGGATCCTTACAAATAAAATGTGCGAAGTATAGATCAGCAGCGAATCATACCGCATGATCTTGTACTGCTGCCGGTAAGGCATCTTCACAGCCAGCAGGCCGTTGACCAGAAAATACGTTGCCGGCACAAGCATGAGGAACATGCAGCTCAGATCGTACATGATCCCAAGACGGATGTACAGCGTGACCTCAAGCGCAAGAAGCACGAAAGATACGCCGAACAGCGAAAAGCTGACCTGCGGCCTCAGACGTCTTGTCCGTGCCAGCAGAAGTCCGAGCGACAAATACATCGGCCCGAAAAAGAAGCCGTTGCGCGCAGTGACCATCGTTTTCGTAAAGAAGCCATACAGCACCGACACATAGGGAAGCTTTTCCCACAAAGGCGCATACACATTGATAAGATACCCCATCAGATACAGAACGAGCGAAAGCTTGAGCGTAAAGCCAAGCCCCTTTTTCGTATAAGCCGTATATACGATCAGCATGCCGAAGATCAGTGCCGGCAGGAACCACAAGTGATAATAGCTGCCTGCCATAAAGAAATCGCGGACATAGGCTATGATATTCAGAAACGAAAATCCCTGCGACGCATAGTTCCAGATGACATACGGCACATAAATGACGGACCAGATCAGATACAGCTTGGTGATCCGCCATTCATAATGACGGAAATGCTCTTCGTTTTCCTCTTCGCTTCCCCATTTGCGAAAAAAGAAGTAGCCGGAAACCACGAAGTAGAACGGCACAGCCAGACGGCACACCGTCTGGATAAAATACGTATTGAACGTTTCCGAAATGCCTGCAAACGGATACACGTGGATGCAGACCACAAGAAGCGCCGACACATAACGGGCGATATCGATCGCCGCAAATTGTTTTTTTCCCCTCATTTTCCCCTCTTTTATTTATTTCTTTTTTCCAGACGCGGCATGCGCGCAGCAATCGATGTCAGCGTTTCGTTATTGATCGTATGCGCAGCCCGGGTGATGCGGTCGACTGTCAGGCCTTCCCCGATAAAGCACACCACATCTCCTTCCTGCACATTTTCGACATCTGTCACATCCACCATGCACTGATCCATGCAGATATTGCCGATCAGTTCGCACAGGACGCCGTTCACACGAACCTTCAGTCCCTGATTGGAAAGGATGCGGGGCAGCCCGTCCGCATAACCGATCGACACGGTCGCCACCTTGGTCGGCTTCTCGGCCTTGAAATGTCTTCCGTAGCTGACCGTTTCTCCAGGCTTGAGCCATTTCACGACACTCACGTTGGCATAGATCGAAAGGATCGGAATAAAATCCGGAGCACTCTGGATCTCTACTTCGTCATCGCTCGTTACACCCATGTACAGAAGTCCCGGACGGCAGTAGTCATATCCAAGATCCATATAGTTCAGGATCCCGTAGCTGTTCTGGATATGGCGTGCGCCCGGATCGATATTTTCGGCTTTCAGCCGTTCGATCGCTTCGTCGAACAGCTCGATCTGCCGTTTTGTGAACGCGACCGCATCTTCATTCAGATCGTCGCTGACCGGAAAATGGCTGAAAATGCCTTCGACCCGGATATGATCGAGATGATACACATCTTTCAGTTCGTCAAAATGCTTGTGGTCCGGCTGATAGATGATCCCTGTACGGTTCATTCCGGTGTCGAGCTTGACATGCGCCCGGATCGTCGCATTGCCGGCTGCCGCATACTCTTCAAGCTTATGCGCGTACGCATTGGAAACAAGCGACTGGATCAGACCGTAGCGCACCAGCTTGCCGAAATGTTCCGGCGGCGTATATCCCAGGATCAGGATATCGTCTTCGATCCCGTTTTCGCGCAGTTCCACCGCCTCGTCAACGCTTGAAACACCGAAAAAACGGATCCCCGCCTTCTGAAGCGCTCTCGAACATTCCACCGCGCCAAGACCGTACGCATTGGCCTTCACGATCCCGATAATCTTCGTATTTCCGACTAGTTTTCTTACTTCATCGACATTGTGGGCGATCGCATCGTAATCGATCTCGCACCATGCCCGGCTGTACGCTTTTAACATGCACTTACCTGCCGCTCCATGGCCAGCCCGATCAGCCGGTCGATCAGATCGCTGAAAGAAAGTCCTGCAGCAGCCATCATGGACGGATAACGGGAAGTCGCTGTAAATCCGGGAATCGTGTTCAGCTCGTTAAGAACGATCTCGTTCTCTGCTGTCACGAACATATCGACACGGGCCAGTCCTGTACATCCCATCGTGCGATAGGCGTCCTTGGCCAGCATCTGCGCCGCCTCGAACAGGTTCGGCTCGAGCCGTGCCGGGCAATGGATCTCGGCACCCTTCATCGCGTATTTGCCTTCAAAGTCAAAGAACGCCGCTTCGATCTCGATTTCATCGACACTGCCTGTTTCGATATGGTCGTTGCCCATGACCGCGCAGCCGATCTCGAATCCGTCGATCGCCTTCTCGACAAGGATCTTTCCTCGTCCGTCATAGAAAAACGCATCTTCGCACGCTTTGTCGAACTCTTCCTCGTTTTCGACAAAATGCACGCCGTAACTGCTTCCCGCATTGCACGGCTTGACGATCCAAGGCAGCGCGATCTTCTCCTCGATCTCCGCGAACGTCGGCTGCGGCTCCCGCTTTTTCAGACATACATAATCCGCGCACGGGATCCCCGCCTCATCACACAGGATATGCATGATTTCCTTGTCCATGCACATGGCGCTCGAAAGGATATCGCAGCCTACATAGTGGATGTTCATCATTTCGCACATGCCCTGCAGCGCGCCGTCCTCGCCGTTCTTGCCATGGAGGACCGGGAAGATGACATCGAGAGGAATAAAGATCTGCTCATCCAGATCGTATACCCCTTTATGCACCCAGGCGCAGCGGTGCACATACTGCTCCTGTTTCCATTCATCGTGCTCGATGGCTTCGATCGGCCCGTGGTAAATAAAGAAATGACCGGTCTTGTCGATCGCGATCCATGTCATATCGTACTGTTCGGCATGGATCTGGTGCAGAAAGCTTCCAGCCGAATGCAGGGAAACCGAATACTCGCTGCTCTGTCCGCCAAACACAACTCCTAATTTCAATTTAGACATTTTTACAACCTCCAGTTAGATCCGCCACAATCGAGTCCATGCTCATTGCGCGGCTTCCTTTTATCAATATCACAGCATCTTCTTCCAGATAAGGAAGCAGATGGTTCACAATTTCATCTTTTGTTTCGAACCAGTTTCCGAACTGATCGGCCGTATGCTTCGAAAGCGGACCGAACGCAAACAGCTCGTCGACCCCTTTTTCTTTTGCGTAGGCCCCGATCCGGGCATGCAGTTCGTTTTCCTCTTTGCCAAGGTCGAGCATATCGCCCAGGACGGCAATATGTCTTGTTCCCGGCAGTTCCATGAGCGTGTCGATCGCCGCTCTGGCACTTTCCGGATTCGATTTGTACGAATCATCGAGAATTCGCGCCTTTTTCGCAGAAACGAGCTGTGTGCGCATCTTTGTCATTTCAAGCTGCGCCAGTCCTTTCAGGATCGAGGCATCGTCAAGCCCCTCGTATTTCGCGGCAAGGATGCATGGCAGCGCATTCATGGCCTGATGGTCTCCAAGCGCCCTGAGCGAGATCTCGTCATCCATGACCGATGTCAGAAAACGGATCCCTTCGTTGTCGTACGCGATCGGCGATACGATACGGATATCGCCTTCCTTTCCAAAGGACATGATCTTTTTATCACGATCGAGCCGCCTGGAAGAAAGGACCTCGTCAATTTCCGGACAATCCTTGTTGTAAATAAAAAGGCCGCCATCTTTGAGTCCGTCATATATTTCGCATTTGGCCTGCGCGATATCCAGTTTGGAACCGAGATTTTCCATATGAGCCGAGCCGATCGTCGTAATGATGGCAATATCAGGAGCCGCGATATCGCAAAGCGCAGCGATCTCCCCTTTGTTTTCCATGCCCATTTCCAGCACGGCGATTTCGGTATCGGCATCCAGATCAAGCACAGTCAAAGGGAGCCCGATCTCGTTGTTGCGGTTTCCCTGGGTCTTCTGGGTCTTTCTTTCCTGCGAGAAGACGCTGAACAGCATATCCTTGCAGCTTGTCTTGCCGTTCGAGCCGGTCACGCCGATCACTTTTACATCCAGCGTTTCAAGATATGCTTTTGCCAGCCGTGCCAGCGCCTCCTGCGTATTGTCGACCAGGATCAGCGGGATACATTCCGGATACGGAACATGATCCTTCTGCCAGAACGCCAGTGCCGCTCCTTTTTGAGCGACCTGCTCAATAAATGAATGCCCGTCCGCTTTCTGTCCGATCATAGGAACATACATGCTTCCTTCCTGGACCTGCCGTGAATCGATCACGACTCCTTTTACCAATGTATCGGCATCGTATGTGCCGTAAATGCCGCTTTGCATCATCCGTGCAACTTGTGACAATGTTGTTTCGATCATAACGTCTGAGCCTCCATTTGGAATATATTATAGCACACGAAAATATGAAAAACGTTGTTACAATAATGAAATGCGTAAAACGAGCAGGAAACATTGAACAAATCTGATTTTTCGTTCCTATATCAGACAATAGTGTGCATTTTTTAGTATTCGTTCCCCACAAAATGCCCAAAAACGATCCATTCACATATTATTTACATAATTATCACACATTTTCATTTATACCTTATGCTATACTGTTTAACAAGCAAGGAGCAGAAGGCCTTGCCGGTATGATGTCAATTTTGATATTCATACTATTTTCTATCCCCTTAATTTTTGAAAAGTCAGGCCTCCCCTTAGCCTGGCTTTTCATCATTTAAGGCGAATGAGAGAAGGAGAGAGAGAAAATGTGTATTTTTTGCGAAATCGTTTCAGGGAACATTCCTGCCCGTATCGTTTATGAAGACGACCAGGTCATCGCCTTTCTGGATGTGGCGCCGACCAGCTACGGACATACGCTCGTCGTACCGAAGCAGCATGTCGAATCCTTTCTGGACTGTCCTGAAGAACTGCTCGATCATGTCATGAAGGTGGCACAGGAGCTGGCGAACCGTCTGAAAAACAATCTGAACTGCGATGGCATCAACGTTTTGACCAATGTGGGCGAAGCCGCCGGACAAAGCGTGCACCATTTCCATGTGCATCTCATTCCGCGTTATGAAGATTCAGCAAAAGAAAACGTGAACTTTAAATTCGGAGAAATCGGCGAGATCGATCTTGATACCCTGCTTGCCAACATTTCCCGCTAACAATAAAATCAAACCGGCTGTGTCTATGCAGCCGGTTTTTTCAGGTAGTCTGGTTTTTATCCTTCTTGAGCAGGAAACCTTCACCTCTTCCGGCAGGAAGAATGTCACTTTTCGGTTTCCTGCGCTTCGGCAAAGAGCGGTTCGATCCTGTACTGGGATCCGAAGAAGCGGTCGATATACTGTTCGAACTGGCTCTGATCGATTTCCGTTTCGCTCATATACGCCCGTTCGCCGTATATATTTTTCGTATCGATCGTTTTGGAATCATTGATATTAGGAACCAGAACGAGATAATACATATTTTTCGTTTCCCCGTTGTCGTCGTATGCGACCTGATACAGTCCGGCAATACGGTCCGCGTTGGCCGCATCATCCGATTTCAGGAAAGCCATATATTCCAAAGTGCACGTTTCCATTTTGACCGGATCCGGCCCGTTCTGGTCGATCTCGGAAGCAAGCTCTATTTCCTGATGATCCATGACATAGGAAGTCATTTCCTTCTTTATTTGTTCGATCCAGCTGTGGTCGAGCTCTTCAGCCGAACCATAACGGTCCGGCAGTCCCGACACCGTGATCTGTTTTGTCACATGGACCGGTTCGAAATGATACTGGGCAGCCAGGGCCTGATCGTAATTGGCCGTGATCGTGATGACTTCCCCGTTGTACAGATGACTATCCGGCTCTACCGTATATTCAACCGTATTGTAAAAAGCCTGGATCCGCTGATTGATATCCTCCATCGTATTGACAGCTTCGACACTGGCTGCATTGTTTTCTCCTGTATAAATGAGCTGCATGCTGCTCATGACATCCACCTTGATCGTGCGCAGAAAGAAAAAGTAGGCGACCGCGATCAGCGCAGCGCACATGCCAGTCAGCGAAGCGAAATAAATGATCTTGTTTTTTACCGCATCTTTTTTCATATCCTACTTACCTCTCAGTCAAAATACCGCGCATTTTCTGCCGCATTCTTTACATAATCAAGCATTTCCCTGTCTTTTCCGGCAGCCAGGATCTCCCGGGCATCGTGCACGCACACTTCCATGATAGCCGGATCCTTTTCGAAGTCTCCTAAAATAAAGGTCGGCAGCCCGCTCTGCCTTGTTCCGAGAAGATCGCCGGGACCTCGTTTGGAAAGATCGTAGGCAGAGATCGCAAAACCATCCGTCATCGTTTCGAGCTTTTTCAGACGCTCGATCGCCTCGGCATCTTTCGTGTCGGAAAGCATCCAGCATTCGCCCTGCACCTTTCCTCTTGCCGCGCGCCCCCGCAGCTGATGCAAGGTCGACAAACCGAAACGATGCGCATCGTAAATGACCATCATGGTCGCGTCCGGTACATCGATCCCGACCTCGATCACTGTGGTCGAAACAAGAAAATCATATTCCTTGTTCGAGAATTTTTCCATGATCTCCTCTTTTTCCTGCGCGCTCATCTTGCCGTGCAGCAGGCCGATCCGGTATTTCTTTCCCAGCGTCTTTTCCATTCCTTCATAAATGGTCGTGACAGCTTTCAGATTCGTTTCCAGGTTCTCATCGATCATCGGGCACACAACATAACACTGTCTTCCTTCGCCGATGCCGGCAAGCACCTGCTTCAGAAACGTTTTCATCGACGAGCCGGGCACATAATGGGTCCTGACCGGTCTGCGCCCGGGAGGCATCGTCCGGATGGCGCTCAGCTGGATATCGCCGTACAGAAAGTGTGCATAGGTGCGCGGGATCGGCGTTGCCGACATCATGAGGAAATCAACATTCTTCCCTTTTTCCAGCAGGGAGCGGCGCTGATTGACGCCAAAGCGCTGCTGTTCATCCGCGACCACCAGGCCCAGATCGTCAAAGTTCACCTTTTCCTGAAAAAGGGCATGAGTCCCGACCACCATGCGTATCTGTCCCGCCTCAAGACCGGCCAGCACTTCCCTTTTCTCTTTTGCGGGAAGCGAAGCGACCAGCAGACGGACCGGAAGGCCGAGATTTTTCATATTTTCATAATGCTGTCGTGCCAGGATCTCGGTCGGCGCCAGAAACGCCCCCTGATATCCGGCCAGATCGCAGGCGTACAGGCTCATCATCGCAACGATCGTTTTTCCGCATCCCACATCTCCCTGCACCATGCGGTACATGACCGTATCGGAGCGCATATCGCGCAGTATATCCTGAATGGCCGTGTTCTGATCTTCTGTGAGCGGAAAGCGGAATGAATCGATCTTTTCCTGGATGCGGTTCTGATCGAACACTTTCGGTTCCTTGGCGATGGTCTGCACCTGCTGTGCCTGCACGCAGCACTGGAAGCATAAAAACTCCTCGTATTTCAAGGTTCGTATGGCGGCGTGCAGCTGTTTCATGTTCTGCGGAAGATGAATATACTGATAGGCCGCGTTTTTCGAAAGCAGCCGGTACTTCTGCCGGTAGCGGGCCGGAATGAGATCGGGAACCTGGTCGACCTGTTTGAGAGCCGTTTTCATGATCGCGCTCATATCGGATGGCTTCATCGTTTTCGGCAGCGAATAAACAGGCCGCAGCCCGGTCTGTTCGCTGAGCGGCCGAAGATTGTAATTCGTGACCGTGATCTTATTGTTTCCCTGATAGGTCCCGAACAAAGTGATGGATGCGCCGAATTTGAACTGATTGACCCACGGGCGGTTGAACAAGGTCACTTCGAGTTCCTCTCCCCATGCGATGATCGTAAAGCGGGTCATGGTGCGGCCGCCACCTAAACGGATGATATTCGGCCGGGAGGATACGAGCGCCTCGAGCGCAATGTGATCGCCCTTCTGCCATTCTTCATAAGGAACGGCTTCGATCGTTTCATAACGGAACGGATACGTCTTGAGAAGATCCTCGAGCGTGCGGATCTTCATTTTCTGCAGCAGCCCGTACCGCCTAGCGGTGAGCTTTAGATCTTTTAGTTCCACGATCTGTACATACCTCCTGGATGTAGCCGACATAATTCAGATCAAGATATGCATACATACATCCGATCACAAAGAGAAAGAAGAGCACCGCAAACATGCTGGAGAGCGGCAGGGAAAAGGCGGCCGTCAGATACAGGACATACATCCAGGAAAAAAGCGGATTGCCGCAGTACAGCAGATTGCTGAGCACGCCAGGCACATAAAACCCCTGGGCAAGCGAAAACGGTCCGCCCGTAAAGGTATCGACGGCCATGACAAGGAGCAGCAGGGCGCAGTACGCGTTCAGGATGGACCGGTAATGGGACCTGAAAACCGTTTGAATGAACTGCCGTATCTCTTTCCACGTCGTTTTCTGCAGGAACAAGGCATAGTAGTATAACAGCTGGACCGGGATGATAAAGATCAGGATGGCGGCGCTGACAAGCTGGACAATGACCGAAACGATCATATTGGACGCAAAGACCGCCGCCAGAGGGACAAGGATGGCGGAAACAAGCAGGATCTCGATTCCCTGAAAGATCAGAACGCGCAGCAGCACCTCGAACGTGAGCTTTTCCTTTTTCGGGGTCCAGGCAAGCGTGCAGATCTTGTAAAAGCCGATCGAGGACAGCAGGGACAGCACGATCTGGGCGCCATAGTACAGTCGTCCGTCGGAAATATTGCCCATGGCGATATACGCGATGTTGTAGGCAAAGGACAGCAGGATGGTCCAGACCAGGGCCTTGAGCAGGCTTCGTATGTGGAAATGGGACAGAATTTCTTTCATTCTCTTCATAATTGTTTCTCCTTTAAATTGTATTTTTTAATTATACCAAATCTTTTACGAAATCCATACTGCCAGGGAATCGTGCTGATGGCCGATCCGTTCATCAAAAATGATTTCTTTTTTACAGTACGTTTCCGCGATCCGACGAAGTGCCGCTCTGCCTTCGGGATGCGAGAACAATTCGGAAAAATTACCGAGAACAAGATGATCGATCCGATCGAACACGCCCATCTGCGCCAGCTGGGCGAAGAAGCTTTCGATCCGCCGCTCATTGCCGGAATAGCTTTCCAGAAAGAGCACCCGGCCACGCAGATCCGGAAAATACGGTGTGCCTGCCAGTTTCAGGAAGCAGCGGATATTGCCGCCGCATACGCTGTCATAGAGGACAAGGTCCTCATTTCTCTTAAAAAGGAAATCGATCAGTTCGTCAAAGCGTCCGTTGTTGCGGATCTGATACAGCAACGTCTTCCTGATCGGCGCCAGCACGTTCAGAACTGGCGTCAGATCGCTATAGCCGGCAAAGACGGTATGCGACTGTGCATAGGCTTCCAGATCAAGAGAAGGAATCGTGGTATTGGCCAGATCGCCGCCCGACACATCGAACACGATATCGAACGTGTCTTCTTTCATCCAGGTGTTGAACTGCTTTGCCTTTTGTTCGGAGGTTGCTTGCCTGTCATGCAGCAGGGGCGAGAGCACGACCTCCACATCCTGGCGTTCGAGCTGCTCCACAAGCGCTGTTAATGGTCTTGATAGAGGGTCTGACAAATTGAGCAGGCCGATTTTTGGTTTTTTCATAAAGATGCTCCGTTCTTTTTGATTTCATTATAAAACACCTTTCTGCTTTTGGCTCTTCGCGCAATCGAAGTTGAATCTGAAGAAAAAAGAGATTATATTAAAAGCAGTCAAAATGGAAAGGGTTGATACAATGAATGAGGAAATTTCCCGGATCAAGGTTCTTTCTGACGCCTTTGGTCCGAGCGGGATGGAAGACGATGTCATCCGCAAAGCGATGCAGTCTGTTCCAGAACAATACGATACCAAGCTGGACACGATGCACAATTTGTACATCGTTCCAAAAGAAAAGAAGGACGGCTGCGCGATCCTTCTGGACGCGCACTGCGATGAGGTCGGTTTTATTGTGCAGGCCGTGCTTGCCAACGGAACGGTCCGCTTCCTTCCATTGGGCGGATGGAATCCGGTCAACGTAGCGGGAAGTGCAGTGAAGATCAAAACAGAAAACGGCTTTGTTTCAGGGATCGTGGCCGCAAAGCCTGTCCACTTTATGAGCGAGGCGGAAAAGAAAGCCCCTGTCTCTTTCGAATCGCTGGTGATCGATGCGGGAACATCCAGCAAAGAGGAAACGATGGCTCTTGGGATCGTTCCGGGATGCTTTATCGTTCCGGATGTGACGTGCGAGTATATCGAGAAACAGAGAATTTTCAAAGGAAAAGCCTTTGACTGCCGGATCGGGTGTGCCGCTCTGCTGCAGACGCTCCATTCTCTTCCGGAAACAAGCAATACCGTTACAGGCGTTCTTACCGTGCAGGAGGAAGTGGGCGAGCGGGGCAGCTCGCTGGCCGTACAAAACATCAAAGCCGATGTGGCTATCTGTTTTGAAGGCTGTCCGGCTGATGATTCATTCGAAAGCCGGGACATGGTCCAGACGGCCATGAAGAAAGGCGTGATGCTGCGGGCGTTCGACTGTTCGATGATCACGCATCCGGCGTTCCAGAAATTTGCGCTGGACTGCGCAGAAAAAGCGGATATCCCTTATCAGGTGGCGGTGCGCAAAGGCGGCGGAACAAATGGCGGGATCTATCATCTGCACGATATTCCGACGATCGTGATCGGCATCCCGACGAGGTTTGCCCACTCAACAGCCGGTTTCTGCTCCTATGACGATTATCTGGGCGCTGTCCGGCTGGCCCGGGAAATCATTAAAAATATCAATCAAAACGTGATCGATTCCTTCCGCCATGTGGTAATGTAGACAATATAAGGAGATGTATTGCTTATGGAAAAGAAAAAAGTTGTCATCAAAATGAAAGACGGAGGCACGATGTCGGGCGAGCTGTATCCTGAAATTGCGCCGGAAACCGTAGCCAACTTCGAAAAACTGGCCAATGAAGGCTTTTACGATGGCCTGACATTTCATAGGATCATTCCCGGATTTATGATCCAGGGCGGCGATCCGAAAGGAAACGGTACTGGCGGTCCAGGCTATACGATCAAAGGCGAATTCAATGCCAATGGTTTCAAGAACGATCTGAAACATACGCGCGGGATCCTGTCGATGGCTCGTGCCATGGATCCGAACTCGGCAGGAAGCCAGTTCTTTATCATGCATGCCGATGCGCCGCATCTTGATGGACAGTATGCCGGCTTCGGACTGATCACCGATGGTCTGGATGAGCTCGACAAGATCGCGGGCACACCGACAACGTGGTCGGACGCACCGAAGACGCCGCAGGTCATCGAGTCGATCCGTGTCGAAGACTAAAACAGAAAATCCAACACAACAAAATGCTGCCAGTCTATCCTGACAGCATTTTTACTATTTATTATAGTTCATGATAAGCCACGACCTGGGCAGCGCAGCGCCTTAACAGTTCTTTTGCCTTTTGGCTCGACGCCATATCCGCTTCCAGGATCCTCGGCTTCAGTAATGAAGAAGCCTGTACAAGAGGCAGATCGATGAATCCGGGATGAAGGATCAGCATAGGAATCACATCTTCGGACAAAGAGGTTTCCAGCGTCTGCCTGAGCAGCTCATACGGATCATAATCTGGCGAAGGTACGGCCATGCCCCCCTGCAGGCGCGCTCCTTTGAAAGGAACTGCCTCGGCCCACTTCATTTCCAGATAATCACATTCGTATTGCCTGGCAACATCACGCATCGCCCGAAAGAATGTCGGGCTGGCGACCGCATGCCCTTCAAAATAATCCGGCTTTTTTCCTGTCAGCCGCATAAACTCGATGAGCTGCGCTTCGATTTCCGCACGAACCTGTTCATACTCTGCAAAATCGTCTTCATGGCGGTAGGCAGACGAACGTTTGAAATTTCCGTTTTCATCCACAAGGCTTGGGACCCTGTCTGCGGGCAGAAGCGGCCTGCCGGTCGATATGCAGCAATGCAGTCCTAGAGAAATCGATTCCCGTTTTAAAAGGTCCAGGCCATGGCGAGCGTCCGGCATGTTGCTCATGACCCCCACCGAACGCACGATTCCTTCATTCACTGCCTGGGCGATCCCGAAGTTCACGCCTTTGCTCATTCCCAGATCATCCGCTCGGATCAGTATTTTTTTCATCGTATCATAGCCTTTCAGTACAAAATATCTTCCATGCTGCATGCCTGCACGCTCAGGCAAAGCATCGTGAGCGCAAACAGCGCCAGACCTCCTGTCAGGAAAGAAGACATGAAGATCGGAGTGACCCATGGCAGCGTAGCGCCAAGCTGGACAAACGGGTTGATATGCATAGGAACAATGTTTGTCCATAGGATGGCGACAAGACCGGAAGCAAGCGGAGTCAGAAGCATCGGGAGCAGATACAGCGGATTCATTACGATCGGGAATCCGAAGATGACCGGTTCATTGATATTGAACAGATTGGCCGGAATAACAAGCTTGCGCATGGTCCGGTATTTTTCTGATTTTGCGAACAAGGTGCAGAAACAAAGAGATAAGGTGTTTCCGGCTCCGCCCAGCTGTACTACGTTCGAAATGACAGTAAAGGTCAGGAATGGCAGGGCCAGTCCGGCAGTATACGCTTCCTGATTGGCAAGATTGACCGAAATGAGCACTGGCATGTACACGCTCAGGATCGCATTCGGATGTACACCAAAAAACCAGAACAGATTCATGAGCATATAGATCAGGATGATCGAATAAATGCTTGATCCAAAGGCCATGACCGGGATCCCTACATAATGGGAAATCAGCGCAAACAGATTTCCGTACGGTGTAAGCGAAAGCAGAAAGCGGACAAAGAACAGGATCGTGAAAATGATCATTGCCGCAAAGGTCGGAGCCAGAGAAACCGATACCATTGGCGGTACCGAATCCGGCATTTTCAATACAAGATTCAGATCCGTCAGCTTGCAGTATGCCCACGAAACAAGAAGTCCGACAAGGATCGCAACAAAGAATCCGTCCGAGCCCAGATAGCTGACATTGATCGCGCTGATCGATCCGCCTTCGCCAGCCGCTTCGATCGGAATAAGGCAAAGGAAAGCGCCAAGCAAAAATACGGCCCCGATCATTCCTTCTTTGCCGTCGCGGGATGTATAGGCATATCCGATCGCTCCGGCCACATAAACGGCCAGAGCAGAAAGCGTAAGTTTCAAAAAGCTCTGTCCGGCATCATACGCTCCGCAGTTCTGCAGAAAAGCGGTCCAGCTGCTGATCGGAAAATTGATGACGACTGCGATGATGGCCGCGCCGAATGTGACAGGCATCGTATACATAAATCCCTGGGTCAGGGCTTTGATCAGCTGATTGTTCTCGATCCAGTTTGCGACCGGGCCTAAGGTGTTCTCAAGCCAGGTTTGCACCACATTAAGTAGTTTCATAATATATTCCTCCTCTTTACAAATAAGGTAAATAGAGAGGAAAATCAGATGAATCCGTCAAAATCTCAGGTTTATGAAGAACGATATCTTACTCATGCGCAAATTCAGGATGCGCTTGATGAATGCGCAGAAAAAGGAGAACCGAGTTCTGTATTATTTGTTATGCGCGAACTTTTCAATAAAGGATACGGCACGGCTGTCCGCCCTGTCGTGTCAGGAGCGAGCACGTTTGAAGAAACGATCGCGTTGACACCGCTTCTCGAATCGATGATGAAAAAAATGTTCGTGCCCAAGCCTCGACGCAAAAACGTGCGTGATTCCCTGCTCATTCCCGAGACATCGGTCTGTTTCTGCTCGCGGCTTTTTAATCATAACTTTATCCCGATCAATGCCCATGACTGTTTCGATGTCTATTATGTATGGCATGGAAAATGCATGATCGAATTCGAGGACAGCTCTTTTATGCTGGAGGAAGGGATGGCCGGTATCATATCTCCGGGATCCAGCTACCGGGCCGATCCGACCGATCATTCCGACGTATTTCATTTATCGATCCGGACAAGTACATTTGAGAATACATTTTTCTCCTATTTAACGACCCAGAATCTTTTAAGCGATTTTTTTCGCGAAGCGCTGTTCCAGAAAAAGCCGCATCCGAATTATCTGATCTTCACGAGAAAAAGCCGTGCGACCGTACAAACCATAATAGAAGAACTTTATCGCGAAACCAACTTCCCGAGCGAATGGAGCGAAGAAAGCAATTTCCACTATTTATGTCTGCTTTTTATGAATCTGCTGCGCGATTTTTCATTTGACGAATGTTTTTCTCCCGTTTTTGAACCGGAAGAGGAAACCACGTCTTTTCTTCTAAGCTATATTCAGGAAAACTACGATAAATACAGCCTGCAGCAGATGGCTGATTCCCTGCATTACAATCCGAATTATCTAAGCGGGCTGATCCGGGAAAAAACAGGCATGAACTATACGCAGCTTGTGCGCAGTTTCCGGATGATCGAAGCAAAAAAAATGCTTCTGGCCACAAAAGATCCGATCGAGAGCATTGCCCGGCAGGTCGGTTATACAAGTCCGGATACTTTTACCAAAGTTTTCAAAAAAGAAACAGGCATGACGCCTACGCACTATCGCCTGCTAAACCAAAACTTCTGAGAGCAAGTTTTTGATTGACTCGACCAAAAACGCAATGTATTATCTTTTCTAGCACAAGAAAGGAAACACGGTATGAAGCCTCTGATCGACTATATCAAACCTCATCTTTTACATTCCTGGGAACATGCCGCATCCTTTTCTCATATCCGCCAGCGCATGACAACGCCATGGCAGACGTGCATGCTCGTATTGAGCCTGCGCAGGATCCTTGTGATCAACATGATCATCTGGCTTCCGGTCGTCGTAGCCTACCGGTATTTCGTGAGCCTGTTCATTTCCCCGATCGTCCGTTCCGGAATGATCGATATGCGCAATATCCTGTTTCAAAAATGGAAAGGAAGAACTTCCCGATAAGCCAACGGAACGTTCTTCCTTTTGTGTTTTCAATCTTTTGTTTTTTGTATTCTTTCGCTTCTTACATCAGCTGACGGAACATCGCTTCCAGATCCTCCAGCGAAGCCGGTCTTGGATTGCCTGGCGCGCACGCATCAGCCGCAGCCGACTCGCACAGGAACGGCAGATCCCCTTCAGAAAGCTTCTCGAGCTTTTTCGGAATGCCGACATCCTCCGACAGCTGTTTTACGGCATCGATCGCCGCTTTCCGGTAAGCCGCTTCATCCATTCCGGTCGTATCGACACCGAATGCTTCGGCAATGTATTTGAATTTATCACCCGTATAGTTCTGATTGAATTCCATGACGATCGGCAGCATCATCGCGCATGCCACGCCATGCGGCGTATCATATACAGCACCAAGCGTATGGGCCATGGAATGAGCAATTCCAAGTCCGACATTGGAATAGGCCATCGCTGTTACGTACTGTGCCAGTGCCATGCCTTCGCGGCCATCCGGATCGTTTTCATACGCTTTGCGCAGGTTCTTCGCGATCAGCCGGATCGCTTCCAGGTTCAGGCAGTCCGCCAGCTCCCATGCGCCGGCTGTCGTATAGCCTTCGATCGCATGGGTCAGGGCATCCATTCCGGTAGAAGCGGTCAGTCCTTTCGGCATCGAAGCCATCATGTCCGGGTCGACGACCGCGATATCCGGAATGTCGTTTGGATCCACACAGACGAATTTACGCTTCTTCTGCACATCCGTGATCACGTAATTGATCGTAGATTCCGCGCCTGTACCGCCTGTTGTCGGCACTGCGATCGTAAACACGGTCCGTTTTTTTGTCGGCGCCACCCCTTCAAGAGAGCGTACATCCGCAAATTCCGGATTGTTGATGATGATGCCGATCGCTTTTCCGGTATCCATCGAAGAGCCTCCCCCGATCGTGATCATGCAGTCAGCCCCTGAGCTTTTAAACGCCTCGACACCATGCTGCACGTTTTCGATCGTCGGGTTCGGTTTCACATCGCTATACAGTTCATATTCGATCCCGTTTTCTTTGAGCAGATCGGTCACTTTTGCCGTGACACCGAATTTGACCAGGTCCGGATCCGAAACGACGAACACCTTTTTAAAACCTCTCGATCTGATCAGTTCCGGAATTTCCTGGATCGCGCCATGACCATGATAGGATATCCCGTTCAATACAAAACGATTCACACTCATAATTTTCAATTCCTCCATCTATCGTTATTTCTTATCTTAACGATATGCTTTTGCACGAGCAATGAAAATGGCTTCATTCGTCTTTTCTATGTCTTTTTTCGATCTGCCTGTACATCAAAAACAGCAGGTACGGTATCGCGATCCCTTCTGCCAGGGCCGCCAGCCACAGATCAAGAGGCAGATATGCGAGATAAAAGACTGGCTTGAGGAAAACGACACTGCACCCGAACACGATACACATGGCCAGCCACAGCACTTTGCGCACCGGCGTAAACGGAATGCATGTTTTGTACAGTACGCACAGTTCGCACACCCCGGTCAGGATGGTGCAGATCGTGGAAAACTGCTCTTCGCTCATCGGCACGAAGAAACCGATCACTTTTGTAACGATCACGCACAACGTCACACATACGGCGCCAGGCACTGCCCGCGAAATCACAGTGTGCAGAAAATTTCCCTTTACCCGCTTTTCGTCCGGCTCAAGAGTGAGAACGAAGCCTGGCAGCCCGACCGCCAGGGCCGAAACAAGCGTCAGCTGGATCGGCTGAAACGGATACGAGCTGAGAAAGAACAGCGTAAGCGCGCTCAGAAAAAAGGAAAACATTGTCTTGACAAGGAACAGGGAAGCGGTCCGCTGTATATTATTGATAACGCAGCGTCCTTCCTTCAATATGGATGGCATGGCTTCGAACTGGTTTTTCAGCAGGACAAGACTTGCTGTATTGCGTGCCGCCTGCGCTCCGCTGCCCATCGCGATCGAACAGTCCGCTTCCTTTAACGCCATCACATCATTGACCCCATCCCCGGTCATGGCGACGGTATGCTTCTTTTTCTTCAACGCAAGAACCATTTCCTTTTTCTGTTCCGGCGCGACACGTCCGAAAATATCATACTGTTCGACAAGTTCTTCCAGATCGGTTTCATGTACGCGGCTCATATCGATAAAACGTCCGGCAACGCCTGCCTCTTTGGCGATCGCTGCTACCGTGAGCGGGTCATCGCCCGAGATGATCTTGATCTGCACATCCTGCTTTTGAAAGTAATCAAGGATCTTTCTGGCATCCTTGCGCAGGATATCCTGAAGGAACAGTAGCGCGAGCAGCGTGAGCCGGCCATCTTCTTCTCTGGCAAGCGCAAGGACCCGTTTTCCCTCGCGGGCTTTCTGATCGATCTTTTTCATCACATCCTTGTCCGGATCAGCAAAAATAAAAGAATAGGCGCCGCAGATATATGTCGTGTTGCCGAATGCTGCTTTCGAGCATTTGATCGCGCTCTGAAACGGGACGGTCGAGTCCGGCTTCCGGTCGGCCTTTTTGTCGACATACGCCCGGATCGCCTGGGCGGTCGCATTGTCATCGCTCAGATACGTGTACATGTTAGCCAGGATCTGCACGACATCTTCATTGGTGAAGGATTCGGTCCCGACCACTTTCATCTTTCCTTTTGTCAAGGTGCCGGTCTTGTCGCAGCACAGCACGTCGACCCGGGCCAGCGTTTCGATACAGTACAGTTCCTGCACCAGGACCTTCCGGCGCGCCAGTTTCATAGAAGAAACGGCAAGCGCGATGCTTGTCAGGATCACAAGGCCTTCCGGGATCATGCCGATCAGAGCGGCCACGGTTCCCAGGATCGCCTCGTTCCACGAATCATGATAAAGATAGTACTGCTTGCCAAAGAGGAGCAGGCCGAGCGGAACGATCGAATACGTGCACACCTTGATGATCTTCTGCAGGGAATCCCTGAGCTGGCTCGGATACCGCTTGTTTCGTTTTGCCTCCTTGAGGATACCGGCAATATATGTTTTTTCGCCAACCTGATCGACTTCCATCCGCGCGCTGCCTGCGATCACGAAGCTTCCGGACAGCACCTGATCATCCGGCCTTTTTTCAATCGCGTCGCTTTCTCCGGTCAGCATCGCTTCCGAGCATTCCACGCCGCCGCTTACGATCGTTCCATCGCACGAAATCTGATCGCCTGCCCGAAGCACGACGATATCTCCCCGGGCGATTTCGCTGACCGGGATCGCACGCACTCTTCCTTCGCGCACGACATGCGCCTTTTCCTGATGAATGAGCGCGAGCTGATCGAGCACCCGCTTGGCACGGATTTCCTGTACGATCCCGATGACCATATTGGAAATCACGACGCCCATGAACAGCATGTTGCGGTATGTTCCGGTCAGGAACACCAGGGCTGCCAGCGCAAAATTGACAAGATTAAAAAAGGTAAAGGTATTTTGTAAAAATATGGACTTGTATGATTGTTTGGATTCGTCCCTGATGATGTTTTTTTCCCGTTTTGCCGCCTCTTGTTCGCTTAAGCCAACGGCAGGATCTGTCTTTTTCATGGCCACATTATAACAGACTTCGAATGTGTTCCTGTATGACAATGCAGAAAAAAGAGCCTGGCCCGTGCCGGTATGAAATGCCGGCATGCCATGGCTCCTTTTCTTTTTTGTCTCTTTCGTATTTTCTCTTCTTTATACATGCACTTCTTCCAGATCGAATCCGAAATAGCGCACCGCATTGTTGTAGGAAATATCTTCGATCAGCTTTTTGAGCATCCGTTTATTATCCGGGTACTCGCCGTTTTCGACCCATCCGCCAATGAGACTGGCCAGGATCCGGCGGAAATACTCGTGCCTCGTATAGGATAGAAAGCTTCTGGAATCCGTCAGCATGCCGGCAAAGTCGCCAAGCACCGACAAATTCGCAAGTCTTGTCATCTGATCGATCATGCCCTGCTTGTTGTCGTTGAACCACCAGGCCGACCCCTGCTGCATCTTTCCTTTCGCCTGCGGCCCCTGGAAAGCGCCGATCAATGTGCCGATCTGGGCGTCGTCGTTGGGATCAAGCGAATACAGGATTGTTTTAGGAAGCGCATCCTCCTGCTCGAACGCGTCGAAGAAACGCGCCACAGGCTCGATCGGAGTATACGATCCGATCGAATCATATCCGGTATCCGGACCAAGTTTGTCGAACATTTTCGTATTGTTGTCGCGGATCGCTCCGTAATGGATCTCCATCACCAGATCGCGTTTCGCGTATTCCTTTCCAAGATGCAGCAGCAGAGCTGTCTGATACTGTTCCTTTTCCTTTTTTGTGAGCGGATCGCCTTTCAGCACTTTTTGGAACACCGCTTCCACCTGCGCCTTGTCAGCCGGTTCGAACACCATATAGTCGATTCCATGATCCGTCGCTTTTGTTCCCATCGACACGAAGAAATCGAGACGGGCATCGAGCGCCTTTAACAAATCATCGAAGGAGCAGATCGGCATCCCCGCACTTTTCGAAAGGCGATCGATATATCCTCTCCATGTAGGTTTATCGATCTTGTACACTGCATCCGGGCGCCATGCCGGAAGCACCTGCACATCAAAATCCGGATCTTCCTTGATCATCTGGTGATATTCGAGCGTATCGGCCGGATCATCGGTCGTGCACACAAGACGCACATTGCTTTCTGTAATGAAGTCGCGCGCCCTTTTTGCGGCAAGCACCTCGTTTGCCAGATCCCATACTTCCTGGGCCGTTTCGCTGTTGAGGCACCCCCCGTATCCGAAA
>Belle_p2__coassemble_1524_pt1 | contig 28084 bp, 30 predicted proteins | sample Belle_p2__metabat2_low_PE_017 | metagenome-assembled genome bin Belle_p2 | reverse complement strand
TCATTAAAAAGGGCTATTGTACGTCAAATGATGTAGGAGAAATTACATGTAGTTATAGAATGTATATCAAGGATTTTACAAAAGGACTCTCAAGTTATATGTGTGCCGTTGGAGGTCCCCCGCCAAATGCTATTGATAACATGAAGAAAGTGAAAAAGAAACTTGAAATTCTACTTGCTGTTGGATTGCCGGATAATATTGATTCTTCAGCGATTACTATAACGAATATGGCTATCGCAAACAATAACGTAAATTTGGATATTAAGAGATCAATACAACAGGAGCAAGACATCTCCGAACCAGAAAAATCATATCTCTTATCTAAAATAGATGAATTGCAACAGGCAATGCAAAAAAGTGAACCGAAAGAAAACAAATGGAAAATTGCAAAGTCAATTATTTCTTTTGTTGTAGATAAGGGTGCAGACTTTGCTATTACTTACTTACCAGCAATTTTGAATTGGTTTTCATCTTAAGGCAAATGCCAGATAGATATTTCAAATTGTGTCGCAAGGCTGACTTCTCTTCTTGCAGGCCGTTCATAAAAATAAAGGATTCGTTCAAAAAGATCATCATCACCTCCAATACGCCAAAACCGTTTTACAACGAAGACGGGATTCTGATCATGAGCGTATATGATTTTCTTCTGAACCCTGATTCGCTGGAATTCTGACCAAAAAGATATTTTCGGTATCGTACTGGGAATATCTTTTTTTACTGCTTTACGCATCCTGGAAGAAATTTTAGACGAAATATCCCGAAATTTCTTCCAGATCCGGTGATTCATAAAGGAAAAATAAGATGAAACGGTTTTTAATTAGTTGACACTAACCAGATATTAGAATAAACTAATAACTATTAGAAATAACTAATTAAAAAAATCACAAGGAGGAATCATGATGCCACTTACATTAGCGGACGTAGGAAAAGCGTATACGATCGTGCGGATCACGGGCAAGGATGAAGTTCGTACGCATTTAAGAAATCTTGGATTTGTCGAAAACGGTATTGTCAGTATCGTATCGAGCATAAACGGCAATCTGATCGTGGAAGTGAAAGACTGCCGGATGGCAATGAACGAGTCGCTGGCAAGAAGGATCATGGTCTAAGGAAGGAGAACTTATGAAAACGTTGAATTTGTGTGTGCCGAAAGATACGGTGACCGTTACGAAACTGACAGGAAACGGTGCCGTGAAAAGAAGGATCATGGACATGGGGATCACGAAAGGTGTAGAGATCTACGTTAGAAAAGTGGCTCCGTTAGGCGATCCGATGGAACTGACTGTGCGGGGCTATGAACTGAGCATCCGCAAGGCCGATGCGTCGATGATCGAAGTGGCATAGAAAGGGGAAGGATCATGAGTGTAAATATTGCGCTGGCAGGAAATCCGAACTGCGGCAAAACGACATTGTTCAATGCTCTTACTGGCTCAAGACAGCGGGTAGGCAACTGGCCGGGCGTGACGGTCGAGAAAAAGGAAGGGGTCCTGAAAGGGCAGACGGATGTCCTGATCCAGGATCTTCCGGGAATCTATTCCCTTTCTCCGTATTCTCTTGAGGAAGTGGTTTCGAGAAACTATCTGGTCAACGAACATCCGGAAGCGATCCTGAATATCGTTGACGGCACGAACATCGAGCGCAACCTTTATCTGACGACCCAGCTTCTCGAGCTTGGCATCCCGGTCGTGGCAGCTATCAACATGATGGATCTTGTCAAAGCCAATGGCGATGTGATCGACTGCAGAAAGCTTTCCCGTCAGCTTGGCTGTCCGGTCACGGAAATTTCGGCCCTGAAAAAGGACGGGATCGACGAGGCAATCAAGCTCGCTATTCAGGCTGCTGGCGGAAAAGAGCAGCAGAAGGTGTTCGATTCGTATTCGAAATATGTTCGTGATGCGCTTTCTGAAATCGAGCGAATCATAAAAGGGAAAGTGGATGACGGAGAAATCCTGTGGTATGCGGTGAAGCTTTTCGAACGCGATCTGCGGATCGGGGAAATGGTCGATCTGAGCGAAAACGATAAGAAAAAAATAGAAGAATCGATCGAACGGGTCGAAAAGGAGCTGGATGATGATTCGGAATCGATCATTACTTCCCAACGGTATGAGGCGATCGGAAAGATCGTGGCAGACTGTGTAAAAAAGAAGCCGGTGAAGGAAAAGCTGACCGTTTCCGATAAGATCGACAAGGTCGTGACGAACCGGGTGCTGGCTCTGCCCATCTTCATTGTCATCATGTTTGGTGTGTATTCGATCGCGATGGGCAGCTGGCCATTCTCGATCGGTACGATGGGAACCGACTGGGCCAATGATGTGCTGTTTGGCGAATGGGTGCCGAACGGGGTCGACGCGTTCCTGACCTCGCTGCATGTCGATCCGGTGCTTGGCAGCCTGATCCAGGACGGGATCGTGGCAGGTGTCGGGTCGACGCTTGGCTTCGTTCCGCAGATGCTTGTGCTCTTTTTCCTGCTCGCTCTGCTGGAGGACTGCGGATATATGGCGCGGGTCGCGTTCATCATGGACCGCATTTTCCGCCGGTTTGGTTTATCGGGAAAGAGCTTTATCCCGCTGCTTGTGGCGACAGGCTGCGGCGTGCCCGGGATCATGGCGAGCCGGACGATCGAACAGGACCGCGACCGGAAGATGACGATCATGACGACCGGCTTTATTCCGTGCGGGGCGAAGATGCCGATCATCGCGCTGTTTGCGGGCGCTGTGTTCGGAGGCAGTTCCCTGGTAGCGACCAGCGCTTTCATGATCGGGATCGCTGCTGTTATTATCACCGGTATCATCCTGAAAAAGTTCAAGGCGTTCGCGGGCGAACCGGCGCCGTTCGTGATCGAGCTGCCGCCTTATCATGTGCCTGGCCTTGGTAATGTGCTGCGCACGACATGGGAGCGGGGCTGGTCGTTCATCAAGCGTGCCGGCACGCTCATCCTTGCGTCTTCGATCGTTTTGTGGTTCCTGCAGAGTTTCGGTTTCGTGAATGGCGGTTTCGGCATGGTCGACGACAACAATTACTCGCTGCTTGCGGATCTGGGCCGCGCTCTGGCATGGATCTTCTATCCGCTTGGCTGGGTGGGCGATATGGCGTGGAAAGCGACGGTTGCCACATTTACCGGACTGATTGCCAAAGAGGAAGTGGTCAATACGTTCGGGATCTTGTACAATGCGGGCGAAGTGGCGGAGGATGGCATGGAGATCTGGGGCCTTGTGGCTGCCGATTTCTCGGTCGTGGCGGCGTATTCGTTCATGATCTTCCAGCTGCTGTGCGCGCCTTGTTTTGCGGCAATGGGCGCGATCAAGCGGGAAATGAACAATACGAAATGGACGCTGTTCGCGATCGGCTATATGACTGCCTTTGCGTATGTGATCGCGCTGATCGTCTATCAGCTTGGGGGACTGCTGCTCGGGATCGTTCATTTCAATGTGTTCACGATCGTGGCGCTCGTGCTGCTTGGTGCTTTGATCTATCTGCTTTGCCGCAAAGGATATGAGCCGGATCGCGAGGCGATCATTGGTGTTGAATTAAACGGCGCAAAATAGGAAGATAGATGCAGAAAGGCGGTGGTTTTTATGAATCTGCCGACAATTGTGATCGGACTGATCATTCTGATCCTGTTTATATGGGCGGCCAGAAAGTCCTTCCGGTCGCGCTGTTCGGGAGACTGCTCGCATTGCGGCACTTCGTGCCATTCGGCAAAAAAGGGCGAAACGCCTCAATGGGTCGAACAATACAGAAAGGATCATCCGAAAAACAAGGAATAGGAATCGTTAAGAGATCGTGGTTTCGCGGTCTCTTTTTTGTAAAAACAGAATCGTATAACTAATTATTATAAAAATGATGTGAAATAAACAAATTTCAAGAAAAAAGTCCGCTATCCTCTTCCATTTACGTATATAAGAATGAGAGGTCTTAAGATCTCTCTGGAAAGAGGGACCTGTTGAAACACACTCATGTACGGAGATATACGAGAAATACGATCCGATGATCAAACAGCACCTTTTTCATGTGCGAGGTTTTCCAGAAGAAAAACAACTGCAGGCAAAGTATGGAATCAATACAGGAAAAAACAGAAAGAGGTGGAAAACGATGTGCAATCTAAGCGAAGGGATCTACGAACATGGACATCATGATGGCAAGATTGAAGGAAAGATCGAACAGGCTATATACACAATATTTGCAGCCATGAAAACGTTCAATATATCTATGGATGATGCATTCGAGATCTTTACCGAAAACCTTGCATCTTCCGAAAAAGAAGAAGCCGCAAAACAAATGAAGCGCAAGCTTGATCTCCATTAAGAGGATTCCCGGGACGAAACTTGGTTTTCGTCCTTTTATGTGCCCGGATCGCAAGGATGCAGATTTCGCTTATCCTGTTATGCTCTTCCAGGCAGGGCGGATAATTAAAAAGAAGATGCTTGCGCATCTTCCTAGTCTTTTTGATCGAGATCGATGTAGGCGCCTTTCATAGGCGAAGCGGCAAACCGGCAGAACAGGCCCAGCACCCCGCTTTTGTATTTCAAAGGTTTTGGCTTCCAGAGCGTTCGGCGCTGCGCCAGGATCGCATCGATTTCTTCGGGCGTCCTGCGGATCCCTTTTGTCCCGACGATCGCAAGGATGCGCCGATCGATATCGAGCTCGATCAGATCGTCTTCTTCCACGAGCGCGATCGGTCCGCCAGCCTGCGCTTCCGGCGATACATGGCCGATGACCGGCCCGGTCGAGGCGCCGGAGAAACGGCCGTCCGTAATGAGGGCAATCGTTTTTCCCAGCTCCTGATCGGACGAGATGGCCTCGGACGTGTAGAACATTTCAGGCATCCCGCTGCCTTTTGGTCCTTCATAGCGGATGAATACCGCATCGCCTGGCTGCACTTTATGATGGAGGATCGCGTCGATACATTCTTCCTCGCTGTCGAACGGACGAGCGCGCAGCGTAGCCGAAAACATTTCTTTCGGACAGGCGGTGTGCTTGATGACTGCGCCTTCGGGTGCCAGATTGCCTTTGAGCACAGCAATCGACCCGTTCGTGCCGATGGCCTTTTCATAAGGCCGGATGATGTCTTCCGCTTTCAGGGACAGACTGTATTTTTTATTCGCTTCCTGCAGCCGGGCCTGGCAGCGCTGGTAGTAGCCGTCCTTTCGCAGCTGTTCGAGGTTTTCCTTCCATGTCTTTCCGGTCACGGTCATGCAGTCCAGGTGGAGCTGGTCTTTGATCTGTTCCATGACGGCAGGCACGCCGCCCGCGTAGCAGAAAAATTCGGCAGGCCATTTTCCTGCAGGCCGGATATCGAGCAGATAACGGGCGCTGCGGTGCAGACGGTCGAATGTGTCCTGGTCGATCTCGATCCCGAATTCATGGGCGATAGCGGGCAGATGGAGCAGGGAGTTGGTGCTTCCGGAAATGGCCGCATGAACGAGGATGGCGTTCTCGAACGATTCGATCGTGATGATATCGGACGGACGCAGCTTTTCTCTGGCCAGTTCGACAGCACGCTGACCGGCCTGCGTGGCGTAATCGATCAGATCCGGACTGTCGGCCGGGAGCAGGGCGCTGCCTGGCAGGGCAAGGCCGAGCGCTTCGGCCATGATCTGCATCGTGGACGCCGTGCCGATAAACGAACACGCGCCGCAGCCCGGGCAGGCATTGTGCTTGGCCCATTCGAACGTTTCTTTCGGGATCTCGCCCCGTTCGTACCCGGCCGAATACATGCCAAGCTGTTCGAGGGTGAGCAGGTCGGGTCCTGCGGCCATGACGCCGCCAGGAACGGCAAGTCCGGGAATGTTGACGCGGGCCATGCCGATCAGGATGGCCGGCATGCCTTTGTCGCAGCTGGAAATGTAGACGCCGCCGTCAAACGGGGTGGCGCTGGCCTGGATCTCGATCAGATTGGCGATCATTTCGCGCGACGCCAGCGAGTAGTTGATGCCGTCGGTGCCCTGGCTTTCGCCATCGCACATATCGGTGGCAAAATAGCGGGCGCCTTTGCCGCCGGCCCTGGCGCATCCGAGCGCCGCTGCCTTTACGAGCTTGTCGAGGTGGACGCTTCCGGGATGCGAATCGCCAAATGTGCTTTGAATGTAGATCTGGGGCTTTTCGAGATCTTCGATGGTCCAGCCCGTCCCGATCCGGAGCGGGTCGAGCTCTGGCGCGATCTGACGCATCTGCTGCGAGATGAGGGAATTGTCTTTCATATCTTTTTCCTTTCTTCGATCAATATCCTTTGGCGACCTTGGCCGGATACCATTTCTGGAACCAGGCCGTAAAGAGGCCCATGAAGGCGGGCAGGATGGAGTTGATCAGTCCGGTATAGCTTCCTGCTTTTGTCTGCATCATAAAATATGTCCAGATGGGTGTCAATACATACAGGATGCCCCAGGCCAAGCTCAGGATCCGGTTCGTTTTCAGAAAGATGGGGTTGTCAAAGGCAGCCTCGCCCCCATAGTCGTTCATGGAATACCAGGCGCTCAGAGGGATCTTCAGAAGGGCCGATACGCTCCACATCGCACCGAAGGCGAAATAGGAGAGCGGGATGACGCAAAGGGGCGCGACCCCTGCAGCCATCGCAATACAGAGCAGGCTGACCACGCTGGCCGAAACGATGTCATAGATCGTTTTTCGTGTTCGGTAAAATACGAGCGGGAGCAGGCTGGTCGTTGCCAAGGTGAGCAGGCTGGCCGGGACAGGGGCTATGCCCGACGTGATCCAGAGGACGATCCATGGCGCGAGCATGACGATCATGTTCGTTTTCTTCTGGCCTGGGTCCGGGATTGTTTCCTGATCGCGGGTCCCGAAATAATGGTCCCAGTTCAGCAGGAGGTCGAAATCGCCTTCGACCGAATACCTGTGTTCCATGAGGGCCTGGGATCCTTCGATTTCGCCTGCCGCGATCGACTGCCAAACATCGTACGGAGTATGGATGATGGTCTGCGGTGTGCGGGCGCTTGGCGGAAACGGCCAGGAAGGTCTTCTGGAAGCCAACGACGGACTGAACGACTACTTCTATCTGGGCAATCTGGCTCCTGGAGAAAAAGGAAAAGTCAATCTGGAGATCGCGTTGGATGGCGAGACACAAGGAAACGACTACCAGAGAACGATGGCCGAGGTAGCTATGCAGTTTGCGACCGAGATCGCGGATCCAGGAACGGTGAAGGAAGAGGACAAAGTGGTCCACAAGACCGAGAAGAAGCGGATTGTGAACACGTCCACACTGACAAACCGTCTGCCGTGGCTGCTTCTGAGCGCGGCGAGCGGACTCGTTCTTCTGATCCTTGCGATCCTGGGATTGAAAGAGCGAAAAAAGGAGGGGGCATAAGATGAGAATCGGAAAAATACTGGGTGCTCTTGTCCTTTCTCTGGGCATGCTGACTGCTCCTGTTGCGGCAGAAGAGACGGAGAATACGCCGTATACGTATACGGTCCGTATTTACAAAGGAAATCATGGCCATTTCAAAAGCGATCCGGGCGCGGAATATATCGAATACGAGGTCGGCTACAACGAACCGATCCCGTCATTGAATGTCAATGATCTGGTCGAGATCGATCAGGATGTGGCCAAACCGTATTATCCGAGCGGGATCAAAGAGAGCGGAAAAGACCTTCTGACTGCCTCTTCGTATCTTGGCAATACGAACGCGGACGAAGACAAGGACTATATCATTTCCTACGGACTGCTTCTGGATCCGGTGGAATATACGATCAACTATCTGGATGTGAACGGCAATGTGCTGTCGGAGCCGTCAAGATATACCGGAAACGCGGGCGATCAGATCGTGCTTTCCTATCCGTATTTTGAAGGGTATGTTCCGCAGGCAAACAATGCGCGGTTCATACTGACCCAGGACGGAACGAACAACTTCAACTTCTATTATGAAAAAGGAGAAGGTCCGACTGTCATTCCTGGAAATACGACGACTGTGACAGATACGGAAACAGAGACGGTGACAACGACGCCGAGAACGACGACTACGCCTGGTACGACACCGGCTGCCCCAGCAACGCCTGGTGCGGATACAACGACGCCGACAACGCCAGGGGGCGATGATACGACCACGCCAGGAGGAGAGGATACGACTCCAAACGAACCGCAGGATGTGATCGATATCGAAGATGACAACGTGCCATTGGCTGGTCCGGACGCAAACGAGCCGACAAACAACGCGGATGAGGGAATGTCCCTGCCTGCCAAGCTCGGTCTGGGTGCGGTACTTGTTCTGCTGATTGCAGGAATCATCTACTTCCTTGTGAAGAAAAAGAAGGACAACGAGTAATAGAGAATGAAAGCTGGTTGAACGACCGGCTTTTTTCTTTTGATCCATATAGGATATAATCAAAGCAAAAGATGAAAATACATTCTTCGTTTCCCTGTACCTTGTTCATTGGGATAGCGGATAGTTAGCTAACAAGCAAAGTATCTCCGTCATTTTAAGTTGAAATGACGGAGATAAATGATAAATGAAGGAGATAATGATGCGAAAATTCGATTATGCAAAATCTGCGGCCAATTTACTGACTCCTGAAATTGTCCGAATGCTTACTGCCATTCATGAATATAAAGGAAGACAGGACCTTTTTATCGCTGCAAATAGTGATGAGTTCAATACGTTGCTGGAAGTGGCGATGATCCAAAGTACCGGTGCTTCCAACCGGATCGAAGGAATTTATACCAGCGACCGCCGTTTAGAAGAACTGGTTCATGAAAAAGCAGAACCGCACAACCGTTCGGAAGAAGAAATTGCTAGGTATCCTGATTTTTCAGCTCCATCGAGATCTTTATTCATTTTCAGGAAAAGATCGGGGAGGTTCCTATAAGAATGCGGACAATGTGATTGCGGAAACCGATTTTGAAGAGCACCAGCATGCCCGGTTTATTCCGGTTCCGGCTTTTCAGACAGCCGACACAATGGAAGAAATGTGTAATCGGTTCATAGAGTCGTGGAATGAAGAACTGGCCGATCCTTTGCTTCTGATCTCAATGTTCATTTTAGACTTTCTCTGCATTCATCCATTCAATGACGGAAATGGACGGATGAGCCGTCTGCTGACATTACTTCTGCTTTACCGAGCCGGATATATCGTAGGAAAGTATATCGGTATGGAAATGCTGATCGAAAAAACAAAAGAAATATATTATGAAGTGCTTCAAAAAAGCTCGACAGGATGGCATGACAATGAAAATTCCTATGAGCCTTTTGTCCACTATTATTTAGGAATTCTATTAAAAGCCTATCATGAATTTGAAGATCGTGTTGAGCACTTAACAAATAGGAAACTTTCAAAACCCGAACGTATCGTTCAGATTATCGATCAGCATGTTGGCAAAATCACAAAGAAAGAAATTATGGAACGTTGCCCCGATATCAGTAAAACTACTGTAGAACGAACATTGACAGAACTTGTAAAGAACGGAAAGATCAAAAAAGTAGGGTCTGGACGCGCGACAGCGTATGTGTGGTTATAAATTGATTTCTTCCATACATAAATTAAGAGCAACGCAATTAGCGGCACCAAAAAATGAATAAAAACAGCAAGCCCAATATAGCTTGCCATGTTGTCTGCCTGGATTTACGGGTTTGTCAGAAAAGCATCTTCTGGAGCTTGCGGATGATCTCGTCCTTCTGTTCGATCAGGATCTCAAGAAGCTTTTCAATTTGTGTTGAGGATCTGTTGTCCTGTGCGAAGTAACCATCTTTCATGACCCGACTATAACATACTTGAAAAGGCTTTTCTATCACACAATATATGCACGTTTTCGTGCTGGATGAATCGCATTTTTCTGCACGATGCTCAGTCCCTCAATGCCTTTGCGCAGATCTGTAGCCGGGACGGTTGAACGATCGGCTTTTTGTTGCAAAGATGCAATAACGGCTTTATAATGAAAATACAAAAAGAACCCGCATTCATTCTATGAATGGTTCGGATTTTTTGGTAGCTAATAAGAACAGCCACTAGTCTTCCAAACTATTGTTGTGGCTGTTTTTATTATGCTCGTTGATTAACGCAATCATCAAATTGACGATGATCGCAAGGATCATCAGTACGATTGATAACAACTCAAAATCGTTCATAATATCCCTCCGTTCCAGTATCGAGTGATCTCAATACGATATATAGTAACGGAGTTGCGGTTCTCCGGTTTTACCGACCGAACCAGCCACGAATGAAATACAGGTTCATGATTATTTTATCGGATCCTTAAAACGAAGACAATGTAGATTCCTGAACTATTTATATAAGCAGGATCTACACGCCTATCATCTTACGTGCGTCTATCCATTTATTTCCTTCATTGGAATGGATAAGTTAAGTATGATCAATACGCTGGATCAATAAACAAAAACGGCAAGCCCAATATAGCTTGTCCTATTGTCTGACATAAGTTTGTCAGAAAAGCATCTTCTGGGGCTTGCGGATGATCTTGTCCTTCTGTTCGATCTTATCGTATAGCTTTTCGATCAGTTCCGATTGTTTCTCGATCTGCTCAGACTGTTTTTTCAGCTGCTCGTTCATGATTTCCAGAATCTTTTGAATTTCCATGCTGGATCCGTTGTCCTGTGCGAAGTAACCATCTTTCATGACCCGACTATAACACACTTGGAAAGGCTTTTCCATCACACAATATATGCACGTTTTCGTGCTGGACGAATCGCATTTTTCTGCACGATGCTCAGTCCGTCAATGCCTTTGCGCAGATCCGTGTAGCCGGGACGGATGTACACATGATCGATGCGGTCAAAATCAAGAGATCTCATAATGAATCGAGGACCGTTCGGATCAGCGCCGGTTCCGTATGATTATGGATATAGATCTTGCCTTTGGAAGACTGAATAACAATAGCCTTTTTCATAATCTGCACACTCCTTTTTGGCTATAAAAATCATGCGGCATTTATGTGAAAAAAGAGACGATCATGCTTTGAAGAAATAAGGAAGAAGCGAAACTGTTCGCAGCCAATAAAAAAGGACGAATCGTTTCGTCCTGTATATGTTCTGCTTGTATTACTGTTCGATAAACTCGCCCTTGTCCACATCATACACGCCCGTATCGAGAATACGGATCTGCCCGATGACCGGAAGCGAAAGGAAAGACAGCGTCTGGAATGGATCGATATTTTCCGGAATGCCCATCTCGTGAGCGCCAAGCTGCAGCTCCATGACCAGCGGAGCCAGCCGGGCCGCGCTCTGCGTGCTCATCAGTCCCGCGATCGGGCAGGCAACACGGTGGAATACCTGATGATCCTTGATTAGCACATAGCCGCCCTGCATCTTTTCTAGCTCTTTGGCAGCCAGCAGGATATCGTCGTCGTTGTCGCCCGCAATGATCATATTGTGGGAATCGTGCGCGATGGTCGAACCAAGCGCCCCGTTCTCGATACCATAGCCTTTCAGGATCCCGGTCGCCACATTGCCATTGCGTCCATGCCGCTCGATCACCACCACTTTGCTGTATTTTTCGTTCGGCTCGAAATAGACATATCCCGGAACCTCCTCTTTCAGATGTTTGGTCAGAAGGGTGTCGGCCTCGATCTCGATCACGTCGTTTTTATCCCTGCGCTTGATCTGAATATCTCCTTTGACAATTTCAGGGATCATTACGGTATGCATCAGATCCTCGTCACAAACGACCGGCGCCACATGCTTCAATGTCGCCTTGTAGCCGTTTTTATACACCGAATCGATCTCTACGGTTTTCGGATTGTTCAGAACGACAAAGTCGGCCTGATAGCCGGCTGCGATCGCCCCTTTGCGCTTGAGCCCGTAGATCTGCGCCGGCTGCCAGCTCGCCATTTTGTACGCCTCTTTTTCATTGACACCCAGCTCGATCGCTTTCTTGATGATCGCGTTGATATGGCCATGACATAAAATATCGTCGATATGGCAGTCATCGGTGCAGAATGCCGTCCGGTCGAACGGAATATGGTGTTTCAGGAACCCTTTGACGATCGGTTCCATGTTTTTGGCCTGGCTGCCTTCGCGGATCAGCACATAAAAGCCGGCACGCAGCTTCTCGATCGCCTCTTCGTATGTGCTGCTTTCGTGATCTGTGGCAATGTCTGCAAAACGGTAAGCCTGCAGCACCTTTCCGCTCACCTGCGGCGCATGCCCGTCCATGATCATATCCTTGAACAGTTCGAGCTTTTCGACCATTTCGGGCCTTTCGTTCACCACATCGTCCACACGCATCACTTCGCCAAGACCGATCACATACGGATCGTTCAGATAGCTTTCCATATCGGCGGCGCTGAATTTTCCGGCCCCGTTCGTGTCGATATCCGAGCACGGCACCGAAGAAGGAAGCATCGTGTATATATCAAGACTGGTATTTTTGCTGGCAGCCAGGATATAGTCGAGCGCCTCTTTTCCACGCACATTGACCAGCTCATGCGGATCGCAGATCACAGAAGTCGTTCCGTTCTGAAGAAGGGCTTTCGACAATTCCTCCGGCCTGCACAATGTCGATTCGATATGCATATGGGCATCTATGAAGCCTGGAACAACGTATTTGCCTTTCAGATCGATCTCGTTTTCCCCCTCGTAATGACCGACCCCGACGATCGTTCCGTACTGCACGGCAATGTCCTGTTCGATCCACTCGTTCGTAAACACGTTGAGCACATTCGCATTTTTAAAAACAACCTGGCATTTGACAGTACCTAATGAATATTCAAACATAATTTCACCTTTCAATTCTAATACGTATAATTTTATGGAAAATACTACATGTTGTCTAATAATTTTTCGTAAAAGGAAACACCTTTCGAAAGCAGCGCTTCATCGAAATCGAACGTGTCGCTGTGCAGCGGCCGATCCATCCCGCTTCCGATAAAAAAGAACACGGCAGGCACCTGTTTTGCGTAAAACGCAAAGTCCTCCGCAATAAGAACAGGCTGTTCGAGCAAGCCGACTTCTGCCGCCCCCTTGACCTTTTCGAGAAGCCTTTCATCGTTTTCAAGAGGCGGATAGTGCTGGTCGATCTGGTAGGAAAAGGAAACACCATACTGCACCTCGGCCATTTCGAACTCCTCTTCCAGCATTTCGATGATTGCATCGAACACTTTCGGATCAAAGTAGCGGATCGTCCCTTTGAGGACCGCTTTATTGGCCACCACATTGAACGCGTCCCCGCTTTCGAACACGCCAAAATGAAGCAGATGGAACGTATCCTCGTCAAACATTTCCTGTTCTCTTTTCGCGCACCGCAAAACGACCTGGGCAGCGGCAAGCAGCGCGTCATGTCCGCATTCTCTCATGGCCGCATGGCTCGCCTCGCCCACCACGCTGACTTTCAGATTGCACGCACCAGCCATCATGATACCCGGGCAGCTGACGATCTCTCCTGTCTTCCGGTTCGGATAAATGTGAAAGCCGAACAGGCCCTTGATGTCGTAGTGCTCGAAAATTCCGGCATCGCACAATAGCTGCGCGCCACCCGGATCTTCCTCGCCCGGCTGAAAGATGAGAAGGACATTGTATTTCATATCTTTGCGGCCGCTGATCTTCTGCGCAAGGCCAAGCAGCATGCTCATATGTCCGTCATGGCCGCACGCGTGCATACAGCCATTTTTCGAACGGAATGAAAACGCGTTCTGCTCATGGATCGGCAAAGCATCCATATCGCTGCGGAACGCCATCGTCTCTTCCTTTCCAAAATCAAAATAGGCAATGACCGCATTGGGAAGCGGCATGGAAATGGAACAGTCCAGTTCCTGGAGCACAGAAACGATATAATCCGCCGTTTTTTGTGTATCAAGACCAAGCTCAGGAATCTGATGCAGGTCGTGTCTGAATTGTTCGAGCATGAGTAAACCTTCTTTCTTGTTGCTTTCTGTTCCCATTGTACCCTAAAATGATTTATTATGTTCTTATGAATACTGAACAACTTTTAAATGTGGTAATGAAACTGGGCACCCTGCTGATGGCAAGCGGAGCCGAAGTATATCGGGTCGAGGAAACGATGAACCGGATCTGTCTGAGCTTTCCGGACGTCGAATCCGTGCAGAGCTACGGCACAGTGACCGGCATCATGCTTTCCATCACGGTCGAGGGCAAAACGTATACGCATATCGGCCGGGTCAGGGAGCGCAGTACGAACCTGGCCGTGATCGACGAGATCAACGAGCTTTCAAGACAGTGCTGCCGCCAGCATATGACCGTATCCGACATCGAACAGCACTTGTACCAGATCGAACACACGAAACACTATTCGTTCTGGACGACAACTTTATTCGGAGCGATCGGCGCCTTCGGCTTTTCGATCTTTTTTGACGGCAACATTCCGGAAATGATCGCTTCGTTCGTGATCGGGATCGTCATCCGGTGCATGGGCTGGGCCCTGTCCAAACTGCACCTTCAGGACTTTCTGATCAATATGTTCAGCGCCATGATGGCAGCCTGGCTTGCGGTAGCCATCCATGCCCTCATCCCTCAGGCCAACATCAATATCATGGTCATTTCGAGCATCATGCTTCTCGTTCCCGGACTCGCCTTTACCAACTCGATCCGGGACACGATCTCCACCGACTATGTATCCGGTGTGGCCCGGGGAGCCGAAGCTTTTCTTTGTGCGACCGCGATCGCGATCGGAGCAGGATTTATCCTGTACATCTGGAGGTAGCGTATGCAGGATATACTCGTTGGCGCGTTCGGCGCTTTTCTGGCCGCCCTCGGCTTTGGCGTGCTCTTCAATATCCAGGACCGGAAAAAGCTGCTCTGGTGCGGCATCAATGGCGGGATCGGCGGCCTCGTCTATGAACTTTGCATCGCCTCTCGTCAGGTGTCCGAGATGAACGCCAATTTTCTGGCCGCAGTCGCGTTTACTCTCGTTGCCGAAGTGCTCGCACGCAAGATGAAAAGTCCGGTCACTTCCTTTATCGTATGCGCCCTGATCCCTCTTGTGCCAGGAGGAACCATGTATGATATGATGATCGAAGTCATTACGAACAATCCGTACGGGGCGCTCGTCCTTCTGCTCAAGGCATTATCCATTGCCGGCCTTCTTGCGCTCGGGATCCTGGTCGTGGAATCAGGAACAGCCCTCTTTTGCCGGATCATAAGAAAGGGAAAAAATATGCAAAAAATAACTAGGGAACAGCTGATCGAACGGACAAAGCATTCGAACCCGTATCCGGTCGGCGAACCCGCTCTGAGCGAATATTACGAGTTCTTCAAGCCCTATATGGACATTCATGAAGTCCGGGTGCTCGCGACATTGATGAAACTCAATGAAGTGGAATTTGAAGGAACAAAGCTGGTCCTCTTTGACACCCCCAAGCTGCAGCAGGCCTATGTGGACATGGGAGAGATCCTGGCCGAACCGTTTGCTCAGTTTTTATTTCACGGCCTGCCCGAACAATAAAAGCGATGCCCATCCGTTTTTTCGGAAAGGGCTTTTTTTACGGACAAATGGAATAAGGAGGCAGGCACAGATCATTTCATTCGTCCAGCACAGTACGTGATCTGTCTTTTTCAGTCGTTTTCTTGAAAGCGGGTTTCAAAAGTATCATACTGTTAGTACAAAAGAAGGTGGAGAAAAATGGAAAAAAACAGGAGCTTGTCTAGTTCTGAAGGAAAAATTTCTCTCGCAAAAATGATGTCGGAAATCGAAAAAAACGGATTCGAAATGTACATCAGCAATTGTTGTGATCAGGAATCGACCAGGCAGTAGACTTTTACTTTGATCATTTGGTCCCTTTCGTAAAAATGCTCGGTGACGATCTGGAAGCAGACGTCAGCGAAACGATGGGACAAATGAAAATTTGTCGCGATATGACGTTATCGGAAAACTGGAACAAAACACAGCCTGTGCTGGAACGGGCCATGAATTTGTTGGCATGAAAAACCCCGGAGAACTTATTCTTCGGGGTAAAAATCGTTTCAGGAGATCATTTGTCGAACTTCAGCCTGCGCTGTGTCGACTGGACGAACAGACGCTTCATTTCCTCTTCATCCTCGTCCACGAGGACCTGCCGGAAATTTTCGATACTGTCCACGAACTGATCGATTTCATCGAGCAGGATGTCCTTGTTTAAAAGAAACAGTTCGGTCCACATATCCTCGTTGATCTTGGCGATCCTTGTCAGATCCCGGAACGAGTCGCCCGTGTATTCGACCAGATGGCTGTTCTCGTGCGTGTTCATCAGCGAAACCGCGATCACATGCGTCAGCTGGGAAAGAAAGCCGATCATCCGGTCGTGTTCTTTGACCGACAGCACACTAATGTTCCTGCAGCCAAGCTCCTTGGCAAACACACTTACGAAAACGATCGAATTCATCGAATTCGCTTCGTTCGGGATGATAATAAAGTTCGCACCGTCAAAGATCTTTCCGCTCGCAAACTCGATCCCGCGCGACTCCCGGCCGCACATCGGATGGATGGACAGCAGCTCCAGATCGCTGCGAAGGATCGCCCGGATCGGCTCGTTGATATTCGATTTCACACCGCTGATTTCCATGATCAGCGTGCCAGGCTTCAGATCCTTCTGATACCGCCCGATCCAGCCCATCAGCTTCGTCGGATATAGAGCCAGGATAATAAAATCGCACTGCCCGAGCAGGAGGGAAGCATCGATGCTCCCTTCATCGATCATATCGTGTTCCAGCGCATAATCCACCGTCTTCTGGTCGATATCCATGCCCAGCACCCGATAGCCAAGCTCTTTTGTGCGGGCCGCAAAGCTCGCCCCCATGACACCTAAACCAACGATACCAACCGTCTTCATCTTATTTCCACCTTTCCGCCAATCTTTCTGATATCCTCAAAAAAGCCGGGATACGACTTTTCGACTGCCTGCGCCCCCTCGATCACACACGGCGAACCGGCACACAATCCGAACACCGTGCACGCCATGACGATCCGGTGATCATTGTGGCCTTCCATACGGACCACCTCATCCATGCGATAGGAACTCTTTCCATGGATCGTGATCGAATCCTCGTCGCTCGAAATATCCACGCCCCATTTTCCAAGCTCCGCTTCCATGGCCGCAATGCGGTCCGACTCCTTCATCCGCAGCCTTCCGGCATGAATGATCCTTGTCGTCGCCGGGATATAGGCAGCCAGCACACAAAGGATCGGCCCAAGATCAGGACAGTTGGCCAGATCGATGACCTGCCCCAGGCGCTGATCCGGCCCGATCGTGATCCTGTCTTTTTCTTCCAAAACATGAGCGCCCGCTTTTTTTATAAACTCCAGGATCGCCTTGTCGCCCTGCGCGCTCTTCAGATCAAGACCCGTCAAGGTCAGCTCGTGATTCAAGGCGGCCAGCACCGCAAAGAAAGCGGCCTGGGAAAAATCTCTTTCCACCAGAAAATGACCGGCCTGGTAGTGCTGGTTTCCTTCGATCCGGTACACGCGCTCTTCTTCGTGGACAACGACACCCGCGTCCTGAAGCGCTTTGATCGTCAGATCCACATAACTGCGCGATTCATAGTTTCCCGTGATCGTGACCGAGCTGTTTCCTTCTGTCAAAGGAAGCGCAAACAGCAGCCCGGAAATAAACTGGCTCGACACATTGCCCGCCATCGTATAAGATCCCGGGCGCAGCGGCCCCTGAACGACAAACGTATCGTTGATATGCTCCAGACCAAGCAGATCCTCATATACCGACATGGGCCGCTCCATCAGCCGCCCTCTGCCCGTAAACGTGACTTTTTCATTTCCTGAAGCCGCGATCGGGATCATGAACCGCAGCGTCGACCCGGACTCATAGGCATCCAGGACGATCCCTTTTCCTGCTTTTGACGGATCGCATCCCGTGATGCAAAAACTTCTTTCGTCCAGTCCGTTTTCCTTCTGCTCATCGACACGTTCGATCTTTGCCCCCAGTCCTTTCAGACACCCGATCGTCGCCTCCATATCCAGCGACCACGTGATGCCGGAAACTGTGCTCATGCCATTAGCCAGCCCGGCACAGATGAGGGCCCGGTGACCCATCGATTTCGAAGAAGGGACCTGGACACTTCCGGCCACCTTGGAAGGCTCAATTGAAACGATCATCTTTTCTCCTCCTCAAAAAAACGACGCCCGGCCATGCTCATCCAGCAGTCCAGCAGAACGAAAGCCGTCATATTTTCGATCACGATCCTCGCTCTGTGCGCGATACACGGATCATGACGCCCCTTGATCTCCAGCGTCACGTTTTCTTTGGAATCGAACTGCACAGAACGCTGCTTCTGGAAAATAGAAGGGGTCGGCTTGATCACGCATTCGAACACGATCGGCATCCCGTTGGAAATGCCGCCGTTGATCCCCGCATTGTGGTTGGTGCGGCTCGATATTTTCCCATTTTCATACTGCAGCGTATCGTTGGCTTCGCTGCCCCGCATATTCGCAAAATCAAAGCCCGAACCAAACGAGATGCCCTTGACAGCCGGCACCCCGAACAATGCGTGCGCCAGCTCGCTTTCGATCGTATCGAAGATCGGCTCACCGATCCCGGCCGGAAAATGCACGACACCGCATTCGATGATCCCGCCGACCGAATCTTTTTCGGCAGCCGCCTGTTCGATGGCAGCGATCATCTGCGCTCCCTTTTTTTCGTTCAGCACCGGAAATTCCAGCGCGTTCATCTTAGCCAGCTGGAATTCCAGCCCGTTTTTATCGAACGGATCGTCATGAATGGTATAGATCTGCTTCAGATGCGATCCGATCACCACTCCATGGGCAGCCAGGATCTGCCGGCAGATGCTGCCGCAAGCCGTCAGTACGGCCGTCAGACGTCCGGAAAAATGGCCGCCCCCGCGAAAATCCTGAAAGCCGCGGTATTTCTCGAACGCGCTCCAGTCCGCATGGGAAGGGCGCAGCCGGTATTTGAGCTCTTTGTAATCGGCCGAGTGCTGGGATCTGTTTTCGATCACGATCGTCAGCGGCGTGCCGGTCGTTCGCCCTTCGAAAAATCCTGAAACGATATGCACCTGGTCGGCTTCATGACGCTGCGTGGAGATCTTTCCTTTGGCGCGCCGCTTATCCATATCGGCCTGCAGCTGTTTTTCGTCGATCGCGAAGCCGGCCGGAAGGCCGTCGATCACGCCGCCAATGAGCGGACCGTGGCTTTCACCAAATACGGTCAATACGATATTGTTCCCGAAACTGTTCTTCATACGCCACCTCGCAGAAGCACGGTTCGGATCTCGTCATAGGTCATGTCCTGCATTGCATAGCTTCCCGCTTTTCTGACCCGGATCGTTTTGACCGAATCGGCCGATCCTTTTTTATCGTGAACGATATAGGAAAGCAGGGTGTCCGGATCGTAATCGGGAACGGACGGTATTTCGAACCGGTCCAGGATGGCCCGGACCCGCTCCTTTAGTTTTTCATCTTCTATAAAGAAGAGCATGCCCATACCGACACATTCGCCGTGATAGTAGGGAACCTGGGCGTACGCTCCTTCGATCGCATGACCGATCGTGTGGCCGAAATTGAGGATGGCCCGCTGTCCGAGCTCCTTTTCGTCGTTTTCGACGATCATGCGCTTCAGATCGATGGAACGGGCAATGATCGTCTCGTAGTCGAGCTGGTCTTTTTCGAACTCCTTGATAAGCTCTTCGTCCAGGATGAGCCCCATCTTGAGCGCTTCCATGGCGCCGCTGCGAACCTGTCTGGGATCGAGCGTGTTTAATGTGTCCGGATCGATGATGACGGCTTTCGGCTGATAAAAGGCGCCGATGATATTTTTCACCGTGCCCATATCGACCGCGACCTTTCCGCCTACGCTCGAATCGACCTGCGACAGCAAAGTGGTCGGGATGTTGTAAAAATCGATGCCGCGCATATAGGTGGCGGCTACGAAGCCGGCCAGATCGCCGACCACCCCGCCTCCCAGGGCAATGACGGCATCCTTGCGGCCGAACCGTTTTTCTATGAGCTGCTCCTGCACGTATTCATAGGTTTTCAGGGATTTGTTTTTTTCTCCATGTTCGAACGAAATGACGCAGGCATTTTCAAGCTGTTCTATCAAAAGATCCACCCATTGCTGGGGCACATGATCGTCTGTGACGATGGCGTACCGGCGGCCTGGATCGATGTAATCTGCGATATGGCTGAGCGCTTTCTGCCCGATCCAGATCGGATAGCTGTGTTCCTTGAGCTGTACTTCCAGTTTCATACTCTTCACCTCTTGAAATATAATATCATGAAATGTAAGCGAAATGATGTGGTGTTTTCTTATTTTCATAAAGTTTTGAGGTAAAAATAAATGACAAATTGCCAAAACAGAAGGGGAAAATGTTATGATAAGGGCGAGGTGATTGAGTGAATCAACTGGAAAAGGCCAGACTGACGATCGACCGGGTGGACCGCGAGATCGCCAGGCTGTATGAAGAGAGGATGGACACTCTCAAGGATGTGGCCGCATACAAAATGGAGCATGGAAAACCGGTCGTCGATCATTCAAGAGAAGAGGCGATCATTGAACGCAATGCAGGATATATCAAAAATCCTGCATACAGGGATTCGTATGTCCGCCTGCTCAAATTTATCATCAAGGAGTCGTGCGACTGGCAGCGGGCCATTGCCGCAAAAGACAAGATCGCTTATCAGGGGGTCGTCGGCGCGTTTTCCCATATGGCTGCCGAATATTTGTTTCCCGGCAATGAAAAGATCGCAAAATCGAGCTTTGACGCCGTATTCCAGGCCGTGGCCGACAAGGAAGTGCAGTACGGTGTCATCCCGTTCGAGAATACGAATTCAGGCCTGGTCGGCGAAGTGCTCGACGCCCTGCTCGAATATCCTGTACACATTTTAAGGGCACACGACGAGACGATCGAGCAGTGTCTGCTCGGTGTCCAGGGAGCGACATTGAAGGATATCGAAACGGTATACTCCAAGGATCAGGCGCTGCTACAGTCCAGACGGTTTTTGCAGGAGCTGGGGGCTGATCCGGTCGCGTATGCCAATACGGCGATGGCGGCGCGCTACATTGCCCGGGAAAACGATATCCATAAAGGGGCGATCGCAGCCAAGGAAAACGCGGTGCTGTATAATTTGAAGGTGCTGGCCAGCAATATCGAGGAAAATCCCCAGAACACGACCCGCTTTCTGGTCATCGGTCTGGAACAAAGCCGTGAAGGCGATCATTCGAGCCTGATCATCACGCTGAAAAACGATGTCGGGGCGCTGGCCCATGTGATCGAGAAGATCGCGTCGCACGGGCTGGACATGTGCTCGATCCAGTCGCGTCCGCGAAAAGGACATCCGTTCGAGTATTTCTTCTTCATCGAGATCGTCGGCACGGTGAGCCAGAGCGTGATCGATGATCTCAGGGAAGTGTGCTCGCAGATCAAGTATTTAGGAACATATCCGGTAAAGTAGGAGGAAAGAGATATGAATTTTGTTAAAGAGAGCGTAAATCAGCAGCCGATCGTCGATACGGTGTTCGCGATCGTGGATCGTGCCAAAAAGGCGAAGGAACAGTTTGGCGACGAGGCGGTGGTCGATGCGACGATCGGCAGCCTGTATGACGAAAGCGGCAGCCTGGTCGCGCTCGATACGGTATTTTCAAGCCTGAAGAGCCTCGATAACGGGGTGCTCGCTAAATACGCGGCTTCGTTTACAGGAAATCCTGATTTTAAGAAAAAGGTCGAAGAGTGGGTGCTCGACGGGAACTGCTCGCTTGAAAAGGAGATCATCGCGACGCCGGGCGGTACGGGCGCTGTCGGTATGACCGTAAGCGAATGCCTTGAGCAGGGACAGACCTTGATCGTGCCGGAAATTGCCTGGGGATCGTACAATCTGATGGCGCAGATGCAGGGGGTCGAGGTCGAAAAATACGAACTGTTCGAAGGAGATCATTTTAATCTTGGCTCTTTCAAAGCGGCGTGCGAAAAGGTGATGAAGAAACAGGACCGCCTGGTCATTATTATCAATGACCCGTGCCACAATCCGACCGGCTACTCTCTTTCCAGAACGGAGTGGGAAGCGATCGTGGAATTTCTGAATGCGTGCTCGAAAACGCACAGCATCGTGCTGCTCAATGATATTGCCTATATTGATTATTCCTACAAAGGGGCCGATGCCAAAAGCTATTTCTCGGTATTTGATTCGATCTCGGACAATATGGTCGTAATCGTTGCCTTCTCTTTGTCGAAGTCGATGACTTCCTACGGTCTGCGCTGCGGGGCGGCCATCATCATGGCACAAAAGCGCGAGGCTGTCGAACAGGTCAAGACGGTTTTCGAAAAGGATGCCCGGGCTACCTGGTCGAACATCAACAATGGCGCCATGGCCATGTTCGTGGATGTGCTGACCAATCATAAAGAGGAATACGAAAAAGAAAAAGAGAAATATGTCAGCCTGCTCAAAGAGCGCAGCGAACTGTTCATGAAAGAGGCGGACGAGGCTGGACTGAAGTACTATCCGTACAAGGAAGGCTTCTTCGTGACGCTGGCGATGGACAATGATGTGCGGGACGCGTTCCACGAGGCCTTGATGGAAAATCATATTTATACGGTCAAGGTCAACAAGGGGATCCGTGTGGCGGTGTGCTCGCTTTCTGTCGGCAAGACAAAAGGGCTGGCTGGAAAAATGAAGGAGATCTTAAACGAGACCTATGAAAAAATATAAAACGGTTTACGATTACTACCGCAACGCGATCCTGGACGGCTATTTGAAAAAAGGGGATGCGCTGCCAAGTATTCGTAAGGCCTGCGAGCAGTTCCAGTGTTCGCAGACAACGATCGAGCATGCTTATGAACAGCTGGTGCTTGACGGATATATCGAGGCGATCGAAAAAGTGGGATACCGGGTCCGGCTCGAGGATGCGCAGATCAAGCTGCACAAGGAGATGGAGAAGGCGCCGGATCTTGCCAGGCGCGAGCAGTTCGACATCGACCTGCGTCCGGTTTCGGTCGCGATCCAGTCGGGCGAGGTGCAGACATGGAAGCGGTATGTGCGCAATGCGTTCGAGCAGGATCTGATGAATACGTACGGCGATCCGCAGGGAGAGTTTGTGCTGCGGCAGGCGCTGAGCCTGTATGCGTACAAAAACCGCGGGGTCATGTGCCGGACCGATCAGGTTCTGGTCGGGCCGAACTATCAGACGCTCCTTTTCGTGTTGTGCGGCATGTTTGATATGCCGGGTGTCGTGGGCATGGAGTGGCCGTTTCATCCGCAGGCGCAGCGGGTGTTCGAATCGTATGGATGGAGCGTGCAGGAGATCGATCTGGACCAGGAAAGAGAAATCGACGAGATCGATGTACTTTATATCAACAGCGCGTCTTCCGGAAAAAAGAGGGAGCCGATTTCCCAGTCGATGCGGGATCATCTGCTGGCGCAGGCCGAAAAACACAATTTCCTGATCATCGAGGATGATTACAATGGCGAGCTGACGTACCGGTCGCGTTCGCGCAGAGCGATGTACAGCTATGATACGAACGAGCGGGTCATTTACTGCGGATCGTTTTCCAGACTGCTGCTGCCGAGCGTGCGGATCAGCTATCTTGTCCTGAATGAAATGTGGGCGCAGTATTATCTGAGTCATAAGATGGAATATGGTCCGATGGCTTCCAAGCTTGAACAGATCGCGTTTGCCAATTATATTGCGGACGGGCATCTGGAGCGGCATGTGCGCAAGCTGAAACGGGACTACAAGGAAAAATCGAGGCTGATGGAAGAGGCGCTGAACAGACGAGGTTATGAAAGTTTTCTGAACGAAGCGTATTTGTCCTATGTGGTCAAAGTCGACGTGGATCCTTATGTGTTCCACGACAATGCCAGAAAACGCAATGTCGGCATGGCGGATGTGGAAAAGGGTCTTGTCGAAATTTCGTTTGCTTCGCTGGAAAACGAACAGATCGATCAGGCGGTCGATGTGTTCGATCAGCTCGTCAAAAGCTCGCAGAAAGCATAAGGAACGGATGATTCCGTATTGGCCAAGCCGGAATTTGCAGAAAATAAAATGGTATGGCTGATTGTCGATCCTCAAAATCGGATTATGACGACATACGGAATGGAAAAAAGCGCTTGAATTAATGAATGGGTGACATCCTCCCCCATCTATAGAGGTGGGAGTCTTCTTGCTATAGCTGATAAATTCCAGGCCGCAGTGCCCGGTTTATCAATCGGAACATAAAAAAACAGGAGCCGGTATTTCCGCATCGGAAATTCATGATTCCTGTTTTTCTTTGTTTTACGGTGTGTTGCCTGTACCTATTCGATATCCAGCTGGATCTCTTTTTCCGTGTTCTGATCGGATCTTCCGGACCGTTCGATCCACTGTTTCGATTTTTCCATTTCGGCCGGGAACGTTTTGAAGTCCTTGAGCTTCCATGTCCAGTTCTTTTCGTCGACCGTACCGGTCACGTTGATCCGGGTCTGTCCTTTGTAGCCGCAGACATCCTGCATGGTCAGGATGACCGTATCGGCGTCCGAATCGAGAGCGAACGGACAGAACATATCGTGGAAGGCACGGGCGTTATAACCCCGCTTCTTGAAGAAGCGGCGCAGACTGATGCGTTTATTGCTGTCGCATTCGCCGTACTCCTCCTCGCATGTCGGAGAATCGTATGTGCCGGAATATAAAATGATATCTTTTTTGAATGGCTTTTTTAAGCTCTTCGTATCGAGATGATCGATCAGGATCTCCATGCCCGGAATGTGGAACTGTTCTTCGAGCGAATCCACGCCTTTGCCGAAATCGCCGATGTCCTCGGCAGCCCATTCGGTATGCGGACACGTCCTGATCAGGATCTCGAGCAGCTCCTGGCCCGGTCCTTTGACCCAGCGCCCCTGTTTCGGATCCTTGTCGGCCGGGATGCGCCAGTATTTGTCGAACGCCCGGAAATGGTCGATGCGTAAAATATCGAAATTTCTTGAAAGCCAGCTGGCCCGGTCCTTCCAGAAACGGTAGCCTTCGGCTGCCTGCGCCTTGAAGTTGTACAGAGGCATGTCCCAGCGCTGTCCTTTCGTGAGCGTGTCCGGCGGACATCCGGCCACAAAGCTGGGCCGGCCGTTTTCGCCAAGCAGAAAGCGTGCCCGGTTCATCCATACTTCCGCGCTGTCGTAATCGACATAAAACGGCATATCGTTCATGATCATGAGCCCTTTGGAGTGGGCATACTCGGTTACTTCGTCGAGCTGTTTATAAAAGATGAACTGCAGAAAGGCCTGATAAAAAAGCTCGTTCTGGTGTTCTTTCAGATCGATGTTGCTCGGATCGAGCGGATAATCGCGGTATTCCTCTTCCCAGTCGATCCATGCCACATTGTCATACAGGGATTTGAAAAGCGCATAAATGCACCAGTCTTTCAGCCAGAAAGCCTCGCTGGCGAATTTCTCGAACTCTTCCTTATACATCTCGAAATTTTTCCTGAATACCCTGAACGCTTTGCGGAAGTACGTTTCCTTGAAGGCGCGCACTTCATCGTAGTAAACGACATCCTTGAATTTGTTGCAGTTGACGATCGAGCTTTGTGTCAGAAGCCCGATTTCGGATAACCGGTCTATGTTGATATAGATCGGATCGCCTGCGAAGCTGGACAGTGTCTGGTACGGGGAATGAGAAACGCCGGTCATTTGAAGCGGCAGTATTTCCCAGATCTTATAACCCGCAGCCGCGATCTCGTCGATCATGCGGATCGTCTTCTGGCCAAGATCACCGATCCCTTGATTCGCAGGAACAGAAAACATTGGAAGCAGCAACCCTGCCCTTCTTTTTGTCATACTCTCACCTGAAAACCCTTTCATTTTTTATATTTTATCACGATTTCCTTTATAAAAACATAAACATGATTCATTTTTTCCAAATGAGCAAATAAAGAGTTGAAGCAAAATAATTAATTATGTATAATTTCGGCAACTTATGACACGAAGTAACGAAAGAAGAGGGAAGACTATGAACAATACGACCGATATGACAAAAGGGAGCCCGGTCCGCCTGATCCTGGCATTCGGGACACCGCTGCTGTTCGGAAATATTCTCCAGCAGCTGTACAACTTTGTAGACACCGTGGTGGTCGGGCGCAGCCTGGGAATGAATGCGCTGGCTGCGGTAGGGACGACCGGATCGATCAATTTTCTCGTGCTCGGATTTGTGATGGGAATGGCCCAGGGCGTTTCTATCCTTGTTTCGCAGTATTTCGGCGCAAAGGACGAAAAAAAGCTGCGTCGTTCGATCACGATGTCCGCTTATCTCAATGTGGCGGTCGGTATCCTGACGACGATCATCGCTACGTGGGCGAGCCGGAGCATGCTGCAGTGGATGAATACGCCCGCAGAAATTCTCGATATGGCCGTAGAGTATATACATATCATTTTTTTAGGAACGCTTGTTTCGCTGGCCTATAATTTCTTTTCCGGTATATTAAGGGCGCTTGGCGATGCGAGAAATCCGCTGATCGCGATGATCATTGCGTTTTTGATCAATACAGTTCTTGATGTGTGGTTCGTGGCTGGTCTGCAGATTGGTGTGGCCGGAGCCGCTTATGCGACCGTCATGGCCCAGGGCGTCAGTGCAGTCTATTGTTTCGTTTGTCTGAAAAGGATCGAGCTTCTTCATTTCGAACGAGAGGACTGGAAGGTGGACGGACGTCTTTTCAAACGTTCTTTGACTTTGAGCCTGCCGGTGGCGGTCATGAATTCGATCACGGCGGTCGGGGTCATGGTGCTGCAGACGGCGATCAACGGGTTCGGCGCTTTGTATGTGGCGGGCTACACGGCGGCAAGCAAGGTGATCATCATTCTTGAGCAGGTGAGCAGCACGTTCGGATTTGCGGCTTCGACGTATGTCGGACAGAACATGGGTGCCCTGGAAATCGGCCGGATCAGACAGGGCGTTCGTCAGATCAATGTGGCGGTGCTTTTGATGAATGCGGCATGCGCTCTTATAATGATCGTGTTCGGAAAAGTGCTGATGCGGCTGATGGTGTCGGAAAGCGAGCCGGATGTCGTGCTGGTCGGCTATCATTGTCTCGTGTTTCTTTCTTGTTTTCTTGTGGCTCTTGGTGTTTTATGGGTGCACCGCTGTTCGCTGCAGTCGATGGGAGATACCTTCTATCCGATGCTTTCGGGCATGCTCGAATTTGTTTCCCGCATCTTCTTTGTCTGGATGCTGCCGCGCTTTTTCGAGTTCGACGGAGTGCTGGCCAGCGAAGTATCGGCATGGATCAGCGCAGGGCTCTTTCTTGTGATCGTGTTCCGGTACCGGATCGGGCACATCGAGGTTCAGGAACAGAAAATGGAAAATGCATAATTCTTGAGCGTGCTTATGCATCTAAACAGCTTTTTCGCCTCCTAAAAATTATAATAATTATAGATCTTTAGAGAGAGATCGTAGATAAATTACAGGAGGTTATTATTATGTCTGGACTAAGTACCGGAACAAAAATCGCATACATTGTGATCGGTATTATTTCATGTATTGCCGGGATCTGGCTTTTTATGTACCCAGGAGTCGAAGAACAGGTCCTTGGAATGGTGATGGGCTGGCTCATGATCTTTTACGGGATCATGGCAATCTGCAGCTATTTTGCGGCCGATGCGCTGAAGCCTATCCTTAAGTTCAATATCTGGATCGGTATTTTGCTGATCGTATTCGGTATCGTTCTGCTTTCGAATATTCATGCGACAATGAATTTTCTTGGTATCCTTGTTGGTATTTTCCTTATTTTCGATGCGGCCTTGTCGTTCTGGCTGGCGTTCGAATTGAAAAATACCGGAATGAAGGGATGGGGATGGATCCTTTTCTTCGCCATCTGTACAGCGGTGCTTGCACTGTTCTTCTTCTTTAATCCTGGCGAAAGCGGCTATCTGCTTACGATCCTGATCGGCGCTATGTTTATCAGCGAAGGTGCAGTGGATGTGAGCATCGGCCTTTTTGCGATGTAGGAATTCCTGTTCAATAGGCAAAGGATCCCGAACGATCGATTCGGGATTTTTGTTGCCGACTTTTGAAGAAATTCCAGAGCCGCATTCTCCATTTATAGTTCGACAGAACTTAGGTGGAGTAAGGCGACTCATCTGGGTTAATTTTGTCCCTGGTTCTTGATGTAATGTTTTACGACACTTTCAGTTACTTCTGAAACGGTTCCTATGAAATAGCTCCGGCTCCAGAAGTACGGCTTCCAATAGAATTTTTCAAGATACTCAG
>Belle_p2__coassemble_1523_pt1 | contig 28183 bp, 25 predicted proteins | sample Belle_p2__metabat2_low_PE_017 | metagenome-assembled genome bin Belle_p2 | reverse complement strand
AAATCTGAAAATTTTTGTAACAAGCGTTGTTTCGTTTTCAACATTATATTATAATTTCTTTTATAAATATCTATGGAAGAAAAGAAAGGAGCAGAGCGAAAGCTCGTATAGGATATGAAACTTAACGGATCCCAGATCATTATGGAAGTGCTTCGCGAACAGGGAGTCGATACTGTATTCGGCTATCCCGGCGGAACTGCACTCAATGTATATGACTCTCTTTATGATTACCAGAATCAGATTCACCACGTACTGACTGCCCATGAACAGGGAGCCAGCCATGCCGCCGACGGGTATGCCCGCGCAACCGGAAAAACAGGAGTCGTCTTTGCGACCAGCGGGCCGGGCGCTACAAATCTTGTGACCGGCATCGCGACCGCGTTTCTTGACAGTGTTCCCCTGGTCGCCATCACATGCAACGTCAATGATGATTCGATCGGCCGCGACGCTTTTCAGGAAGTAAGCATCACCGGCGTCACTTTGCCGATCACAAAACACAACTTTTTCGTCAACCGGATCGAGAATCTAGCCGACGCGCTGCGCAACGCGTTCCGCATTGCCAATGAAGGGCGAAAAGGGCCGGTACTGGTCGATATCACAAAAGACGTCACAGCGCCGAACCGGTTTTACGACTATTTGCCGCAAAAACCTCTGCCATTAAAAGCCCATCCGAAGATCGACGAAAAAAAGATCGACGAAATCGTCGAAGCCATTTCGCTGTCGAAAAAACCAGTCGTTTATTTTGGAGGCGGCGTCGCAGCGTCGCAGGCAAAAGACGAACTGAACGAATTGATCGACCGGATCGATGCGGCAGCCGCCTATACGCTCATGGGAGCCGGCGTGCTGCGCCACGACGACCCGCGCAATCTCGGGCTGATCGGAATGCACGGCAGCATGGCAGCCAATCATGCGATCGATCAGGCAGATCTCGTTATTGCGCTGGGAACCCGGTTTTCGGACCGCGTCGCTTTGAACCCGAACCGCTTTGCTCAGAGAGCGGCAATCGTGCATGTCGATATCGATGAATCGGAGATCAACAAAAATGTATTTATAAATTATGATGTTGTGGCGGATATCAAGGATTTTCTTCAAGCCATCCTGCCGAAGATCGAACAGAAATCAAATCCGGAATGGATCGAATACGTTTCACGGTTCGGCAAATTTGTCGATGTGGATGTCAAAGAAGCCACGATCCGTCCGAAAGATATTATTGAAACAGTATGCGATATGACCGACAAGGAAACGGTCTATGTCACGGATGTCGGACAGCATCAGATGTGGGCCGCCCAGTATCTGAAACACGAAAAAGCGGAAAACTTTTTAACGAGCGGTGGGCTCGGAACGATGGGATACGGCTACGGAGCGGCGATCGGGGCTCAGTTCGGCATGCCGGACAAGCGGGTCATCCATTTTACCGGCGACGGCAGCTTCCATATGAACCTGAACGAAGCGTGCACCGCCGTCAGCAACAATCTGCCGATCATTACGATCATTTTCGACAACAAGGTGCTCGGTATGGTGTATCAGTGGCAGACCGTATTCTACAACAAGCATTATTCCCAGACGATGCCGGAACGAAAGACCGATTATGTCCAGCTTGCCAGAGGATTTGGAGCCAAAGGATTCAAGGCCGATACGATCGAGGAATTCCGGGAAGCCTTTGCAAGTGCGCTCAAGGAAAAAGGCCCGGTATGGATCGCGTGCACGATCGCCAAAGAGGAACGTGTCCTGCCGATGATCCCTAACGGCGGTACGATCGATGATATGATCACGAACTAGAAAGGAACCTTCATATGAAAAGAGAAGTTATCAGCATTTTTGTAGACAACAGTTCCAACGTCCTCACCCGGGTCGCATCCCTGTTCGGGCGAAGAGGATTCAACATCGAATCCCTGACCGTTTCGGCAACGAACGATCCTGCCATCTCCCGGATCACGGTCGTATTCATCGGCAATGAACAGGCTCTCCACCAGATCATTACCCAGACGCGCAAGCTCGAGGTCGTAAAAAAGATCTTTACGCTCGAAAAAGACAATTCCCTGTTCCGCGAACTGCTTCTTGTCAAAGTAGCCTGCGATAAATCGAACCGATCCGCGCTGCGCGAGATCGTGGAGATCTACCGCGGCAAGATCATCTCGCTTTCCAAATCGTGCATGATCATCGAGCTGACCGGAGCAAGCGAAAAAATAGACGGCTTTCTCGACATGCTGTCATGCTATGACATTATCGAAACATGCCGTACCGGAATGACCGGCATTTCAAGAGATGCGGAAACATCCCTTGAAGATGAAGATGAATAAGAGAAAGGTTTTTTTATATGAACAAACACAAAAGCAAAGCCGTAACGGAGGGGATCGAAAAAGCGCCCATGCGCTCCCTCTTTTACGCCATGGGCTATACAAAGGAAGAACTTGACCGCCCGCTGATCGGGATCGTGAGCGCGCACAGCGACATCGTTCCGGGCCACTTCCACCTAGACAAGATCGTGGATGCCGTCAAAGCGGGCGTGCGCATGGCAGGCGGAACGCCGATCATGGTGCCCTCGATCGGCGTCTGCGACGGGATCGCGATGGGCCATGTCGGAATGAAATATTCTCTGCCGAGCCGCGAACTCATTGCCGACTCGGTCGAAACGATGGCGCAGGCTCATGCCTTTGACGGACTTGTCCTCGTTCCCAACTGCGACAAGATCGTTCCAGGAATGGTCATGGGCGCGCTGCGTCTCGATCTGCCGACCGTCGTGGTCAGCGGCGGACCGATGATGTCAGGATGTGTCGACAACGAAGACACGTCCCTTTCCAAAATGTTCGAAGCTGTCGGTGCCCGCAAAGCCGATCTGATCGACGATGAAAAGCTTCTCGAATTCGAAACCAATACGTGTCCGGGATGCGGAAGCTGCTCAGGCATGTATACAGCCAACTCGATGAACTGTTTATGCGAAGCGCTCGGCATTGCTCTGCCGGGCAACGGAACGATCCCTGCCGTTCAGGCACGCAGGCTCCAGCTTGCAAAAAAAGCAGGAATGGCTGTGATGGACATGGTAGAAAAAGAGATCACGATCAAAGATATCATCCATGAAAAATCGATCAGAAATGCGCTGACGTGCGATATGGCCCTGGGCTGCTCGAGCAACTCTGTTCTTCATCTGCTCGCGATCTCGAACGAGGCAGGCTGTCCGCTTTCCCTGGAAACATTCAACGAGTACAGCGAGAAAGTGCCGAATCTGTGCCATCTGGCTCCAGCCGGAAAAACCCATATGCACGATCTGGACAAAGCCGGAGGCCTGCAGGCCGTTTATCATGAATTAAATAAACTCGGCCTGATCGATACTTCCCTGATGACAGTCAACGGGAAAACGGTCGGCGAGAATATAGAATACGCTTTTAATAAAGATGAAAATACGATCCGTCCGGTAGAAACCCCTTATTCGAACACAGGCGGGATCGCGATCCTGTTCGGAAATATCGCTCCGGACGGCTGTGTCGTAAAACGCAGTGCGGTCGATGAAAGCATGATGATCCACACCGGCCCGGCCCGCGTATTTGATTCGGAAGAAGAAGCGATCGAAACGATCTACGGCGGCGGGATCCATGACGGCGACGTCGTCGTGATCCGCTATGAAGGGCCAAAAGGCGGCCCGGGCATGCGCGAAATGCTCAATCCGACCAGCGCGCTGGCAGGAATGAAACTGGATAAGACCGTAGCGCTGATCACAGATGGACGTTTTTCTGGTGCCAGCCGGGGCGCGTCCATCGGTCATGTGGCTCCGGAAGCTGCAGCGGGCGGAAAGATCGGTCTGATCGAAGAAGGAGATCTGATCACGATCGACATCCCGAATTACTCGATCCATGCCCATGTGGATGACGAAACGTTCGAGGAGCGCAGAAAGAAGCAGAAGCCGTTCGAATCAAAATTCAAAACGGGCTGGCTTTCCCGCTATCAGCGGATGGTCCAGGGCGCCGACAAAGGTGCGATCCTGAAATAAAAATCAAAAAGAGATGCAGACCTGGCATTTTGCCTTAACGCATCTCTTTTTGTTATTCATAACTTGTGATCTGCCTGAAAGTAAACGAATCATTCGGATCAAGCATCACATCATCCATAGCCGGACAGTATCCTGCCTCTTCGCACGAACTGTTCGTATCGGACTCGAACACCAGCCACGGTCCCTGATCCATATCCTGATCGAGCCCGTAAATGCTTGTCAGCAGCGATCCGTACTCGCCCTCTTCGATCTTTGCCTTCAATTCGGGCGTGTTTTCCAGAAAGCCGGTCAGATTGTCTGCGTCCGTTTCATACGTCTGATCAAGTATCGTTTTTCCGTCCTGATCGACCACCTTGATCTTTAATTCCTTGTATCCTTCTCTGGAAGGCTGTTTCAGGGCGTTTTTCGCGGCTGCTGCCGCTGCACCGATCACTGCGATCACGATCAGTGCGATCCATAGTTTCTTTTTCATTTTCTCTCTCCTTCTTTCCTTGTTCATCTGTGTCTGGCGATCTTTTTCATTATCCTGACCATCGGTTCATACAAGAACAGGAATTCCAGAAAAACGACACCTGCCTGAATGAGCGAGGTCTTCATTCCTAAAAGGATATATACGATCGTTACGGTTTTTCCGAACACCAGGAACGGCAGGTCGACCAGCTGCCCGAGCAGAAAGGCAGCCAGTGCTCCGGTAGTCCATGCGACCCATTCATGTTTTGCGGCCACTCTCTTCAGAGAGCAGAACCAGAGCGCGTACAACGGAAAAATCACGGCATAAGCCATGTTCCAGATCATGAAGCCGTGAAAGAACAGCTGCAGCAGCGCAAACACCATAGTGCCGGCAAGAACTTCTTTTCTTTTGAACACCTGCGCACACACGAACAAGGTCAATGTGATCCCTTCTACATATAAAACATTCGAAAACAGATGAAATACGATATAAAACAACGCGCCAAGCACGGCACACCGGGCCAGTTCCCTAACGGTGAGGATCTCGTTTCGGCTTGCCATGTTTTCTATTGTTCTGAGCTCCTTTTGGCGGATACGGTTTGATCAGGCATTTCGGTCCGGTCCCGATAAGATCCTCCCTTCCCGCTTTTTCCAAAGCCTTCCTGACGATAAAATAGTTTTTCGGATACGAATACTGCATCAGGGCCCGCTGCTCGAGCTTTTCCTCATACGTTTTTGCGACATAGACCGGCTTCATCGTACGCGGATCGAGCCCTGTATAATACATGCACGTGGCCAGCGTTCCCGGCGTCGGATAGAAATCCTGCACCTGCTTTGGTGTATGATGGATCTTTTTTAAATAGCAGGCCAGTTCGATCGCATCTTTGAGCGTGCTGCCCGGATGCGAACTCATCAGATACGGCACAAGAAACTGCTTCATACCGAATTCTTCATTTTTTTCATTGAACTTTTCCACAAATTTAAAATACAGTTCCTTGCGCGGTTTGCCCATCTTGTCCAGCACTTGGGCACTTACATGTTCCGGAGCGACCTTCAGCTGCCCGCTGATATGGTATTTTACGAGCCGGTCGAAAAAATCGTCATTTTTATCATACATGAGATAGTCGTAACGGATGCCCGAACGGATGAATACTTTTTTTACATTCGGCAGCGACCGTACGGCATCAAGCATTTCGACATAATGGGAATGATCGACTTTCAGATTCGGACATGCTTTGGGCCAGAGGCACTGTCTGGAAGCGCAGGCGCCATGTTCGACCTGTTTGTCGCACGCCGGTCTGGAAAAGTTCGCGCTCGGACCTCCGACATCATGGATATAGCCTTTGAAATTCGGCATTGCCGTGATCTGCTTTGCCTCCTCGACCACGCTTTCTGTGCTCCGTGTGGAAATAACGCGTCCCTGATGGCTCGTGATGGCGCAGAACGTGCAGTTGCCGAAGCACCCCCGGTTGCTCGTGATCGAAAACTGGACTTCTTCGATCGCCGGTACATAATGATACTTCGGATGAAAGGTGCGCTCATACGGCAGCGAATAGGTGAAGTCCATCTGCTCCTGCGTAAGGGGCAGGGGCGGCTGATTGACGACCACATACCAGCCGTCATACGGTTCGATCAGCATTTTCGAATTGACTGCATCCTGGTTCTCATACTGGGTCATAAAGCTTCTGGCATACGTTTTCCGGCTGGTGCTGACCTCGTTATAGGAAGGAAGCACAATGTAATCATCCATGATATGATCGAGCGACTTGGTTTTCCATGCGGTGCCGCGAATGTAGCACAGATCCCTGACATCCATTCCGCTGGCGAGCGCGTCCGCCACTTCGATGATCGTGTTTTCGCCCATCCCGAACATCAGCAGGTCGGCCTGGCTGTCCATCAGGATCGAGCGGCGGACCTTGTTGTCCCAGTAATCATAATGCGCGGTACGGCGCAGGCTCGCTTCGATGCCGCCAATGAGTACCGGAACATGCGGAAACAGACGTTTGAGCACCTGGGAATATACGATCGTCGCCCGGTCGGGCCGTTTTCCCATGACGCCGTCGTCCGTATAATTGTCCTTGTCGCGGCGTCGTTTGTTGACAGAATAATGATTGACCATGGAATCGATATTTCCTGCGCTGACAAGAAATCCGAGCCGAGGCGTGCCGAACTGCAGGAACTCTTCGTCATTGTTCCAGTCGGGCTGCGAAAGGATCGCACATGTATACCCGAATGTCTCGAGCGTCCGGGTGATGATCGCACAGCCGAATGAGGGATGATCCACATAAGCATCGCCGCATACATACACGAAGTCGACCTGATCGAGCCCCGCTTCGCGCATTTCCTGTGCTGTTGTTGGTAAAAAAGCCATAAATATCCTCGTTTCTAATTAATCGATTTCATGGTACAGGACGAAGCAGAAATAATCAATCTTTCGTGATTTTCCATTTGTTTTCCGTGAACAGGCGAAACATTGTTTCCTGTTTCAGAAAGCGGTTGCATTTGACAGGAAAAGCTTTGATAATGAAACAAAGAACAGAAAGGAAGGCAAATTATGAGTTTTAAAGAGAATTTTTTATGGGGTGGCGCCAGTGCAGCCAACCAGTATGAAGGCGGGTATATTTCCGGAGGAAAAGGTCTTGCGGTAGCGGATGCCCTGACCGGAGGCGACGGCATTCATGGAGTGCCGCGGCGATTTATCGCCAAGATGCCGGACGGAACGACACGCACATTCACGGGCATGGAGGAGATCCCGTTAGGTGCCGAAGTCATCATCGACGAGAATACGTACTATCCGAGTCATGTAGCGACCGATTTTTATCATCACTGGAAAGAAGATCTGGCGCTGAGCGCCGAAATGGGATTCAAGTGCTTCCGGATGTCGATCAACTGGACCCGCATTTTCCCTAACGGCGACGATAAAGAACCAAACGAGGAAGGCCTGAAATTTTATGAAGAAGTATTCAAGGAATGCAGACGTCTGGGCATGGAACCGCTTGTTACGATGTATCATTTCGACTGCCCGCTGCATCTGGCCAACGCATACGACGGATGGGTGTCGAAGCATACGCTCGAAGCATTCAAACGCTATGCGAAGCTGCTGTTCGAGCGCTACAAAGGACTCGTCCATTACTGGCTGACGATCAACGAGATCAATATCAATACCAATTTTATGATGAATGGCGTCCATGATCACATTTCCAACCGTAAGAACGCGGAACAGGCACGATACAATTTATTTGTCGGCAGCGCCTATGCCGTAAAAGCCGGTCATGAAATCGATCCGGAAAACAAGATCGGCCTCATGATCGCGCACGGCGTTTCCTATCCGTATTCGTGCAATCCGAAAGATGTATTTGCCGAGCTAGATGACAGCCGTCACGGAAAATGGCTGTATGGCGATGTGCAGGTCCGCGGAAAGTATCCGCAGTGGAAAATAAACGAGCTGGAACGCGAAGGAATCACGCTCGATAAGGATCCGGGCGACGACGAGCTGCTCAAAGAAGGTGTCGTCGATTTCTATTCCTTCTCCTATTACAGTTCGCAGGCCATAGCAGCCACGACCGACGACAAGGAAACGAGTCACGGAAACATGTCGCAGGGCGTGAAGAACCCGCATCTGCAGGCATCCGAATGGGGCTGGACCATCGATCCGCTCGGGCTGCGCATCACCCTCAATGAGATCTATGACCGCTACCAGATCCCGGTCATGATCGTCGAGAACGGATTAGGCGCCCTGGATCAGGTGGAAGAAGACGGAAGCATTCATGACGATTACCGGATCAACTACATGCGCGATCACATCAAGATGATGAAGGATGCGGTGGAAATCGACGGTGTCGATCTGATGGGCTACACGCCATGGGGATCGATCGATCTCGTTTCGGCAGGAACCGGCGAAATGCGCAAGCGCTACGGCTTTGTCTATGTCAACATGGATGACGACGGCAACGGCGACCTGTCCAGAAGCCGCAAGGATTCCTTCTACTATATGAAAAAAGTGTACGAATCCAACGGTGAAGATCTCGACTAATAACAAAGGCCTCCTTCTGGAGGCTTTTTCAGTCTTTCATCGTTTCCAGGATCTTCTGATGTTCCGCAAACTGTCTGGCCGTACGCGGAGACCGCCCGTTGTTTCGAAGGGCGAACGCTTCCGCTTTGACAAACAGCTCCTCGTCCTTCAACTCCAGATCGTACTGCTGCGCATAGCTTTTGACGATATCGAGATACAGATCTTTTGCCGGTTTTGAAAAGGTGATCGTCAAACCGAAACGGGCTGCCAGAGAGGCTGTTTCCTGGATCGTATCGGACCGGTGGATCTCCGATCCGTCGCGCTCTGCAAAGCTTTCCTTGACCAGATGACGCCGGTTGCTTGTCGCATACACGATCACATTGCGGTTGGGCGCCACGCTGCCTCCTTCGAGAATATTTTTGAACGCGATAAAATCATCATCGCCGGTCGTGAAGCTGAGATCGTCGATAAAAATGATAAATTTGAGCGGATTGTCGCCCAGCGATTCGATCAGCGCAGGCAGCCTTCGGATCTGCGCCTTCTTGACCTCGACCAGACGCAGGCCGTCTTTCCAGTATTCATTCACGATCGCTTTGATGGTCGAGCTTTTCCCGGTCCCCGCATCGCCGTACAGCAACGCATTGTTCGCTTTCATTCCCTGAAGAAAAGCGAGCGTATTTTTGACAAGCAGATCCCGTTCCCTTTCATATCCTGTCATATTTTTTAAAAGCTGCGGATCCGGATGCTGGATAGGAAACAAACCGTTTTCATCCAGTCCGAACATGTGGAAGCGTGCAAACATGCCATATCCTTTTTTCGAAAGCTCGCTGATGCGTCTTGCGTATTCGGCTGCCAGATCAAAAGGTTCATTATCCCAGTCCGCCAGTTCGATCCCCGTATCGAACATCGTTTTCAGATCCGTGCTTTTCAGATCAAGCACTTCCTGCAGGATGCCTAGCTCGCGCTGTACCGAAGCTTCCATACAAAAGCTGACCGGCTCTTTTGCGCCCTTTTTCATCACGTAGAAGTTTTCATCGTTCATGACCAGCTCATATACGGCACGGGAAAGATTTCCCTGCAGCGAATAAATATAGGAACACAGCGCCGAATACCGTTCGATAAACTCGGACTCGTTCCTGCTCTGCAGGCACTGCACGAGCTTTTTGAACAGCGGCTGCTCCATCAATGTATGAAACACGGTCAAAGAATGTAATTTTCTTTCAAAAATTTCCAAATCCATTTTCATTCCCTTTCTTTTTATGTATTTTGTGCTATAATTTTACCATTCATTTGAGCATTGGAAAGAAGGTTTTGAGAAAAATGTTAACCATCGATAAAGTATATAACGCAAATAATGTCCTGAAAAAAGTGATCCGCAAAACCGATCTGATCGAAGCGAAAAATATCCCCTGCGACAATCATCTGTTCTTAAAAACAGAAAACCTGCAGATGACCGGCAGCTTCAAGATCCGCGGATCCTACTATAAAGTCAGCAAGCTGACCGAAGAGGAAAAAGCGCACGGCATCATCGCAAGCTCTGCAGGAAATCACGCGCAGGGCGTTGCGCTTTCCGCCCAGCATGCCGGCATACCATGTACCATCTGCATGCCGGACAGCGCTCCGATCTCCAAAGTCGAATCCACGAAAGGCTACGGTGCCAACGTCGTGCTGGTGGAAGGCGCGTACGACGACTCCTATACGAAAGCGGTCGAGCTTTGCGAAGAACAGGGACTGACATTTATCCACCCTTATGATGACGAGGATGTCATTGCCGGCCAGGGGACGATCGCGCTCGAACTGCTCGAACAGCTCAATGATATCGATGCGGTCGTCGTTCCGATCGGCGGAGGCGGATTGATTTCCGGGATCGCCTTCACGATCAAAAGCCTCAACCCCAATATCAAGGTATACGGCGTGCAGGCATCCAAGGCAGCCAGCATGTATGAATCAATCGCCGCAGGAGAACAGCTGACCCTCGATACGGTCAATACGTTCGCGGACGGGATCGCGGTCAAGCATCCAGGCGACAACACGTTCCAGCTCGTCAGCCAGTATGTAGATGATATCGTGACCGTGTCAGAAGACGAGATCGCCGCCGCCATACTGACCTTGATGGAAAAGCAGAAACTCGTCGTCGAAGGGGCGGGTGCCGTCTCGGTTGCGGCAGCCATGTTCAATAAACTGCCGCTCAAGGGAAAAAATGTCGTATGTATCATTTCCGGAGGAAATATCGACGTCAATATTATTGACCGTGTCATGACCCGCGGTCTGCTTTTGAGCGGAAGAAAAACAAGCTTCACGATCGCTCTTACCGACAAGCCGGGACAGCTGCTTGGCGTTTCGAAGATCATTTCCGAAAACGGAGGCAATGTCGTGACGGTCGACTATGACAACGCCGACCCGGATATGGATATCAATGCCTGCTTCCTGAAAGTGACCGTGGAAACACGAAATCATGAACATATCGAACAGATCAAACGCGATCTGCAGTCCAACGGTTTTCAGATCGTGCAGGAACGCGTATAACCACAAAAAAAGCACGCCTCAGGCGTGTTTTCTTATGAGCAGACCATTAAGCAGGAACAGCACGAGCGTATAGACACCAAGAACACATAAACCGGACAGGCAGAAAACGCCCACATTCCCGCACAGGACCGCAACCGGATCGGCGTAACGCAGCGGATCCCACCACCCTCCAGGAAGCACGAGCAGCAAGCCGGCCGACACAAAATAGAGGACGGTCGAAAGAAAAGATGCATTCGCCACTTTTTCGAGAAACATTTCATACTGCACGAGAAAAGAGACGAACAGAGCGCCCAGCAGGAGCACAAGCACACATACCTGCCAGCAGGGCATCAGTTCCATGGCCGGCTCCACATACGTCGTCCCGTTGAGCGTACTGATGCCGATCGGGACCATGGACATTCCGTTCGTTATTTGTTCATAAGGCACCGCAAAAGATCGCAGGCCCGCTCCGAACACGAATACCGGCGTATTCCATGAGGTCCATCCTTTTGCGATCCCAAGCCCGATGCTCATGATCCCGGCAGGAACAAGAAGGCAGAGCCAGCCATGCTTATGCGGGCCAGACTTTCCTGCGCCGCAAATCTATTTTTAAAATGAGGGATCGTCAGCAGCGTCTTCTGCGCTTTCCGGTCCTTCTTCGTCTGCCAGAACAGAAATCCGACAAGAACAACGGCTGCGCAAGGAAGGATCGAACGAGCCAGCTGTATGAACACAGTTCCGGAACTGACATCATACATGGAGGCAGGTTCGAGCTGCCTTTGTTCAAGATAATCGAAATAACGCACATATTTTTCATAAACCGGATACATAGAGTGTCCCATCGGCAGGTTGGCGATCGAACGGTATTTTGTCAGATCCACGACATCGTACTTTTCATACAGCTTTTCGAGCTGCTCTTCATGAATGAAATCCTGCTCATGAAAGCTGGTTGCTTCACTGATCTCTTCAAGCCGGGCAAGCATCAGAAAATTGACGATCGACTCCTGCAGATAAGCGGGCCAGTCTTTGTGCTGTTTTGCCAGATCCGCCTTCTCCTGATTATTCTGAATAAATTCCAGATCTTTTTCGCTTTGAACGATCAGTTCATACGCTTCGCCCTTTTTTTCCGTGGACAGCATGGAAAACTGTTCTTTTCTTTTCAGAGGACGGATCATGACCGCTTCCGGATCCGACATAGGCACCGGATCAGTAAATTGATCCATCCCGCTCATCATCTGCAGCGAAACAATCTCGATCGCGACAAGAAGCCCAAGAAGCACGATATTTCTTTTCGAACTGAACCAGCGTTTCCAGACAAACCGAACATACGCATTCATTATCCCAGCTCCTTTCGTTCGAGAACATGTAAAGCGGCAAACATCAGCAGGATCCCTGCCGGAGCGAGCCCGGCAATGCCCAGGATCCACGTTCTGCTTGTCAGCACGTCGCTCACATTCCATGCCTGCGCTCCAAAAAGCACCGCAACAGCGAGCAGACAGACACAAAACGCATCCATCGTTTTCAAGCGCCAGGAAAACACCCGCAAAAACAATCCGAACAATCCGGTCATCGCGCAGGCACACAATGTCCATCCCGATACAAGGATCCATATTCCCCGCATAATATGATCGTTTACGATATACGGATATAGAAAAGTCCCTGAGCCATGAATGAGCCCGGCCGCATCCAGAACAAGAAAAACAGTTAAATTCAGGACAAGGGGGATACAAAGCGAAAAGATTGCTTTCCCTTTGAAAATGATCTTTCGCGGAGTCGAGGACGTAAAAACAGTTTTCGCTGTCCCGCTCTCCACTTCCGCCCCGACCGTGTCCATCCACAATAGCAGACAGAACAGCGCAATGCCCAGCCATTCTCCTTTCAGGATCCACTGCACATTCAGGTTCGCTGCATCCGGCTGCCATGAAGAGGTCAGCAGCACAAGGTCTTCATCAAGGCAGATCTCGTCCTGCTGCACATAAGCTTGCGCGCTGACCGAAGAAACATGTCCGAAACCCTCATACGGATAGCCGTTTTCATCGGCTTTTTCGATCAGCTCGTCCCAGCCCTGCTTCAGCTCTACAAATTCGAGGGTCGCATTCTCCCCCTTTTCGATCCTGCGTGCCAATGTGCCGGCCACGTCGTGAACTTCATACAGAAACTCGCTTTCGCCTGCCATCAGAGGTCTGGACAGATCATGAAAGCGTTTATTGGCCGTGTATGCCATATAGGAGAAACGATTCGCTTCTATTTGCTGCGCCTGTTCATTTTCCACGATCGACAGACCGGAAAACAGGAGCAGACCGGTCAGGAAAAACGAATAGACGATCCACGTTCGGGGAGTGCGGAAAAACCTTGCGCATTCATACGTCATGGCCTGCCTCCTGAAATTCATTGTATACGGATTCGAGATCATGGCGCGACGGCTCGATCGATACGATCTTCACATGATACTTCTGCTCAATTTCGCAAAGACTGCGGGTCAGATCCTTGCCGTTCAGCTCGAAACGGTACATGCATCGTTCCACAATTTCCAGTCCATGATCGTCTGCGATCGGATGATCCGTCCGGATACAGTAAAAGGATGACTCTTCCTCCAGACACAGATCATAGATCCTTCCATCTTTTAAGCCGATGATCCGATCACACATCTTCTCGATTTCCGCCAGCGGATGACTCGAAATGAGTATGGCCATCTTTTCCTCTTTTGCAAGCGCCCTGAGCTCGGTCCTAAACTGCTGGACGCCCTGCGCATCGAGCCCGTTCATCGGTTCATCGAGCAGGAGCACCCGCGGCTTTTTCAGCAGAGCGATCGCAAGGGCCAGACGCTGTTTCATTCCCATGGAGTAGGTTTCGACACGTCTTTTCAATGCTTTGCCCAGACCGCAGAACTGTTCCATCTGCAGCATCCGTTTTCCGGATACATGATTCAGCGATGCGAACAATCGCAGATTATCACGGCCGCTCATTGTTTCGAATAAAGCCGGGTCCTCGATCTGCGCCGCGATAAAACGCAGGGCCGTTTCGCGCTGCGTCACGATATTTCTTCCTGACACTTCGATCAGCCCGTCCTGCGGTTTCAGGAGCCCCACGATACATTTCATCGTCGTCGATTCTCCGGCACCGTTCTTTCCGACAAACCCTACGATTTCCCCTTCTTTCAATGAAAACGACACATCGTCCAGAACGGTTCTTTTCCTGAATGATTTCTTCAGATGCGATACATTCAATACGGTTTTCATCTCTCTCCTCTTTTTTATTATTATATCAGCAAAAAAAAGAGAAACCGTACTGATTTCTCTATGATCAGGATCTTCTTTTCTCTTTCATTTCCTGCTGCCGGTCCATCTTCTCATCGATCACATCGACAAGTTTCTTGAGTTCCATCTCGTTTTTAAGAGAGGCGTCATATTTCTGCTGGATCTCATACAGTGTTCTGAGCACATTGACCTTCATATCCTTGAAGATTTCCGATGAGACGATAATTCCTGTCGTGCTCATCGACATTCCTCCGGCATCGTATTTTAATGTCCAGTCGTAATTGGTCGGATCCTCGAGATCCACTCCATCTGTACTGACAAGAAACGGCTGGACATCGCTTTGAAACTGCCACAGTCCTTCGAGCGGAAGATCGAACTGGATCGTTAAGGGTTCATTTTTTTCATCGACTCCCTCCACACGAATGATTTCCCCGTCGGAAATGACCTTGAACCGGGATGCGGGATCAGCCATACATCCCATTGTAAAACTGAATTTTATGTCTTTCATCGTTTTCCCTCCAAATCATCTTGTTTCTATTATATCGGTTTGATAGCACTTAAGCAACTTAAGTGACAGCTTTGTGAGGAAAAAGAAAAGAAGATGTGACATGTCTTAAGTCTGCATCTTCTTTTTCATGCTATTCTGTGATCAATGTATTCGGCAGATCGATCTGGAACAGACCAAGGAACTGCTGGATCTGATCTTTCGCGTTCGCGCCGGCGACATAGCGGATATTCTGCGCATCCCATGTTTTGGCTGCGATCTGCGCGTTCGGGACACCGAGCGAATCCGCACCAACGGCTTCGACCGCCTTTTCGACCGAATCCGTATTTGCGTTTTCGATAAACGTTTCGATTCCGCTCATGAGCGCATCCACGTTCTTTTCCGAACCTTTTTTCACGAACACAGCGGCCTGCGGATACCCGGTTTCGTCATCTCCCTGTTTTGCGGTCCACAGTTCCTGCAGATTGGCGATCACTTTGAGATCCGTTCCGTTTTCCTTTGCTTTGGCAATCGTTGCGGCAGCAGCCGGCTGGGCCAGCAGAGCCATATCGGCTTTTCCGGCCAGCAGGGCCTGCTGCGCATCCGATACGGCATTGTACCATGTTGGAGCCGCTTTCACATCGGATGCCAGCACATCATTGTATACAAGGCCAGGAACCGCATTTTCGCCAAATAAAGCGATCGTTCTGCCTTCCTGTTCCCATTCCTTGTCCTCGGTACCGACAATATACAGATTTCCCCAGGTGACGACAGCTTCCAGCTGATAGGCGTCTGCTTTTTCATAGATCTTCGCTCCCAGATTGACCGGTGCGACAATGACATCGTATTCACCGTCTTTTTTTGCCAGCTCAGCCGTCAGGGCATCTGTTCCGTCCGTATACGTTACGGTCGTGTTTTCCACGTCCTGCGCGCCTAATGTAGCCAGTGCCGGCGCCCCTGTAGGACACAGCACATTGTACGATACCGGTTCTGCCGGCTGCGATGAACAGGCTGCCAGCCCAAGAGCCAGCGCAGCTGCAGTCAGTAATTTTCCTATTTTCCGAACATGCATTTTGTTTCTACCTCGTTTTTAAAGCGTTCCACGGCTTCATCCAGCGGAAGCGTGATACTTTCCTTCTTTCCGTTCTGGCGAATGTTTACGGTCGCGTCTTTTTCTTCCCCTTCTCCGACAACGATCTGATAAGGGATCTTTTTGATCTGCGCTTCGCGCACGCGGTATCCAAGCTTTTCGTTGCGTGCATCCACTTCCACACGCATACCGGCTTTTTCGAGCGCATCCCGCACTTCGTTGGCATACGCAAGATGTTTTTCATGATGGACCGGAATAATGACAAACTGCTGCGGAGCAAGCCACAGAGGGAAATGTCCGCCGAAATGTTCGATCAGGATACCGATGAAGCGTTCGATCGATCCGTAAACGACACGGTGCAGCATCAGCGGCGTTTTCTTGCTTCCGTCGCGGTCCACATAAGTGCAGCCGAAACGTTCAGGCAGGTTCATATCCAGCTGGATCGTTCCGCACTGCCAGTCGCGTCCAAGACTGTCTTTGATATGAATATCAAGCTTTGGCCCGTAGAAAGCGCCATCGCCCGGATTGACGACATAATCCTTGCCGGCATGAACACATGCGTTGGCCAGTGCCTGTTCGGACTGTTCCCAGATTTCTTCTGTTCCGATATATCCGCTTTCCGGACGAGTCGAAAGCTCGATTGAGTACGGCAGGCCGAATACGCCGTACATTTCATCGATCAGCGACAAAACATTTTTGACTTCCGATTCGATCTGATCGGGTGTGACGAAAATGTGCGCATCATCCTGTGTGAACGTACGGACACGGAACAATCCGTTCAATGCGCCGCTTGCTTCGTGACGATGTACCTGGCCAAGCTCGGCAATACGGAGCGGAAGATCCTTATAGGAGTGCAGTTCTGTATTGTAGACGAGCAGAGCGCCCGGGCAGTTCATCGGCTTGATGGCAAAATCCCGCTCATCCACCTTGGTCGTATACATGTTTTCCTTGTAATGATCCCAGTGGCCGGAAGTTTCCCACAGCTCGCGCGACATGATGATCGGTGTCTTGATAAATTTATAATTGTCTTTTGTATGGACTTCATACCAGTAGTCTTCAAGCAGGTTGCGCAGGATCATTCCGTTCGGCAAAAAGATCGGCATGCCTGGCGCGTATTCCGACACAGTAAACAGACCCATTTCGCGGCCCAGTTTTTTATGGTCGCGCTTCTTTGCTTCTTCAAGAGCTGCCAGATGATCTTCAAGCTGTTCTTTCGTATCGAATGCGATACCGTACACGCGCTGAAGCATCTTGTTTTTGGCATCGCCTTTCCAGTAGGCGCCGGAATGCTTGAGCAGCTTGAAATTCTTCAGTTCTTTTACGCTGTCCACATGAGGCCCGCGGCACAGGTCGGTGAACTCGCCCTGGGAATAGACCGTGATCGTTCCGTCTTCCAGATCCTTGATCAGATCTTCTTTGTACGGATCGTCCTTGAACATTTCCACCGCTTCCTCTTTCGTGACTTCGCGGCGCACGATGCGCTTTCCGTCCTTGGCGATCTTCTTCATTTCCTTCTCGATCCGGGCAATATCGTCGTCTGTCAGGCTGACATCCCCGAGATCCATGTCATAGTAAAATCCTTCGGCAATCACCGGTCCGACCCAGAACTTTGCCTGCGGATACAGACGTTTGACTGCCTGCGCCATCATGTGAGCGGCCGAATGGTTCAATGTTTTCAAATGTTCATCTTCCAAAACGTTGATCAGTTCCATAGTGTTTCTTCTCCTTTTTTCATAATAAAAGCGACAGCATCCCAAAGGACGTCTGTCGCACGCGGTACCACCTTTGTTTACATGCCGTACCCGGCATGTACACCTCAATTTCTCTTAACGCGAGAGCAACGGCACACTTTTTCAAGGGCGATTCAAAGGGAGTAGCACGAAGCTCTGCGGAAAGCTCACACCAGCCGCTTTCCTCTCTGGATTCGAGTGATCCGTACCATATCCTTCTCGTTATCGTTGTTTTGAGTATAAAACAGATCCAGGATCGTTTCAAGTCTTATGTCTTTTTCTTTCCCTGTCATGAGAGACACAATATCCTGCACTGTCCATATCAGTTCCCTTCCGTTTCCTCCGAATCCCATATTCTTTGCCGTCCGGCAGGGATTCTGATCGTGCCCCTGCAGACGAGCAGTTATAATGACTGTCCCTTCTCTTTTTCCAGTTTTTTTCTCAATTCCTCTAATTTTTCTTTCAGTTTATCTTCACTTTCCGGAGTCTCCGACATCTCCTGGTCCGAAAGACCGTCGTACTCGTCCCAGCCATCATACTGTGCTTCAAATTGGTCTAAAAGGTCTGCCGCTCTTATATCGAGGCTCGTCTTCCGCTCTTCCACATCAAACGGATCCGAGAAAGGCCCGTCCCCTTTGCCATCCAGCAGTGCAGGCGCTTCATGAACCTTCAGAGTTTTCGCCGGGATCGTACGAATGATCCGGCACTCGATCGTCACATCCTCCATGTCGCTTAACGAAAGGACAGCTTTAGAATTCTTGCGCAGACCGCTCATGTATAAAGGAACACCATGACCATCTTCGATCAGTTCGCCATATTCATTATATCCTTTGATTGGTCCGTACATATCATTATCATGTTCGATACAGAATTCCATCGAGTCCCTGCAGCCAAACGCTGCCAGAATATGGTATGCCAGAGCCGCCCATGAATCCGACGCAGGTATAGAAAGAATACGATACGCGCCAGCCGTACCCTTTCCATCCGCCTCGCAGCAAAAAACGTACTGTTTGCTCATTTCAAGCGCTTCATGCCTTGCTTCCCTAAGCGTGTCAGCGATAAATTCATTCATCATCTTCTCATCAGTATCGGACAAATTGGCAAATTCCATGAATCCCGGTACCAACTGTTTCAAAACCTTTCTTACAAGATCGTCATCACTGACTGCTTTCCGATATGCGCTCAGTGCTCTCTTGATCCGGGGATCCTGGCTTTTTTCAATTTCATCAAGCACATTGTCCTGTGCGTGATCCATCACTTCAATCATTTTTTTCATTTCTATGTCCTCTTTTTATTATTTTAACACAAAAAAAAGGAAACATATCGCGTTTCCTTTTTTCATTATTGTCTGATCTTATCTACTTTCAATGCGCGCATCGCGTTCAGGATCGCTATGAAGCTTACACCGACATCCGCAAAGACGGCAGCCCACATATTCGTGATCCCCAGGGCAGCCAGGATCAGTACGAGCGCCTTGACGATCAGCGCGAACCATATATTTTCATAAACGATCCGCAGCGTTTTCTTGCTGATCTGCATCGCCGTGACGATCTGGCTCAGCTGATCCTCCATCAGTACGATGTCGGCTGCCTCGATCGCCGCATCGCTTCCAAGACCGCCCATCGCAATACCGACATCGGCCTGCGTAAGCACCGGCGCATCATTGATGCCATCACCAACGAACGCCACCTTTTCCTTCTCGTTTTTCGTCTTGAGGATCTGGTCGAGGATCTGCACTTTCTGATCAGGAAGCAGCTGGGCATGCACCTCGTCGATATAGACCGCGCCAGCCACTTTCTGTGCTACCTTTTCGCTGTCGCCAGTCAGCATGATAAATCTTTTTACGCCAAAGTGACGGAGCAGATCGATCGCCGTCTTCGAATCTTCCTTGATCTCGTCGGCAATTTCGATCATGCCTCTGTAGCCGCCATTCACGCTGACATAAACACATGTTCCAAAGCCGTTTCCTTCCGGAACTTTTTGATCCATCATTTTCGCATTGCCCACGCAGACTTTCTGGCCGTCGATCTGCGCTTCGATGCCGTGGCCGGCAATTTCCCGGACATCCTGCACCCGGTTTATATCCAGATCTTTGGAAGCCGCTTTGCGGATCGACAAGGCAATCGGATGGGTGGAATGGGATTCGGCCAGCGCTGCCAGATCAAGCAGCTGCTCGCTGTTCATACCAACCGGCTCCACATTGGTCACCGTGAAATTTCCTTTGGTGATCGTTCCTGTCTTGTCGAACACGAGCGTCCTCACCTCGGAAAGGTCCTGCAGATAGGTGCTTCCTTTGACAAGGATGCCTTTTTTGCTTGCTCCTCCGATACCGCCAAAAAACGAAAGCGGGACCGAAATGACGAGCGCACACGGGCACGACGTAACAAGGAACGAAAGCGAACGGTAGATCCACACGCTCCATTGTCCGTCAAAAAGCGACGGAAGCACAGCAAGCGCAAGAGCCATGCATACGACGACCGGTGTATAGATACGGGCAAATTTCGTAATGAACTGTTCGGATCTCGATTTTTTATTGGTCGCGTTCTCTACAAGATCGAGGATTTTCGCGACCGTCGAATCCTCGTACGGCCTGCTTACTTTCACATACAGCACGCCAGCCTGATTGATACAGCCCGAAATGACCTCGCTGCCTTCATGAACGGAGCGCGGGACCGATTCGCCGGTCAGCGCGGACGTGTCGAGCGAGGAATCCCCTTTGATCACTGTACCGTCAAGCGGGACCCGTTCGCCCGGATTGATCACGATCGTCTGTCCGACCTGCACTTCTTCCGGATCGACTTCTTCGAGCTTTCCGTCTACTTCGATATTGGCAAATTCGGGACGGATGTCCATCAGGGCCGCGATCGACTTGCGCGACTTATTGACCGCATAGGACTGGAACCATTCGCCGACCTGATAAAACAGCATGACAGCGACCGCTTCGCTGTATTCTCCCAGCGCCAAGGCACCGATCGATGCCAAGGCCATCAGGAAGTTTTCGTCAAAAACCTGTCCGTGCATGATATTTCTGCACGATTTTATCAATACATCATATGAAATGAAAAGGTAAGGAACGGCAAACAAAACGAATTCGACCCATTTTGCCGGGCCGATCGTATGCTTGATCACGATGGCTGCCGCGTACAGTACAGCACTGACAAGGATACGCTGCAGCATTTTTTTCTGTTTTTTTGTCATATCTTATTTAGCAGAAAATTTCCGCATCCACTTTCCGTGCCGCCTTCTGTGCCTTTTTCATAATTTCATCGATGTCGGTCCCGTCTGCGGTCTGGATCACAAGCTTCTGGGTCATGAAGTTTACGCGGGCGTTTTCCACCCCTTCGATCTGGCTGATCGCGTCTTCCATCTTGGCTGCGCAGTTGGCGCAATCCACTTCCACTTTGCATGTTTTTTTCATAATATGTCCTCCTCAGTTGAACGATTGAATAATTATTCAACCATTATCTGATTCCAGTATAGCAGACTTTCCGTAAAGCGCAACAGAAACTATTCAAAAGTTCAAAAGAAAAAAGACCGGAAAACCTGTCGATTTTCCGATCCGGATATTTACGCGAGTCCGCACAGCCGTCCGATGTGGAATACCGCAAACGTGATGACCCATGCCACGGCCAGCTGGAACGCGGCTGTTTTCCACATATAAGCGGTCGAATTCGATTCCTTGCGGATCGTAGCCAGTGTCGCGAAGCACGGAATATACAGCAGGCAGAACAGCATCATGCAGTAGGCGTTGAGCGCGCCAAAGCCCATCGAAGCCAGGATGGTCTGCAGACCGGAGATGCCGGCTGCCGAGTTCAGGCTGCTGATCCCGAACAGGACGCCCATGCTCGATACGACCACTTCCTTGGCGGAGATGCCGGCAACCAGCGCGACCGCGATCTGCCACCAGCCCAGTCCGACCGGAACAAGGATCGGCGCAATGACATGGCCGATCGAGGCGGCAAACGATGCGGAAACATCTTCAGTAAATCCGTGGATGCCGAAGTTGAGCAGCAGCCATAAAACGATCGAGGCAAAAAAGATCGTTGTTCCTGCTTTGGACAAAAAGTCCTTTACCTTTTCCCATACATAAATATATACGGTATACAGGCTTGGCAGCTTATAGATCGGCAGTTCGATGAGCAGAGGCTTGATTTCTTTAGCCTTCCGGGTTTTCGAAGTGATCCATGCGATCAAAAGCGCGACCGCAAATCCGATTATATACATGGAGTAGGCTGCCCACATCGCGTTGCTGCCGAAAAACATGCCCGAGAACAGGATATAGGTCGGCAGTTTGGCCGAGCACGACATAAACGGCGTCACAAGCATGACCCTGCGGCGGTCCTGTTCGGTTTCGAGGGTACGGCTTGCCATGATGGCCGGTACGGAACAGCCGAATCCGAGGACCATCGGAATGAAGGCGCGTCCCGAAAGGCCAAGGTGTCCCATGAGATCGTTCATCACATAGGCGACGCGTGCCATATAGCCTGAATCTTCGAGAAAGGCCAGGGCGATGAACAGGATCGCGATATTGGGCAGGAAGGTGAGGATGCCGCCGACGCCGGCAATGATGCCTTCGGTGATGAGACGGATCAGCCAGTCGGCAGCGTGGATGCTGGTCAGACCGGTCGTAACGAGCGTGCTGATCCATTCGATGAACAGTTCAAAATATCCGCTGATCCAGTCGCCTAATGTGAAAGTAAGCACGAACACGAGAGCCATGATCAGAAAGAAGAACAGCAGCCCGAATACCGGATGGGTCAGTACGGAATCGATCCGGTCGGTCAGATCGTCCTTTCCTTCTTTTCCGAGCAGGGCTTCATGCATGATTTCCTCGATATAGTCATACTTTTCATTGATGATCCGATCGGCCGTATCCTTGTCGGCAATATGGCTCACATCCAGATCGGGATACGTCTTTCTGACAGCTTCATCGTTTTCGAGCAGCTTGATCGCTGTCCAGCGCGGATTGCCGATCTTTTCGGGAAGCAGGTTTTCCACTTTCCCGATCTGTTCCTCCAGATCGGAGGAATAGATCATTGTGTATTTGCGGGTCGCTTCGCGATGGATCTCCATCGGACGGTGGTTGATGGCGCCGGCATCTTCTGCCTGATGAAGCGCGGCATGCATGAGCGCCTTGAGCCCCTTCTTCTTCCGTGCCGTGACCGGTACGCAAGGTACGCCAAGAATTTCCGAAAGGCGGTGCAGGTCCAGGTCGATCCCCCGTTTTTCGACGATATCCATCATGTTCATGGCGAGCACGAGCGGTTTGTCGAGCTCGAGCAGCTGCAAGGTCAGATACAGGGAACGTTCCAGCGTGGACGAGTCCACGACATCTACGATCACGTCCACTTCATCGGATACGATAAAGTCGCGCGACACCCTTTCCTCCATCGTGTAGGAAGAAAGCGAATAGGTTCCAGGCAGGTCGATCAGGCGGATCGTTTTGCCGTGATCCTGGATGGCGCCTTCCATGCGCTCGACCGTGACGCCGGGCCAGTTGGCCACTTTCAGATTGGCTCCTGTATAGGCGTTGAACAACGTGGTTTTTCCGCAGTTCGGATTGCCGATAAAGGCGACCGTGATTTCCTTTTTCATACGGCTACCTCGATTTCTCTTGTGAGTTCTTTTCCCAGGGCGAACCGGGTGCCCCGCAGATTGATGACGAGGGTCCCGTTGTGTTTGCGCTGCACGACTTTTACCCTGGTTCCTTCCAGCATGCCCAGGGCGCGCAGGCGGTGCATAAGTTGTTCGGTGGCATTGATCTTGCGGACAGTTGCCTCCTGTCCGATCTGTATTTCATTTAAGCTCATGGTTAACTTCCTTTTTCTAGAATAAGTTAAGACTAATTCCACTATCCATTTTAAAAAGTCCGTTCGTATTTGGCAAGCAAACCACACGATTTTGCGGTTTGCGAAAATGCAATACATGGTTTTTTTGATCCTCATTGTTTATAATGGGTATGATTGAGGTGCAAAAAATGGAAACAGGCAATTTTCCTTACGAAGTATATGATATCGACCGGGTCGAATGCGCGCTCGAGCATCTTCCCTGCCAGTCCTATATCGATGCGCTGGCAAACTTCTACAAGCTGATGGGCGATCCGACAAGGCTGAGGCTGCTCATGGCTCTTGAGACCGGCGAGCTGTGCGCGAGCGATCTGGCCAATGTGACCAACATGTCGCGCAGCGCGGTCAGCCATCAGCTGAAAACGCTGCGTGATTCCAAGCTTGTCCGGTCAAGACGGGATGGAAAAACCGTATTTTACGAACTGGATGACGAGCATATCTATTCGGTGCTCAAGGTGGCGCTCGAACATATTAAAGAAGATCATCACGAATAAGGCGATGATCTTTTTTGTTTACAGAACCGCTTTGCTGGCCGCTTCCTCGACCGGGATGACGTGTTTTGTGTGATCCGAGCGGTACATGGCAAGCGCTTCGGAGTCCAGATTGGCGATGAACTCCTCCTTGGCTTTCAGGACATCTTCCAGATCCATCAGGATGTGATACAAAAGGGCCCGGCTTTCAAATTCGGCGCGCGTAACGGGCATCGGCTCGGTTTTCATCACCTCGAAGATCTGATCCAGGATATGGCTCTGTGTTTCGGGAATATCATGTTCATACACTTTCATGCAGCACACCTGCAGAAATTCGATGATGATCTTTGACTGCACGGGCATGGTACGGATCCTGCGTATTTCATAATGCAGGTTGTGTATGACATGGAACTGCCGGATGCGCATGTTAAAGTAGTCGATAAAGTACTGCGGATGATCGGAAAACGTATTGTCCTGGAATTCGATCGATTCGCTTAAATAAGTGTACAATTCGGCTTCGGTCTGTTTCAGCTCCTTCCACAAGGTGGTGTTTGTTTTCTGCGATTCCATATACTCCACGACCTGAGCGAGCAGTTCGAGCATTTTCGTATCGGTCTCGCGCACTTTCGAGACAAGATCGACGGTCGTTGCGCGGTAATCGTTGAACAGGTTCAGCACGATGGCGATCACGATCCCGAGCAGCAGCAGATACAGTTCGTTGAGAACGAACGGCAGCGCATACGTAGTGCTTGTAAAAAAGTGCATGGCGATCAGGGCGTTGACGGACAAGGTGGCCTGGGTGTTCGTAAACTCGGTCACAAGAACGAGCAGGAAAATAACGATCCCGAACGCAACAAAATCGGATGGCAGGGCCGGATAAATGAGCATGCACAGGATCACGGTTACGACAAAAGTAGCCAGACGCTGAAGTGTCAGCTTGAACGTTCCCTTTTTGGTCGTGAGCAGGGTGAGCAAGGTGATGGTGCCGGCGCCCATCGGGTTTTCCAGTCCGAACAGATGGGCCAGAAAGATGGCGAGGGACGAACCGATCCCGATCTTGGAGGCCAGGATCAGTTTCTTTTTTATATATTTCAGATTCATATCCTATTCCTTTTCTTTTATTCAGATGTTTTTATTGTAAGCGAACCGAACTGGAAAATCATCACCGAATAAGCAAAAACAAAAAAAGCCATCCTTCTCAATTGAAAGATGGCTTTTGAGTTATTCGTTCATCAGATAGGCAAGTGTCAGCTCGCATGTTCCTTTGATGGCGCTGCTATGCGTCCGCTCATATCCATGGCTGTTCATGCATCCCATGCCGAAGACGGCTGCCTTGATGTCATGACCGGCCCGCAATGCGGCTGTCGCGTCGCTTCCGAAATGATAATACACATCGAGACAGGCATCGATCGCATACGCTTTGGCCAGATCGTAAAGTTTCGTGGTCAGCTCCCAGTCATACGGCGAGTAGTTATCGGCCGCGCCAATGCATACTTTCTTTTCGGTACCATGATAATGGGGGCCGATCAGACCGATGTCGAGCGCAACATACTCATCCACCTCGGATGGCACATAGGCGCCTCCATGACCGATTTCCTCATAGATCGGAAACGCGAACCATGTATCATATTTTGGAACAATGTTCTTTTCTTTCATGATGCGCATGGCTTCGATCAGCGCTGCCACGCATGCTTTGTCGTCGATATGGCGCGACTTGATAAAGCCCGAAGAGGTCACGATACAGCGCGGCTCGACCGAAACGAGATCGCCGTGATCGATCCCGAGCGCGTAAACGTCCTGATCATTTTCCACATCTTCGTCAAGAAGGATGCGCATGGTGGTAATGTCGCGTTCCGAACTGCGCGCGTCATCGAACACATGGACCGAATGGGACTTGTGGATGACCATTCCTGAATACGTTTTTCCGCTTCGTGTGTGGATGTATACATTCTCTCCTTCCAGCGAATGGAAATTGACACCGCCCAGCGTACGCACTTCGATCCATCCGTTCGGTTCGACATGCCGTACGATCATACCGATCGTATCAAGATGGGCTCCAAAGCATATTGTCTTCGAATGATCCTGCCCTTTTACCTTGACATACAAGGTGCGCTTGTTGTCATAGGACACTTCATATCCCATAGAAGAAAAGATGTCCTCCAGCTTTTTGTCGATCTCCGGATAATAGGCGACAACGCTAGGAACATTGACAAGTTCCTCAAACAGTTCGACCAGTCTATTTTCATCTACATGTGGCATTTCTTGCATAAAAAACACTTCCTTTTCTCTTTCCTTTACCGTCTTCCATTATACGACGCAGAAGACGGATACAAAACTTTTTATGTAAAAAGATCGGCCGCTGGATCAGAGTATGATTCGCAAAAAACGCAAAATTAAATTTACACATCAGCATTTTTCTGTTAATCCGGTGATATACCGTTATCAACGGATCCTTATCGCAGGATAGAAAGGAGGCCCCTATGAAACAGAACATCGCAAACCGGTCGAATGGATTCATGGTGTCTCCTTCTTTTTTTCTATAAGATCGTTTCCTCATGAATACATTGACCGCCCTATTTTTATATAGAAAGGTCAAAAGGAATGAAAATCACAAAAGAAATCAAAAATTTTGCTTCTCATCTTCAATCTTTTTTTCATCTGCTCGTGCGGATGAAGCTTCAGAACACAACCGTAAAACTGTTTTTATGCGCGCTGGGAGCCGGCTTTTTCGAGATCCTTTTTTCTATGGCATACGCCCGGATCATGGATGAAATTATGCTTGACGCGTTATGGCCCGTTCTGCTCGTCTGCGGATTGTGCCTGGCAAAGAGCGGAGCCATTCTCTTTCAGACAATGCTGGACTGGCTGGGCCGGAAAAACCGCAATACCATGATTGCCGGACTGCGCCATGAAATGATGCACGCCATCATGAATATGGACTTTGAATATTTTCTAATGTTTTCCAAAGGCGAGCTTGTCGATAAGATCCAGGCATCGGCCTTCGATCTGGCCGACAACCTTGGCATGTTCCTGCCCGATCTTTTCCGGCATATCGTGATCGGAACACTCACGCTGATCGCAGCCTTCTGCTTTGCGCCTGCCCTTTCTGCTGTTTTTGCTGTCCTATGCACGCTCATGCTGAGTGCACAGATATATGGCGGAAAATTTTGCGAAAAGCCGATGAACGAAATGATCGCCATGCGCAACACGCGGGACTCCTGCATCCATGAACTGCTTTCCCAGACAAAAACGATCCAGATTTTCGATCTGGAAGCTTTCGAAAAGAAACGGTTCCATCAGTCATCCGGACAGTTTATCACCTCTTTTTCCAAAGCCATGCAGCATCTGGCGTCTGCATTCAGTCCGGCACGGATCCTGAATGACTGCGCCATCCTGATCCCTTGTGTCCTGGCCGTCTTTGCGGTGCGCCATCATGCACTGTCTCCGGACCGTTTTTTCACGCTGCTGTTTCTCTGGAACATCTGCGTCCAGGAAAGGAAAGGGCTCGACGCCATATTCGGCAACCTGCCCGGACTGCTTGCCAATTACCGCGACCTCGATCAAATCCGGAACATGCCAGAAGAAAGAACCATTTCATACCCTATTCCAGAAGATCCAGCAATTCTTGAAGTCAAAGATCTGGGATATGCCTATCATGACAAAATGCCAGTCTTTATTCACCAGTCATTAAAGGTCGGTTTTGAAGAAAAAATTGCCATCGCGGGAGAAAACGGATGCAGAAAAACAACATTCCTGCGCTGCATCGCCGGCCTGTATTCCCGCTATACCGGAACATTAGCCCGATCAGAAACGCTCAGGATCCGTTACGCCGGGCAGCGTGCAGGATGGTTCTGCGCCAGTTTCCGCGACAATCTCGATCCATTTCATAAACATTCCGATCAGGAGATCTGCGCCTGTCTTCAAGCCTTCGGTCTTGACTTTGTATGCGATCGGATCGATCAGATCCCGGCCGATCTGTCGGGCGGCGAAAAGCAGCGTCTGGCCATCATTCGAGCGCTGCTCGAACACCCGGACCTTCTGCTTCTGGATGAAGCGACGAGCGCCGTGGACGCGAAAACCGCCCGCACCATTCATAAAATTCTGACATCCATACCCGGTCTGACAATTCTTTCGATCGTACACGATCCATCCCTGCACGATTTATACGACCGGGTACTTGTCTTCGACACGAAAGAAGGGCAGTTCTATGAATAAGGCATGGAAAACGATCCGGCTTCTCGTGACATCCTCCCCCACCTGAAGAGGTGGGGGCTTCCTTTCGCTTAAAAAGCGAACAGTCGGTTCTCGTTCGATGACGATATCTCGTCAAGCATAAGCGAGCGATCCCCGTGTG
>Belle_p2__coassemble_1439_pt1 | contig 32901 bp, 31 predicted proteins | sample Belle_p2__metabat2_low_PE_017 | metagenome-assembled genome bin Belle_p2 | reverse complement strand
CTCCTAAGCGGTAGGTCGGAGGTTCAAATCCTCTTGGCGACGCCATAAGAACATCACGCCGAAGATCATAAGGTCTTCGGCTTTTTTTTACAAAAAAAACGGCCGATCGGATCAGCCGTTGCATGTTCAATGTTCAAAAAGAGGGGTCGATAAATAGCGGTCGCCCGCATCCGGGAAAAGAACGACAATGTTCTTTCCTTCGTTTTCCGGGCGCTTTGCCAGTTCGATCGCAGCCGCCAAGGCCGCCCCGCTCGAAATCCCGACAAGAATTCCTTCCTCTGTGCCGACACGCCGCGCCGCGTCAAACGCCTCCTCGTTCGAAACCGTGATGACTTCATCATAAATATGGGTATCCAGCGTGTCCGGAACAAATCCGGCACCAATGCCCTGGATCTTGTGAGCGCCCGCATGCCCTTCGCTCAGAACAGGAGAGCTTTCCGGCTCCACTGCCACGATCCGCACATTCGGATCTTTTTCCTTTAAATAGGAACCGACACCGCTGATCGTGCCTCCGGTACCGACACCAGCCACAAATATATCCGCTTTTCCATCCAGATCAGTCCAGATTTCCGGCCCGGTCGTTTTTTTATGAATTGCCGGGTTGGCCGGATTGGAAAACTGGGAAGGGGTCCAGCTGTCCGGGATCGTTTTCGCAAGCTCTTCGGCTTTGGCGATCGCCCCCTTCATTCCTTTCGGTCCTTCGGTCAGAACGACTTCTGCACCGTACGCTTTCATGAGCTGCCGGCGCTCGACACTCATCGTTTCCGGCATCACGATGATGACCGGATACCCTCTGGCCGCTCCTACGGCAGCCAGGCCGATCCCCGTATTGCCCGAAGTCGGCTCGATGATCGTAGCACCCGGCCTTAACAAGCCTCTTTCTTCGGAATCATCGATCATCGCTTTGGCAATCCTATCCTTAACAGAACCGGTCGGGTTGAAATATTCGACTTTGGCGAAAAGGGCAGCCGGAAGCTTTTCGCTTTCTTCGATGCGCGTCAGGCGCAATAGCGGTGTATGGCCGATCAGCTGATCAGCCGAAGTATAATAACGGGACATTTGTCACTCCTCCTTCTTTCTTTTCGAAACCGCCTGGAAACCTTGTTCCAGATCGGCAAGGATATCGTCGATATGCTCGATACCGATCGACAGCCGGATCGTGTTCGGACCGATCTGCTGCTCCTTGAGCTCATCGGCCGACAGCTGCGCGTGGGTCGTCGTCGCCGGATGGATGACAAGACTTTTTGCGTCCGCCACATAGGCCAGAAGAGAGAACAGCGACAATCCGTCAATAAACGCATGCGCCTCTTCCTGGCCGCCCCGGATGTCGAACGTGAAGATCGATCCGGCCCCGTTCGAAAACAAGCGGGAGTACAGATCATGATCCGGATGCGTCGTCACGGCCGGATGATTTACCCGCTCCACCAGCGGATGGTTCTCCAGGTATTCCACGACACGCAATGCGTTTTCGACATGCCGTTCCACCCGCAGAGACAATGTTTCGATGCCCTGCAGGATCAAAAACGCATTGAACGGAGAAATCGTGGCACCCAGATCGCGAAGCAGGATGGCCCGCACATAGGTCACGAACGGAGCGTCGGGAACAGCCGCCGCGAAAGACACGCCATGATAGCTCGGGTTCGGCTCGCTCAGCGCCGGGAACCCGCCATTGTTCCAGTCAAACGATCCGTTTTCCACGATCAGACCGCCAAGAGAGGTGCCGTGTCCGCCAAGAAACTTTGTCGCCGAATGGACAACAAGATCGGCCCCGTGCTCAAAAGGGCGGATCAAATACGGAGTGCCGAACGTGTTGTCGACCACAAGCGGGATATGGTGCCTGTGCGCGATCCTTGCGACCGCATCCAGATTAGGAATATCGCTGTTCGGATTGCCCAGCGTTTCCAGAAAAACGGCTTTCGTCTCAGGACGGATGGCAGCTTCCACAGCCGTCAGATCATGGGCATCCACAAAAGTCGTCGAAATGCCGAAGTGGGGAAGATCATGGGCCATCAGGTTATACGATCCGCCATATATCGTTTTCTGCGCCACGATATGCCCGCCATCCTGCGCCAGCGCCTGCAAAGCATAGGCGATCGCCGCCGCGCCCGAAGCCAGGGCAAGGGCTGCCGTGCCGCCTTCGAGCGCCGCCACCCGCTTTTCCAGCACTTCCTGGGTCGAGTTTGTCAGCCGGCCGTAAATATTGCCGGGATCGCCGAGCGCAAAACGGCTGGCCAAAGACCCCGGACAGTACCCGGTCAAAGAGATCCTTGAATGCATGGAAGGTTCGCTGACACCTGTCGCGTGTCTTGAAAAAGGAAGCCAGCCATGTCCTCACCGCGATGCGTGCCGCACGATCCCGTTGTGGCAGGGACTCGATACGGTCATCTCGGACTATCTGGATCAGTTCACGTTAGCCGATCTTGTCAGACCGGAACGATAAGGAATGGAAAAGCATAAAAAGCGGCAGGCAAAAAAAGCCTGCCGTTTTTCAATTCTTATTTGCATGAAGCAGCTTTTTATACGACCAGTCGATCGCAAATGCTCCTAACGGCGCAGTGATCACGATCGCGAGTACCGCTACAGTCAGCACGGTATCGCCGCACGCGAACCCTAACGCAAGTGGAATGCCGCCAATGGCCGCCTGTACGGTCGCTTTCGGCGTATAGGCAATCATCGCGAACAGCTTCTCCTTTTTCTTTAATGGAGTTTTTGCCAGGCACAGGAAGACACCGAGCATCCTGAAAAGCAGAGCGCCAAGGATCAGGATGACGGCCGGGATGCCGACCCGGCCGAAATAGCGAATGTTCAGTGTCGCGCCGACAAGCACGAACAGGAACACTTCGGCCGCCACCCACAGCTTGCCGTATTTTTCGGAAAGGCGCTGCGCCATTTGTCCGCTTTTTTTCTGCAGACCGATCCCGATGAACAGGATCGCGATCAGTGCCGAGAATGTGATCGGCGTTTTCAGGCTGTCTTCGATCGCGGCCAGCAGGAACGAGACGCTCAATACGATCAATACCTTAGACGTGTCCCGGATCCTGGTCTTCTTAAAGAGCGCGGCCAGCAGGAAGCCGGCCAGCAGACCGATCGCGATCCCAAAAACGATCGATACCGGAATGTTCACAAAGCGGAGCACAGAAATTCCTTCTCCCTGCATCATGCCTGTAAAGGTCGAAAAAAGTACGATCACGTACACATCATCCACGGAAGCGCCGGCAAGAACGAGCTGAGGGATCCCTTCTTTCACCCCATATCCTTCGTCCATGAGCCTGACCATCCTGGGCACGACCACGGCCGGCGATACGGCAGCAAGAACCGTGCCCAGGATGGCTGATTCGAGCATCGTGAGCCCCAGCAGCCTGGGCGCAAGCGCAAGGACACCGATCAGCTCGAACGTGGCAGGAACAAAGCACATCAGCAAAGCCGGCCGTCCCAGTTTTTTGAGTCCCGAAACGTCGAGACCCAGACCGGCTCGTGTCAAGATGATGATGAGCGCGATCTTGCGCAGATTGGCAGAAATGTTCAGGATATCGGGATCGAGAAGGTCGAGCGCATAAGGGCCGAGCACGATCCCCGTGACGAGCATGCCGACCAGTCCGGGCAGCCTGAGCTTGCGGCAGATCCATCCCATAGACATGCCGACCAGAAGAATGAGCGAAATACTTAACAGCATAAATTACCTCCTTCAAAAAAAAGCTGATGATTCCTGCCTAACGCAGAAGTCATCAGCTTAACAAGCGGTTCAAGTATGATCCATACTTCGGGAGACATTCATTCCCGTGATATGTTTCAGTTTACCATATCGTCCGGAGAAAAAACAGGATATCGTTAAGAAAAAGGAGTTTTTTTTGGCTGCAAGTGTGCCGGCCGCTTTTCTTTACCACTTGGTCGGGGAATGCGACCACTTGGTAAAGAGGTCTTTGTTCGTGTGGCGGATTGTGCTATAAAAAAGCCATGAAGATAACTGTAGAAGTGGATGAAACGCTTGCGTGTCCTGAAATAACGATCCGCACGCCCGAGCTGAACGAACACATTGCCTGCCTGCAGCGTCTGCTTGCTCAAAGCACGACAACACTGGCCGTATTCAAAAACGAGAGCGAATATTATATTTCCCTGCAGGATATTCTCTTTTTCGAAACCGACGACAAGACGGTCATGGCCCATACGGTTTCAGAACGGTATGAAACCGGTCTGCGTCTGTATGAGCTCGAGGAAAGGCTGCCGGGGTCGTTCCTGCGCATTTCGAAATCGGCCATCGTCAATATGGACCGCATCTTTTCGCTGACAAGGCACATGTCCTCATGCCGGATCGAGTTTCAGGACACGCCCGAACATGTCTACGCGTCACGCCAGTACTACAAGCATCTCAGAGAAAAACTGGATGAGAGGAGAACACAATATGAATAACAGGAAAGGCAGCAACTGGATCTGGGGAAGCTTCTTTATCGTATGCGCCCTGCTCGTGGTCCTGAACGGACTGAACGTATTCAGCCTGACCGGCTTTTTATGGAAAATCATCGTAACCTTGTTTTTCGTGCTCTGGTTTATCGAGAGCCGGCAGAAAAAAGATACGAGCGGCATGGTGATTTCCGGACTGGTCATCTTTATGATGTGGAAAAATGTGATCGGGCTCGGCTTCCTGTCGATCGGAACGATCATTTTGGCAGGCATTCTGCTGCTGGTCGGGATCGGCTTTCTGAACAAGCCGCACACGGATCATGCGCCCGCGTCGCGCAATGTGTTTGTCAATGATGTCGACTCGGACACGCTCAATGTCAAAGGGGCGTTTAATTCCTCGTCGCATTATCTGCGGGGAAGCGCGGTCGAAACTGTATATATTACGCCGTCTTTCTGCTCGATGAGCGTCTATCTTGATCAGCTGACTACCAAGAGCGGCACGCTCGAAGTTGTCGTGGATGCCGGTTTCTGCTCCCTGAATATTTATGTGCCGAAAAAATGGAAGGTCCACAATGAGATGCATGCCATGTTCGGCCAGATCGTTACCGAAGGCATCCCGCTTCCTGAAACCGAAGACGAGGTGTACTTCAAGGGAGACGGAAACTTTTCCACTGTACGTATCCTTTATATCTGATCGTACAAATGTAAATAAAATGAAAACAGATCCCGCGCTTACATTTTTGAAGGACAGCGCACGAAATACATGGAACAATTATACGCCTTATCTTATAAAATGCGAAAGATAAGGCTTTTTTTAGCATATGAGTGTTACACACGAAACCAAATATGGTATATATAGTTTTGTCGCGGCGTAACAGTGTTTCGCAAAATCTTTTCATAGATGAAAATACTTTACACCAAAGCTTTCCCTGAGTAAAATAAAAGTACAAAGTTTACTTGAGTAAGAGAAGTAGAGGAGAAAACTATGGACACGAAACTGGATATGATGTCATTTTCAGTTCTGAGGAACGCAAGAAAAGCGAAGAATCTTGCATACAAAGCTCTGAAGCAGATGAAGGCCGGGAACCTTGATGAAGCGAAAGAGCTGATCGCGCAAAGCGATGAAGCGACAAATATGGCACAGGCTGCCGAGAACGATCTGCTTGATTTCGTACAGGGAAACGAAGATCAGGTCGAAACGTTGCTCGAACATTCGCAGGATCACCTGATGAGCAGCATGCTCGCTACCGAAACGATCAAGGAAATGATCGAAATGTACGAAGCGGCACGTGCCTAGAGAAACGGACAGGGTAAAATTATGACAGAAAAAGTGTATGAATTTCCGGCAGGATTCCTGTGGGGAGGAGCGACTGCCGCCAATCAGTACGAGGGCGGGTGGCTCGAAGGCGGAAAAGGCCCGAATGTTCCGGATCATATTACCGGCGGGACGGTAAGCACGCCAAGAAGATGGACGCGCGCAATCGAAGAGGGAACGTATTATCCGAGCCACGAAGCCACGGATTTCTATCATCACTATAAGGAAGATATCGCCTTGATGGCCGAAATGGGATTCAATGTATTCCGTCTTTCGATCAACTGGGCAAGGATCTATCCCAACGGGGACGACAAGCTTCCGAACCAGGAAGGGATCGACTTCTACCACAGCGTATTCAGGGAATGCAGAAAATACGGGATCGAACCGCTCGTCACCTTGTCGCATTATGAAACGCCATGGGGGCTGACCGAAAAATACAACGGCTGGGAAAGCCGCGAAGTGATCGACTTTTTTGTACGGTATGCATCGACCTGCTTCCAGGAGTACAAGGGGGAAGTAAAGTACTGGCTGACCTTTAACGAGATCAACTGCGCGATGCAGTCTTTCGGAACGATCATGGGACTTGGGATGGTTCCTGAAGATCCGACAATGGACTTTGGCACGGTCGAATCGCCTGCGCAGGTACAGAAACGTTTCCAGGCCCTTCATCATCAGTTCGTTGCCAGTGCGAAAGCGGTCCAGATCGGCCATGCCATCGATCCGGACAATAGGATCGGATGTATGATCGCCGGCGGTCTGGCGTATCCGTATACATGTAATCCGAAAGACGCTCTGGCAGCCCAGAACAAAAACAATATGTCCAACTATTTCTGCGGAGACGTTCAGGTGCGCGGAGAATATCCGTATTTTGCGAAACGCTTCTTCAAGGAACACGATATTCATCTGAATATTACCGAAGAGGATGAGATCGAGCTGTTCAACGGAACGGTCGACTTTTATTCCTTTTCCTACTATATGTCCTCGACCGAGACGGTGGACGAGGAATTGAAAGCGGCAAAAGGAAATATCTTTGCCGGCGTGCCGAATCCGTATCTGGAAGCGAGCGAATGGGGCTGGCAGATCGATCCGGAAGGCCTGCGCTGGTATCTCAATGATGTGTACGGGCGTTACGGCATTCCTTTGATGATCGTGGAGAACGGTCTGGGTGCCGTGGATGTGCGCGGCGAGGATGGCAGATTCCATGACACGTACCGTATCGACTATTTAAGAAAACACATTCAGCAGATGGCCGAGGCTGTGGAAGACGGCGTCGATCTGATGGGCTATACGATGTGGGGATGCGTGGATCTTGTTTCCGCATCGACGGGCGAGATGAAAAAGCGCTACGGCTTCATCTATGTCGATAAAGACAATGACGGCAACGGCGATCTGCATCGGGAAAAGAAAGATTCGTTCGACTGGTATAAGAAAGTCATCGCCTCGAACGGAAAAGATCTGGATTAAGAAAGGTTTACAAAGGTTCTGCGGAACCTTTTTTTAGAAGGAGGAAAGAGAATGAACATTTTACTGGTATGTGTGGGAGGCATGTCGAGCTCGCTGCTGATGGACAAGATGAGAAAGTATGCGGCAGATCACAACGAGGAGCTCAGGATCGATGCCGTAGGCGAAATGGGACATGCCTATGAAAAGGTGTACAAGGATTATGACGTGGTCCTTCTTGCACCGCAGGCAGGGTATCGCAAAAAAGATGTCATGAAACGGGTCGATATTCCGGTCGGGGTCATCGATATGGCCGCATACGGCCGGGCCGACTGTGCGAAAGTGTTTGCGCAGGCCAAACAGTTAAAGGATAATTCATAGATGAAAATGAACAGAAATCGTTTTCATTCGGCACGATTTCCTATAAAATAAAACTGTATATCGTCAAATCAGAAAGGGGATTCACTATGAGTCATTTTCCAAATGGATTTTTGTGGGGCGGCGCAACAGCCGCCAATCAGTATGAGGGTGGCTGGAATGAAGGCGGACGCGGACCGGCACTGACCGACGTGACGACCGGCGGTACGGTCGATACGCCGCGCATGATCACATGGATCGATAAATACGGCAGCCCGCATGCCAGCCCGAGCCACGGCTTTACGCTGCCGGAAGGCGCTTCCTATGCCGTGCTCGAAGATTATTATTATCCGAATCATAAAGGGACCGATTTTTATCATCACTGGAAGGAAGATATCGCGCTTTTTGCCGAAATGGGATTCAAGATCTTCCGGATGTCCATTTCCTGGAGCCGTCTTTATCCGAAAGGGATCGAAGAGGAACCGAATCAGGAAGGGATCGAGTTTTACCGTAACGTATTCAAGGAACTGAAGGCGCACGGCATCGAGCCGCTCGTTACGATCTGGCATTTTGACACACCGCTCTATATCGAAGAGCAGATGGGCGGCTGGGCCAACCGCGAAGTCATCGATCTGTTCGTCCGTTACGCGACGACATGCTTTGAAGAATACAAAGGTCTCGTAAAATACTGGCTCACGTTCAACGAGATCAACAATACGATCATGTTCCTCGATATGGCCGGGGCAGCAGCGGATGAGCGCTACACCGAAGCGTACCAGATCCTGCACAACGAGTTTGTCGCCAGCGCCAAAGCGGTGCAGATCGGTCATGCGATCGATCCGGACAACAGGATCGGATGCATGATCTGCGGCATCTGCAACTATCCGCTCACACCGGATCCGGACGATATGCTCGCTTTCCAGAGAGCGTGGGAGAAAAATATTTTCTACTGCGGCGATGTGCAGTGCAAAGGAGAGTATCCGATCTTTGCCAGACGTCTGTGGAACGAGCACAATGTCCACCTTGACATCACAGAAGAAGACCTGAAGATCCTAAAAGAAGGAACGGTCGATTACTATACGTTCTCCTATTATATGTCCAACGCGGTCACGACCCATGAAATGGACGAAAAGGCGGGCGGCAACGGTGTCATGGGCGCGCGCAACCCGTATCTGGAATATTCCGACTGGGGCTGGGCCCTCGATCCGAAAGGCCTGCGTTACTATCTCGAGGTCGTGAATGACCGCTATCATAAACCGATCATGATCGTGGAAAACGGTCTGGGCGCCTACGACACGGTAGAAGAGGACGGCAGCATCCATGATCCGTTCCGGATCGATTATTATCGTGCCCATATCCGCGAAATGGATAAGGCTATCGAAGAAGGGGTCGATCTGATCGGCTACACGACATGGGGATGCATCGATCTTGTTTCGGCCGGAACCGGCGAAATGAGAAAACGGTATGGCTTCATTTATGTGGATATGGATGACGAAGGCAAAGGCACGATGAAGCGGATGCCGAAAGATTCATTCTACTGGTATAAAAAGGTGATCGAATCGAATGGCGGGGACCTCGAATAAACAGCTGCAAAGCTGTTTTTTCTTTTCTTCTTATGGTACAATCCATAAAACAGGAGAATTTGTATGAGCATCAACGAAAACAGACGGATCGAGATCAATGGCGTCTTTCAGCACATTACGATATTATCGCAGAACCGGAACCTTCCCCTGCTTGTCTATGTGCATGGAGGTCCCGGGGACGGGGCGCTGCCCATGCTGTTGAAATATCAGAGCGAACTGGCCGATCATTATACGTTCGTGATCTGGGAGCAGCGCGGGGCCGGCAAATCGTATTACGCGTTCGGCGTCAACGAAACCGTAAAGATCGATGACTATGTCGAGGATCTGCATGTTCTGGTCGGGTATCTGACAAAACGATTCGATCAGAAGCAGGTCTATCTGCTCGCCCACGATACGGGCACGATCATCGGATTGAAATACATCATGAAATATCCGGAAACGGTAAAAAAATATATCGGATGTTCCCAGGTCGTCAATATGGAAAAGACGATGCGTCTGCGTCTGCGCTACGCGATCGAAAATTCTTCGAAAAGCGTGGCCAACAAGCTGCTGCAGATCGATCCGACCTTTTCCTCGCCCGAAAGCATGAAGGATCTCAATTATCTCGATAAGCAGATCACGAAACTGAAAGGAAATCTGTACAATCAGAAAACGACCCTCAGCCACCAGCATATTTATTTGCGTTGCGGATTTTATACTTTGTTCGATTACCGCCGCTATCTGCTCGGGATGGAACAGACAAGCGCGAAACTGTGGAAAGAGATTATGACCATTGACTTCGAACAAGTCACAAAACTGCCTGTACCGGTCGTCTTTGTGGAAGGGCGCCATGACAAACGTCTCTCTTCGGCCCTGGCCAGGACCTACTATGATAAGCTGACCTCGGCGAAGGAATGGTACTGGTTCGAGCGCTCGAGCCATTTTCCGCAGTGGTGCGAGCCCGAAGCGTTCAATGAACTGATGATACGTATCAAAGAGTAGATAACAAATCTGCTCTTCTTTTTATTTTCAGGCAACTCGCTATTTTATTGAAACGAAAAATGGTTTGATAAGTATAGAAATTGGCTCACATGCAGGGAGGTGTAGATATGAATCCCATTTCGCAAGCATTAAGAGAGTTTTTGAAGGATGAAGAAATCGAGATCTTCGACAACACGCAATATCAGTTTTCCTCTTTGGAAGATGACGAGGAAATCATTGTGGTGCTGAATTACTTTGGAGATGAAAATCTATATATGCAGACTGGAGAAGGGCAGGCTGTGCTTGCGTTCGGCCAGTGGCGAAAAACGTATGACGACTCCTATGAGGATATCGAACTCCTGAAAGACGATATTGCCCAGATCATGACCAATAATTCGTATGTCTGGACGATCATCGATTCGCGAAACTGCATTGTCGGATATGTCGATCATCATGGCGTGCAGTATCTGGAAAGCACCAATGAGCTGGGCTGGGCCTACCGCAGCTCCAACGAGTTCTTGAAAACGATTGCCGCAGACGAAGGCTCGCAGAATTTCCTTTTCTGGGACCCTGCACTCAATAATGCGGTACAACCTTCTCAATTCCTGATCTGATGATTCTGATCATTTGAAAGAAGTCTGCTCTGTCCGGGCAGGCTTCTTTCGTGTTTTCCGCAAAAAAACTGCCGGGTTCCTTTCCGGCAGCTGAAACGATCGTATCATTTATGCAGATCTTTTTTTATATCCTCTTCGATCTTTTCGATCTTTTCCTTGACAGCAGAAGCTTCGGACTTCATTTCTGCCCGGTCCTTTGCCATTTCCTTTTCGAGTTCGTGATCCTTTTCGTTCTTGAATTTTTCGAATTCCTCGTATTTCTTTTCAACGTCCGCTTTTTCGCGTTCCATTATATCATCCGCGTATTTTCCGTCCGCGTGATTTTGTTCGTAATGATTATTTACCATAATGCATGACCTCCTGTGCTTTCCTTAATGATAGAAGAGGAAAATTTTAAATTCAAATGTAAAGCTTATGTTTTCAAAATAGTTCAAATTTGATATAATCGGTTGCGTTGGAAAGGAAAATCTACTATGAAGAATAAATCATCTATGAATCTTGGCAGCGGATCGGTCGCAAAACTGCTGTTCTCGCTCGCCCTGCCAAGCATCATTGCCCAGATCATCAATGTGCTCTACAACATTGTTGACCGGATGTATATCGGACATATCCCGCAGAGCGGCGCACTGGCGCTGACCGGCGTGGGTGTCACGCTGCCGATCATTACGGCCATTACCGCATTCAGCGCCCTCGTATGCATGGGAGGGGCACCGCGAGCCGCTATCGCTTTAGGAAAGAACGACAAGGACGAAGCGGAACACATCATGTCCAACTGTTTCGTGCTGCTCGTCATTGTCGGCATCCTTTTGACCGCTGCGGTCCAGCTGTTTGCCGAACCGATGCTTTCGTCCTTCGGCGCAAGTCCGAGCACGCTGCCGTATGCGCTCGACTACATCAAGATCTATGCGCTCGGCACCGTTTTCGTTCAGACCGCGCTTGGAATGAACGCGTTCATCAACACCCAGGGACGTACGATATTCGGTATGGCAAGCGTCATGATCGGCGCCGTGACGAATATCATCCTCGACCCGATCTTTATTTTCGTGCTCGGTCTTGGTGTCAAGGGGGCCGCGATCGCCACGATCACGTCGCAGTGTATTTCGGCGATCTTCGTATTGTGGTTCCTTGGCTCGAAAAAGAGCGATCTCAAGCTGAAAAAGCAGTATTTCAAGTTGTCGGCCGGAGTGATCGGTCCGTGCCTGCTGCTCGGCCTTTCGCCTTTTGTCATGCAGATCACGGAAAGCCTGCTCACGATCTGCTTCAACTCTTCGCTTTTGAAATACGGAGGCGATACGGCAGTCGGCGCGATGGCGATCCTCGCTTCTGTCATGCAGTTTTCCATGCTGCCGCTGTCGGGACTGACACAAGGCTCGCAGCCGATCATTTCGTTTAATTTCGGCGCGAAGAAGTACGACCGCATCAAGGCGGCATTCAAGGTCCTGCTGATATCGTCGCTGACGTATTCGACCCTGATCTGGTGCGCGGCCCAGTTTGCTCCGCAGCTGCTCGCCAGCATGTTCACCAACGACCCGGAACTGATCGACTATACGTGCCGTGCCCTGCGCATCTATATGGCCATGTCGCTGCTCTTTGGAGCACAGATCGCGTGCCAGCAGACTTTCATCGCGCTCGGAAACGCGAAAACTTCGCTGTTCCTTGCGCTTCTGAGAAAGGTGATCCTGCTGATCCCGCTCATCTTTATCCTGCCGAATTTCTTTGCGGATAAGGCGTTCGCTGTGTTCCTGGCCGAGCCGGTTGCCGATACCCTGGCCGTCATCACGACATGCACGCTGTTTGCCCGCTACTATAAAAAGACACTGAATGGGCCGGAGGCTGCGTATGATTCGCCTGTTCGCAAGTGATCTGGACGGGACCCTGCTGAATAGTCGTCATGCGTTTGACGAGCATATCGTAGACGGGATCGGCTTTCTGACCAGTCATGGCGCGAATTTTGCGGTAGCGACCGGACGTGGCATCCGCCAGTGCATGCTGCCCTCCATTAAAGACCAGGTGTATAAGATCTGTATGAACGGAGCGCTGATTCTCGATCAAGAGGATCGGATCCTTTTCATGAAGGAAATCGATAAAGAAGTGCTTGCGCAGCTGATCGATCAGTTTGCCGCTCTTCCTTTTGATTTTGTTACGCCGGAAAAGACATACACGCTCCAGTCCAGAGATAATTATATTGCCAATAAAGTGAAAACCAATGATGATGAGGCGTGGAAAGAACGGTTCATGCGCGATTTTGTTTCCCATATCGAATTTGATGCGTCAAAGGAGAAAATCCTCGCTCAGCCGGTATGCAAGGTGAACCTGCGCATCGACTGGAACCGCTCGTATGACGAGGTGGATGCGTTCCTTGCCCGATATGCTTCAAAGATCATGAATGCGCCAAGTTCGGCCGGTCTGTATGAGCTGACCGATCCTGCGGCCAATAAAGGGGAGGCGGTCGCGTTTCTTTGCCGGTATCTTGGCCTTGACGAGGACGAGGCGGCCGTCTATGGCGATGGCGGCAACGACCTGAGCATGATCGAACGGTTTGCTCATTCGTATGCGCCCGAAAACGCATTGCCCTTTATTAAGGAAAAAGCATGTCAGGTCATTGGACATGCGTATGATCACAGTGTGATCGACCATATGAAAAAGACTCTGATCAGTTAAGATCAGAGTTCTTTTTTTCGATATATTCAACGAGTTTTCCGGCAGCGTCCGGATCGATATTTGCCCGATCCGCTGCGATCATCTGCTCCTTTTCGGCTGGATCCTGCAGGCGGACGATGGCCGGAAGCAGATCCTGACTGACATCTTTGACCCAGATGGCCATGCCGTGCTGCTCGAAATACGCGGCGTTCTTGTCTTCGCATCCCGGGATCGGGGTAATGATCGCATACGGGATGGCTGCGGCAGCTGCTTCGGTGGACGAGAGCCCGCCTGGCTTGGAGATAAAGATCTCGCTTGCTTTCATGTAGTAGTAAACGTGGTCGGTCGGCTTGATCAGGTGCAGGACGTGTATGCCCTGGTAATTGATCATCAGGTTTTCATACAGATGAAGATTGTTGCCGACAAGGACAAGAATTTCGTACTCCTTATGGGAAAGGATGAAGGTGAGCAGATGATCGATCGTATCGTAAATGTCTCCCACCCCGATGCTTCCTCCGGAAATGAGGAAGTATTTTTTCTTCGGATCGAGGCCGACGGCCCGCTTTGCCTTGTCAGGCGCAATGTCTTCATGGAACTGGGCCAGGGTCGGGATCCCGAACGGGAGCATTTTCTCTTTCGGGATGCCGTAGCCTGCGAATGTGTCTTCCAGATCGGCTGCCGGGATAACGAAATGGTCTGCCTGCACTTCCGCAACGAACGGGGAGCATGTGTAGTCGGTAGCGACAAAGTAGACAGGCGGCAGGGTGACATGTTTTCTTTTCAGCCGGGTCAGTATTTCGCCGCAGAACAAATGGGTCGTGATGATGACATCGAAATGATGTTCGCTGATATAGCTTTCGAGCAGTTTCGAAGTTTTGTTCTGTACCGCGTATACTGGAGAGGGAACGGGGATCTTTGTCTGCATCCGGGAATAGGCGTCGCCAAGCGCGTACACTTTTCCAAAAAGATCGGGCGTATGCTGGACGAATTTGATATAGGTCATGCCGATCACGTTGGCAAAATGCGTGCTTTTGAGCGAATACGGATCAAAGAACGTTACTTTGTGATGCCTTTCCTGCAGCGCCTGCACGATCGCTTTGGCAGCGGAATTATGGCCTCCTCCTGTCGAACAGGACAGCACTAGCGCTTCCATATCGGCTCCATGGAAAATTCATCTTTGGTTTCCTTGCTGGTGAGCAGACGGAAGAGCACGACGCCGGCAATGAGCATGGCGCCGGTACCGACGGCAATATTGATCTGCAGCGTCATGATGCATGGCAGAAAGATCGCGTAGGTGACCAGGGTGCGGTAATAGTTTGGCGTGATCCTGAGCACGGTCGAGAAAAAGACGAACAGGATGGCCAGCAGGGCGAGTGGCTGCCAGATCGGCAGCAGAGCCGCAAGGCTTCCGAATGTCGCGGTAATTCCTTTTCCGCCTTTAAAATCGTAGAAAACGGGATAGATATGTCCGATGACCGGAGCGGCGATCACGAAGGCTGCGCCGATCGACCATAAAGAATGGGCTGTCAAGTGAATGTATAAATACACGGGCAGGAACGCTTTCAAAAAGTCGCCGGCCAGAGTGAACAGGCCGCATGCCATGCCGCCGTTTTTAAAGGCGTTGGCCGCTCCCGGGTTATGATCGCGCGAATTGATGCGAATATCGTCTGTGTGGAACAGTTTGCGGTAAAGGAGGGAATACAGGACACTTCCTGACAAATAGCCGATTAATGTATAAAGTAAAACATCTGTTAACATAAGAAGCTCCTTTCTGTGGATTTTCTAACTAAAATATACTAAAAGTGCAAAGTTGGGACCAAGTGAGATGCTTTTCTTCCTCCTGCCGGTTGAAAAGTTGGCCTTTTCCCATTACGATTAAAATATCGTAATGGGGAGATGAGTATGGAAATAGTAATTATTGGAGACGGTCGATCAGATCATGGCGTTCTTTGGCGCGTGGATGATCATTATCGCGGCGGCGACGCTGATCGTCGCGCTGGATAATTTTGATTTTACGACGACGCTGACTTCTGTCTATACGTGTCTTGGCAATGTCGGGCCAGGGCTTGGCCTGTGCGGACCGTCCGGCTCTTTTGCGATGTTTTCGGGCCTTTCCAAGATCGTGCTTTCGGTCTGCATGCTGCTTGGACGTCTGGAAATTTATCCGATCCTCATTTTTCTGTTTCCTATGTTCAATCTTCAGCGCCGGCTGCTGGAGCGCCGCCGCACGGATACATTATAAAAAGGGCCTGCGCTGGCAGGTCCTTTTGTTTCATCGACAGATGATATAAGCGGCATAAACAATGTACAGGATGACCATCATGGCGCCGCGCGCGCGGGACATTTTGTCGCTGCGCATGGTCATGAAGTAGAGCAGAAGGGCGATCATGCACAATATGCAGATGTCGATCAGATTGCACATGGTCACGCTGATCGGGTGCGAAAGGGAAGCGATACCTAAAATGAAGGCGATGTTCATGATGTTGCTTCCGATCGCGTTTCCTAGCGAGAGCCCGCTCTCGCCTTTTTTTGCGGCCACCATGCTCGTAACGAGTTCTGGCAGCGAGGTGCCGACCGATACGATCGTGAGCCCGACCAGTGTTTCGGACATGCCCCAGGCCTGCGCGATCCATGTCGCGTTGTCCACGACCAGATTTCCTCCGCAGATGATGCCGGCCACGCCGATGCATATAAAGACCAGGCTTTTCGGGACGGTCATGATCTTTTCTTCATCCTCGCTGCCGTTCTGTTTGGTCTGGTGCTGTTTCGTGCTTTTGATCAGTGTCGCGATATAGCACGCGAGCAGCACGAGAAATACGAGTCCGTTGACCCATGAGAGCTGGCGGTTGAATACGTCTAAAAGGAGCACGAATGTGATAAAGATGTTCCAGAGCAGATCGCGTTTGACAATACGGCGTTCGATCACGAACGGACGTATGAGCGCGGAACATCCGACAACGACCAGTGTATTGAAAATATTGCTCCCGATCACGTTGGATAAGGCAAGCTCGTTGCTTCCGGATAGTGTGGCGGTCACGGATACGCTCAGTTCGGGCAGCGAGGTGCCGAGCGCGACGATCGTGAGTCCTACGATAAATGTCGGGATATGAAATTTGTAAGCGATGGATGCGCTGCCGTCGACAAAGAGGTCTGCGCCTTTGATGAGCAGTGCCATTCCGATCAGTAATAAGATATACGCCATAAAAACCTTTCTTTAAAGTCCGAGCGTCTCAAGGGCGCGGACAATTCCGTCTTCCTTATTGGACAGAGTGACTTGTGAGGCTTTTTCCTGAACAAATTCCCTGGCGTTTCCCATGGCGAATGAATGGGTTACGGTTTCGAACATGGATACATCGTTTTCCCCGTCTCCGAACGCAATGACCTCGTCCTTGCCCCACCCGTTCAGATTCATGAGGTAGAGGAGCGTTTTTCCTTTGTTGAAGCCTTTTGGAAGGGCCTCAAGCTGTCTTGGTGTCGTACGGAAGATCTCGAATCCGTAGCCGTATTTTTCCTTGAGATCCTCGTAGATCTTCATGAGCGGCTCTTCCTCCTGCATGATCTGCAGTTTGTTGATCGGGATCGTGATCTCCTGCGGAGAATATATGTATTTTATGTTCGGATAGCCGTCGCGCATGTCGGCAAGCCATCCCCAGGGACCGGCTGTCCACGGAAAATCAATAGGCAGGTGCTGCTGCTGACGGATCTCCTCCTTGACGCTTCGCAGGCTTTCCGGGAAGTAGTCGAACAGGCCGTCATCAAAACATGCCATCGATTCGCAGTTCAAATTCATCAAATATTGAAAGATCGAATAAATTTCCTCCGGTTTCATCCGTTTGAGTATGTGGCGTTCTTTTTTTGCCAGATCGTACCAGGCAATGCCGTCGACTTCGATCAGAAGGCCGCCGTATTTTTCCATTTCCAGTTCCCGGGCATACGGAAGCAGGCGCGTATACGATCGTCCGCTCGCTAAAATGAGCCGGACCCCTTTCTTTTCCAGTTCAATGAGTTTTTCTTTTGTGGCTGGAGAGATCTTATTGTTTGGATCCAGTAAGGTTCCGTCCATGTCCATAATGACTGCTTTGATCATTGATTTCACCTCGCAAATGATTTTAGCATAAAATGGCGCAGTGAGGGATCATAAGGAACAGGGAAACAAGGATTTTTGACAAAAAAGGGGAAGCGGGAAAATGAGAAAAAGAAATTAAAAAAACTGTTTGCCTTTTCTGAAAATAGATGGTATTATAAACAGGCATTAAGGAATTGCCTGAATAGCTCAGTCGGTAGAGCATCCGGCTGTTAACCGGCAGGTCACAAGTTCGAGTCTTGTTTCAGGCGCCATTATGTAAGATGAGCTGACTTCGGTCGGCTTTTTTTGCTTTATGGAGAGAGATGTGCTATGATCGGAGCAATCAGATCATACAGCCACCGGGTTGTCGGCATTCGATCCTGTTCGTTAGGTCTTGTAAGAACAGGATATCGGGTGCCGTTTTTTTTAGGAGGAGAAAACATGATACGGAAAAAGCTTTCGCGCAAAGAACGCCTGTTGTGGGGAGGATCGCTTCTGGTTCTCACTGTCGTGTTTTTTTTTTTTTTTCAAGAAGCACACGAATGGCATGGGCCGCCTCTCTTGCAGGAGCAAGTGCTCTTATATTCTGCGCCCGGGCCGAGCCGGTCGGACAGGCACTTATGATCGGATTCAGTATTTTGTACGGGATCCTGTCTTTCCGGTGCGCCTACTATGGGGAAATGATTACTTATTTGGGGATGAGCGGGCCCATGGCAGCTCTATCCATGGTTTCCTGGCTGCGTCACCCCTTTGAAAAAGGAAAGTCGCAAGTGCAGATCGAGCGGCTGAGCCTGAATAAAATCGTCTGTCTGTTTTTCTTTTCGCTGCTCGTAACTGGTATCTTTTACGTGGTGCTGAAAGAACTGAATACTGTCCATCTGAAATGGAGCACGATTTCGGTGTTCACAAGCTTTGCGGCCGTTCTTCTGACTTTCTGGCGAAGTCCGTATTATGCGCTCGGATACGCTGCCAATGATCTGGTACTGATCGTGCTGTGGACGCTGCAGCACGATATCGTGATGATCCTGTGCTTTGCCGTTTTCCTGATCAATGATCTGTACGGCTTCTGCAACTGGAGAAAAATGGAAAAATACAACAGGAGGGATAAAGATGTTCAGAGAAATGCGAAGAAAAAGACAACAGCTCAAAGAAAAAGAATGCCGGCGTATCCTGGCGTGCCGCAGTGCCGGTGTGCTTGCCTTGTCAGGCGATGAAGGGTATCCGTACGCGGTACCGGTCAGTTACGTTCTTGACGGGGATACCTTGATCTTCCACAGCGCAAAGAGCGGACACAAGATCGATGCGATCCGCCATTGCGATAAAGCGTCGTTCTGCGTGATCGATCAGGATGAGATCGTTCCGGAACGGTTTACGACGTATTTTCGCAGCGTGATCGCGTTCGGAAGGATCGGAATTGTCGAAGACGAAAAAGAAAAACGAAGAGCGATCGAAGTGCTGGCACGTAAATATTCTCCCCAGCAGCCGCAGGCGGATGTGGATATGGAAATCGAAAAAACCTGGAAAGCGCTGACGATCCTTGAAATGAAGATAGAACATTTGAGCGGAAAGGAAGCGATCGAGCTCGTTAATCGTCTTAAAGAAAATTAAATATTGGTGGTTGCGATTTGGAACAGGGCGTGCTATTATAAATAGGCATTGAGGAATTGCCTGAATAGCTCAGTCGGTAGAGCATCCGGCTGTTAACCGGCAGGTCACAAGTTCGAGTCTTGTTTCAGGCGCCATCATGTAAGATCAGCTGACTTCGGTCGGCTTTTTTTATGTAAAAAAATCCGCTTAGAATTCGCGGATCATATGGATACGAAACAGATCGATCCTTTTTTGCTGATAATGAAAAGCGAGCTCGGTATCTTCTGCTTTTCGGGCAAGTTCGATGAGACAGTCCAGCATCCAGCTGCGCAACGGGTCCATTTCAAAAGTCTGACAGCATAGTTCGAGCTGACCGATCGCTTCGCGGTATTTTTTTCATTCCAGGCAGCGATGCCATCGATAAAATGATTCCATGGCATGCGTCGGCTGAATGGATCGTCCAGTTTCATATTGTCCTTTGCCCGATGGATGAAAAGGGGAAGGCGGGGGTCCTGAAGCCGAAACGCTGCAAAGATCGCCACCATATAGAGGGTCGGATGTCCCGATCTTTCCTGCAGGCCCGCTTCCGCATAGCCCAGTGCGCTTTTCATATCGTTTTTACGCATAGATGCATAAGCCATCAAAGACAAAACTTCGCTGGAAGAATAGGGATCGAGCTTTTTGCATTCGGGGCCGCGCAGAGCATGAAGACAGGAAAGCGCTTTGTCGACCTGTCCGAGATCGATCTGGATCTGCGCTTCCAGAAGGGCGATCTGAACAAACCGCGAATACGATCCGAATTCAAAGACGCGTGCCGCAGTGCCGGTCCAGACAGGTCATAGCTTCGGCAAGATGCTGCTGAAAGTACGCCTCCATCGCCATATGCAGATTGATCAGAAAAGAGTCCGGATCATAGCGGAACGCTTGCTGGAAATAGCGGGTCTTCAGGGCCGGGTCTTCCACATGCATACCGCACAGATCGTAATACTGTCCAAGCTCTTTGACAGAGAAAAATTCAAGTGCCGGTTCCATCTGCCTGCACAAGGCGGTGAATTGCGATTGAGATCCGTCGCTCAGGACGAGTTCGAAAAGCGCTGCGAGCAGATACTCCGGGAACAGGAAGGAAGCGGCAAGCGCGCGATCTGAAAGAATTTCCTGAAGAAGTGCCTGTCTGCGTTCGCGAAGCAGAGAATTATGAGCATTCTGGATGTGCTGAAGCTTTTCCTGCATCGTATCTTTCTGGTCGTAATTATCAAGAAATCCGGAAAAGCCGAACAGCTTCGCAAACCGGTCGCGCCCCTCTTTGTCGATCTGGCTCGTTCCTTTTTCTATGGAACGGATCATGGAATAGGAATAATGGGTCGCGTGGGCCAGGCTTTCCAGCGTCCATTCCTGCTCTCTGCGCATCGTCGCTACAAAAAATCCGAAGATCCGTGCTTCTGTCTGATTCATATTGTTCTCCTTTTTTACTATCTTATCATGTTTATCATTCTTGAGAAAGAAGACTCCTGCCTCTATAGGTGGGGGAGGATGTCACGAAATGTTTGCTGAAATTCAGCGCGACAGGTAGCCGTGTGATGCGCTTTTTGTTTAAAATACAAATATAATAGTTGAAATTGTTGATATAAGAATAAATATACATAAAAACTGTATTCCATGTCTGCCATGAAAGCGTTCGCTTTTCGGTTTTTCCTGCTTTATCGTAAAGGAGGAAAGAAGGAAAGATCATGAAACTTCTCATATCACAAAACAGGAAAGGATTTGTTTTGGCGATCACAGCCATTGTCATGAATTCGGTGCTGAACATCCTGCAAGCTTCGCTGCTTGGCCTTTTATTCGATCATTTATCCGACATCATGCAGCCGTGGCTTCTTGGTATGGTCGTGCTGTATCTTGTGTTAACGATGACCGCTTCGCTGTATATCGATTTTGCCAAGGAGTCGCTCAAGAAAAATATTCGCGGCTTTCTTTTGAAAAACGGGATCAGAGCGTATATGAACATGGACGAGCTCGCTTTCGAGAAAAAGGAAACGAGCGTGTATATCAATGAAATGACGACTGAAGTCGACATGGTGATCGATCAGTACGTTACGCCTCTGCTCAATACGTTTGCGCTGATCACGTCTTTTGTCCTGGGAAGCGTTTACTTCCTGTTTCTGGACTGGCGGATGCTTTTGTTTCTGTATGCCGGCAATTTGGTTACGCTTGCGATCAACAGGATATGCCAGGCACGGCTGGCCAGGAACCAGCAGTCTATCCTGGAAACGAAAAATGAATGGATCTGCACGCTTCAAAGCTTTTTCAGCAACTTTTCCGCCATCAAGGATTTCGGACTGGAGGAAAAGGAAACGGAAGTGCTTGAACGGGCAGGAATGCACAATGTGAAAGCGTATTATAAAGCGGGCATTGAACTGGCAAACCTTGATTCCATTGATCTGGAAATCGGTTTTGCCTTGTTTTTCGGGCTGATCGTTTTATGCGGGACCTTGTTTTCCGGGACGATATCGGCCGGGATCGCGATCACTGCCGTACAGCTGACCAACAATATCGTCAATCCGATCATTAATTTCACGACGATCTCGAACCGGCTGAACGCTTCGAAGCCCGTGCTCGAACGGCTGCTTTCCGTGGGAAAAGACAGGCAGGAAAAGACGGCTGAGGAAATCGATGAGGTGGTGGACACGATCGAAGTGGATGCGCCGCTGATCCAGGCCGGCGATGCCAAACGGCTGCATGACATTCATCTGCGGTTCGAGAAAAGCGGCAAATATATGATAACCGGACCGTCCGGATGCGGAAAAACGACTCTTATTCGAACTTTGAAAGGAACGATCCCTTCTGCCTGTGTGCGCCTCAATGATCGATCCGGAAAATCTATGAAAGAACAGCTTTGTGTGATCGGACAGAAGACGTCGCTCTTTCCGTGCACGCTGGCGCAGAATATTGCCTTGAACAAACCGATCGGCAAAAAAGAGATCGAGCGCCTGCTTGCCAGGGTTCATTTGTCTCATCTTGATCCGGATCGGCCGGTCCGTCTTGATCATGACACGATGAGCGGAGGAGAAAGACAGCGGGTCCTGCTCGCACGTGTCATGGCACAGAACAGGCCGTGGATCTTTCTTGACGAGGCGTTTTCCGCGCTGGATCATGAAACGACCCGTCTGCTTGAAAGAGAGTATGTAACGGATCCTGCGCTCTCGGTTGTATCGATCTGCCATAAGCCGGTCCTGGAAAATATCCAGTATTACGATCAGATCATCGTGATGGAAAAAGGGACGGTCAAAAAGGTCATGACGCCTGAGGAATGGATACATTCTCTGTCCTGAAGACCGGGATGGCTGCCTTGAAGGTTAGCGGCGACAAACTTTCGTTGACTTTACTATTCTTTATCGGTATATTTATAGCGTACGCTCCGGATACGGGGCGGATAAAAAATTGTTAAGGGAGGAGTCATATGAAAGAACAATGGCGTGGATTTCACGGAACAAAATGGCAGGAGGAAGTCAATGTCCGTGATTTTATTCAGAACAACTACACTCCATATGATGGAGACGAATCGTTTTTAGAGGATGCATCAGAGTCGACCAATCTGCTCTGGGGCGAACTTCAAAAGCTGCAGAAGGAAGAGCGTGCCAAAGGGGGCGTTCTCGATATGGAGACCGAAGTAGTTTCGAGCCTGACTTCTTACGGCCCTGGATATATCAACGAAAGCATGAAGGATCTCGAGCAGATCGTCGGTCTGCAGACAGACAAGCCTTTGAAACGTGCTTTCATGCCGTACGGAGGCATCCGCATGAGCGAGGAAGCGTGCACGACGTACGGATATCAGCCAAGTGAAAAGCTGCATGAAATTTTCACAAAATATCATAAAACACATAACGATGCGGTATTCAGCGCATACACGCCGGAAATGCGCCTGGCACGACGCAACAAGATCGTGACCGGACTTCCGGATACATACGGCCGCGGCCGTATCGTAGGCGACTATCGTCGTGTCGCTCTGTACGGGATCGACTTTCTGATCCGCGAAAAGGAGCACGATCTGGCATACTGCGGCGATGGAACGATGACAGACGATGTCATCCGCCAGAGAGAGGAAATTGCGGATCAGATCAAAGCGCTCAAAGGCATGAAGGAAATGGCGGCGCTTTACGGTTATGACATTTCAGAACCTGCCAGAAATGCGAAGGAAGCAGTTCAGTGGCTGTACTTTGGCTATCTGGCAGCCATCAAGACGCAGAATGGCGCAGCCATGTCTGTCGGCCGTATTTCCACGTTCCTCGATATTTATATCGAGCGCGATCTGAAAGAAGGAACGCTGACCGAAGCAGAGGCCCAGGAAATCATCGACCATCTGACGATGAAGTTCCGTATGGTCAAATTTGCCCGCATCCCTAGCTACAATCAGCTGTTCTCGGGAGATCCGGTCTGGGCAACGCTCGATGTGGCCGGACTTGGCATTGACGGCCGTTCCATGGTCACGAAGACATGCTTCCGCTTCCTGCATACGCTTGAAAATATGGGACCGAGCCCGGAACCGAACCTGACCGTGCTTTATTCTTCCCGTCTGCCGGAGCCGTTCAAATTGTATGCGGCAAAAGTATCGATCGATACCAGCTCGGTACAGTACGAGAACGATGATGTCATGCGGGTCGAGTGGGGCGATGACTATGCGGTCTGCTGCTGCGTGAGCGCGACCCAGACCGGAAAGGAAATGCAGTTCTTCGGAGCGCGCGCCAATCTGGCAAAATGTCTTCTTTACGCGATCAACGGCGGTGTGGACGAAAAGACAAAAACGCAGGTCGGCCCGGAATACAAGCCGATCACGAGCGAATACCTCGATTACGAGGAAGTCATGCATAAATATGACATCATGATGGACTGGCTGGCAGGCCTTTATGTCAATATTTTGAACCTGATCCAGTATTTCCATGACAAATACTATTATGAGGCGAGCCAGATGGCACTCATCGATACGGATGTGCGCCGTACGTTTGCGACCGGTATCGCGGGATTCTCGCATGTCGTTGACTCGCTGTGCGCCATCAAATACGCGAAAGTCAGAACAATCCGCGACGAGAACGGAATTGTTGTGGACTATGAAACAGAAGGGGATTTCCCTCGTTACGGAAACGATGACGAGCGGGCCGATGAAATCGCAGTATGGCTGCTCAAGGAATTCATGAACAAGATCCGCAAACACCATACATACCGCGATTCGGAGCCGACAACATCGATCCTGACGATCACATCGAATGTCGTGTACGGAAAAGCGACAGGCGCGCTGCCGGATGGCCGCAAGGCAGGAGAACCGCTTGCTCCTGGGGCCAACCCTTCCTACGGAGCGGAGCAGAATGGTCTGCTGGCATCCCTGAACAGTGTGGCAAAGCTTCCGTACGAATACGCGCTTGACGGCATTTCGAATACACAGACCATGAATCCTTCGGCACTTGGTCACGATGAGCAGGAGCGTGCGGAAAACCTTGTCCATGTTCTGGATGGATATTTCGACCAGGGCGCTCACCATCTGAATGTCAATGTGTTCGGTATGGAAAAACTGTATGATGCGATGGAACATCCGGAAAAAGAAGAATATGCCAACTTCACGATCCGTGTTTCAGGATATGCTGTCAAATTTATCGATCTGACTCGTGAACAGCAGCTGGATGTCATTGCCAGAACGTGCCACGATCATCTATAAAATAAAAAGTCCGACAAGCTCGGGCTTTTCTTATGAAAGGAGAACTTTATGACTCAATTAGGAGCTGTGCATTCATTTGAAACTTTTGGCTCGGCCGACGGACCGGGTGTGCGCTTTGTGGTCTTTCTTCAAGGCTGCCGTATGCGGTGCAAATTCTGCCACAATGCCGACACCTGGCAGATATGCCAGGGGGATACGGCAGCGCAGGATGTGTTCGAGCGCGCTTTGCGCTACCGCATGTACTGGCGCAACGGAGGCGGGATCACGGTCAGCGGCGGAGAACCTCTGCTACAGATCGATTTTGTGACCGAACTGTTCGAGCTGGCAAAGAAGGAAGGGGTCCATACGACGCTGGATACGTGCGGACAGCCCTTCTCCGCCAATCCAGAGAGGATGGCAAAAATGGAAAAACTGATGGCTGTTACCGATCTTGTCCTGCTCGATATCAAGCATATCGATCCTGAAAAACATAAGCAGCTGACCGGTCATCCGAACGAAAACATTCTCGATTTTGCCCGCTATCTTGATTCGATCGGCAAACCGGTATGGATCCGTCATGTCCTAGTCCCGACCATAAATGACCAGGAGGAATATCTGACCAGGCTGGATGATTTTATTTCCTCTTTATCTAATGTGGAAAGGATCGAGGTGCTTCCTTATCATACGATGGGAGCCTACAAGTGGAAAGAGCTTGGCATGGCATACCCTCTGGAGGGGATCGATCCGCCTTCGCCACAGGATGTGAAAAGGGCGAACGAGCTTCTCCATACGGGAAAATCATTTTAGTTTTTTCAGACTTTGAAAGTATTTTTGAAAAAACATTGTCAGAATGTATCAAATCATTCGAATTTGATCAAAAAGACTGCGATAATTTGAATGTAAAGAAGAAGCAGTGCTCAAAGGCGAAGTGGTCAGATCATGCGCAGGTCCCGAATCGCAGGATACAAAGCATAATAGATCATCATACGAATGACTTCCGTGCGGTTCCGGCCGGATCGAAAGCATTTCGTCTTTCTGTTTTATAAATGGCGTCCGGCAATTCCCGGGCGCTTTTTGCATGAAAAAAGACCGCTTAGCGGCGGCCTCGTTTTTCGCGTCTTGTGGTTTTTCTGGCAGCTTTCCATTGCTTATACTGTTCTTCAAGCTTTGCGGCCACCTTTTTCGGTACCGAGATTTCCTTGCTGCCAAAAGAGACAACGGCCGGCTTGAACAGTCCGGAAGCGGGAACGATCTTGGTGATCAGCTTGTATTTGTACGCTTCCTGATCATAAAAGAAGGTGTCCTGCGAAAAGAAGATCTTTTTGGTCGTATACGTTTCCATGACCATGCTGGCGGCCAGAAAGATGATGGCGGTATACAGAAGCATCGTTCCGTATCGCTCGGACATTGTGGCTGCGGAAGCCGGAAGGACGACGGCCAGGATAAAGCAGACCACGATCAAAATGATCTCAAGAATGATCGTTCCTTTCGAATTATCGAATTTTTGCGCATCTTTGTGGTTATCCAGATACACTTTCATTTTTTTACGATAGTCATTGTACCGTTTGGAATTCATGAAGAACATGTAGATCCCGATTAAGTTTAAGATGATCGTAATGATCCAAGACAATATATTCATGTTTTTATTCTCCTTATGTGCATTTCCTATTTTAGCATATCGCAAGAAAAACCCGTAAAACTTTTTGCTTTACGGGTTGGTTGTGACTTACAGCCAGCTGAATAAATTGAAGATGCCTCTGAACTGAGGGAAGATCAGTCCGGACGGAACGTCGGTTCCGCCTCCGGTATTGGATTCCGGATTGTCGCCTCCTCCGGTATTGGATTCCGGATTGTCGCCTCCTCCGGTCTCGGTTCCGGGAACATCGGTCCCGCCGGTGTTTCCGCCCTGGTTTGGATCATCGACAGGCGGATAGGTACATACACCGTTGTAGTAGGTTCCGCCATTGTTGATACATTCGTCGATGGCCGCCTGTTCGCTGTCATCCGGCTTCTCTTCTTCTTCCTGGACTGCCTGGCAGGCGTTGCCGTTCAGTTCATATCCGTCCGGACAGCTGCACGCTCCATTATCCCAGGAACCGCCGCTTCCTTCGCAGGCAGTCTGATTGGTATTCTCTTCCTGTTTGGTGATACAGATGCCAGCCTCGTCATCCCATGTTCCGCCCTGATATGCGCAGGCTGTCTTGGCATCGTATGTCGTGCTGGCCGAACTGGAATCGCCCTGATTCAGGAATTCGGTCTTGATATAGCCGCCTTTGTAGTCGCTCACGCCATCCGGTCTTTCGATCGCGTGGTAGTCGCCGTACTGCTGGCAGTAGTCCAGCAGATAATGGGCAATATGGAAGGCGGTCGCCTGGTTCAGCTGGGCCATATCGATATAGTAGCCCTGCTGCCGGTACTGGTCGGTATAGCCGGACCAGACAGCTACAGAGAACTGGCTCGTATAGGCACATGACCATTCGTCCTTGATGACGCCGCTAGGAATACCGTACTGTAATCCGTAGTTTTCCCAGTCGGATGTTCCGGACTTGGCATAGACCGGATAGCTGGACTTAAGGATCTGGTTGAAGTTGTTGTAGCCGCCCGTAACGACTTTTTCGAGCAGTGTCGAGATCATGAAGGCAGCCTGTTCGGAAATGACTTCATTGGTCTGCGCGTTGGACGCGATCTCGACCTGATCGGAGCGGCGCACGACCTTGCGGATCCGGTGCGCGTCGATATGCCGTCCTTTGTTGGCGAATGTCGAGTAGGCACTTGCCTGCTGTATTGGCGAGGCATACATATCCGAACCGCCGATAACATACTGATCGTTGAAGTTGGCGGCCACTTCTTTGTCATAGCCGAGCTTGCGGCAGTAGTCCTGCCAGTATTCATAGCCGGTCTTGGTAGAAAGCTCGACCATCGTGGCGGCAGCTGTCGTGTTCTTGGAAACGCCCAGCGCATCCTGCAAAGACATATTTCCCTGGTAGCGGCCGTCCGAGTTTCTCAGGTTGGTGCCGGAGTGCCAGTAGTCCTTGGCCACGTCCTGTACGGTGTGCTTGGTCGACCATCCGAGAATGTCGAAGGCCGGCGCATAAGCGAGCAGTGGTTTCATGGAAGATCCTGGCTGCTGCGCTCTTATGGAAGTATCGAGGTTCGTATCGTTGTGGTAATTTCTTCCCGGACCGACTGCGATGACCTCGCCGCTGGCATTGTCTACCACGGCAAATCCGACATCGAAGGCTTCGTTCGGGAACGGAATGACATTTCCGTTGCAGATCTCGTCTGCCTGTTTCTGCACGTCCTGATTGAGCGCGGTGTAGATATCCATCGGGATGACGGCCGGATCCTGTCCGGTCAGCGTCTTGGTTTCCTGCATGACCTGTTCGATGTAGGCTGCGTTCGGATCGATCTGCACTTCCAGATTGGTCTGCAGCTGGAATTCGAGCCTTGTGTTTTTTGCCAGCTCGTATTCCTCTTCGGTGATGTAGCCGTGCTGGAGCATGAGCTGCAGCGTCGTGTTCCGGCGGTTCGTCGCGGCTTTCAAAAAGTCGGTTTCCGTGCTGTTGCGGTTGTTGAGCGGGTTGTAGTTGTACGGCGCGTTGATGGCTCCGGCCAGGAACGCCGATTCTCCGAGATTGAGCTCGCTGACATCTTTGTTGAAGAAATACTTGGCTGCTTTCTGCACGCCGCGTGTATTTCCTCCCGAACCGAACCAGATCCGGTTGACGTAGAAGTCGAAGATGTCTTCTTTGCTGATGCTCTGTTCGGCAATGAGGGCCAGGTAGATTTCCTGGATCTTGAGCTTGAGCTGCGTAAGCTTGTTGTACTTGCCTTCGTTTTCAAGCTTTTCCTCCTGGTTTTTGGTAAATGCATTGTCGATCATCTGCATGGTGAGCGTGGATCCGCCCTGGGAAAAGCCTCCGCTTCGCAGGTTGGCGATCCCGGCTGCCATGAAGCGCGGCAGGTCGAATCCGTTATGATCGAAGAAACGCGAATCCTCGATCGACAGGAAGGCGTCGACAAGCGACTGCGGGATCTGATCGTAGGTAACGTCCTCGCGGATCTCGTCTCCGAATTCGAAGATGAGATTGCCTGCTCCGTCAAAGATCCGGGAATTGGACAATGTGGAAAGTCCGTCCTGGGAGAATCTCATTCCTTCCGGATCATTAATAATATTGACGAGTATGAAAAATACGGATATACATCCAACAAGAAATAAGGATAGCACGCATACTGCGATCTTGTTCCAGATATCGAGCTTTCGCCTTTTCGGCTTCGGTGCTGATGCATTAGATTGTTTTGGTTTATCCGGCATTAATTTTCCTCCTTAAAATATATTGCTTCAACGACTTTCAGATAATTTAGCCGCGGATAAAGGCCTTCGCGTATGAGGTGTCCGTTGGCGGCGAACCATTCATACGGGATGGCATACTCGGTCGTCTGACTGATTTTTTCAATGAGCAGCCCAGCATCGACTAGATATGTCTTATTATAATACGTGAAACGGATGATAAAGAAGCCGATCCCTCCGTGTTTCTGGACGAGCTGGAGGTGCTTGATCTGATGGGCGTGGATCATTTGAAGGGGAAACCGCATTTTGTTTTTCGTTTCCTTGGCTTCAAAGTCGATATATTTTCCTTTATATATTCCGTTGTAATCGGTGGTCGAAGGCGTACGGTAATACGCTTCGACGATCTTGGCCCTGTCCCTTCTCGGATAGTCGACCTTTACGACCTGTATGGGGGTCGGCTTCTTGTAGATCAGGGCAATATCGAGTTCCCTGTAATAGGTGTTCGATGCATTGATATCTTTTTCTAATGTGGCGCCGCGGCCCGAATGATTGTCCAGATTTTTTGCTTCGTGCCAGACGCCGCTTCCGTTGGGATATTGTATTGTGCTCATCTAACACATTATACCGTAAAGATGCATTTTTTTTGTATGAAAAATGAAAAAGTGAGGTTTCATTTTATTTCCGCAGGGATCCGGGCTGCGCAATGTCCGGCTGCGGCATCTGCAAAATGAAGGTAGAGACGGTTTGTGTTGATTTTTTAATTGCGAAAATGCATAATATAATAGTTAATACCGGGAGGGATCACGATGTCTAAAGATATGAATTTAACAGCGCAGGTGATTTACGAAAAAGAATTTCACGTTGACTTAAAAGGTTATGCACCGGGTGAAGTTGACGAGTTCCTCGATTTAGTTATTGAAGATTATCAGAATTACGATGAAAAGATCGAAGAGCTTGGCAGTGCATTGACGCGATACGAAGCAAAGATCAAAGAGCTCCAGCAGCAGGTTTTTGCGCTCCAGACAGAAAATCAGAATCTTAAGGAGCAGAAGGAACAGGATTTTGTCAATGCCAACACGGATCAGGTTGATATTTTGAAACGTATTGCCCGTCTGGAAAAGGCAGTATTCAATCAGAACTAATAAATGAAGATCACACTTTCTAATTCGGCAGCTGCTGGCCGCTAGGTTAGAGGAAAGTCCATGCTCGCACAGTCTGAGATGACTGTAGTGTTTGTGCTGGATCAATCAATAAGTCCAGGCACGCTTATGGCGTGACGGCTGGCTCGATTCCTAAGGCTTCGTGCTATGGAAAAGAGCCTTTAAAAGTGCCACAGAGACGAGCCTGTACGGAAACGTACAGGGTGGAACGGGTAAACCCCGCAAGTGAGAAACCCAAATTTGGTAGGGGAACTGGCAAATGCAAATAAGGAAGCGGATGCCGGATGCGCTGTTTTGTACAGTGCATAGATAAATAGCTGCTGCCGGGCAACCGGAACAGAACATGGCTTATGAATTAGAGAGAAAAGCGGAACGTATTGTTTCGCTTTTTTTAATTTTCAGTGATACAATATTCAACAGAAAGAAGGTGGAACTATGTCTCCTGACCCGCATGAGCGACTATATATGAATCAAGAGGAATATGGAGGCAGCACAAAAGCCTCCGGCGAATAATGAATAGGAGGTAGTAATGTGTTAGAGTTTTACAAAACAAACGAAAATGGAGCTACTTTGAAAATTGAATACCCGGAACCGGGCTGCTGGATCAACGCGGTCGCTCCGACCCATGAGGAACGGGATTTTCTGATCGAAAAAATCGGGATCCTTCCTGAGTTTATCAAATCCTCGCTCGATGAAGAGGAGAGCTCTCATATCGATTACGACGATGATGTGGACCAGACCCTGGTGATCTTTGACTATCCGAACGTTAATGACGCGGATGATCCGATCCGCAAGCATTCCGGAAAGGAAAAGGAGCTGACGCTGCAGTATATGACGCTTCCGCTTGGGGTGGTGATCCTCAAAGGGTATATCGTAACGATCTGTCTGTATGAAAACAGCAATGTGGATGATCTGACTTCCGGACGGGTCAAAGGGATGGATACGCGTCTGAAGACAAGATTCCTGCTCCTGCTCCTGCTGCGTATTTCCCAGCGCTATCTGATCTATCTGCGGCAGATCGACCGTCTCTCTTCGAGAACGGAAAAGAAGCTGTACCAGACGCCCGATAATAAAGAGCTGATCGATATGCTTGGGCTGGAAAAATCTCTCGTGTATTTTTCTACGTCTTTGAAATCGGATGAGCTGACGCTTTCCAAGATCATGCGCGGCCGGCAGATCAAGCTGTATGAAGATGACGAGGACCTGCTCGAGGATGTCATGATCGAGATCAAGCAGGCGATCGAGATGTGTTCCATTTATTCGGGCATTTTATCGAGCACCATGGATACGTTCGCGAATGTCATTTCGAATAATCTGAACTTTATCATGCAGATCTTGACAGTCATCACGATCGTCATGGCGATCCCGGATCTCATTTTCGGATTTTACGGAATGAACGTGGATGGACTGCTGCTGCCGCATGCATGGTTTCCGATCGTGCTTGCGGTCGTGCTGTGTCTGTTCGCGGTCATGATCTTCAAGAAGAAAGATATGTTCCGTTAAGGATCGATTCGTTCGATTCTTTTTTTGGGATGGACTTTTAAGATATAAAGATATACCATGTTGATGAGAGAGGTGTAGTATGGAAAAATGTATCATAACCGATCAGGTGGATGATGATCTTGAATGCGCTCTGAAGCAGATCAGGGACAAAGGAATTCATTGTGTGGAGCCTTGCAATCTGCAATTTACATCTCCACATATCCCTACGCCCCTCTATTTTCCTGATGTTCTACAATCCGCCATTTTACAGATGTCTCTATAAGTCTACGCAACTTTTCTACTTTTGGGCGTAAATCGGGCGTACAGTGGGCGTATGTCTCAAATCGCTATTTCCTCCCTTTGCAGATAGTCATTCAGCACCCCAAATTCCTTTTCTTTCAAGTCCTTTGTCACGTCTGCATAAATATTCATGGTAGTGCTGATATCCGCATGACCTAACACGTCCTGAATCACTTTGATGTTGATTCCTGATTCACACAATCTTGTGGTAAATGTATGCCGGAGTGTGTGGCAACTGAACCGGGGCAACAAAACAACTTCTTTCTTACCATCAGTCTTTTCCAATATCTCCTGATTGCAGTCACGCATGATACGTCTAAGAGCCTTGTTCAGTGTTCCCTGATGTTGTACATTGCCGAAGCGGTTCACAAACACAAAATTCGTATATCCATCTACCCGTACCTGACACAAAATGCCTTTCTCTTCCTGATATTTCTTCTCCTGCATAAAGGCTTCTCTCACATTATCAAGCATTGGCACAGTTCTTCTTCCTGCTTTTGTCTTCGGAGTGTTTACCGAGAAATAGCATCCGTTTTTGCTGTGATTGTAATACACCAGTGTATGATTCACGCTGATTGTACCATTCTCAAAGTCCAAATCTTCCCACCGTAAGCCAGTGACCTCTCCCACACGCAAGCCAGTACCGAGCATGACCGTAAATATCGGATTCCAGTGATTATACTGTCTGCTATTTGCAAGAAATGCAGTAAATGCGTTTTGCTCCTGAACCGTCAACGCTCTTCTCTTTTCCATGTCAAAATTATGCGATTGTTTCAGTTCTTTCAGGGCGTTATCCGAGGGATTACTTCTGAGATATTCGTCCTCAACCGCCAAATCAAGCACCTGATGAAGCACTGTATGAATGTTGTCGATAGTGGAGATCTTCAACATCCGTTCATCTGCAAGCATATTATAAAATCTCCGAACATCTGACCGCTTCATTTTTGCCACTTTCAACTGTCCGAAATCAGGGTACCCAAATAATTCATGGAATGGTTTTACCGATGAAGTTCGCTTGATTTGATCCG
>Belle_p2__coassemble_1414_pt1 | contig 34454 bp, 40 predicted proteins | sample Belle_p2__metabat2_low_PE_017 | metagenome-assembled genome bin Belle_p2 | reverse complement strand
TATGTAAAATTAATGATCCATAAAATTACGATCAAAATGCCGGACAATGTGCCTCCTGCAGTAGGTAATGCGTTTGCCGCCATTATTCCAGGATGTGTCGCAATTTACGTTTTCGGTATCATCACACAGATCTGTGTGGGAGCAGCCGGAATGTATCCGAACGAATTGATCCAGAAATGGATCCAGGCTCCGTTGATGGGTCTTTCCCAGAATATGTGGAGCGCGATCCTCGTATCGTTCCTTGTTCAGCTGTTATGGTTCTTCGGTCTGCACGGATCCAATGTCATGGCACCGTTCATCGAAGGTGTTTATACTCCTGCGCTGCTGGAAAACCTCGCTTATTTTGAAGAACATCATACAACAAAAGGCATGCCTTATGTATGGACACGCGGTTCGCTGGATGCGTATGCCCAGATGGGTGGTTCCGGTGTAACATTAGGTTTGCTCATCGCGATCCTGATCTTCTCGAAACGCAAAGATGTGCGCGAGGTCGGAAAGCTCGCAGCACCAATGGGTGTATTCAATATCAATGAGCCGATCATCTTTGGTCTGCCGATCGTGTTGAACCCGATCTATCTGATCCCATGGCTTCTTGTTCCGCCAGTATGCACGCTGATCGCCTACCTGTTCACGGTTGGCGGAATCATCCCTCCGGTTTACGTGCAGGTTCCTTGGGTAATGCCGGTAGGTATCTATGCGTTCCTGGCAACAGGCGGAAGCATCATGGCCGGAGTTGTCGCACTGATCAACCTGGGTGTTTCATTCCTTATCTGGACACCGTTCGTATTGTTAGCCAACAGAACACAGGAAGTGGAATAATTATTTGAATGACACGAAAAGGAAGGTTGGCCCTTCCTTTTTGTTTACTTGACAAGGGAGGATCTATGAAAGATACAGAACAGCCGAAAAAATGGGGATCGTGGGAATTGTTCGTGATTGCCCTGGGATTCCTTGTGATCGTGACGGCACCTATGTATGACAAACCGATCATGATCGTGATCGAAGGTCTGACTATCGTTCTGATCGGCGTGCTCATGATGCGTGTCAGCCGGAAAAATCAGGAACTGAAAAACCGGAAAATGCGTCCGAAGCCGAAAAACTATAAACCAAAATATCAGCCAAAGAAAAAATAAGGAGAGAATAAAAAATGCGTAGATTAGGAATTTCTATTTATCCGGAACATGCTTCGCTGGAAGAAAACAAAAAATATATCGATCTGGCTTCAAAATACGGATTCAAGCGGATTTTCACATGTCTGCTTTCCGTGGACAAGCCAAAGGATGAAGTGAAAAAGGAATTTAAGGAAATGATCGATTATGCCCACGACAAAGGGATGGAAGTGATCATGGATGTCGCGCCGTATGTATTTGAGCGTTTAGGGATCACTTACGATGATCTGTCCTTTTTCAGCGATATCCATGCTGACGGGATTCGTCTTGACGAAGGATTTGACGGTCAGAAGGAAGCGCTGATGACATTTAATCCGGAACACCTCAAGATCGAGTTCAATGCCTCGATCGATAATAAATACATAGAAAATGTACTGAGCTACAAGCCGAATACGGATTATGTCCTGACATGCCACAACTTTTATCCGCAGCGTTACAGCGGACTGAGCTATGACACGTTCGAGAAAACTTCGAAAGCGATCCGCAAGCATAATCTGCCGATCGCAGCATTCGTGTCGAGCCAGCAGCCGGGAACGTTCGGACCATGGAACGTATATGAAGGACTGTGCACTCTGGAAATGCATCGTGATCTGCCGATCGATCTGCAGGCACGTCATCTGTTCGCGACCGGCCTGGTCGATGATGTGATCATCGCCAACTGTTTCGCATCTGAAGAAGAGCTCAAGGCGCTTTCGGAACTTGAACCGGGAAAACTGACGTTCCGTATCGATCTGGAAGGCGAGCCCAACGAAGCCGAGGAGAAGATCATCTTTGAACATCCGCATTTTGTACGCGGAGACATGAACGAATATTCGGCCCGCAGCACGATGCCTCGGATCACATTCAAGGATGCGTCGATCCCGCCGCGCAATACAAGAGATCTCAAGCGCGGAGACATCGTGGTTGTCAACGACAATTACGACCGCTATAAAGGCGAACTTCATGTGATCCTGAAAGATATGCCGAACGATGGCAGAAAAAATGTGGTCGGACACCTGCCGGAAGAGGAACAGGTTTTACTGAACTATCTGGATGCATGGAAAACGTTTGCATTCAAGAAATAGTGAAAAAAGTCAACAGGACTGTTGGAATGAAATTTTGGCTTGTACGTTCTTGTTGATCGCATCGATAGAGAGGAAATAAAATGAGTATGAGCAAGCCTTTGTATCAGCAGATAAAAACGCAGCTGCTGCAGAAGATCAGCTCTATGCAGCCCAATACGGCAATACCGGCAGAACGTACCCTGGCATCCGAGTTCAATGTATCCCGTATGACAGTCAGAAAAGCCATCGACGAGCTTGTTGATGAAGGAATGCTGTATCGCGATAAAACACGAGGCACCTTCGTTTCCGGCAGAGAGCTGGTAAAAAAGAACAATGTAGCTACTCTAATAAAAGAGGATACGACCCATGTGCTTTACATGAACCGGCGGACTTTTGAAGAGATCGCACCGATCCTGAATCTTCCTGTGTATGAGGAAATTGTCCGTATCGTTTTCGAGTGCGTGCGGGATCACGATGTTCTGCGGATCGATGAAGTATATACAGCGTCCTCGTATTACTGCGAGGAAATCGGAAACATAGAGAAAGTGCTGAGCATCATCAACAGCCAGGGCAGCTACCGCATTACCCATACCTTCATTCCGATGCTCGTACCGGTCCAGTTTATCAATCTGCTGAATATACCGATGAATACGCCGATCATTATGGTGCGTTCGATTTACCGGGAAATGAACGGAAAGATCATTCTGATGAGGAAAACCTATTATAACCCGCTAAAAGACACGATAGAAATTTCCAATTGAAAGGATCTGTGTTAGAATAAGGACATTCTGAAAAAGATTAGGGAGGAAGCTGGAATGATCGAAGTAAATCTTGAAATGGAGGTTACTCCTGAAGAGCTGTTTGATGTTATTGTTCCGTCAATTTTATACGATATCAAGGAAAGCACAGGAAAAACCGTAAAAGTAAATCAGCTTCATGATAACTACACATACAAAAAGAAGCTGAAATCCAAAATGGGAAAGGAAGCGGGAGTACGCGTGACGATCACCCGTTTTGAATACCCGGTCGTTTACGAGGCAAAATTTGAATCCGCCTCCGGCGACAATCTGATGCGCTATGAAGTAGAGCGTCTGGAAAATGGAAATAGCGGTCTGTCCTATGTGGAGGATTTTGCCGGAAGCGGCAAGATGGCGGCCATGAATGGATGGCTGATCGGCCTTGTGTATAATCATAAAGCGAAAAAAGATATCGCTAAACGTCTGCGTGCCATGGAAAAATCAATCATTGATAACCGGGCATTGGATGATGATGAATTTCTCAAGGAACCGGAAACATCGGAAAAAGAAAATTAAGTGCTACAAAGCACTTTTTTTGAGCATACCAATCACATAAAAATTCCGAAATCGTTATGATGTAAACAGGTGATGCATATGCGCAATATGATGAACAGAACAGAAAAAAGAGATTGGATCCGCGGTCTGTTTTTAGTGCTGTCTCCAATAGGAAGCTCGCTGCTGTTTTTATTCTTCCGCAGCCAGCAGACCATAGTCGGCGACGAGATGAACATGTACATGTCATCGAAAAGTGCGCCGCTCGTGTATTTGTTTTTCGGGATCTGCCTTGTATTATGGGTCAAGCTGTATGAAAAACGGCCGAACAGACTGTTCGGATGGATCCTGGTCATCGTGCAGAGCATACTGTTCTTTACCGGCTGTCTGCACATGATCGCTATCGAAAGCGCGTTGCCGGCTATCCTGATCTGGATCGGTACAATGATCACGATCATCCTTCTTTCCTAAACAAATTAAAAACAGGAACTTACGCTTGAATAAGTTCCTGTTCTTTTTATCCACTATAGGCAAGAAGAATCCCACCTCTTCAGGTGGGGGAGGATGTCACTCGACTGCTTTTAATGATTCGACCATCTTGATCTTCCTGAGCTTGAACTTCATGACAAAGTTCACCATTAGGGCAAAGAAAATAGTCATCAAAAAGGCAATGAGGAAAGATTGCGGCAGGATCGTGCGGCCAAACATGATATCATCCAGCTCAGCCAGATTCATGATCAGATGATGCAGCCCGATCCCCACACCAAGACCAAGCAGGGAGCCGATGACAGCCAGTATGACGCTTTCCCGGTTCACATACGCATTGACCTCTTTTTCCGTGAAACCAAGGACCTTGATCGTCGCGATCTCGCGCATGCGCTCCGAAATATTGATATTGCTCAAATTGTAGAGCACCACGAACGCCAGGGCCGCAGCCGAAATCACAAGGACGACCACGATCATCCGGATCGAGCTGATCATATTCAGGAAGTTTTCTTCAAGAGCCGAGTAAAAGGTAACGCTCTTGACATCCGGGATCTCCATCAGCTGATTGCCAAGCCTGGTCTGCGCTTCTTCCGAAGTGTCACGCAGCTGCAGCAGATAAGTCAAGGTAGGAGTCTGGGTCGTTTTCCACGTTTTGAATTCGCTTTCTGTCACATACATCTGATGGCCGATATAATTTTCGAAAATACCAAGCACCTTCGCGCTCAGCTCTTCGCCATCCAGATCCTTGAAATGAAGCGTGTCTCCGATATTCAGCTCCATTTTGCGCGCCATCTTTTCAGAAATATAAATGCCGCCGTTTTTCAGGCTGATCGGATCGTGACCTTTCATCGTGCGCAAAGTCGTGAACTGATCAAAACGGCCGATCTGCGAATCCGGGATAATATGAACCGTTCCCGACATGTCCTTGTCGTCGATGGTCAGCTCGACACTCAGGTTTTGTTCCGCGAACACTTCGCTGACATCATTTGTCTTCTCGACCTTGCTCAGTTCGGCACCGCCTTCGCCATCCAGAGTTACCGAGGCATCCATATGGTAGATTTCGTCATACTGCAGATGCACGATATCCGAAATAGAATCATTGATCCCGAAGCCGGCAACAAGCAGGGCTGAACAGCCCGCAATTCCGATGACCGTCATCAAAAAACGCTTCTTGTAACGGAAAATGTTACGGATCGTCACCTTATGCAGGAACGATACACGATTCCATATGGCCGGAAACCGTTCGAGAAGGATCTTTTTGCCCGCCTTGCCGGCTTTCGGACGCATGAGCTGGCTCGGGACCTCGAGCAGCTCCTTCCAGATCGAAAGGAAGGTCGCCAGCAAAGTGACCCCTGTTACCGACGCGCTGGCAACCAGCATGAGGCCCGGCTGAAATTCAAACTGGATCTGATCGATCAGATACATCGTATTCCACACATAGAAAATAATGTAAGGGAACACGAACATTCCGATCGCGCAGCCAATGATCGAACCAAGAATGCTGGCAAGAAAAGCATACATCAGATATTTCATGGCAATCTGCCATTTGGAATAGCCCAGAGCCTTCAATGTACCGATTTCCGTACGCTGTTCATCGACCATACGGGTCATGGTCGTCATGCACACCAATGCAGCCACAAGAAAGAAGAACACCGGGAAGACGGAAGCGATCCCGTCCATGCGGTCAGCGCATGCTCCGTAGTCACGGTAGGAATACAGAGAATCCCGATCAAGCACGATCCATTTTCCGTCCAGATCATCGATCTTTTTCTGACCTTCACTGATCTGCTCTTTCGCTTTTCTCACTTCGTCGTCCAGCTTTTTCTGGCTAGCCTCGATTTCCTGTTCTCCCGAAGCCAGCTGACGGCGCGCCGCCTCGACCTGCTGCACGCCCGAATCGTACTGCGCCTGGGCCGATGCGAGCTCATCATAGGCAGCCGTCAGCTGAGGGTAGGCAGCCAGCAGCTGGGCTCTTTGTGCGATAAGCTGCTGTTTCTGCGCGCTGGCCTGCGTCAGCTGCGAAAGCCCCTCTTCGATCTGAGCGATCCCGCCATTGATCTGATCAAGTCCGGCATTCAGTTCCTGCAGCTGGCTTTCATAGACAGGCAGCTGTGCTTCCTGTGCCTCGATCTGAGCGATGCCGTTTTCGATTTCGGCCTGCGAAGCAGCCAGCACGTCTTTCTGTGCAGCAAGCTGCTGTCTTGTTTCTTCCGGCAGATCCGGGGCAGCAAGCTGTGCTTCGATCTGATCGATGCCGTCCTTTATTTCAGAAAGCTTAGCTGCGAGGGCTTCTTTTTGGGCGGCCGCCGTGCTGATCTGGGCAATTCCTTCCTCAAGCTGTGCTTTCTGATCTGAAAGCGTTTCTTTCTGCGCATTGAGTTCTTCGAACTGCTTCTGCAGACCGGGAATTTTCTGTTCCTGCGCGCTGATCTGAGCGATCGCCTCGTCAAGTTTTGGCAGATTTTCATCTGCGTCAGCTTTGTTTTTCGAATATTCGGCCCACCCGGAGTCGAGCTGTGCTTTGGCGCCGGCCAGTTTGTTTTCCTGCGCGGCGAGTTCGGCTTTTCCGCTTTGAAGCTGTTCTTTCGCCTCCTTGATCTGCTTCTGGCCATCTTCCGTTTTTTCGAGAAGTTCTTTCCGGGCATCGTCGATCGTCTTCTGCTCGGACGCGATCTGCGCTTCGACCTGTTCATCCGCAATGCTTTCGATCCGCTCGAGCACCGGATCGACCACATCAAAGTAGGCATCGGCGTATGTATTCAGCTGCCTGGCACCTTTGACCGTTACATCCACTTCGGTATAATAATCAGTTTTAAAATCGGCTTCCGGAATGAAGATAAAGGAATTGACCGAGCCGGATCCGATCGAGGAAGTGCCTTTTTCGTACGAAAGGTAGCGCGGCCAGTAGCACGTTCCGACCACTTTGTACTCGTCGTATTTCAAGGAATCGCTTAGTGGTTCTTCTGTACCCGAATACAGCTTGATCGTATCGCCGATCTTATAGCCTTCAAACAGTTCATTCTGTACATTGGGCGCTTCAAGAAGGCACTCTTTATCGTTTTCAGGCATCCGTCCTTCTACAAGGCGGATCTTGTTGATCGTGCTGTTATCGGGCAGCGAAAAGATCTTGTATACCAGTTCGCTGGCACCAAGCCGTGTCAGCGCATCCATCGAATGGAGAGCCTGTACATTTTCGACACCATCGAGCTTTCTGATCGCGTCGATATCGGATCGGCGCAGGCCGATCGTCGAGAAGACCTGAATGTCCTGTGTGTCGTATTTGTCGAAGTAGGTGTCCGCACTGTATTTCATATCCGGCGCGCTCGCTTTGATTCCCGCAAAGAACGCTACCCCAAGCGCTACAATGCATAAGATGGAAAAAAAACGTCCCAGCGAATGCCGGATCTCGACAAAAAGATCCTTCCAGAGAATTTTCGGCATCAGTATTCGATCCGTTCTACATCCATAGGGTGTGGATTGATTTCGATGCTTTCGATTTTTCCGGAACGTACCTTGATGACCTTGTCGCCCATTGGAGTCAGGGCCAGATTGTGGGTGATGACGATCACGGTCTTATGCTGCTGTCTGCACGCGTCCTGAAGTACTTTGAGCACCTGCTTGCCGGTCACGTAGTCAAGGGCGCCGGTCGGTTCATCGCACAAAAGCAGTTTCGGATTTTTTGCCAGTGCCCTGGCGATCGCGACCCGCTGCTGTTCTCCTCCGGAAAGCTGGGCCGGGAAATTGCTGATCCGATCCGTCAGTCCGACCATGTCGATCGTCTTTTCGATATCGAGCGGATTCTTAGTGATCTGGGTCGCAAGTTCCACGTTTTCTTTCAATGTCAGGTTCTGGACCAGATTGTAAAACTGGAAAACGAATCCTACATCATAACGCCGGTACAATGTCATCTGTTTTTCGCTGTAATCGGAAATGACGCTGCCGTCGACAGTGATCTGTCCGCTCGTCACCGTATCCATGCCGCCAAGCAGGTTCAGGATCGTGCTTTTTCCGGCACCGCTGGCGCCGGCAATGATCACGAACTCGCCTTCCTTGATGTCAAAGGTGACGCCGTTGAGGGCGTGGATCTCGACCTCGCCCATCTTGTATGTTTTTTTCACGTCTTTAAAAGAAATAAAGCTGCTCATATGATAACCTCTTCTACTGGTGTCTTCTGGACACTTCACCTTACCCTATATTATAGTGGTGTTCTTTTTAATGTTCCACGGCTACATCAACAAATTTGTGTTGGTAGTTTGTCATGATTCGTGATACCATTCATGATGATTATAAGATCCAAAGGAGAATAAAATGAAAGTTAAAGTGATTACTGACAGCGGTTCAGGTCTTTCGAAGCAGAAAGCCAATAACCTGGGAATTGATTTTTTACCTCTGCAAGTTATCGTAAATGAACATACATATTTAGACGGCATCGATCTCGACATCGATGATCTGTACGATTACATTGAACAGGATGCAAGCGTACAGACCTCGCTGCCGCCATTAGGGATGATGGAGGACCTGCTCGAAAAATACGAAGAGGATGGTGTGACGGATGTCGTTCTGATCACGCTTTCCAACGGCTTATCGAGCACGAACAATACGTTTCAGGCAGCGGCCGGCCGCCACGGCATCAAAGTGCATACGCTCGATCTTTATACGACGCTGGCTGTGGAGAACTACTGCGCCATAGCAGCAAGCCGTCTCAATGATCAGGATACAGATCCGGAGCAGATCGTTGCGCAGCTGAAAGAGAGCATCGATCATTCGGCCGGATTCCTGATCGCGGAAGATCTCGACCATCTCGCCAAAGGAGGACGCCTGACACCGATGGCTACCGCTTTAGGGGGACTACTCAAGATCAAACCGATCCTGGCCGTATCCAAAGATACGCAGGGGAAAGTGGATGTCTGGGGCAAGGTGCGCACGATGAGCAAGGCGATCAAGACGGCTGCAGACGAGATCGGAAAAGAAATCGATGATCCGGATCAATATGTGTTCTTTATCCTGGATGCCCGCAATGAGGATGGTGCGCTGGCTGCCGAAAAGGAACTGCGCACGATCCTTGGCGAGAAGGCGGACATCCGCCGCCATCCGATGTACGCAGTCATTGCATGCCATACCGGAATGAAAGCGGTCGGTCTGCAGTACATTAAGAAAGTTCAGGGGGCATGATGTATGAATATAGCGTTTGTGACTGACTCGGGAACGGGAAAGTCAAAGGAATACTGGGCCGAGCAGGGCGTTTATTCCCTGCCTCTTCAGATCGAAGTGAACGGACACAGTTTCGATGAAGAGGAAAATATAATGATCCCGGATGTTTTGAACTATCTTCATGCGAATGTGCCGATGAAAACATCCCTGCCAAAGCTTGGCGAAATCGAGGATCTGTTCGAATCGCTGAAGGAAAAAGGATACGACACGATCTTTGCGGTTCCGATCTGTACGGGTTTATCCTCCACGATGAATGCGCTGGAAATGGCAGCCAATATGCTCGGGCTCGAATTCATCGGGGTCGACTGCTACACGACAGCCGTCGTGCAGGGGGAAATGATCCTGACCGCAAAGAAAATGTGGGAGAGCGGCCATTCGATCGACGAAATTGTCCGTATGCTCAACCGCATTGCGGATTCCTGCGATACGATCCTGCTTGTTGACGATCTGAATCATCTCAAACAGGGAGGACGTCTGACGCCGATGGCAGCCGCTTTAGGCGGGCTGCTCAAGATCAAGCCGGTCCTTCATCTTGACATGGAAACGGAAGGGCGGATCGATGCGCTTGCCAAAGTGCGGACCATGAGCAAGGCGCAGGATTATGTCATCAATCGCTTGAAAGAGATCGGGGTCAATAAGGATTACACGATCATTGTGGCCCATGTCGATGCCAAAGAAGCGGCAGAGAAGTACAGCGAAAAGATCAGGAAGGCGATCGAAGGGGCAAAGATCAGACTGATCGATCTTGTCAGCACGGTCAGCATCCATACGGGCCTGGGATGCCTGGCGGTCGAGGCTTTCCTTCCTTACGAAAAACAGAAATAAACAAATGCACATAAAAATCCATGGTCAATGAAACCATGGATTTTTTCTTCTATTTTTCAAGCTTTGCGGCTTTGGCAAACAGGAAGTATCCGATCAGGAACATAAAGGTCAGTGCCGCTACACCAAGATTCTGCTGACCGGTATACTGGGTAACGATACCTACGACCAGCAGACCGAGGAAACTGGCTCCTTTTCCGCAGATATCGAACAGGCCGAAATATTCTCCGCTCGCATTATCCGGAATGATCTTGGCATAATACGACCGCGAAAGAGCCTGAATGCCTCCCTGGAAGCATCCGACCGCGCCGGCCAGGATCCAGAATTCGACGATGTTGTCAAGCTGGATCGCAAAGCATGCGATACAGAAATAAGCCAGGATACAGATCTTGATCAGTTTCGCGGTGTCCTGCGTCTTGGAAAGGCTGGCAAACAGCAGACTTGCAGGGAAAGCGACGATCTGGGTAAAGAGCAGAGCGAGCAGCAGCCCGGTCGAATCGAGACCTAAACTTGTCCCGTATGCGGTCGCCAGATCGATGATCGTATATACACCATCTATGAAGAAGAAGAACGCAAGCAGGAACAGGAAGATCTTTTTCTCTTTTTTGATCGATGAAAGCGTTTTTCCCAGGCGCGCGAACGTATCATGAATGACATGGCGTTTCGGTTCGATATAGTGTTTCTGCTTATAGGCTCTGGCCAGCGGCAAAGTGAATACGATCCACCATACGGCGTTCAGCACGAAAGCGATCATCATAGCCGTATGCATTGGCAGCCCGCTTGCGAGAATGATGAACAGCGAGATCACGAACGGGATGCAGCTTCCAATATATCCGAACGCGTATCCCTGGCTCGATACCGAGTCCATATGGTCTTCGCTTGTCACATCCACGAGCATGGAATCGTAGAACACAAGAGAAAGCGAATAGCAGATCTTCGCACAAATATAAAGGACCAGAAAGCTCAGCCAGTGAGACGGGATCGCAAAGCAGGCCAGCGCAAGGGCGCCAAGCAGGGCGCTTGATAAAAATACTTTCTTTTTATTTCCTCTGTAGTCGGCGATCGTTCCCAGGATCGGTCCGAGCAGGGCGACGATGATCGTCGAAATACTGGTCGCATACGACCAGTAGCTTAAATAATCGCTTTCGGCTACTCCAGCAGCGTCAGAAAGTGAATTGAAATAGATCGGCAGGATCGTGGAAACGAGCAGGATAAATGCCGAGTTTCCTATATCGTAACAAATCCACTTGAATTCAAGTTTCGTGAGTTTTTTCATAGTAATATATCCTCATTTCTTTATTACAGGTTATATAATACACGAAAACACGAATAATCAAACTTATTTTTCAATTCGTTGGAAAACGGATCATTTCCTTTATGCGTTTCAGTTCCGCCCGTATCCCTTCTCTTGGTAAAATAAAAATACGGAAAAGGAGAACGAATTATGATCGAATGGCTTGATGCCTATTTTTATTTTATCGTATACAGTATTGCCGGATGGCTTTGCGAAGATGTTTATGTCGGGATCGGAAAAAGAAAATTTGTCAACAGAGGTTTTTTATACGGACCGTACTGTCCGATCTACGGCTGCGGAGCGCTGATCGTCCTGTATCCGCTCATGCTGCTCGGCGATCATCCGGTCCTCGTGTTTTTTGGCGGCATGATCCTGACCAGCGCCCTGGAATATTTTACGAGCTGGCTCATGGAAAAACTGTTCCATGAAAAATGGTGGGATTACAGCACCTATAAATTCAATATCAACGGCCGTGTGTGCCTTCTCAATTCGACGCTGTTCGGGCTGATGTCTCTTGTCGTGGTGTTCGGCATCCAGCCGTTCGTGGAACGATGGGCACGCTCGATCCCGCTGCAGACGATGGAAATCTTTCTGGGCGCTTTCACGGTATGCTTCGTGACCGATCTGATCGTAACGTGTGTTCATCTGATCAAACGGCGCAATGTGCTGCAGAAGATGCATGCGCAGATCGAAACGATGCGCGAGCAGTTCGAAGCGGATACGATGCAGCGTCGTCTTGATATGGAAACGCAGTTTGCCGAGCTGGGCGAGCGGATCGGGGAATGGGTCGATACCCGGCCGGATCTCGAGGATCTGTTCCGCGACTTCAACGCGAATATGGAAAAGATCCAGAAAATCGGTTCGCAGCGCATTTCCAAAGCGTTTCCTGCCCGCCGGATCACTGGCGTTTTCGCACCATCCCACAAGATTGCCCGGACGATCCGCGAGCGGATCGCAGATGCGGTAAATGGCGAAGAAAAATAAGAGGAAATGAAAAAATAAGTTCAAATCACCTGAAAACCTTTCAGGTGATTCTTTTTTTGGATATAATGGGTTCGATGAAGAAATCAAGCAATCCAAACCGTACCCGGTATCAAAAATACAGGCTGCTTTTTTATTTATGTCTTCTTTTTATCGCGCTGACGATCGTGGTATGTGTGGAATACAGGACATGGATATCCATGATCTGGACGATCGTATTTGCGCTTTTTGCGTGGCAGTGCCGTGTGCAGGCGAAAATCTCGCGATGCGGGCTGGCTGGCGAAGAGAAGACCTATGATATGCTGCTCAATCTGCCCAAAGCGTATACGGTCCTCAACAATATCGAACTGGAGGTCAACGGGAAGAAAGGGGAGCTCGATCTGCTGGTCATCAGCGAATTCGGACTGTTTATCGTGGAGGTGAAAAACCACAGCGGGACCATCATCGGCAGAAAAGGACAGAACACGTGGCGGCAGGAAAAAATATCCGGGACCAAATATATGAAAAATCCGATCCATCAGCTCGAAAGGGAAATGAGGCTGCTTCGGGAAATGCTCGATCCGTTTCAGATCCGGATCCCGATTTTCGGGTGCGTGTACTTTTCCAATGCCAAAAAGGTGGAGACCGATTCCTCGAATGTCATCATGGATCCTGACCGGCTGATGGACCGGATATGCGCCTTTAAAAATCCGATCCTGAAGAAAAGCGATATCCGGAAAATTATTCGAATTTTGCGTTGATTTATTTGATTTGATTTGATAATATATTGGAGCAAGTTTTTGCTTGCTCTCTGTTTCATTTATTGAAACCAAACAGTCCAAAGGGAGGTGTACGCATGAAAAAATATGAAATCATGTATATCGTAAACGCGTCTTTAGACGATGCACAGTTCGAAGCGCTGGAAAAGAGGATCTATGCTCCGATCCTGGAAAACGGCGGATCAATCGACAACGTTGACAACTGGGGTGTTCGTGAATTCGCGTACGAGATCGATCACATGAAAAAAGGTCACTATGTAGTTATCAATGTTACTGCAGACAATAAAGGAATCGAAGAATTCCAGCGTCTTTGCCGCATTAACAATTCAGTGATCCGTTTCATGGTCGTTAAAACTGAAGGCGAAAAATAATAATAGAGGAAAACAATATGATTAATCGAGTGGTATTGATAGGACGGCTTACAAAAGATCCTGAACTTCGCAAAACGCAGAGCGGAACGAGCGTTGTGTCGTATACGATCGCGGTCAACCGCCGCAGCCAGACTCCGGGCCAGCCGGATGCCGATTTTATTAACTGCGTAGCCTGGAACAAGACGGCTGAGCTCATGGCTCAGTATCTTCACAAAGGTTCGCTGATCGGTGTGGAAGGGCGTATTCAGACGCGTAGCTATGATAACCAGCAGGGACAGCGTGTATATGTGACTGAGGTCGTTACCGACAGTGTTCAGTTCCTTGAATCGAAAAACACTCAGCCGCAGCAGAATTCGTATAACTCATACAATTCCTATTCGCAGCCTGCGCCGGCTCCGGTGAATCCGTATGCAGCTCCTGCAGACAATTCATTCAGTTCAGCTTTCGATGCGGATGATACGCTGGATATTGCCAGTGATGATCTACCATTCTAGAAAGGAACAAAAAGATGGCTTTTAAAAAACAACGTATGGGTCGTAAAAAAGTTTGCTATTTTACGAAAAATAAAATCAAGGAAATCGACTACAAAGATGTAGAGCTTCTGAAACGTTTCATCAACGCGAACGGGAAGATCATTCCTAGACGTGTAACTGGAACTCGTGCAAAATATCAGAGAATGCTTGCAACCGCAATCAAACGTGCACGCCAGATGGCTCTGCTGCCTTACATAGTAGACTAATTTTCCACAGGATACCAGACGGGCTTCGGCCCGTTTTTTTTTTATATAGGAAAAAGAAACGTTTCGTATTATAATTCTTCTATGAATTCAACAGTAAAAACCCGACAAATTACCAGGGGCGCCATGGTGTGCGCGATTTACGGCATCATGCTGTTCGCCAACCAGCAGTTTGCCCTGGCGATCGAAGACGGCATGTCATGGATCTTCGCGTTTCCGATCCTCATCTATGCTGCGCAGAATCCTTCTTCGGTCGCCGCGGTCTGTGCAGCGGCCATGGCGCTGGAAACCTTTTTATTCGGAGGTTTTACGACATGGTTTTACAGCTGGACCTCGATCGTGATCGGATACTTGTACGGTATCGGAATCTACAGACGCTGGAGCAGCGATATCAAGCTCGTTGTGACCTTCCTTTTATCCCTGGGATCCTATATTTTTATTTTCTGGATGTGGGCAGGCATCTTCGGCCTTGACTATTCGGCTGATTTTCAGATGATCCATGAGATCATGCCATTTATCGATATGAGGGTGTTCCTTGCCGTCATCATTTTTGTGCTCTCCTTGCTGCAGACCATCTGCATCCATCTGCTGGCTACCTTGATCTGCATCCGGATGAAGATCCCTACGGTTCCGGTCAAGAAGATTTCCCAGCTCAGGCCAAACAAAATGGTCGGTATCGTTTCGATCGTGATCGGGGCACTCTTTTTCCTGAGCCAAAATGTGCTACAATGGAATGCAGAAGTCAAAGATATCATACTGATCGCTTTAATGATCGATCTATGCGCGCTTGATTACTACGGGATTTTGTATATGCTCGATCGAAGCGGGCGCAAAGCGCAGAGAAAGAGATCCTTTTTTGCGATTTTCGGCGCTTTTGTTCCCGGGATCAATGCGATCTGGATCATACTAGGAGAACTGGACTGCCTGTTCGATTTGAGGAAAGTAAGAGGATAATATGAAGAGTTATACCAAATGGCGCAACTGGATGTTCGCCCTTGTGTTATTGATCGTCGCCATGTGCGCCTACGCGCTCTGGATCCATGACTGGATCGCGGCAATCTGTATCGTGGTGATCACCGGAGCATTTACTGTGATTTTTATCAGTTTCTGGCATGCACTGAAAAAACGCGGACTGCAGACCGAGTTCGATATTTCGCGCGTTCTGGGCCGGGATGCCAAGGAAGCGCTTCAGGTAGGAGATGTCGGGATTCTGACATACAACGATGAATTTGTCGTAACGTGGACAAGCGATTTTTTCCGGGAACGGCATATCGATCTGGTTAACCGCAAGATCACGGCGTGGATCGAAAATGTCCGGGAACTGTTCGATGAAGATATCGACTCGGTGATCGGAAAATATGATCACCGGATCTATGAGATCCTGAAAAAGGAGGATGCGCAGGTCCTTTACGTTCGCGATATCACGGAAGTGTATAAACTGCGTCATCATCAGCAGCAGAACGAAGTGGTGGCCGCCCTGATGCAGCTCGATAACTATGTAGAGTACCAGTCGTACGAAAACGAGGAAGTGATCGCCAATATCAATACGCATCTGCGCACACCGCTTATTACATGGGCCAAGGAACATCACATGCTCGTGCGGCGCATTCGGTCGGATCGTATCTTCGTTCTGTTCAATCATGAGATCCTTGACCGGATCCGTCATGAGAATTTTACGATCCTGCAGGAAATCAAGGATGAAGCCGCAAGGATCGACGTGTCGATCACGTTAAGCATGGCGATCGCCTACGGCACGAACAATTACGAAGAGCTCGATAAAATGCTCAACGAACTGATCGAGCTGGCCCAGAGCCGCGGCGGAGATCAGGCAGCCATCCAGTGCGCGGGCAAGCGCGTCCATTACATTGGAGGAAATTCTGAAACGAGCTCGCAGCGCTCAAAAGTTCGCGTGCGGATCATGGCCCAGTCGATCCAGGAAGCGATCAAGGAGAGCGGACGCGTCTTCATCGTAGGGCATGTGAATACGGATTACGACTGCATGGGAGCGGCCCTTTCCATGTCCAACTGGTGCCGGGCTCTGCACCGCAACGCATTTATTGTGCTGCAGAACGTGCCGAGGGATTATCAGCTGCAGGATACGATGGACCATTATAAACAGGCCATTCGCGAAAGACATCAGTTTATCACGATTTCGGAAGCCGTGGATATGGTCGATCCGAAAAACGATCTGCTGATCATGGTCGATCATGCGGTGCCGCAGATTTCGTCAGGAAAGACATTTATCGATAAATTCGAACGGATCGTTGTGATCGATCATCACCGGCGAAACGATCAGTTTGTCGTGCACCCGCTCATCACGTATGTGGAAAGCCAGGCTTCCTCCACCTGCGAGCTGATGGTGGAGCTGATCCAGTCGATCCCGAATCACATTCCGATATTCGAAGCGGAGGCGACGATCATGTATCTCGGGATCCTGGTAGATACGAACCGGTTCAAGATGCACACGTCGGCCCGCACGTTCGAGACCGCGGCCACGCTGCGTATCTGGGGCGCCAACGCCAAGCTGGCCGAAAAAGCGCTGTGCGAGGATCTGGGAGATTTCAGGCTGCGCACCGAGCTTGTTTCTCTGGGAGAAATGTATTATGGTCATTTTGTGATCGCAGCGATCAAGGATCTGGAAATCGACCGTACGATGATGTCTCAGGTTTCCGATTCGCTGCTCAAGATCAAAGGCTGTCTCGCTTCGTTTACAATCGCGCGTTCTAAAAACAATCCTGAGGATGTGGCGGTCAGTGCGCGAAGCGACGGCTCCTACAATGTGCAGAAGATCATGGAAAAAATGAACGGGGGCGGCCATTTTACGGCGGCGGCGCTGGAAAGAAAAAATACAACGGTGGAAGCTGTGAAAGAAGAGCTTTTAGGATATTTGAAGGAGGATGCAAAAAGTGAAGGTTATATTGCTGAAGGACGTTAAGAATGTCGGGAAAAAAGATGAAGTGAAGGAAGTCAATGACGGATATGCGTCGAACTTCCTGTTCAGAAATAAAATGGCCATCCCTTATACAAAGGGGAGCAAGCGTGTTCTCGAACAGCAGATGGAGGAAAAGGCGGCCAATGAAGCCCAGCTTGAAAAGGAGGCGGAAGAACTTCGCGAGCGCCTGAAGGGCATGACGTTCGAATTCAAGCTGAAGGTCGGAAAGAACGGCAACGTGTTCGGCACCATTTCCAATAAACAGGTCGTGCAGGCTCTGGCTGATCAGGGGATCCATATCGATAAACGCCGCATCCGCAAAGAGGATCCGATCAATTCTTTAGGAACGACGATCGTAAAAGCGGATCTGTACAAAAATAAAGTAATTGGCGAAATCAAGGTCCATGTGAGCGAAAAGGAGTAGCTCATGGCAAAGGAACTGCCTAATTCGCCAGGCATAGAACAAGCCCTCCTTGGCTCCCTGATGGTTTATTCGAGTGTCATGTCCGCATGCACCGAACTGGACCTCGAAGCCAGGGAGTTTTATTTGCCTGCGCATGAACGCATTTATTTATGCATGAAGGAACTGTTCGATTCGGGACATCCGATCGATCTGAACAATGTGGTGACCCGTCTGCAGGATAAGGAAGAGCTCGAACGGGCAGGAGGAGCCGATTATCTGATCAAGCTCATGGATTCTGCCGTGTCTCCGGCCAACACCCATTCCTATATCGAAACGATCAAGAACAAAGCGCAGATGCGCGAACTCATCCTTGCGGCCGATTCGATCGCGCAGACGACATACGAATCGACCGAGGACATCGATACGCTGCTCGATGAAGCGGAACGAAGCATCATGGATGTGACAAGACATCGGCGCGGGACAGAATTTGAAAGCAGCCGGGCCATTGTCGAACGGGTCATCGACGAGCTGAACCGGCTGAAAAACATGGATGGCGTGACCGGGATCAAGACCGGATATTCCGATCTGGACCGGTATACCAACGGCTTTCAGCGGGGAGACCTCATCATACTGGCGGCCCGTCCGGCGATGGGAAAATCGGCTCTGGCGCTGAACTTTGCTTCCGAGGTCGCAAAGCACAACAAGGATGAAGCGGTCGCGATCTTTTCGCTGGAAATGCCGACCGATTCGCTGATGAAGCGTCTGCTCAGCGCCGAAAGCGATGTGCAGGCGACCAAGCTGCGGGACGGATCGCTTTCCAACGATGACTGGTCCAAACTGTACGAAGGCGGGAACCGTCTGAGCGAGCGAAAGATCTTTATCGACGATACATCGAGCATCAAGGTTTCCCAGATCTTTTCAAAGTGCCGGAAGCTGAAAAGCGAATATGGATCTCTTTCGCTGATCGTGATCGATTATCTGCAGCTGATCACGGGAACCCGGGCGGATTCGCGCCAGCAGGAAGTGTCCGATATTTCACGAAATCTGAAAATCCTGGCCAAGGAACTCGATTGTCCGGTCATCGCGCTTTCCCAGCTGAGCCGGGAGGTCGAAAAGCGAACGGATCATCGGCCGCAGCTTGCGGATCTGCGCGAGTCCGGTTCGATCGAACAGGATGCGGATATCGTCATGTTCCTGTACCGGGAAAAGTATTACGAGCGGGACGAAGAGGAAGCGGATAAAAAGGATACGGAGCTGGTCGATCTGACGCTGGCAAAACATCGCAACGGCGGACTGGGCGATATCAAGCTCGTTTTCCAGAAATCGATTTCCAAATTTTCGACATGGGATCAGACAAATCGGGGAGATGATATTTATGCGGGTTGATCTTTTATGCAGCGGCTCGAAAGGTAACTGCTGTCTGATCCGCAGCGAAAAGGCACAGATCGTGATCGACTGCGGTTCCACGAAACGGCATCTGATGCAGGCCTTCAAGGCTGTGGATGCTGTCCCTGAAAATACACATGGAATTTTTATAACACACACACATTCTGATCATATTTCACAAAAAAAAATATTTGCAAATATTCCGATGTACTCGTATTGTGATATAGGAGACGTTGAATGTCCTGTTCATGTAGAACCGTTTCAGGTCATCGGGATCGAAGATCTGCGCATACAAGTCATTCCTTTATCGCATGATTGTCCGAAAACAGCAGGGTATGTTGTTACTGATGGTAGCCAGACGCTCGTGTATATCACGGATACAGGATATTTGGCGAATTCAAACAAACCATATTTGAAAAATGCCAATTACTACATTTTTGAAAGCAATCACGATGTGGCGATGCTTATGGCGGCAAACAGGCCTTTGTTCCTGAAACAGAGGATCCTTTCGCCCAGCGGGCATCTCAACAATGAGGATTGCGCCAAAAATCTGACCGAACTTGTGGGTGATCAGACGTCGCAAATCATCCTGGCTCATATTTCTCAGGAGGCCAACACTGCCGAGCTGGCCTTGAAAACAACCTATGAAGTTTTTGAAAGAAAGGAAATCAGCCTGGAGCACATTACTGTGCGTGCGGCGGGACAATATGATATTGAAACTATCGCCTAATGTTCGTTGCGCGGTAGTTTTTTTTGATTCAGGGGTTTGTTATAATGAGAAAAATGAAGGTGGTGAAAGAAACATGTTAACAGTTATTGAACATCCGCTCATTCGTCATAAACTGACAGTCATGCGTGACAAGAACACCGGCACGAAAGATTTCAGGGACAACCTGGATGAAATCGGCGGACTGATGGTTTATGAAGTGACTAGAGATCTTCCGCTCAAGGATGTTGAGATCGATACACCAATCTGCCACTACACCGCAAAGACCCTTGCAACACCAATCGTGGTTGCTCCGATCCTGCGTGCAGGGCTGGGGATGGTCAGCGGGATCCAGTCTTTGATCCCTACCGCAAAGGTAGCGCATATCGGACTGTATCGCGACGAGGAAACGCTCGAACCGCATACTTATTTTGAAAAGTATCCGAAGCATATGGACGAATCGACCGTAATTATCGTGGATCCGATGCTGGCGACCGGCGGATCGAGTGCCGCAGCAATCGATATGGTGAAAAAACAGGGTGCCACGAACATCAAGCTGGTATGTCTTGTCGGCGCGCCTGAGGGTGTCAAGCTCATTGAAGAACTTCATCCGGATGTGGATATTTATCTGGCAGCTCTGGATGACCATTTGAACGAAAACGGATATATCGTTCCGGGTCTCGGAGATGCGGGTGATCGTATTTTCGGTACGAAGTAATGAAGCCGGCACAGTTTCCGGGCTTTCTGCTCGCAAATCTGCTGGTTTGTCTGCTGATCGGGTTTGGGCTGGACAAATGGCTTGGCACAAGCCCGGTGTTCCTTTTGGTGCTGCTGCTGTATGCAGTGATCGGCAGTTTCGTGCTGCTCCTGAAAGGAAAAAAACATGGGTGATCTGAAAAAGCTGTTCGTGCAGACGGGCATTTATTCGCTCTTTCTGGCCGTTCCATGTATTTGTATTGCTTTTTTTGCGTTTGGCTGGCGAAGCGCAGCGGGCATCGTGATCGGACTGGCTCTGGGCATGACGGGTCTTTTCATGATCATCCGGTTCGCGCGCAGCATCGGTACGGATCCGAAAGCCAGACGGGCAGGACTTATTCAGTATGTCCTGCGGTATTGTTTGTACGGAATCGTGATGGCTTTTTTTGCCTGGAGAAGCATTCCTGTCCTGGCTATGCTGGCAGGCTTCATGTGCACGAAAGGCGCGATTCTGATTTATTCTCAAAAGCTCAGAAAGGAGGCAGACGATGTCTCAAGTTAGTGAGGTCATCATCCGCATCGGCGGACTGAAGATCGAGATCCAGCAGTCCATCTTTGTCTGGCTTTGTATTTGTTTTGTTGCGATGTTCTTCTTTTATTTTGCAGGCAGAAAGATCGAAAAGACGGATCCTGCCAAGGCGCCCAAAGGCCTTGTGTACTGGTGCGAGGAAATTTACAACCTGATCCTGTACGTGATCCAGGGCAATTTAAAAGAAACAACAACTCATTACATTCCTATGTTCGGCACGCTCATCCTGCTGATGGTTGTAGCGAACCTTACCGGACTGATCGGACTTCAAAACCCGACTTCGAACGTAAGCTTCAACGCGACGCTGGCACTGACCTTATGGCTGATGATCCAGTTCAACGCGATCAGAAAGAACGGGCTCAAGGCCCGGCTCAAGGAGCTTACAGAACCGATGTGGCTGCTGACGCCGCTCAACATCATTGGTGAACTGGCATTGCCGATCTCATTGACAATGCGTTTGTTCGGAAACATCCTGGCAGGAAGTATCATCACCCTTCTGGTGTATACATTGATCAAAAGCATCGCCCCTTGGGGTTACCTCGGCCTGACACTTACGCCGTTTTTGCATATGTATTTTGATATTTTCTCCGGAGTCATTCAGACTTATATCTTCTTCACGCTCGGCTCGTTCTTCCTAGGACAGCAGGTGAGCAGGGAAGAGGAATAAGATAAATTTTTATAGGAGGAAACAACATGGAGTTTAACCAATTTTTCGTACAAGGTATGGCACTTTTGGGTGCAGGTATTGCGATGGTAGCCGGACTCGGTCAAGGTATCGGTCAGGGTTTTGCTGCCGGTAAAGGTGCTGAAAGCGTAGGACGCAATCCGGAAGCGGCCGGCAAGATCCAGTCGATCATGGTCCTTGGTATCGCCCTTGCCGAAACAACCGGGATTTATTCACTTGTCATCGCGATCCTGCTGATCTTCATCAAAGGATAAGATCGTAAAGGTAATCGGTGATGATAGATTTTAATATTGACAACTATCTGCGAATTTCACTGACCGACGTTATTCTAGTATGTATTTCGACGTTCCTTATTGTTATGTTCGCGAAGCATTTTTTCTGGAACAAGCTTGTCGCTTTTGTGAAGAAAAGACAGGATCTGATCCAGGAAAATATCGACGCTTCCATCGAACTGAAAGAGGAAGCACAGCAGACCAAGGCAGCATACGATGACAAGATGAAGGAAATCGGAAAAGAAGCGCATTCGATCATCGAGTCTGCAAAACAGCAGGCGGATCAGGAGAAGGCGCAGATCCTTTCCGAAGCCAATGCGCAGGCCTCCCGGATCAAGGAAGCTGCTCATGAAGACATAGAACGCGATAAACGCAAGGCAGAGGCCGAGATGAAAACAGCGATCAGCGATGTGGCGATCGAAGTGGCGAAAAATATCGTTCATAAGGAAATGGATGAAAAAACGCAGCAGGCTTATGTCGATGAATTTATCGAACAGGCAGGGAAAAGCGAATGGTAACGAATTTCAGACCGTATGCCAACGCACTGTTTGAAATCGCACAGGAACAAAGCAGAGAACAGGAATACCTGGACCAGCTAAGAGAGCTTGAGACCGTCTGGAAATCCAATCCGGATTTCGCGATGGCGCTCTCGCATCCGAAAATCGAAAAAAAGAAAAAAAAGGAATGGATCGCTGAGATCTTTGCGGATCAGGTCGATCCGCTCATCCTTAATTTTCTGTATGTCATGAACGATCACGGATTGGCTGCATTCGTTCCTCAGATCGCAGACGAGTATCAAACACTGTACCGCGAAAATGAAGGAATCGAAGAAGTATTTGTTCAAAGTGCAGTCGAACTCAGTCAGACGCAGATAGACGCTCTTTCAAAAATGCTGAAAGAAAAACTGAAGAAAAAAATCGAACTGAACGTTGAGGTCGATCCAGATCTCATCGCCGGTCTGAAAGTCAGGGCAAAGGATCTTGTGCTGGACAATACAGTCAAAAGCCGCCTTGACAGTTTAAAAGAGAAATTAATTGAAAAGTAGGTGAAACAAATGAGTTTAAACCCGGTAGAAATCAGTAAGCTGATCAAAGCGCAGATCCAGAACATCGATCAGGATCTCGAGATGAGCGAAACCGGAACCGTTCTTTCGGTCGGAGACGGGATCGCGACAGTTTACGGGTTGAAAGATGCCATGATGTCCGAGCTGCTTTTGTTTCCGCACGACGTTTACGGAATGGTCATGAACCTGGAGGAGGACTCTGTCGGAGTCGTTCTCATGGGCGAAAACTATGATATCAAAGAAGGAGACCTGGTCAAGAGGACAGGACACATTATCGAGGTGCCGGTCGGAGATGCGATGATCGGGCGTGTTGTCAACGCGCTCGGACAGCCGATCGACGGCGACGGACCGATCGAAACCGCAAAGTCCCGTCCGGTAGAGCGTGTCGCTCCCGGCGTAATGACGCGCAAGAGCGTATCCGTACCTCTGCAGACTGGTCTGAAGATCATTGATTCCATGATTCCGATCGGACGCGGACAACGTGAGCTGATCATCGGAGACAGACAGACTGGAAAGACAGCCATTGCGATCGATACGATCATTAACCAGAAAGGCAAAGATGTCCTGTGCATTTATGTTGCGATCGGACAGAAAGCCAGCACGGTCGCACAGATCGTTGAAAAGCTGAAGCAGCATGATGCGATGCAGTATACGACAATTGTCGTGGCGACTGCCTCGGAACCTGCCCCGCTGCAGTACATTGCTCCTTATGCAGGATGCACGATCGGCGAGGAATGGATGGAGGAAGGAAAAGATGTGCTCATCGTTTACGACGACCTGAGCAAGCATGCGGTCGCTTACCGTACGATGTCCCTTCTGCTGCGCCGTCCGCCTGGACGCGAAGCATACCCTGGCGACGTTTTCTATCTTCATTCCAGACTGCTCGAACGCGCGGCCCGCTTGAATGAAAACTATGGAAACGGATCGCTGACCGCTCTGCCGATCATCGAAACGCAGGCCGGAGATATTTCGGCTTATATTCCGACCAATGTCATTTCGATCACGGATGGCCAGATCTTCCTGAAAACGGATATGTTCAATGCCGGTATCCGTCCTGCGGTCGATTCCGGTCTGAGCGTTTCGCGTGTCGGTTCGGCTGCCCAGATCAAAGCGATGAAGCAGGTTTCAAGTTCTCTGAAGCTTGAACTGGCACAATATCATGAAATGGAAAGCTTTGCCAAGTTCGGTTCCGATCTCGATGCTGCAACGACAGAAGTACTCAATCACGGCGAACGTCTGACCCAGCTGCTCATTCAGAAGCAGTATGATCCGATGCCTGTGGCTCAGGAGGTCCTGGCACTGTTTGCGGCCAAATACAAATATCTCAAGCCGGTTCCTGCCGACAAGGTACTGACGTATGAGCACGATATGCTTGCGTTCATCGAACGCGAATATCCATATATCATCGATCAGATCAACAGCGAAAAAGCGCTGTCGGACGATCTGATCGCCCAGATCAAAAAAGCTCTGGATGAGTTTGCCCGTGAATTCGCCGTAACAGAAGGATCCGGCAATGGCACAAAGTAGACAAGATATTCAATCCCGCATTGCTTCGGTCGATTCCACAAAAAAGATCACGAAGGCGATGCAGCTTGTTGCCAGCAGCAAGCTTTCCCGGCAGCGCGATGCGATGGAACGCAACCGCGAATATGCCCATTCGCTCCAGACACTTCTTACGAATATCGTGAATGCGGCTGGAAAGAACGACCCGTTCTTAAAGGAAAACGAGGGGAAGCCGGCTTTCGTGTTTGTCATCACTTCGGATATGGGGCTTTGCGGAGGCTATAATGCCAACGTGTACCGTACGGTCCTCAACGATCTTGGCACGGATGACCATATCGTCATGATCGGCAGCCGCGGCAGCCAGTGGGCCAAAGCGCGCGGTATCCGCAGCGATGCGGCTTTGATCGATCTGAACGAAGACACAGCCTATATGGATCTGGCAAATCAGATGCAGACGGCCCTGGATCTTTTCAGGGAAAAGAAGATTTCCAGGATCCAGGTGCTGTATACACACTATAAAAATACACTGACATTTATTCCGGTTCTCGAAACGATCATTCCGGTCCGTGTCGAGAAAGAACAAGATAAAAAAAGTCACATTGATACGATCTTTGAACCGGGCAAGGAACACATGCTTTCGACCATCGTACCGATGGCTGCAAAATCCCTGCTTTATTCATTGTATCTGGAATCGAAAACGAGCGAACAGGCTTCGCGAAGAATGGCAATGGAATCAGCGACCGACAATGCGACCGAGCTTCAGGAAGAGCTCGAACTTGCTTACAACCGGATCCGTCAGGGCGCGATCACTCAGGAAATTACCGAAATCGTGGGTGGTGCGAATGCGCTCGCATCCTAAGGAGGTAACGGATGGAAAACGTAGGAACTGTCGCCCAGGTCATCGGACCGGTAGTCGATGTCAAATTTGACGAAGACCACCTTCCTGATCTGCTGACGGCGATCAAAATAAAGAAATCCGATGGAGATGACCTTGTTGTCGAAGTGGCACAGGGGATCGGTGCCGATATGGTCCGATGCATTGCCATGGGAAGCACGGACGGGCTCGTTCGTGGAATGAAGGCTATTGATACGGGAAAACCGATCGAAGCGCCGGTAGGTGACGGCGTTCTGGGCCGTATGTTCAATGTGCTTGGACAGCCGATCGATGGTCTTGGAAAAGTGAACACAGATAAGGAAATGCCGATCCACCGCAAGGCGCCGGCATTTGACGAGCAGGCTACTTCCAGCGAGATCCTTGAAACAGGGATCAAGGTCATCGACCTGCTGTGCCCTTATGCCAAGGGCGGAAAGATCGGTCTGTTCGGCGGTGCCGGTGTCGGCAAGACCGTACTGATCCAGGAGCTGATCCACAACATTGCCAAGGAACACGGCGGCAAATCGGTCGTTGTTGGTGTCGGCGAACGTACGCGTGAAGGAAACGACATGTACTGGGAAATGAAAGAATCGGGTGTCCTGGATAAAACCGTGCTCGTTTACGGACAGATGAACGAATCGCCGGGAGCGAGAATGCGCGTCGGTCTGACCGGACTGACGATGGCGGAGTATTTCCGTGATGCCGAGCATCAGGACGTGCTCTTGTTTATTGACAATATTTTCCGTTTCACCCAGGCTGGTTCGGAAGTCAGCGCCCTGCTCGGACGTGTTCCGAGCGCCGTTGGATATCAGCCTACGCTGGCTACGGAAATGGGCCAGCTGCAGGAAAGGATCACATCCACGAAGGATGGTTCCATCACCAGTATCCAGGCAGTTTATGTGCCGGCCGATGACCTGACCGATCCGGCACCGGCCACGACATTCACGCATCTGGATGCCAAGACGGTATTGTCGCGTGATATTGCGGCACTCGGTATTTATCCGGCTGTCGATCCGCTGGATTCGTCATCCCGTATGCTTGATCCGCTTGTTGTCGGAGAAAAGCATTACAAGGTGGCCCGCGGAGTGCAGAGCATCCTGCAGCGCTACAAGGAACTGCAGGACATCATTGCGATCCTCGGTATGGATGAACTGTCTGAAGAGGATAAGAAGATCGTAAACCGTGCGCGCCGCGTACGTAACTTCCTGTCCCAGCCGTTCAACGTGGCGGAAGTATTCTCGGGCGTTCCGGGACAGTATGTGCCTGTAAGCAAGACGATCGAGGATTTCGAAAAGATCCTGAACGGTGATTACGACAACCTTCCTGAACAGGCATTCCTGCTTGTCGGAACGATCGAAGATGCGCAGGCGAAAGCGAAGAAGATCGAGGAAGAATCATGATCACGATCAGGGTCGTGACACCACATGGCGAATATCTGAAGCAGGAAGTCAAAAGTCTTCACGTAAAAAGCGTGGAAGGCGAAATGACGATCCTGCCAAAACACATGCCGATCGTGGCTGCGCTCGTGCCCTGCCGTCTGAAGCTTAAAGATGCAGAAGATAAAGATCTCGAATATGCGATCTCAGGCGGATTCCTTCAGTTCGGAAATGATGAAGCGATCATCCTGACCGATGCGATCGAAGGAAAAAACGAGATCGACCTCGAACGGGCAAAGCGTGCCTATGCACGTGCGCGCGAGCGTCTGGATAAAAAGGACGAAGGAACGAATCTGAAAAGGGCAGAACTTTCTTTGCAGAAAGCGATCAACCGGATCAGCGTTCACGGTTAAAAACCGATATACAAACAAAGTCATGAGCGATCATGGCTTTTTTTTGTAAGCCGAAAGCAGATTTCATCAGTGGAGCGTACCGGGATCTGGATCCCTATTGTGGATGGACAAGAGAAAACAGGAGCTACGAAAAAATGACTCCTGTCTTTATGTTCAGATTTGACAAAGCAGGCGATCCAACACAGCCCCTTGATCTTTTTATCGATGACCCATTGCCATCGCAGTAAGGTTCGATGAAGCAGATCGAATAGGAACTGCAGGATCATATCTACAAAAAAATGATTTCGATCCGGATGCTCTTTGATTTCTTTCATGATCCGATCTTCAAGATCTTCTTCCTGTTTTACTTTTTCATTTTCGGCAGACTTGCTTTGATCGTTGTTCATCGTTCATTCTCCTTTTTTAAAGACGATTTGCGCACATCCATCACTCAATCGCTACACGAATTATATCTCCTTTTTTTCTTTCTTGAATATAAATCATAATTGGACATTTCTTGTTGCCATCCATCTGGGCGATGAAAGCGTGAACCAGAAACTGCATCAGAAATTAATGCAAAGCTTAGCAGCAATTATTATTTTGGGAAATTTTGTGATTAGTTTGAATTAACTTAAGAGTTATATTATACTAACTTTCGTTTTAGAGGAGTGTAACTTATGATAAACAAAAGACTGCTGCATGCTTTCCCTCAAAGCATGACCTACATAAAAAAGAATGTACTTTGTCAGTGGATCGGTCTGCTGGCCAGCACCGTATTAAGCGGAAGCATTGCCTTTATGATCGCTTCTGTGCTTGCTCATCAGAAGATATCGTACGGTCTGATCCTGATCCTTATGATCGGATGCATCGTGATCCGTATCCTTATGAACAAAGCGGCTGTCACAGCCAGCTTTCGGTCCAGCGAAACGGTCAAGGAGCAGATGCGTCAGAAGCTCTTTTCCAAACTTGCCCAGATCGGACCATCCTATCTGAACCAATGGTCGACTGCCGAGATCGTCCAGCTGTTTTCGGAAGGCGTGGATCAGCTGGAAACGTATTTTGGAAGTTATATTCCCCAGTTTTTCTATGCACTGCTCGCGCCGTTTACGCTTTTTCTGATCACATTGTTCCTGAACTGGAAGGCCGCGCTCGTCCTGCTGGTGTGCGTGCCGCTCATTCCGGCGTCGATCATCGCAGTGCAGAAATTCGCCAAAAAGCTCCTTAATAAATACTGGGGACAGTATACCCAGCTAAGCGACAGCTTTCTGGAAAACCTGCAGGGATTGACGACATTGAAAATGTATGAGGCGGATGGTGCCCGTCATCAACAGATGAACGAGGAAGCCGAGCTGTTCCGCAAGATCACGATGCGTGTGCTCATCATGCAGCTCAACTCCATCTCTGTCATGGACCTTGTTGCTTATGGCGGGGCTGCTGCCGGCATCCTGACCGCCTTGTTCGCCTATCAGAACGGGATGGCGACCCTTTTTCAGACCGTTTTTATCGTTCTGCTTTCGGCAGATTTTTTCATCCCGATGCGTACATTAGGATCCTATTTTCATATTGCCATGAATGGCATGGCTGCCAGCGACAAGATGTTTGCGATCCTGGACGAGAAGGTGAAGCAGGGATCCGGAAAAAAAGCGGGACCGCTCGAGCAGCTGAAAATGAATGATGTCAGCTTCGCGTACGATGAAAAACCGATCCTTCATCATGTCGATCTGCTCATCGAGCGTGGCAGAAAGACAGCGATCGTCGGCGAGTCCGGCTCCGGAAAAAGCACGATCGCAAAACTTCTTCTTGGCCAGATCGGCCCGGAAAAGGGAATGATCACATGGAACGATACTTCGATCGATGAGATCGATTACGAACAGCTGTATAAGCGAATTTCCTATCTGGGTCATGAATCGGTCCTGTTCAAAGGAACGATCAGAGAGAACCTGCGAATGGCCGATCCGGGTGCAGAAGATGAACAAATGATCCATGTCCTGGAAATGGCAGGAATCTGGAATGATCTGTCGAAGCAGAACGGACTGGACGAAAGGATCGAGGAAGGGACATCCAACTTTTCGGGCGGACAGAAACAGCGTCTTGCGCTGGCACGCCTGCTTTTGAAACCGGCCGATCTGCTGATCCTCGATGAAGCGACAAGTAATGTGGACGCTATGACAGAAGATGGCATCATGCGGGTGATCGGCCATTTGAAAGAGAAGACAGTCCTGTGCATTTCGCACCGTTTGAAAAACGTGATGGACGCGGATTCGATCTATGTTATCAAGGACGGAGCGATCGTTGAACAGGGAACACATGAACAGCTTCTTGCGCAGAACGGGGAATATGCCCGTTTGTGGAATGCGCAGCAGCAGCTTGAAAGCTATAGTCAGGGGGAACAACAATGAAACGGAATAATTTACAGATCCTGTCCAGGCTGATCGTATTTGTCAAACCGATGATCGGGATCATGATCGTTGCTGTTTTGATGGGTGTTGCCGGATTTATGGCAGCTATCCTCATCCCGGTGCTGGGCGCATACGGTATTTACAATGTGCGTACCGGACAGCCGCTGACCACGATCGTTGCGGCGATGATCCTTTGTGCCATTCTGCGTGGCGTGCTTCGGTATGCCGAACAGGCATGCAATCATTATATTGCTTTCAAGCTGCTTGCCCACATACGCGATATCATTTTCGGCAAGCTGAGAGAACTTTCGTTTGCCAAGCTCGAGGTCAAAGACAAGGGCAATCTGATTTCACTGATCACAAGCGATGTCGAACTTCTCGAAGTGTTTTATGCGCATACGATCTCGCCTGTATGTATCGCGCTGATCGTCAGCCTGATCTGTATCGTATGGCAGTGGAGCATGGACTGGAAACTGGGAGTGTGCGCACTGGCAGCCTATATGAGCGTCGGGATGGGCATTCCTTATGCTCTTTCAAAACGAAGCTCAGCATCCGGAAGAGAGCTGCGCAAAGAGTCGGGCGAGCAGATGGCATTTGTGCTCGAATCGGTACGCGGCCTCAAAGAACTGATGTGGTTTCATGGTATTCAGAAAAGAGAAGAGGAAATTCTTAAAAAAACAAAAGAACTGGCTCAAAAGGAAAAAAGGGTCAAGGAAGTGATGGCGCAGGGCATGTCGCTGACCAATGCGGCAGTGATCGTATTTACTGTTATTATTTTTGTCCTGGCTATTCATACGTCTGATCGTCAGTGTGCTGTGCTGATCTCTCCGATCCTGATGATTTCCTCCTTTGGTCCTGTCATTGCGTTATCGAATCTCGGAACGGGCCTGGCCCAGACACTGGGTGCGGGAAACCGCCTTCTGGATCTGCTGGAGGAAAAGGTGACGGTCGAAGAGGTGACGAATGGAAAAAATACCGGTTTCGACGATCTGCAGGCAGAAGGGATCGACTTTGCGTATGACCAGGAGCAGGTGCTCAAGGATTTTTCGCTGCAGATCCCGCAAAACAGGATCCTCGGCATTCAGGGAAAAAGCGGCTGCGGAAAATCGACACTGCTCAAACTGCTCATGCGTATGTGGGATGTGGATGCAGGAAAAATCACGATTGATGGAGAAAATATAAAAAATATCAATACGCACTGTATCCGCAGCCATGAAAGCCTGGTCAGCCAGGAAACGATGCTCTTTCACGATTCGATCGCTGCGAATCTGCGGATCGCCAAAGCCGATGCTGCGGATGAAGAGCTTGTCGAAGCGTGCAAAAAAGCAAATATCCACGACTTTATCATGACGCTGCCGCAAGGGTATGACACGCGGGTTGCCGAGCTTGGCAGCAGCGTGTCCGGGGGCGAAAAACAGCGGATCGGTCTTGCCCGGGCGTTCCTGCATGATGGCAATGTGCTTCTTCTTGACGAGCCGACGAGCAATCTGGACAGCCTGAATGAAGGGGCGATCCTAAAAGCGGTGGATGATCATAAGAAAGGAAAAACGATCATTTTGATTTCGCATCGCGCGTCTTCGCTTCAGTTTGCGGATCAGATCGTAAAAATGACGAAATATGAAAAGAAATAAAAATGTGAATAAAAAAAGAGAAGACGAGATGCGTCTTGTGACAGAAATGATCCGTTTATATTATAAAAAGTATGAGGGAGATGCGCAGGAGCTGATCGACTATGCGGCGATGCGGATCAGCAAATGTCCTTTCATGGAGACGAAGACGTTCTGCTCTGCCTGCAAAGTGCACTGCTATGAAAAAACGAAGCGGGAGCAGATCCGTGCGGTAATGCGCTGGAGCGGGCCGCGAATGCTTTTTCGCCATCCCATCCTGGCAATACGCCACCTGATTGTGGAAAGAAAACAGAAAAAGGAGCTGAAAACTGTATGAAGATCATTTATTTGACAATAGGATTTATCGGCCTGGGACTTGGGGTCGTGGGCGCAATCCTGCCTCTGCTGCCCGCTTTTCCTTTTCTGCTGATGGCGGCGTTTGGATTTGGTAAAGGGAGCGAACGTCTGCATGACTGGTTTGTGTCGACGAACCTTTATAAGGCCAATCTGGAAAGCTGGGTCAAAGAGCGGGGAATGAATAAAAGAACGAAGATCCGGGTCATGGTCGTTATCACGCTGACGATGATCTTCGGTTTTGTGATGATGGATGAGGTGCCGGTCGGACGGATCGTTTTGCTGATCGTATGGATCGGGCATGTGATCTACTTCCGGTACGGCATGAAAACGCTGGCTGAATAAGAAAATCAGAACATTTAATAAAAAATTGAGTTTTTTGACTTTACAAATGGAGAAATGTTCGATATTATAATTGAGCATATGGCGGTTGTGGTGAAGTGGTTAACACAACGGATTGTGGCTCCGTCATTCGCGCGTTCGATCCGCGTCAGCCGCCCCATTATGTAGAACCGGACGTGTCAGGACTTTGCTGACACGTTTTTTATTTTATATCGATGAAAAGGGGAGATTTCAATGTCAAACTACGAATTTACAACGCAGATCAGCCAGGATGAATATGATGGATTTGTCAGGAATCATCCGAATGCCAATCTGCTCCAGAGCTGGAACTGGGCCAGGATCAAATCCAACTGGGATCATGTATATACGGCTGTGAAAAAAGATGGACAGATCGAGGCGGCTGCGCTGGTGCTGATCAAAAATCTGCCGGCAGGATTCACGATGCTCTACATCCCGCGCGGACCGGTCATGGACTGGAACGATCAGGAACTTCTCGATTTTTATATGAAAAATCTGAAAAAGGAGGCAAAAAAGCATCATGCGCTATTTGTGAAAATGGATCCGCCTGTTGTGATTGGTAAGTATTATTCACACAATAAGGAGCGACCGCGCAATGGTAATGAACAGCTTGTGAATGCGTTTGAAAAAGCCGGATGCATCCACCAGGGATTTACGACCATGATTGAAGAAAGTATTCAGGCGCGTTTTCAGTCAATCATTGATAAGCCGGAAGATTTGATGGCATCGCTTCCGAAAAAGACGAAAAAGCTAATCAAAGAGGCGGAAAAACGTGATTTGAAAATTATCAGTGGCAGAGAGGAGCTTGTTGACGAATTTACCCACCTGGTCGAAATGACAGAATCACGCAAACATGTTTCACTGCGCAATCGGGAATACTTTACAAAACTTCTGAATACTTATAAAGAAGATGCTATCATCATGCTGGCAATTGCCGATCCGCAAAAGATCATAAATAAAAACGAAAAGAAGCTAGCGGACCTTGATGCACAGCTAGCTGCGCTGCCTGAAAATCAAAAGAAAAAACGTTTTATTCTGGAGGAACAGAAAGCGGGCGTTGTGAAGGACATTAGCAATCTACAGGAAATCATTGATTCACTGGAAGATGGAACATCTCCAGTTGCGGTTGCAGGAGTGCTGACGATCGTTTACGGGGAAAATGCCGAAATGCTGTATGCAGGAATGGATGAACGCTTTCGACGGTTCATGCCGCAGTATAAGACGTATATCGAAAACTTTCAATGGGCTTTTGACCATGGTTGCACCGAGTTTTCGATGGGCGGTGTGGAAGGAACATTGGATGACGGACTGACACATTTCAAAGACAACTTTGCACCATATATTTATGAATATATCGGCGAATTCGATCTGCCGGTGCTGTTCTATAAGCCTGCAAAAATGCTGTATGAGAAAAAACGCCATTCGATGAGGGAAAGCTGATGAAAAGAGTTCTGCTCCCTCTTTTTTGCATCTGCGGTTTTTGTCTGCTGATCACAGGATGCAGCGAACCGGAAAGCCGAAAACAAACGGCAGCATGCAGTCCGGATCAGGGAAATGCCTGTATTGCTGAAGGAACGGAAACGGAAAGCGGATTCGAACCGATGACCTTTGATGAATCGATCGCTCTGTTCGAAAATAAGGGATCCGGCATCCTATATTATGGATTCAAGGATTGTCCATGGTGTGTCGAGGCTGTGCCTGTCCTTGAAGAGGTCAGAAAAGAATATGATCAGACGATCCATTATATAAGAACCGGGATGAAAACAGGGAACGGCTGTATACTGATGAACAGAAAGAAAAGATCGCTCCGTATTTAAAAGACTATATGTCGGAGAATGAGGAAGGGGTCCTGACCTTATTTGTTCCTTGTGTGGTCGTGGTCAAAGATGGACAGGTCGTTGACGGGCACGTAGGAACGGTCGAAGGACATGATGCCCATGAGCGGAAAATGACTACCGAAGAACAAGAACAATTGAAAAAAAAGTACGAAGACATGCTTTCCGGATCAGCTTCGCACTAAATAAATATAATGAATACCGTACCAGATGGATAGGATGAGAAGCGGGATCACAAGGCCTTGATCGAAAGCGATCCAGTTGTTGTGAGCCATGCTGCTGACCAGGGACTGTACGGTATTTCGGTTCTGGAGAACAGGATCGACAGCGCAAAAGAAGAAAGCAGCGCAAGCATATTGAGCACACAGGTAATGCGCAGCATGATGCGTGTCGTTGCCAGGTCTGTAAACAGTACGCGAAACATTAAAAAACCTCCTTACGCGTATTATAAATGGTATAAAAGAAATAATATATTTGCACGCCCCTGTATTTTAAAAAAAACTTAAAAAAATTTAAAAAACAGGTTGCAACGGTATTTGAATCATGTTAATATAAGTGAGCGCTGATGAAGAGCGCCGACTAAAGATTCTTGGAGATGTACTCAAGTGGCTGAAGAGGTGCCCCTGCTAAGGGTATAGGTCGGGAAACTGGCGCGAGAGTTCAAATCTCTCCATCTCCGCCATTCTTTAGATTTCATATAATTGGTCCAGTGGTGTAGTGGTTAACATGCCTCCCTGTCACGGAGGAGATCGTGGGTTCGAGTCCCATCTGGACCGCCATTTTTCTTGAAATTTAAATAAAAGATGTTATAATTGGTCCAGTGGTGTAGTGGTTAACATGCCTCCCTGTCACGGAGGAGATC
>Belle_p2__coassemble_1402_pt1 | contig 35331 bp, 39 predicted proteins | sample Belle_p2__metabat2_low_PE_017 | metagenome-assembled genome bin Belle_p2 | reverse complement strand
ACGTTTCATTAAAGATTTGAGAGGAGGGCGCGAAGCGCGCCCCTCATGGAGGAAAAAATGAAAAAACCATTCGTTCCAGCGCAGTAACACAGAAGATGATGGGTACGCTGTATGGTGTAGATGTTCATACGATCAATGAGCATATTAAGAAGATATATTCTGCCTCACAACTTGAGGAAAATTCAACTATCCGGAATTTCCGAATAGTTCAAACCGAAGGTTTGCGCCAGGTCACTCGTGATACGAAACATTATAATCTTCAAATGATTATTGCGATAGGGTATAAAGAAAAAAGCAGCCGGCAAAAAATATCCGGCTGCTGTCTACTCATTCATTGAATTCGCTGAATAGGGATTCCCTGGACCAGTACTTCGTGATTATCTTTTATACATTTTTCAGTATCAGGAATTACCAGGTTCTCGAATTCATGTTACGGAACTGCGCTACCGTTGGCGAATGGGTGTTGAGTCCGCCATCAACTGTCAGAATCTGTCCAGTCATATAATAGCTCTCATCGCTTCCCAGATAAACACACAGATTACCAATATCTTCAGGACGTCCCCATCTCGTTACACAGATATTATCCATGTAAATCTTTTTGAGCATTTCCGGGATTCGCGGTTCATTCTGCGGAGTAACGATCAGACCAGGTCTGACACAGTTGCAGCGGATATCGTTCTTTCCATACTGCAAGGCGATATCTTTTGTCAGCATATCGACTCCGGCTTTGGATGCTGCATAGGCAGTTCCCTGCAGATCGCCTCCGCAAGCAGCCATCGATCCAATATTGATAATTGAGCCTCCATGTTCTTTCATGAACGGGAGCGCCGCTTTGACAGCCACGAATGTTCCTCGCAGATTGCTGTCGAATACTTCATTCCACTGTTCAAGGGTTACTTCTTCAACAGTTCCGTCTTTTGGACTGGCATTGGCTGCATTGTTTACCAGAATGTCAATTCGACCATATTTTTCTGCCGTATCTTTCATCAGCTTTTCGATCGACTCCGGATCCATCAGATCCATGTAATGATAGACGGCTCTGCCACCAGCCTCTCTGATTTCCTGAGCTACTGCTTCTCCTTTTTCTGCTCTGCGCCCGCACACGGTCACGATCGCTCCTTCAGCAGCATACAGTTCGGCAATTGCGATTCCGATTCCGCTGGTAGAGCCGGTGACTATAGCTACTTTATCCTTTAATCTGTTCATTTCTTTCAAATCCTTTCTTCATTGTGCTTCTATACTATATCACAAATTTGAATGCGCTTACATTAAAATTTTGGAAGAGATACGCAGTAATTCCGGTGTCAAAGTCAGCCCTATATACAAGCCATGAATGATTTGAGTTGTTAATCGGAGAATAGAAGATCAGTCATCGAAGGCCTGGGTTTTTCCGGCAAAAATCAGACCTCAGGAAGAGTAAAACCTACAACCGGATGATACCTCACATAACCTTCAGCAAAATCCGGTTCTTTTTATTTTTGTCTTGAAAATAATACTAATTTGCATTATCATAAAGGCGGAAGTAATACAAATGAGTATTATTAATAAGGAGGAGAGAAGGATGACAAAGAAAAAAAGATGCATTTATGAAGTAGAACTTTATACAGTTAACGGATGGGATGAAGAAAATGATAGACCCGATGATCTGTATCCGATCGTGGACATCAACGGCAAAGATTATTCGTATGCTTGTGCAAGAGTCATGGATGTCTATCGGTTTTATGAAAACAATCTGGAAGAATTGAAAGAAGCGAATCAATGGGATGGTCTTTCGTACGATCTGATGGCCCGGGAAATCGAAGTGAGTGATGAAGAATGGTACAAGCTGCTGAAAAAAGAACAGCTTGCATATCATGACTATGAACCGTATTTGACTAAATCAGCCATTCCGCTTGTCGTCTCGGAATGTTATTTTGACGGGCATAGTTATAGCTGGAATGATATATGGGAATATATATTGATCGACCAATCAGAAAACTTCAATATGCGGATCGTATGTGAAAAGGCAGGAATCAGTTATTCGACATTTCGTGGCTTCAAATACAATAATAAGTCCTTATCGTCCAGCAAAGGATATCAGCTGTTAAGAACTATGAAAGAAATCGGAGATGACTGCTGGACCCAATGCTTTGATGAAGATATTCAAATTTTGAATAAATTTTCAAAGAAATATGATATCGAATAATAATCTGATAGTGTAGAAACAATCGGGAAGCCGGATCTTATAGTCATTTGTGCTGGGATAAATATAAGTTACGTAAACAATAGTAAAATAAACGAAACCCGCACAAATAGAATATTGTGATCCTTATACCTGTTCCTTAAAACGTATCCTGAAATTCACAACAAGATCGACGACAAACCGATATCGTTCTACAATAAAAGAGGAGCAAACGATTAAAATGCTCCTCTTTTTCAAAAGGAGAAACGTCATGCGTATCTTAATGCTGGGAAACAGTTATACATCAGCCAATCATTTGTCTTTAATGCTCGCTGAAATGACCGGAGCAGAGGTGGTTGCCCATACTAGAGGCGGAGCCCGGCTGGCCGAACAGCTGAATCCTGCCACAAAGCTTGGAAATAAAACATTGAAAGCACTGCACGATGAAAAATGGGACTACGTCATCGTGCAGGAAATGAGCAATGGACCCATTACCTCGAAAGAAAAGTTTATGACTAACCTTTCAAAGTTGTGCGGTCTGATCAGAGAGAATGGAGCCATACCCGTTCTATTTGCCACCTGGGCCTATGAAAAAAACGGCAAGCAGCTCAAAAAGTTTGGAATGGAGTATGAAGATATGATCTGCTCAATGAAGGAGACTTTTCGTGAAGCAGCAAAACGAACGAGCTGCCTTTTGGCCGATGTCACAACTGCCTTCGAGCAGCAGGCAGAAACAGTGAAACTCTATGCTCCGGATGGAAGTCATCCAAGCGAAACCGGATCAAAGCTTGCTGCCCGAACCATCGCAAAAGTCATTTGGAACGATCCGAAAAGAAAGAAGGAAGTGTCATGAGCAGATATGGTTATATCAACTTACGGGAAAGGCAGGAACTCTACTTCAAATTGCTGTGAATGATTTACGATCCGAAAAGAGAATGCCCGTCTATCTTGTTACAGATCCTATTGGATTTTATGAGCCGTATGGCTGGAAATTTGTTCAAATGGCCAAAGAGGAAAACGGGAACATGGCTAGGATGTATTCGCTGTGATATCATGGACAAAAAGAAAGAGGTAAGGTTATGAATTTAGAAACACAACGATTGATCCTGCGCCCATGGCAGGAAAGCGACGCAGAAGCGTTATACAAATATGCCAGCCATCCGGACGTAGGCCCGATTGCCGGCTGGGCAGTGCATACGAGCGTTGAGAACAGCCGGGACATTATTCGCGGCATTCTCAGTGCTCCTAATACCTATGCCGTAGTTCTGAAGGAAACGAATGAGCCGGTAGGCAGTGTCGGTCTGATGATCGGCAAAGCGGCCAATCAGGATATTCCGGAGACAGAAGGAGAGATCGGCTACTGGCTCGGTGTTCCGTACTGGGGACACGGACTGATTCCCGAAGCTGTTCGTGAAATGATCCGGCACGGGTTCGAAGACCGGCATCTGGAAAAGCTGTGGTGCGGCTACTTTGACGGCAATGAAAAGTCGAAGCGGGTACAGGATAAGTGCGGATTTAAATATCATCACACGACAGAAAATGTACCATGTGCCATTCCGGGACTTTTGCGTACAGAACATGTTTCGTATCTTCTTAAAGAAGAATGGGAAAAAGGAAGAAGTGTTTGACATGGCAATGTGGGATCCGTGGCGAGGCTGTCATAAATGCAGCGACGGCTGTCTGCACTGTTATATTCATAAAGGCGATGTGAAAAGAGGCATCGATACAAATCAGATCGTCAGGACAAAAAGCTTCCAGAAACCGGTCGAAAAAAAGAAAAACGGCGAATATAAAATGAAGCCGGGCCTTGTCTATGTATGTTTCTCAAGCGATTTTCTTATCGAAGAAGCGGATCGGTGGAGGGAGGAATGCTGGCAGATGATCAAGGAACGGAAAGACTGCACCTTTCTTTTTCTGACCAAACGGATCGAGCGGTTCATGGATTGTATTCCGCAGGACTGGCACGATGGATATGAAAATGTGGTTGTCTGCTGTACAGTGGAAAACCAGGAAAACGCCGACCGGAAACTGAGCGTATTCAAAGATCTGCCGGTCAGACATAAGTGTATTACGGCCCAGCCTCTGATCGGACCGATCCATATGAAACCGTTCCTGGATGGAGTCGAGCTTGTCGTGGTTGGCGGAGAATCCGATCGGAACGCACGGCTTCTCGATTATGACTGGGTCCTGGATATCTGCCGGCAGTGTATTGAAAAAAATGTAAATTTTGAATTCCGGCAGTGCGGGAGCCGTTTCATGAAAGACGGAAAGCTGTATAGGATCCCGGCCAGGGAACTGGCAAAGCAGGCAAAATGTGCCGGAATCAATTATAAAACAAAGAAAAACGGATAGAGCAATCGTACCTGGAAAATGAAAACAGGAACTGAGCTTGCAGCAGATGGCTGCAGGCTCTTTTTTGCTTCCAGAGATAAAAATAGAAAAAATTTCATTTAAGTAGGAAATAAGTTTACCTCTATAAAATGACGGGAACTGCTAAATTAGGGTGTGCAAAGGAGAAGAAAAATAAGAGGATGAATTATTTATTTGTATTGCCGGATCGTTCTGCAAATCAGAACGGAAGAAAGGATGATGAGGAATGAAAGTTTTATTCGCAAAGCTTTCTGCGGAATGCAATGAACATATTTCGCAGATTATGGGAATTGAGGATTTTAGTATCGTGTATGGCGATAAAGCTATAGAAGAAACAAGAACAGCAGATATTTTTAAAGAGAAAGGAATCGAGCTCATCCCGTCGATCAATGCGACAGGAGGTGCTGGCGGAATGATCGAAAGGAGCGCTTTTGATTTCATCGAAAACAAAATTCTTTGTACGATCAAGCAGCATTTTCATGAGCTGGATGGTATTTTTCTCCATCTTCATGGAGCAAGCGGCGTTCTGGATCTGGACTGTGTGTCGGGAGAATTTCATATCGTGAAGCCGATCCGAAAGATTGTCGGCAAGTATATGCCGGTCGCGATGGTCATGGATCCGCACGGGAACCTAAGTCCCGAGCTGGGAGAAATGCTGAATATTGTCCGGTGCTACAGGGAATCGCCGCATAGCGATGCGGTCGATACAGTTCGGCTAACGGCCGAAAAATTGATCGATCTGCTCGAAAACAGAAGGCCGATGAAACCGATCGTAAAGAAGCTTCCGATCATGATCGGGGGAGAGCGAAGCGTTTCTGCCAAGGAACCGGTACGGACGATCAACAAAATGCTCGATGAAGCGGAAAAAGATCAGCGCGTCTTTTCTGCATCATTCCATGTCGGGTATATTCGACACGATGATGATAAGCTTGGGGTGGCTGTCGTGGTGATCCCGAATGAACCGAAAGATAGGATATATTGCGAAGAGGTGGCTGAGAATATTCCAGAATACATATGGAACTATCGTCATGAGTTCAAATTCACCGGAAATTTTGATGAGCTGGAAGAAGCGGTCAGAAAAGCGATCGCATTCAGCAAAAAGACGGCTGTGGTCACAGATTCCGGGGATAACTGCGGGGCAGGAGGTGCCGGTCGGAATACGGTTGTATTAAAGGAGATCCTGGCTCAGGCACCAGATAAGAAAGTGCTGATCGCAGGAATTACCGATCCGGCAGCCCATTCCTTTTTAAGCGAACATCAGATCGGCGATCATGTGTCTTTCGATCTTGGTGCTGCAGAAGATGAACTGTCTGCGCCAATTCACATCGAGGGTGTATTGAAACAGATTGGTGAAGAGCAGCACTGGGTCGGAGATTTCCAGACAGTCGGCAACGCGTATATTGTCCGCATTGAGGATACCCGTATTGACGTGATCGTCATCGACCGCAATATCCAGTACGGAATGATGGAGCAGTTTCGGGCAGCCGGAACGGAATTTCATGATTACGATATCGTTGTCGTAAAGATGGGATATCTTGACACGTACCTGATACCGGAAACGGCTTATCATATCATGGCGCTGACAGATGGACCGACCATCCAGAGAAGCGAACGGATTCCTTTCAAAAGAATATACAGACCGATGTGGCCGATCGATGATCTGGAAGAATTAGAGTATATTACCAATTAATCGGAAAGCCTGCCATTTCAATGGGCGGGGTGAATCAGAAGATCTTAAAGAATAGATCGAATAGGTTTGTTTAAATACAGGCTATTTGGTTATTCTTTTTATTTTTATTGAAATATACTCATTATTCGTTGAATTTCTCCACACCTTGACGGATAATGATTTTAATGAATGAAAACCATCCTCTCTATAATCGTTCAATACACATTAGTGGAAAATTTAAAATTCGTGAAAAAGCGAATGTTCATGATTTATTTACATCAAAGACCGCGTCCCAGATTGAACAATTGATGGAAGAGATCGGATATCGGAAAATTTTTGGAAGATCGGATATTCAGAGAATTCTTGGCCTGAAGCCTACAAGGAGTTCTGCTCTTTTGAAGGAGATGGCAAACCACGGGATCATTGAGCCGGTATCGGAGCATGGAAAAGGAAGATATAGATTTCGATAATTCATAAAAGCGAGAATGGAGAGTATAGTTTATGGAGCAAAGGGAAGAGATCATCCGGTTTACAGACCGATGGATCGAAGAGTTTGATATATGGAATTTAAAGGATATCAGCTTTTCAAGAATGAAAAAGGATTGCGAAGACCTTGGATTCATTTTAAACCATAAGAAAATGGTGGAAATCGATCAGATCGATGATGCTGAAGAATTAGGATCATTGATTTATACACAATGTGAAAATGTATTGAACGATCCTGAAAGAATGGATGAATTCGATTTATGGCAATGGTTCGTTGAAGCGCTCGACCGGCTCAGCCGAATCGTTCATGGCTGCTTTTTCGGGATCCCGAAAACTATAAAGATTGATTCCGCACCAGTCTTTTTCAACAGACTGATGACTTCCGGCGATGAAATCAATCAGGAAATCAAAATCAATGACTCAGGAAAAGCAAAGATCATCCGGACCATATACAAAGAGAAAAACCAAACGATCGAAGTTCAGGAACTGCAGATTGATGAATCGGCTGCAAAAAGATTAATGGATGCATTTGCAAAGTATTTCAGCAGGAAACACGAGTATGAGATTCGCGCAGAAGATGTGGGCACGTGGACCGTTGAAATGATCAATACAAAAGGGCATGCCTACAGTTTCAGCGGTTCCCTGGTCAGACAATTCATATTATTTGAAGATACCGATCTTTCCGATCTGGTACGCGAAACTCTCGGTATGGATGATCTTTACGTTATGGATAGTGAGGCTTTTACGGATCCGATCCAAAGCATCATAGTGGAATACGTTCATCAAATTGTCCCGGATACTTTGTCAATAAAAACTTATGCTGAACAATTGATCATCGACCGTTCGCACGAAACGATCGAGCTGACCCGAAACGATGCAAATGGAAACAGGATCCAGCACATATATCATCTAAAAAATATTGTGAAAAACGTGCTCAACTGGTTTAGTGATGATGAACTGTTTTATATCGACGAAGACACGGAACCGGTTTATGAAGATCCGGATGAAACAAGGAAATACACTATAACGCTTGCATACAAGTACAGTGGCAAAATGATCATTGAAGGAAAGTATTATAAAAACGGCCTTCCCGACCGATATGAGGAGTTCGCAAAGACGATGATCAGTATTCTGGAACAGTACGGTTCTATGGAAATGCTCGATCCTTCTCTATATAAACGGGTGAAGAAAGCTCCGCAATATTATACGTACTATGGGGTTACGTTCGATGGAAGCAAAAAAATATACCACTATCTGTCCGGAGAGGTGACGTTGCAGAAAGGAGATATGGTCCTCGTTCCTGCTGGAAAGTTCGATCAGATCTCCATGGCTCAAGTGGAATCGATCGAAATATATCGTGATGACGAAGTGCCTTATCCGGTATCGAGAACGAAACAGGTCATCAAAAAATGCACTCCTGAAGAAGTGGAATATTTTACTATGCTTTCCGAAAATATCCGGAAAAAAAAGAAAAATCGATAATAATGCGGATCTTTTCATCTTTAAAGGAAAGTTATAAAGTAAAATCACTTGAGAAAGGGATCTTATGAAACGATTTTTAAAAGGATTGAACCAGAGCGTCCCTATCATGCTCGGATATGTGCCGATCGCTATTGCCTATGCATCTATGGCTCGTCAGGCAGGGTTCAGCTTTGGCGAAACGATCTCTATGTCAGTCTTTGTATATACGGGCGCAGGACAAATGAGCGCCGCCGGCATGATTGCCAAAGGTATCGGGATGTTTGCGATCGTCATGACCGTCTTTGTCATGAATCTGCGGCACATCATCATGAGCACGGTCGTAATGGAAGATCTGCGCCATGTGCCGTGGTGGAAACGATGCATCCTTGCTTTCGGCATCACGGATGAAGTGTTTGCCGTCTATACGACCGAAGATCAGGACAGAAAAGGCAATGCCACCGTGTTTCTGGGCATCATGCTTGGCGCATGGCTATCCTGGATCATCGGTTCCGTGATCGGATACGAAGTGGCCGGGATCCTGCCTCCATCCCTCATGGCATCTTTTGGCGTGGCACTGTATGCGATGTTCATCGCCTTGCTCATGCCCGCTTTGCGCAAACTGAAAAAACTATGGATACCGGTCCTGAGTGCCGCGGTCTCAGGCTGTTTGGTTTCACGATTTGTTTCCGCCAATGCCGGGCTGATCGCCGGCAGTCTGATTGGCGCTTGTATCGGCACATTTTTTGTTTTGGAGGAGGATCTGTCATGAACACGACCCTGCTCATCGTGCTCCTTGCGCTCTCCACCTATATTCCGCGCGTGCTGCCGGCTATCTTTATCCAATCCATCCATTTCACGAAACGATGGCGAACTTTTCTGCGCCTGCTTCCATATACCGTAATGGCTACACTTATCGTGCCAGGCACGCTGTCGGCCGATCCGGAAAGTGCAGCAGGAAGCCTTGCAGCTACATTGATCGCCATTGGCGGCGGATGGTTTTCGCTTCCGCCAATCGTAGTCGTCCTTCTTGCGGTCGCAAGCGCCTGGTTCGTTAAATACGTCGGCTCGTAATAAAAAGCCCTGTACCTTGAAAGAATGGAACAGGAAAGAAATCGAATATTTTTTTGTGTTACTTAAGACGGCATGATCTGCATACCATAACTATGTCTTTCATTCGCGTTGTAAACCATGATTTTTCTTCACTCGAATAAGAAAGGACTGCCTGAGGAGATTGAGAGAAGGCAGTCCTTTCTTTCAGGAACGGTTGAAACGGATCTTTCCGCTTACCGAGGAAATTTTTAAAACATGATCCGGATTTGCTCCAGCTCGTTTCATTTTTGCGCCCGGGATCCCGTCGACCACAAAGTCAGTATCCGAAGTGATACGGGCACACACGGTTTCCGCTTTGATCGAAGCATCCGTATGCATATTCAGATCGATCGTACCGTTGACCGTATCGATCTTTCCGTCGACCAGGACACAGGAGGACAGTTTAAGGTCGCCGTTGACCGTATCGAACCGGATATGACCAAGGTTCGCATTCGCAAATCGGATATCGCCATTGACTGTCGAAGCTTTCGTGTTTTCAAAAAGAGATTCTCCGATCGAAAGGTCGCCATTGACCGTATCGAACTGTGCATTTTGTGCCAGCATATTGTGAAGTGATACGGTAGTGTTGACCGTATGGATCTCAAGCGTTTCAAGCATCAGCTTGTCCGGCAGAACAATTTCCAGATCAATTTCCGGATATTTCCGCTTGAATAGTCCGCTCCTGGACTGCGGCCTGGCCGAAATGACCAGCTTGTATTCTTCGGTCCGGATATTTAACGCCTCATTTCCTTTAGTACATGTAATGCCTGGGTTCGTTCCGCCCGAAAGACGTAGAGAACCGTTCGGGATCGAAATAAGCAGCTTCCGAATCGAATTCAAATCAGAACGGACAGGATCTTTTGCAGGCTTTGTGCTGCCAGTCGTCTCATTTCCCTCAAACAAAGATACAACGTCTTCAATGATTCCAAGAGAGGCAAGGTATTCTTCTTCAGGCAGGCCCGAATCCTGGGCAGCTTCCTGCAGGTATTCGATCATTTCATCCGCTTCACTGGCCGAATGCCGTGAAAGCAGTGCACTTTTCAGTTGTTCGTAATATGATTTATTCATGGTTTTCTCCTTTTCTGTTTGTGATCTGGGCAATACCGTGAGCGTATGTGTCCCAATCCCGGCGCATCATTTCCAGTTCCTTTTTGCCGGACGCTGTCAGCAAATAGTATTTGCGCCGGCGGTTGCTGATGATCTTTTCATAACTTTCGATCAGCCCTTCTTGCTGCAGCTTTTTCAAAATAGGATAGAGGACAGGCTCCTTGATCATCTGGATCGTTTTGATTTGCTGACATATTTCATAGCCGTACGAATCCTGGTGATCCAGTATGGCAAGAATGAGAAATTCAAGCAGGGGTGCGGGCAGCGGAAATCGCATATGAATTCTCCTTTCATTGGTTGGCTATATTATATATTTATATAAAAATTCTATATATAAATGCAGAAAATATTTAGATGTACTTAACTGTTATCTCATCTAAAAAAAGTAAAGCATTAAAATGAAGCTTTAAAACGAATCCCGCTATAATGTTATTGTTACATAAGGACAATTAACAGACTTTTTAGCCTCGTTAATGGAAAGGATGATATTTTATGTGTACTGGACTTTCTTTAAAAAACGGAAATCATCATTACTTTGGCCGTAACCTCGACCTGGAACTGGATTACCCGGTTGATGTGGTCATCACGCCAAGAAATAAAAAACTCGCAATGCGTCATACCGACGTGATCGATATGCATTACGCAATCTACGGAGTCGGACTGATCCAGGATGACTATCCATTATATTTTGACGCATGCAACGAAAAAGGTCTCGGAATGGCCGGCCTGGCTTTCTGGACAAGCTGCTATTATGCGCCTGTAGAAGAAGGAAAACTGAATCTGGCATCCTTTGAACTTCTGCAGTATATTCTTGGAAAATGCGAAACAGTTGCGGAAGCAAAAGAAATTCTTAAAAATGTCAATATCACGAACGAAGGCTTCTCGGCAGCTATGGCACCGTCGCCTCTGCACTGGCTGATTTCCGATCACACAAGCTCGATCGTTGTTGAACAGACAAAAGAGCATGGACTGATGGTTTACGATAACCCGTATGACGTTCTTGCCAATGAACCGGAATTCCCGTTCCACGTTAAGAACCTGTCATTTTATGCCAATGTTTCCAACCAGCTTCAGAACTTTACGGAAACCCGTTTTGCACCGGAATTCCCTGATTTCGTCAAATTAGGTGCCGGTATGGGTACTGCCGGACTTCCTGGCGGTCTGGATTCCATTTCCCGTTTCGTAAAAATCGCGTTCGGTCGTCTGAATTCGATCTGTCCTGATACAGAAGCCGGAAATGTTTCCCAGTTTTTCCGTCTGATGGAATCTGTTATTCAATGCAACGGAAGCGATCAGGTCAAAAAAGATGAATATGAAATTACTCAGTTTACGACCTGCTATAATACGGATGAAAACATCCTGTATTACACAACATACTACAATGAGTCTTTGAACGCAGTGAAACTGGCTAGTGAAGATCTGGATTCCGATCAGCTTGTCAAATACGAATTTATTCGTGATTTCCAGGTCAACTTCCAGAACTAGAAAACAAAACGTATGATTTATAGAAAGCCGTGATTGATTCGCGGTTTTTTTGATCTCTTTCAAAATAAACGGAATACAAGTTTTTTGTTCGTAAAAAATAGGGTATCATAATAAATGATGAAAGATACCATGATTTCATAGATCAACCGGCAGCCGTAAATGGTTCATAGGAAGGAAATATATGAGCAATAACCCTTTTGTGCTGAATCAGCTTCTCCATCTTACAAATGAAAACTATCAGAAAGACGCAAACTATGCGATTGCGAAAATCATGCTTGATCATTTTTATGAGCTGCCGCAAATGACCATTCAGCAAGCAGCGGATCTATGTTTTGTTTCAACAGCTTCGATCTCCCGTTTTGTACGTTATCTCGGATATTCCGGATTTTCAGAATTCAAAATATCGTGTGAAAAATCGATCGGAATCGAAGCCGATTACTCGAATGAAGTGAAAAAGGCACGAAAAGAAGATCTGCAGCCGATTTACAGCCGTTTTACCGAACAGGTCCTGCAAAATATCGAAATATCGTTTAAAAATCTTGATATTGAACAGCTCGACCGGATCTGTATCAGGATGAAGAGCGCAGACCGCATTGCCGTATTCGGTCTGGAATTTTCCAGCCTGATCGGCGAACATATTCAATCCCGGCTCGCAAGGATGGGCAAGATCGTTGATACTGGTCTTGATTTGAATGAACAGATTGAAATTGCGAGCCGTCTGACAGAACATTCAGTAGTTCTGCTCATTACTATGGAAGGCGGCTATCTTTACCGCAACAGCGACATACTTGATATTCTTGAAAAGGCAGGGTGCTATACAATTGTTTTTACGATCAATCCGCAGATCAAGCTGCTTCAGTTTGCTGACGAGATCCTTGTATGCGGCCATGCAAACTATAATACAGAAGCCCGTGTATCTCTGCTGTATGAAGTAGAAATGCTTCTCATGCATTATTCGATTTCTTTTTTTCAAAACCATTAGGCAGATTTTCAAATTATGAAAATCTGCCTTTTTTCCTGATAAAGACAGTGCATCGTTTTCCTCTTAAAATGAAACCAGTTAAAGAGGAGAAATGATATGAACAAATTAATGAACTGGATGGAACAGGTTCTCGTTCCGCTTGCCAACCGCTTTTCGCAAAATCCGATCCTGAAAACAATATCTCAGGGAGCCATGTCTCTGCTCGCCGTGATTATGGTCGGATCAATATTTTCTATATTGAACAGTATACCGTGGGAACCTTATACCGCTTTTCTGGAGTCGAGCGGTCTGCAGACAATTTTCAGCTTTATCCCTGCAGTCACCACCGAACTTCTTGGACTATATATGGCCTACTCCGTAGGACGTGCCGGAGCACAGAATTTCGGATTACCAGAAAACTCATTCACATGCGGGATCCTGTCGCTGGTATGTTATCTGATCCTTGTGCCGTTCGATTCAGCAGAAGGAATCACAAGCATTCAGACAAAGTATCTTGGAACACAGGGAATTTTTGTCGCACTGCTTGGAGGCATGCTTAGTGCCTGGTTCGTATGCTGGATCATCAAAAAGAAGATCACGATCAAGATGCCTTCCGGCGTTCCGCCAATGGTCGGAGAAAGCTTTGCCGCTCTGATCCCGGCGTTTCTGGTCATCGTTCTCTTTGCAATCATCAAAACATTATTTTTGATGACACCATACGGCAATCCGATCGACTGCATCTATTCGCTGATCCAGACCCCGCTTCAGGCATTGACCAGCTCGCTGCCAGCCTTCCTGCTGCTGATCCTTATTGCGCAGATCCTGTGGTTCTTCGGCGTGCATGGATCGTATTCGGTCCTGCCGATCCTGTTTCCAATGTGGATCGGATACGCAGCCGAAAACACAGCCAGTGCCGCAGCCGGACTGCCGATCGAACATGTGCTCAATGCGGGCATGTGGGATCTTGCCTGTCTGGGAGGTGCCGGCGCAACGATCGGGCTTGTGATCTGGCTTTGCTTCTCTGCAAAATCAGCCCAGTATAAAGATTTCGGACGCCTGACCTTCCCATGTGGTGTATTCGGCGTCAACGAACCGGTAATTTTCGGTCTTCCGATCATGCTCAATCCGATCCTGTTCATTCCGTTCGTGCTCGCACCAGTCATTATTGTCTCGCTGGCATACTTTCTGATCTCGATCGGTCTGATCAGCGCGCCAGTCGGTCTGATCGGTGCAGGATCGATCCCGCCGTTCCTCCATGGCCTGGCAAACGGCTCGCTCACCTTTGCAATATATGAAGTTGCAGCGATCGGGATCTCAATGCTCATTTACTATCCGTTCTTCCGTCTGATCGATCAGAACGCTTTGAAAGAGGAAGCAGAAAGGGAGGAAACACATGAAGAATAACGAGTTTTTATGGGGCGCATCCACTTCAGCCTTCCAGGCAGAAGGGGCCTATCTCGAAGATGGAAAAGGTCTTGCGACAGTCGATACGCGAAATGTACCGGCAGGCATTGCGGATACAAAAACAGCTTCCGATCACTATCATCACTGGGAAGAGGACATCCTGGCTATGAAAGATCTGGGACTGGATATCTACCGCTTCTCGTTTTCGTGGAGCCGTATCATGCCCGATGGATGGCATGTCAATGAAAAGGGACTGGCATTTTATGAAAAGATCATTGACCGCTGTCTCGAATACGGCATCGAGCCGCTTCCGACATTGTATCATTTCGAAATGCCGCAGGCTCTTGTCGATCAGCACAACGGCTGGCTAGGCAAAGAAACGATCGATGCCTATGTAAAATATGCGAAGATCTGTTTTAAACGGTTCCAGGGAAAAATCAGGCACTGGGTAACGATCAACGAGCAGCTGATTGCCGGAGCTGCTCCGGATCTGCACGGTCTGCACTGTTCAGATGCCGGACAGGCACTGAAAAACATGTATCAGATCTATGCTAATATGTCGATTGCAGAAAAGAAAGCAATGATCGAACTGAAAAAGATCGATCCGCAGGCACAGATCGGGCCAGTATGTGCGATCCAGATCGTTTACCCCGACTCATCCGATCCAGAAGATGTTAAAGCGGCTATGGATGCAGAAGAAATGATGATGTACTCTCTGCTCGACATGTCAGTATCTGGAAGGTATCCTTTAAAATACACATCCTATTTAAAAGAATACGGTTTGTATCCGGAAATTTCTGAAGAGGATAGAAAAACACTCAAAGCTGTAAGACCTGATTTTATCGGAATCAACTACTATTTTCCTTTAGCTGTTCGTCATCCGCAGCCAGGCTATGATTATTCAAAACTGCCACCCTTCTGGCGCTGTCCGCTGTTTGAAGTGGTAGAAAATCCGCATCTGGAAAAAAGTGAATGGATGCCTAACGGAATGGATCCGGAAGGTTTGTATTTAGGAATCCGCAAGATTTATGACCGCTATCATCTTCCAATGATCATTACAGAAAACGGTATGGCTTATTCCGATCTGGTAGAGGAAGGAAAGATCCATGATACGTATCGGATCGCGTATCTGGATGCGCACATCGAAAAGATCCGGCAGGCCCGCCTTGAAGGCTATCCGGTATTCGGATACTGTCCATGGTCACTTTTCGATCTGGTCAGTTCCCATCAGGGATTTGCCAAACGGTATGGACTGATCTATGTGGATCGCACAGACACGGATCCAAAGCAATGCCGGCGCATACCGAAAGACAGTTATTACTGGTATCAGAAACGCATCAAAAGGGGATTAGAAAATGATTGATTTAAGAGAATATAAAAAAACGCAGTTTCCGGATCGCTTTTTGTTTGGTGTCGCGACAGCAGGACAGCAGGTAGAAGGAAACAACTGCTCGTGGCATGACGATCCGAAGTATTACGGAAAGGAAAACTATACAGGAGTTCCATGGGTGCCGGCTGGAAGGGCAATGGACTCCTACAATCGCTATGAGGATGATATCGCGCTGGCAAAAAGAATGCATCTCGACGCGTTCAGATTATCAATTGAATGGAGCCGGATCGAACCGGAACAAGGACAGATCAAGCCTGAGGAAATCGCGCACTATGTACATATTCTCGAACGTCTTCATGAGGAAGGTATGAAAACGATCGTGACGCTTCACCACGTATCGCATCCGATCTGGTTTCATGATCAAGGCGCTTTCAGGACGATGGAAAACCTATCGTATTTTCTTCACTATGTTGAAACGATCATGCCCCATATCGCACCTCTTGCCGATTATATTCTTGTCCTGAATGAGCTGAACATCCCGTTCGAATATTCGATCGAGGAGAGGATGAATATGCTCCAGTATCATGCCCATGCCTATCATCGGATCAAACAGTATACAGATGCTCCTGTTTCAAGCACTATATCCTATTCTTTCAAAGAACCGTTCCGTGGAAGTTTCGACCGGGCAGATCAGGTCCTGGCCGACTACGTGGACTGGGTGGAGAATGAATTTTTCTTTCATGCAGTACGTACCGGGGAGATCATCATGCCGTATCATGAGGCAGTTATCTGCCCGGAGCTGAAAGACTCTATGGATTTTTGGGCTGTCAACACTTATATCCGACAGCTGATCGATTCAAGAAAAGCATTTCCGATCAGCAGCGTGTATGAAGCCACTCACTTCAAAGCGATGGATACGCCGATCTACACCGAGGAAATTGCCCCGGAAATTATGCTGAAAATGCTGATGCGTCTGAACGACAAGCCTGTCATGATCACGGAGAACGGAATTTCCTGCAAATCGGACAAAAGAAGGATGGAATATATTGCCTCTATGCTGGTGGCGCTGCATCAGGGCATGGAAATGGGCGCCGATGTGATCGGTTATCTGCACTGGTCTTTGCTTGATAACTGGGAATGGGGAAGCTTCGCGCCAGTTTTCGGCCTTGCTTATTGTGATAAAAACTATGACCGGCATTTGAAAAAAAGCGGAGAGTTTTACGGAGCTATTGCTCACAATAAAGCGTTAACACCCGAAATCATTCAGGAATACTATATCAAGTCACAAGATCAATAAAATATAAAACCGGAGCCATTTGATACGCACATAGAAAGTATCACATTGATCTCCGGTTTTTATCATTCTTTAGCAAGAAAACCTCCACCTCTATAGGGGGAGATGAATTGCGAAGCTATTTTGTTTCGAAATGCGCCGCTACATCCTTCAAATAGCCAATGATCGGCAGATGCTGAGGGCACACCCCTTCGCACTGGCCGCATTCGATGCAGTCGCTCGCTTTGCCAAAGGACTGTGTGAGGCGGTCATAGTATTCGCCCTGCGGCGTCCAGCCCTTTTCTTCAGCTTCCTGAAGATCGGCATTGTACAAGGAAAAGTACTTCGGAATATTGATATGCATCGGGCATCCGTCCGTACAATAGGAGCATCCTGTGCATGGAACGGCAATGCTTTCGTTGATCGCATCTGCCGCGTCTTCCACAAGCTTCGTTTCCTCTTCATCCAGAGGAACAAAGTCTTTCATATAGGACAGATTGTCATTGAGCTGTTCCATATTGCTCATTCCCGATAAAACCATCGCGACCCCGTCCTGGCTTGCCGCAAAACGAATGGCCCAGCTCGGAATGGATGCGTCCGGCGCATGATCCTTAAGCGCTTTCTCGGCTTTTTCAGGCAGCTTGGCCAGTGTGCCGCCTTTGACCGGCTCCATCACGATGACCGGTTTGCCGTGTTTTCGCGCCACTTCCAGACACTCTCTCGACTGGATGGCCGGACTGTTCCAGTCCAGGTAATTCAGCTGGATCTGCACGAATTCCATTTCCGGATGAGCCGTCAGCACTTCATCCAGGACATCGGCCGTGTCGTGGAAAGAGAAGCCGATATGTCTGACAAGACCTTTTTCCTTTTTGTCCCTGATCCAGTTAAAACAGTCAAGTTCCGTATATTTTTTGAAATGATCTTTGCCCATATCATGAAGCAGATAATAATCAAAATAGTCCACGCCGGTTTTTTTGAGCTGTTCATTGAAAATACAATCCCGATCTTCCTTCGTATTTAGAAAACCGGCGTGCAGCTTTGTTGTCAGCGTAAAGGAATCGCGCGGATGGCGTTCCACAAGTGCCTTGCGAGCCGCGTTTTCCGATTCGAAGCCACAATACATCCAGGCCGTATCAAAATAAGTGAATCCCTGCGCAAGGAATTCATCGACCATCCGGCATGTCTGTTCCAGATCGATGCTTGCCGCATCATCCGGATCTGTAAGGGGCAGGCGCATCAGGCCAAAGCCAAGTTTTTTAGTTGAATTGAACAAAGGTTCCATCTTCAAATCCTCTTCTTTCTTTTTATATTCTACCGTAAAAAATAACGATCCACCAATACCTGAAAAGAATGGACAAAAATTCCATTTTGGCATAGCAGAAACATTGTTTTCTGCCGGTATGTTTCGAAGAGCAGGAAAGAATAAACAAAAAGCCAGCCGCAGGCCGGCTGGCAAAATAATACAAATAGAAGACTATTTCTTCTCTTCGATCTCTTTCGTCGTATCTTCGATATCCAGTTTTTTCTGGAAATGGTTCAGCACATTTTTCGCAAAATCGCGTCCGCCGATACCAAATGAGATCGCAAATGCGATGCCGAGCGCCAGGATCGCGATAATAAATGCGCTGTCTACAAGCTCCTTGGCAATGCCAAGTTCGTTGAGGATCATGAATCCGCCAAGCGTGTAGATCAGATACTGGATCAGGACCGCAAGCGAAGGATGGTTGCTGTTTTTAAGAGCCTTCGCGCAGATCCCTGCGATAAAGACACAGGCAACCAGGATCAGGAACGCGCTAAGCGCATATGGCATGTAATCGATAACAGCCACACCAATGCTTGTAAGAACGCCAAGCTGCAGAGCACGGAAACTTTCCACGATAAAGAAGATGATCAAGATCACTTCGATCGTTTTTCCTGTGACTTTGGAAAGTACGAAATTTTTATTTTTTGATCCCATGAGATTTTCAACTTTGGCATCCAGTCCGGATGCTTCGATCAGACGGGTCACGATATTTCCGATGAATTTGGCCAGGATCCAGCCGATCACAATGATGACCAGAGCCGCAAATATATTCGGGATATAGTTGAAAATGATGCTTAACATCGCAATAGCCGGATCAGTAATGGCGCGGATATTAAGCACGTACAGGGCAGCAATGATGATCGGGATCAGGATAAGCACATACACGATATAGGCGATCGTATTGGACAGTTTTCCCTGATCGTCGACCTGGATGCCGGCAATTTTCTGCAGCTTGTTGACTTCCAGCTTGTTCAATACCGGGATCAGAAGCTCGCGTACCAGTTTGGCGATATAGAAGCCGACCCATAAAACGATCACTGCGCCAATAATGTTAGGTACATAGATCCATACGTTATTGAGCATGCTTAAAATTGGCGCGGAAACCTGGGTCATGCCAAGCGTTTCAAAAATGCCTGGAACGAACAGCAGGAAGACGATGAGCTGACCGAGCTTGCCGATCAGATCAATAGCTTTGGCCCCCTGATTGCTGGCTCCTTCCGGAGATTTCAGCTGTGCCAGCTTCGTTTTTGAAAGCAGCTTGACTAAAAGGGACTTCACGATAGCCGCTACGATAAAGGCGATGATCAAAAGAATGACCGCCTTGACAGCAATACCCAGATCGGTTTCAAAGAATCCGGATATGCCATAGTAAGGGTTGAATTTTAACATATTATTTACCTCATGTTCGGTTATCAAAGAGCACTCTTTTGAATTGTCTTCGTGACATTTCAAATCGACCTTAAGGTTAATTAAAAGGTATCATGACATTTCCACTTTTTTCAATTTTTATGCAACGCGGAATTGTCCCGGACAGCACAACGACGGATCTTGCTATGCGTCCGGATTATAGCAGACAGTTCAGCAGGCATTGTACTTTTTCCTTCATCCAATATAGAATCTGGGTAAGAGAAAAGAGGGAAGAGGAAATGATTTTGTATTTTTCAGCCACAGGAAATACCCAGTATGCCGCCCAGCAGATCGCAAAAGCAACCGGAGATATGATCGTATCGCTGCGTGATCATATGGAAGACGAGCATTCCCGATTTCATTTGAAAGATCACGAAAACTTCGGGATCGTGATGCCGACCTATTTCCAGGGCATGCCAGCATTTGTACAGGATTTTTTGAAAATGATGAAGCTCACGATGGATGGAACCGATCATTATGCGTATTCCGTCGCGACCTGCGGTATGAGCGACGGCAATTTCGGTTCGCAGGCAGTCAAAGCCATGAAAACAGCGGACTTGCTCTGGATTCGACATTGTGTATCCGCATGGTCGACAACTGGAATCCGCACTTTGATATGACCGATCGCTCGTATATCGAACAGGCCGAATAAAGAGCCGAAACCGATATCGAAAAAGTCTGTGCTCAGATTGCCGCAAAGGAAAAAGGAATCTTCCTGCCCGATCATTTTGGTCAAGACAAGGAGGAAGAGCTGGCCAAAGCGTATGAACAAAGCCGTAAAACCGAAAATTTCACAGTGAATGAATCGTGCATCGGGTGCGGCATGTGTGCAAGGCAATGCCCGGTCCATGCGATCGGGATCAAGAACAAAAGCCCGGAATGGATCAAAGAACAGTGTATCCTGTGCCTGGGGTGTGTCCATAAGTGTCCGAAAAACGCCATTGCCTATACCGAAAATACGATCGGACACGGACAGTATACCAACCCGAATATAAAAACAATAAAATAATCTGATAAAGTGATCAAAGCTCCTGTCGGGGAGCTTTTTATCGTTTTGAGCAAAAAACATGTGAAATTGTGTAAAAGATATGAAAGCGTTATCACATTTAAGGAGATGCATTATAATACTTAAGGAACAATTAAAGAAAGGAAGCTTTTCTATGCAGAAAATTAAACTAGGATCCAAAGCGCTGACAGCAATTCGCGAAGCCGATCCGATGATGAACTCATACAATGTGGAATTTGCCGAAGTAACCGGAGGAACATTCTGGAAGGCCTATACGCCCGAACAGGTTGCCGGGACCGAGGAATTCCATGTCGAACCGAAAGAGGGCGGTATTGCCGCACTGTACGGCGATCTGATGCAGGTCTATGCCCCAATCGATCTGAAAAACGAAACGATCCGCAAAAGAGCAAAAGAATTAGGACCTCTGTGGATCCGGGTATCAGGAACATGGGCCACGAAAACATACTACGATTTTGATAATGAAACAGGAGGCACGCCGCCCGAAGGATATTTGAACGTCCTGACCAAAGAGCAGTGGCTTGGCGTGCTGGATTTCGTGAAAGCTGTGGACGGCAAACTGATGGTGTCGGTAGCGAACTGCCCGGGACTGCATGCGGCTGATGAGCCATGGACACCGGTCGAAGCAGAAAAACTGTTCAGTCTTTCGAAAGCATACGGCGTACCGATCGAAGCGGCAGAATTTGCCAACGAACCGAATATGATGGAAGATACCGGCTTTCCGGCAGGCTATACGGCAGCCGACTATCGCCGGGATCAGGACCTGTTCTTTGCATGGATGAAGGAAAACTATCCGGAAGCGCTGGCAGTCGGTCCTTCCAATCTCGATGCAGGAGATAGCGGATTCGGACCAGGCGCAGACAATGGTCCGGCTGGCGGTGTGGAGAATATCGCATCGACTATGGTTTCCTGTGATGAGCTGCTCGACGGCACAAAAGTTGCGCTGGACGTGTATTCCTACCATTACTACAATGGCGTTTCGGAGCGGCTGGCTTCCGTGATGCCGCATGCACACTGGCCGGCAGAAAAGGCAAACAGCGAAGCGTATCTGGCTACGGCAGGAAACATGGCTCGTGCCAATACAGGTTTCCGCGACCGGTATGTTCCAGATGGACAGATGTGGGTAACCGAGTCCGGAGATGCCGGCGGTGGCGGAGATACATGGGCCTCGACGTATCTGGATGTGCTTCGTTCCCTGAATGAACTTGGCGAATTCGGGATGATCACGGATGGTGTCATTTTCCACAATACACTGGCAAGTTCCGACTACGGCTGGCTCGATCATCACGACTTTTCTCCTAGACCGAACTATTTCGCGGCACTGCTCTGGAACCGTCTGATGGGAACCACAGTATTCGATCCGCAGGAAGAAGTGCGGATGGGGGCGCATGTTTTTGCCCGCAGCCGCAAGGACGGCAAAGAAGGCGTTGTGTACCTGATCATCAATAACGATGTGGAAAACAGCACGATGGTCGAACTTCCAGAAGGAAAAGAATGTCAGGCTTATGTTCTCGAAGGCGAGAACGGCAATATGCGTGCCAGGGTCATGACATTGAATGGCAGGCCGCTCGTGATCGGCGAAAACAACGAACTGCCAAAAATGGATCCGATCACTGTTTCGAACGAACTGGTTCTCGCGCCTGGAGCGTGCGCATTCATCGTTGCTGAATAAGCGCAATATAAGAAATAATTCCTATGAACTTCCTGTCTGGTGCAGGAAGTTTTTTTTATGAAAAAAAGAAGGATCGTACAGATCCTTCCGCCTGTTCACTGATCGTGGTCCGGCTCATATTCGAGCAGATCGCCAGGCTGGCAGTCAAGCACCTCGCAGATCTTATTGAGAGTGGAAAAGCGGATTGCGTTGACCTTATTGTTTTTTATCTTCGACAGATTGGCCTGCGTTATGCCGACCTGTTCGGCCAGATCCTGCAAAGACATTCTGCGTTCGACCATGATCCGGTCAAGTCTGAGGATGATCATGTTCGTTCCCTCAGATCAGACCGTCGACATCGTTTTGCAGATTGACTCCGTCCTGAAAATAGATAGAAAGGACGATGAGCAGTAGTCCGATCGGGATCGGTGTAAAGCTCACAGACATTTCCGGGACCGAATGGACCAGTTCGATCACGATACTGATCAGAAGTTCGATGAAAGGGATGGAAATAAGAAAGATGCCCATTTCCCGGATCATGCGCACGACATTGTTCTGAAACGGCGTATCACCTTTGGAAAACCATGTTTTTCCCTGCACGGTCCGGATGATGAGCGTGGCATTGCGGAACACCATGGCCATGAGCGGAAACGTCAGGATCCCTGAAAGAAGGACGAGACGGAAAACAGAGGCCGTTTCCATGTTTTCGATGCTCAGCCCGTTGATCGACAGAGTGGTATACGTTTCGGTCCAGGAAGCGATCGTCGAAAATGAAAAGATCGAAATGAAAAAGAAGACGATAAGCAGTGCGCTCATGAGCCAGTACAGCCACTGAATGATGGCACAAAGCCATTGCGTGCCTTGGATGAGCCGGTTTTTTTGTTTGTTCATATTTTGGTTCTTGCTGATGATTCTATTATAGAAAATATACATTATCTGCCAATAATAATATATCGAAAAACGATAAATATTTATCGAAAAAAGAAACAATAAAGGAAGGCGAATGCCTTGCGAATGAATCCTGTTCTATTTGGTTTCCGGGAAGATCCGGCATGTATTTTTCATGATCCTTTCCATCTCTTCAAGCGGAGGAGGATGTCACGAAATATCTTTGCTGAATATATTCTCTGTCTCCTGAACAAATTGGACGATCAGTTCCTGAACAGGCGTTTGGAAGTCTTCGGCAATCCACCAGTTGAGCAGTCCCAGAAAAACGCCAGCCGAATACACGGAAAAAAGATGGAACCGATCATCCGAGCGCTCTTTGATCAATGACAGCTTTGCCTCATCGTAGCGCCCGAGCAGCCGCAGCTCTCTTTTTTTTGTTTCCCAGAATCCGAAAAACTCTTTCGCGATCTGTTCGATATTGTAGTTTTTCAACGGCCGGATCGTGTGCCGGTACTCTGAAAAGAGAGAGGCGATACAGCATTGGAACACTTCATCGACCGAAGAAAAATGCCTGTAAAAGGTGCGCCGGCCGATACCTGCCTGCGCACATAATGTTGTGATATTTAATGGGATGTTCTGCTCAAGACACTCGTAAAAAGCTTTTGCGATATAAAAATCGGTCTGCTTTTTCAGCGTAGCAAAGTAAAGTCCATGGCACACTGTCCTCCTTTTTGTGCCGCAATATTGAGCGGTCTGCCGTTTTCCTATACGATACCTGAAAAGAGGAGAAAAGAAAATATGATCGTATATGGCAACGAATACGGGAGCGCGAAATGGTATGCGCAAACGCTTGGAAAGAAAATGAACATGGAAGCCGTCGATGTGCGGCAGTTTAAAGGAGGGGAGGATCCGGTCATCTTCATTTCCAGTCTGTATGCGGGCGGATTTAAAGGAGCCAGGCAGTTTTTAAAAACGATGAATAAAATGGATCGAAAACGATTTGTTCTTGTTTCGTGCGGTCTGGCCGACCCGAAAGAAGAACATGTCCAAAAGGAGATCGTCAGCCACGCCCATGCGGTATTTGATCCGCTCGATTTTGAATGGTTCGGTGTGCGCGGAGGGATCGATTACAGCCGGCTATCATGGAAACATCGGATCATGATGAAAATGATGAAAACCATGATCGAGAAAAAAGGAATGGAAGAAAACAGCAAGGAATTTCTTTCCACGTATGGAAAGAAGGTATTCTTCTGCGATGAAGCGTGGCTGGATGATGTGATCGAATATTTGAACATCCATGAAAAAGAAACTGTTCCGGAATGAATCATTCCTTTGGAACAGTTCCTTTTTTTTCTACAGATCGATTTCTTCAAAATCCGATGCCGGATGTTTGCACCATGGACAGATAAAATCGGCCGGAAGATCGGGCTTGTCGTAAATGTAGCCGCAGATGATGCAGCGCCATCCTTTCTTGCCCGTTGCCGCTTTCTGTTCCTCGAACTTCTTGATATGGGAATGATAGAAGGAATACGTCGCGCTCGGATCGTCGGCAAGCACTTTCGCTTCGGTCACATAGGCCGTAAACAGCACATGGGAACCGAGATCGATTTCCTGATCTACTTCGCAGCTGACATAGGCATTGGTACCTTCTGTAATGTAGTACAGTCCGTTTTTTGAAACGGCTTTGTGCTCATAGCTTCCAAATTTGTCGAACGTGCGTCCGGACTGGAATCCGAAATGCTTGAACAGCGAAAAAGGGGCTTTTTCGTCCAGGATGGAAAGATTGAACTTTCTTGAGCGCTGGATCAGCTCGCGCGTATAGCTGTCCTTGCTCACGCTGATCGTGATCACGTCCGGGTTTTCTGATGCCTGGATTGCCGTGTTAATAATACATCCGGAACTTTTTCCATCATCGCTTCCGGTCAGGACAAAAAGTCCGTAAACAAAATTTCGCATAACTTGTGCATCCATAAATTGTACCTCTTTCATTTTCCATTTTATTATCAGCGATTGGTTCGAAAAAAGCGAAAACAATGCCTGAACGATTTCATTTTTTCAAAGTGTCATGACACCTGATTGACAAAGAGATAGCAGGTGCTATAATGAGTGCAAAATGAAGAAAGAGCACAAAAAAACTATGAAAACCTATGATGTTTTGATCGCAGGATGTGGAGCTGCCGGACTGTACTGTGCGCTCAACCTGCCGGACACAAAAAAAATCTGTATGATCTGCAAGGGAAATCTGGACGAATCGGATTCCTATCTGGCTCAGGGCGGAATTTGCATGCTGCGCGGAGAAAACGACTATGAATCCTATTTTGAAGATACATTGAAAGCCGGTCATTATGAAAACGATCCGAGAAGCGTCGATCTGATGATCCGCTCGAGCAACACGATCATCAAGGATCTGATCGGCTACGGGGTGCGTTTCCAGACCGATGAAAAGGGCGATCTTGCTTTTACCAAGGAAGGGGCGCATTCGAAACCGCGGATCCTTTTCCATGAAGACCAGACCGGCCGTGAAATAACGACCCGTCTTCTGAAAGCCGTCCAGAAGCTCGATAACGTGGAGATCCACGAACACACCATGATGGTCGATCTGCTTGAAGAAAACGGACAGGCAGCCGGACTGCTTGTACAGAAAGCCGATCAGACGCTCGAGCCGATCTATGCGCAAAGCATCGTGCTGGCATGCGGCGGGATCGGGGGCCTGTATGAAAATTCGACAAACTTTCCAAGCCTGACCGGGGATGCGCTGGCCATCTGCCTCAAACATCATATCGAGCTGGAAAATATCGATTATATCCAGATCCATCCAACGACCTTGTATTCCAAAAAAAAGGGAAGACGCTTTCTGCTTTCTGAATCGCTTCGCGGAGAAGGTGCCCTGCTTTATGATGTGCACGGCAACCGGTTCACCAACGAGCTGCTGCCGCGCGACGTTGTCTCGGCCGCAATAAAAAAGCAGATGAAAAAAGACGATTCCGATTATGTCTATGAGGATCTGCGTCCGATCGGACGGGAAACGCTGCTCCAGCATTTTCCCAATATCTGTTCCAAATGTCTTGAGGAAGGATATGACGTATTCAACGAGCCTGTTCCGGTCGTTCCGGCCCAGCACTATTTTATGGGAGGGGTCAAGATCGATCTTTCCGGACGGACGAGCATGCCCAATCTTTATGCGTGCGGGGAAACGAGCTGCAACAAGGTGCACGGCGCCAACCGGCTGGCCAGCAACTCGCTGCTCGAATCGCTTGTTTTTGCCAGAAGAGCAGCAGACGATATCGTGTTCGGGGAACATAAGAACAAGCCGGAATCCTATGCTGCGATCGAATACGATCAGTATGGAAATATCAGCGAGCTGATGGAACAGTATAAAAAAGATGTGCTGTCTGAAATAGAAAGGGTGAGTCAAAGCCATGAATGATGTGACACTGAAGCTGAATGCGGACCCGTATATTTTATCTGCATTAAGAGAAGATATCACGAACGAGGATCTGAGCACGAACGCGATCCTGAAAACGATGATCGCAGGAGAGGCGGATCTGATCTGCAAGCAGGACGGGATCGTGTGCGGACTGGATGTTTTCAAACGCGTTTTCACGCTTCTTGACGAAAAAACGGATGTCGTATTTTTCGTACAGGAAGGGCAGAAAATAAAAAACGGGGAAGTGATCGGGAAAATTACTGGGGATATGCGCACGATCCTGACCGGCGAAAGGACGGCACTCAATTTTCTGCAGCGGATGAGCGGGATCGCCACAAAGACCCGGGAAATGAAAGAGCTGCTGGAAGATACGGGCATCACGCTGCTCGACACAAGAAAAACGACACCGAATATGCGCCTTTTTGAAAAGTACGCGGTCAAGGTGGGCGGCGGAACAAATCACCGCTACAATCTTTCGGATGCCATCATGCTCAAGGACAATCATATTTCGGCGGCCGGATCGATCGCAAAAGCCGTCCGTATGGCTAGAGACTATGCGCCGTTTACATGCAAGGTCGAAGTGGAATGCGAAACAATGGAGCAGGTCGAAGAGGCGATCGAAGCGAAAGCCGATATCATCATGCTCGATAATATGGATCACGATACGATGAAAAGAGCGCTTGCCCTGATCGATCATAAAGCGCAGACCGAGTGTTCGGGCAATGTGACCAGAGAGAAAGCGGAACAGCTCAAGGATCTTGACGTGGATTTTATTTCCAGCGGCGCGATCATCTACAGTGCCGGCATCCTCGACCTTTCCTTGAAAAATCTGCATCCGATCAAAAAAGGAATGCTATGAAGACAAGCGAAAGAAGAGAGGAGATCATCCGGATCCTGAAAAAGAGCGAGCAGCCGGTACCGGCCAAGGTGCTCGCTTCCAGATTCAATGTGTCCAGACAGGCGATCGTGCAGGATCTGACCGTGATCCGCGCTTATACTCCCGGTATTGCCTCAACTTCCAGGGGCTATATCATGATCAAGGGAGAGGAAAATCTTCATCAGAAGGAGTTCAAGGTGTTCCATCCTTCCGAAAAGACGAAGGATGAGCTGTTCATCATTGTCGATCATGGCGGAAAGATCAAAAATGTGAGCATTTCGCACCGGGTCTACGGCCGGATCAGTGTCGATCTGGACATTCGCAGCCGGCAGGATGTGCTCGATTTTCTGCAGATGTTTACCGGAAGCAAGTCGAAATATTTAGGCGAAGTAACGAGCGGGTATCATTATCATCTTGTTGAAGCGGATAATGAATCGCGGCTCGATCTGATCGAAAAAAAGCTTGACGAAGCCGGGTTCCTGGCTCCGCTGAGCGCATGGGAAAAAGAGGAAAGCGGGATTGAATGATATGCCATCAGTACAGGAAATAAAAAATGAAATCGAACGTTTGAAAAAGGAAACGGATACTACGATATTAGTGCATGCTTATCAGGGGCAGGATATATTCGAGATCGCCGATTATGTAGGCGACTCCTACGGGCTGGCGATCAAGGCGCAGGATGATCCGAGCAAAAATATCATCATGTGCGGGGTACGGTTCATGGCCGAGACGGCCAAGATCCTTTGCCCGAACAAGCGGGTGTTCCTGCCGAATCCGACGGCCGGCTGCCCTATGGCTGAGCAGCTGACAAAAAAAGAACTGCAGACTTTAAAGGAACAGTTTCCGGACCACAGCGTGGTGGCGTATGTGAATACGACGGCTGAGCTCAAGACACTTGCGGATGTTTGCGTCACTTCTTCGTGTGCTGTCGAAGTGTGCAGAAATCTCGAAAATGACAAGATCCTCTTTATTCCGGATCCGAATCTGGGCTCGTATGTGGCAGAGAAACTGCCTGAAAAGCAGTTCCGGTTCATTCAGGGAGGCTGTCCTCATCATTATTCCATGACAAAAGAGGATGTGAAAAAGGCGAAAGCGCTGCATCCGGATGCGCTGCTGCTTGTGCATCCGGAATGTCCGAAAGATGTGGTGGAAGAAGCCGATTATGTGGGCGCCACGACAGGGATCATGAATTTTGCGAAGAACAGCGATCACAAGGAATTCGTGATCGGCACAGAAGTGAGCATTGTCGAGCATCTGCAGTTTGACTGCCCGGACAAGAAGTTTTATGCCTTGTCCAACGATCTGCTGTGCAGCGATATGAAGGCAACGACACTGATGGACGTATACAATACGCTCAAAGGAATGGCGGGCGAAGAGATCATCCTGGATGATCAGACGATCGAAAAAGCACGGCACAGTCTCGATGAGATGATCCGATTAGGATGAAACGAATTTGATCAAATCGTGCAATTGTGCTACGCTGCTGTCAAGGAGAAGTTACAATGAGTCCAAAAACTATGATGGCAGGTGTAGTCCATGCGTTATATGACAGCAGCATTCGATCAAAGACGATCGATATCGAACTGATCGAAAATGATCCGGATCAAGGGAAAAAAGTGTTAACGGCTGTCGAAGAAGGATTACAGACATGTAATTCTTTTTTTATGAGCGTTGCGTTCATTAATCAGAGCGGTTTGACACCTTTGCTTATGACGCTTCAAGAGCTGGAACGAAAAAACATCAAGGGGAAAGTTTTAACGACAAATTACTTGTCTTTTTCTGAGCCGAAGGCACTGGATGCTTTGGAACAGCTCAAGAATATCGAAGTGCGGATGGCTGATACATCATCCAACGTGCCCGGATTCCATACAAAAGGGTATGTCTTTTTTCAAAAAGAATGGGTCCGGGTGATGATCGGTTCTTCGAATATCACAGCAGGCGCCCTAACAAGAAACAAGGAATGGAATGTTCAGGTGAGGGCTTCTTCGAAAGGAAGCTTATCTCAGTCGGTAATGGATGCTTTTGAAACGATGTGGAATGATCGCAAGACCATTCCGTATGGCGATATTCGCGAAGAATATGTGCGTCAATATGAGCAGAAGCAGCAGATGCAAAAAAAGGAAGAGGAAGAACGAACGTGGGTACAGGAAGCAAAAAAGCTGCAGCCGAATGCGATGCAGCAAGCTTTCATTACAAGACTGTATTCTTTGCTGGAGCAGGGAGCTCATCGTGCCCTGCTGATTTCTGCCACAGGAACCGGGAAAACATATGCATCGGCATTTGCGATGAGAGAACTACGCTTTGAGCGAGTGTTGTTTATCGTGCATCGCGAACTGATCGCCAAGCAGGCAAAGGAAAGTTTTGCACGCGTTTTTCAGAACAGGACCCAATTCGGACTTTATACGTCTAATGAAAAGGAAGATGGCAATTATCTGTTCACGACCATGCAGACCATTTCCCGGGAAAACTGGATGCATGAATTTGCACCCGATCATTTCGATGCGATCATCATCGACGAGGTCCATCGGGCCGGATCAAAAAGCTACCAGAAAATATTTGATTATTTCCAGCCGGATCTATGGCTGGGGATGAGTGCGACGCCAGAACGTACGGATGATTTTGATATTTACGCATTATTTGATCACAATATCGCGTACGAAATTCGCTTGAATCAGGCACTGGAAGCCGATCTGCTCTGTCCATTTCATTACTTTGGCATCCATGATCTCTATGTCGATGCGCAGGAAAATGAATTGTCGGATTTTCGATATTTGACGTGTGATGAGCGGGTCGATCATATTATTCGCCAGGCCAATTATTATGGGTACAGCGGTGATCGTGTCAAAGGTCTGATCTTTGTCAGCCGGGTCGAGGAAGGGAAGGCATTGTCTGAAAAATTCAATGCTCGAGGATTTCGGACCGTTGCGCTGTCGGGAAGCGATTCGCATGAATACCGTGAACGATGCATTGAACGCTTGAGCAGCGATGCGCGAGAAGACGGGCTGGATTATATCTTTACGGTCGAGATCTTCAATGAAGGGATCGATATTCCTTCCATCAATCAGGTGATCATGCTGCGTCCGACCGAGAGCCCGATCATTTTTGTGCAGCAGATGGGGCGCGGCTTGCGAAAAAACAAGGAAAAAGAATTTGTCGTGATCCTTGATTTCATTGGCAATTATCAAAACAACTATATGATCCCGATCGCGCTTTCTTCGGATCGCACCTACAACAAAGATACGCTGCGCCGTTTTGTTCAAGAAGGAGAACGATTGCTGCCAGGCAGTTCCACGATCCATTTTGATGAGGTCTCGAAAAAGGAGATCTTCAAAGCGATCGATACGGCTAATCTTCAGACCCTCAAACTGATCAAAGAAAGCTATACGGATCTTAAGCAAAAGCTTGGCTGCATTCCAACATTGATTCAATTCGATGAATTTGGATCGATCGATCCGCTCAAGATCATTGATCATAGCGGATCGTATCCGGCGTTTCTGCAAAAGTATGAAAAAGACAGACAATACAATTTGCCAAAACTTCATTCGAAACAACTAAAAATATTGGAGTATATTTCTAAAAAGTTCGCGGCAGGAAAGCGGATCCATGAACTCCTTTTGCTCGAAGAGATCTTGAACAATGAAACGGATCTTTTTGAGACCTTGCAGGATCGTCTGATCCAAGAATATGAGATCGAACTCGATCAAAACACAAAGGAAAATCTGACCAATTTGTTTACGAACAACTTTATAGCGGGAACCGGCAGAAATACATATTCGGATTGTATTCTCATTCAGGAACAGGAAGGCGCTTATGAAGTGGATCCGACAGTTTTTAAATTGTTTCAGGAAGATTATTTCCGTTCCTGTGTCGAACAGGTCGTACAGTTTGGAATGGAACGGTATCGAAAGATTTATGCAAAACATCCGAGCAATGCGCCTTTTGCCTTGTATGAAAAATACACATATGATGATGTATGCCGGCTGCTCAACTGGGAAAAAGGAGAAGTGGCTCTCAATATCGGCGGCTATAAATACGATCCAAAAACAAAAACTTTTCCTGTGTTCATCAACTATAAAAAGGATGAGAATATTTCTGAAACGATTCGATATGAAGACCGTTTCGAGTCGCCCAGTGTATTAAAAGCCATTTCAAAATCAAAGCGGACATTGGAAAGCGAGGATGTCCAGAAAATGCTTCATGCAAAGGAGCAAGGAATCGAAATGTTCTTGTTTGTCCGCAGAAATAAGGATGACAAACAATCGAAGGAGTTTTACTATCTTGGCAAAATTTTTGCGACAGGGAATGTCGAGAAAATCAAGGTCGGCAAAGAAGATGCCGTAGAAATTGAATATGAATTGGAAACGCCAGTTCGTCAGGATATCTATGATTATATTGTGAGGTAGACATGAAAAAAGAAATTGATGTGGTTGCAGCGATCATTGTAAAAGATCAATATATTTTGGCGACACAAAGAGGATATGGTGATTTCAAAGGTGGATGGGAATTTCCGGGCGGCAAGGTGGAAGTGAACGAATCGAAAGAGCATGCCTTGGAACGGGAAATAGCCGAGGAGCTCAAGGTGAAGATCAGGATCGATTCATTTTTCATGCATGTAGATCACGAGTACCCTGATTTCATATTGCATATGGACTGTTTCCTGTGTTCGATCGAGGAAGGGAAGATCGTGCTGGTCGAGCACGAGAATGCCAAATGGCTTACCGTAAAAGAACTCGGTTCGGTAGACTGGTTGCCGGCTGATGTGGCTGTGGCCAAGAAGCTGAAACAGCAACTATAAAAAGCGGATACAGAAAGGATGAATGGGCCAAACTGTATCCGCTTTCTTCATATGGTCTCAAAAATATAGATAAACTCATCAAAATCCTTCGCATTCAATAGATTCTGGGTCAGTTCCGGGCTTTTCATGATGCGGCCAAGCTTCTGGTAGATCAAGGGGTTGGTCGTATGGGAACTGCACATCAGGAAAACGAGCTGGACCGGCCTCCTTTTCCAAAGGATCGGCTTTTCAAGACGGGCCACCGCAATGAATTCAGGCAGATCAGCCACGGACATCGGGTGCGGGATCGCGATCCTTCCGTCAAACTCCGTGCTGGCCTGGATTTCCCGTTCCATGACTGCTTCAAAAAAAATTTTCATTCAAAGGAATGTAAGCTTTCGTTTGATCGATCATTTGCCGGATCGTTTCTTCTTTCGTTTTTGTGTTGAGATCAAAAAACAGGTATTTTCGAAACATGATCGTGTCCAGAATGATCGACTGAAGCTTTTTGAACGCGATCCGCACCGTTTCGATATCCTCGCTGTTCATATACGGAGAGATCATGATCGCCCGATGGAACGGATCTTCGAATGTATCGGCCGTTTTAAAAACGAGATCGAAATCATTTTCATCATTGCTTATAAATTGCGTAAAGATACGGACGAATGCGGATATTCAGCACATAAAAACGGTGCAGGATCTTCCTGCACCGCATCTTTTAAAGATTGTTTTTTGCTTTGAATTCAGCAACTTCCTCATCCGTGATATCTTTTTTGCCCAGAGTGAAGTAATCGTCTTTCATCTTTTCCTCATCTGTCTTGTTCTGGGAAAGATCGACCTTGCCGTTGAATACACCGTAAACTTTGTAAACAAAGCCATCACCGTGTTTTTTCTTGATCGCGTTCTTGATCAATGCGATATTCTCCGCCTGCGTCTGATCGTTGTCGACATACAGGAATACGTTTTGTTTCACTGTTTTGATCTCGTAAACATTCGGTACGCTCAGAGCTGTTTTTTTCAGCATCTTTGCCAGGGGAGTAGACAATACAATAACCATAATTTCATTCCTTCTTTCTGTCCATCTATACTCTTCTAAACTCATTTTAACGGATTTCAAAAGACATGCAAGCATAAAAATAGAATGGAAAGTTTGATTTTGCTATGATTTGCCAAGGGAGGACAGCATATGACAAAAAACAAAGCTGGAAACTGGGTAAAAGAAGTTTTAAAAGACAACGGAATGACAGTAGATGACCTGTGTTCGCAAACCGGACTGCCTAAGGAAAAGGTCATGAAACTGATCGAACACGATGAAGCGGATGAGAACACATGGAATATCGTCCTGACACAGTTCAACACATACCCGACCATCGATTATCCGAACGAAATGATTTTGAGCGATCTGGAAAATGATATGAATCAGGTCGGACCGGAAGCGGAATGTGCTGTTTTTTATGGAGTGAATGACCAGCAGCTGATCTTTACGGACTATAAACTGCCCGGAAAAGAGGATCATGGCGCCAATGAGCCGATCGAGCGCCTTTCGAAACTGCACATCACTCTCGAAGAGGCATACGAACTGTTTGAAAAACAAAATGCAGCTCTTCAGTAAAAGGAGTCACTTATGGATATCAATCACTTAGTCGAAGATGCAAAAATGCGGGATGACACGATCCTTGACGTACGGACACCAGAGGAATACAACAGCGGACATATTCCGGGAGCCATCAACGTTCCTTTGAAGGAATGTTCAAAGGTCAGGCTCGATCCCCATAAAAAATACGACGTATACTGCGCAAGCGGACAACGATCCAATCTTGCCCGGACCATCTTGAATGAGCGGGGCTACAATGCCGAAAACATTGGCGGCATCAATGACTGGACCGGAAGGATCGCCCGCTAAAAACATAAAAAATCTCCTGCCGAGGAGATTTTTTTTACGGATCAAAGCTGAAATAAAATACCGATACATGCGCAAAGCACGATCATCAGGATCGGATGCATTTTTTTATAAAACATGGAAACAAGGAACAGGATCACGAAGAACGCGAGGTGGATCCATGATACAGATGCCAGGGCAAATGTTCCTTCCGGAAATACCGTGGAAACGAACACGCCAAGACCAGCCGTGCCGATCATGGCAGTGACCGCCGGACGCAAGCCGTAGAAAACATCCTGTACCCAGTGGCTTTCCTTAAACTTTTTCAGGAACTTCGCCACGATGCAGATCACGATGACACTCGGCATGACAAGACCGATCGTAGTGACGATCCCGCCGATGAACGAATGCCCCATTGCTTCATAACCCACATATGTGGCCATATTGACACCCATCGCTCCAGGCGTCGATTCGGAAACCGCGATCATATTCATCAGATCATTGGTCGTGAACCAGTTGTATTTTTCCATCATTTCATACAGGAAAGGGATCGTTGCCAGACCTCCCCCCAGCGCAAACAGCCCCGTCTTGAAAAATTCGATAAACAATGTGACCAGCAGCATCCAGTTCATGAGCGATCCGCCTTTCTTTTGGTTTTGAGCAGCTGGATCAGGACACCAAGCACCCCAGCCGCAATAACGATCACGAGCGTAGGAACAAGCGAAAAATACGAGCAGATCAGAGCCACCACAAAGATTGCCACACCCATCGTATCTTTGACACCGGATTTAAACATTTTGATCACAGCCTGCAGGATGAGCACGCATACCGCGATCCGGATCCCCGAAAGCGCATGCTGAACGATCGGCAGGCTCGCAAAATTCGTGAGCAGGGAAGCAATGATCAGAATAATGATGACGCTTGGCATGATCACGCCCGTCGTTGCCACGATCGCTCCCGGTATCCCTTTCTGGTAATACCCGATAAAGCTTGCCGTATTGACCGCAATGACGCCAGGCGTACATTGTCCGACCGCAAAGAAGTCGAGCAGCTCGTCATCATCCGCCCATTTCTTCTTGTCCACCACTTCGCTTTGAAGCATAGGAAGCATCGCGTAGCCGCCGCCGAAGGTAAATGCGCCAACCTTGGCAAAAGTAATAAACATATCCAGATAAATATTCATTTTCCTCAAACAGATCCTTTCATCTTTTTTATTATAGTGAACCTCACCACCTAAGTTCTGTCGAACGATAGATGGTGCTTCTTCTCTGCGCCCTTATCCTATAGATAGGGGCGTTTCGTCCT
>Belle_p2__coassemble_1399_pt1 | contig 35592 bp, 28 predicted proteins | sample Belle_p2__metabat2_low_PE_017 | metagenome-assembled genome bin Belle_p2 | reverse complement strand
GCCCGTACCAAGTCATTGATCGGCTTTGTTTGACTTATTAAAGGCAATATATATAAAATTATATCTATAAAATAAAGGAGAGGGGATAGTGACAAAAAGAAATAACTCATTAGATTTATTGCGCGTTATTTCTACAATAGCCGTAATTATGATTCATATTAACTGGAATTATTTTGGACCAATTTCAGAAAGTTATCAATGGTCATTTCATTATGCAATCGAATCATTGATCAATATCGTAACACGCTTTTCGGTACCGGCATTTGTAATGATTTCTGGATATTTTAATTTGAAAGATCAAAAGAATATGAATGTGTCCTATTTTTATAAAAAGACTTTTATAAAAATAGGACTTCCTGTAATTGTAGTAATTACTCTATTTGCGATAACGGATTTATTTGATATTCAGCATCGTGGAACCACTCTTGTACCTGCGTTACAGTCCATTTTAAACGGAACGTACTATAATTTATGGTTTGTATATATGATTTTTGGCTGTTATTTCCTTACACCTGTTATTTTGGCGTTTAAAGAGAAAACATCATATAGAACATATAAAATGTTTGTGATTATTAGTTTGTTTTGGGCTTTTTTATCTCAAGCGACCTCCAGTCAATCTTACTCTTATTCTATTGGAGTGGTTGGCGCTTTTATTACGTATTACATGTATGGTGATCTTGTGAGAATTGAATTAGAAAAAAGGCGGAAAAAGAGAATTAAAGATAATAATTTGAAATATTTTTTAATATCTTTGCTATGTATTGCTCTAACATTCTATAGCAGATGGAAAGGCAACTCTTATTATTTATCTGCAGCTTTTACAAATTTCTTCTCACCTACGATAATGATTTATTCCATCTGTGTGTTCAAAAGTTTTGTGAATCTAAATATAAAAGCGAATTGGAGCAGGTTATCAAATCTTACATTTTATATTTATTTGTTCCATACCTGGATTTATTTATGGATATTTACCTGGATTGATCGTGTAATTCACTTTAAACCTATTTTTATGATTATGATTGTTACGGCATTGACTTTTACTTTGTCGTGGCTTGTATCGATGATTTATAACTGGTTGTGGAATAAAGGAAAGAAACTGTTGGCTTAAAGATATACACATTATCGAAGGAATAAAATTTATTTTATTATTCAACTGAATGTGTATAATGAAAAGTATGGATACTATTTACCAAACTAAGTTATATCAGAAATATCGCAATGCGATCATCATGTTTCTTGATCTGATCATCGTGTTCGCCAGTTATGTATTTACTTTTTTTATGGACAATAACTTCTTCCTGGATGGTCGTCTGCTGCATATTACGCGGCTGATCATTTATGGAATGATTTTTGTGCTTGTCCTTCACCTGGTCGTTGGGATCCTGTTTTCCACGCCAAAGACCTTGTGGACGTATACGGGACCTCAGGATGTGATCCGGATCGGAATGAGTTCGCTGGTATGTATGATCGTTATGCTGATCTTTACCCAGACGATGCATTTGTTCCATCCGTCTTTGATCATTATTTCGGAAATCATTGCGTATATCGTTCAGCTGGCGATCCGTCTTTTGTACCGGGAATTTCACCAGTACATGATGAATGTGGATCGTTCGGAAAAGGCGCTGGTCATTGGTGCAGGAAACGGCGGATATATGATGGTGAACGAGATCTACCGCGGCACAAAATATCCATACAACGTGGTAGGGTATCTGGATGATTTCAAGCCGAAAGGGACGCTGGTGGGCGGAAAAAAGGTTCTTGGAACCATTGACGAGGTGGACCGGATCGCGAAGGAATATGGCGTGACGCGTCTGTTTATTGCGATCAGTAAGATCGATGAAGAAAACAAGCAGCGGATCATTCAGCTTTGTGCCAATACTTCGTGCATAACGAAGATCATGCGCTTTTCTCTGGAAAACGGCAACGAAGGGATCCATGTGGACGAGATCCAGATCGAAGACCTTTTGAACCGGCATACGGTTGATCTGAAGACCGATGAGATCGGTGCCTATTTAAATGATCAGGTCGTGTGCGTGACAGGAGCAGGAGGTTCGATCGGTTCCGAATTATGCCGGCAGATCGTTCGTTTTGATCCAAAACGCCTGATCATGGTCGATATCAACGAAAATACACTGTACATGCTGAAGCAGGAATTTATGCGCAAAATGCGTGCCGGCGATATTTCTCCCAACATAGAACTCGTTTCTCTCATTATTTCGATTCGAGAACGGGAGGAAATGTTCAAGTTTATGCGGGATTACCGGCCGGATGTCGTATATCATGCGGCAGCCCATAAACATGTTCCTCTTATGGAAGATCGCCCGATGGAGGCTGTGCGCAACAATGTGTTTGGCACAAAAAACGTGATCGACGCCTGTATCGAATATGGTGTCAAACGGTTTATCATGATTTCTACGGACAAGGCGGTCAATCCGACCAATGTCATGGGAGCGACGAAGCGGATGACAGAACTGGTCATGCAGTCGCGTCATGTCAAAAATTCGCCCATCAAAATGGCGGCTGTCCGGTTTGGCAATGTGCTTGGTTCAAGTGGCTCGGTCATTCCAATTTTCAAGGAACAGATTCGTCAGGGCGGACCGGTCACAGTAACCGACTATAATATTCAGCGGTATTTTATGACCATTCCGGAAGCGGCTCAGCTTGTTCTGCAGGCCGGGTATTATGCGAATAAAAATGAGATTTTTGTCCTGGATATGGGAGAGCCGGTCAAGATCCTGGAGCTGGCCGAAAAGATGATCCACCTGGCCGGTTATAAACCGTATGACGAGATCGAGATCAAGGAGGTCGGACTTCGTCCTGGGGAAAAGATGTTCGAAGAGCTGGCGCTCGAAATCGAAAAATGTCATCGTACGGCCAATAAGCTCATCTTTGTTCATGAGCCGATCGAGATCACGCAGGAAGAGATCGACCGCAAGCTCGATGAACTGTATGAGACGATTTCCATGACCGATGACAATGCGGAGATCAAAGCGAAGCTGCTCGAACTGATCAAAGACGATCCGATCAATAAGAATTAACCAAACCTGATCCTTTGTGCTGAAACGAAGGATCTTTTTATATGAAATGAAAGAAATCATATATAAGATATTGAATGATATTATTTTAAAAGATGTTTCTTCAGAAATTGACCATGTAGCGACTTTCAATTCTGAGTAATATGATTAAGCGAAAAAAGAAAGCGCTTGCATAGTAAATGAAACTTAACTATAATAATTATATTAATTCAGAAGGATGAATTTCCATAAATATATTCATTCTTTTGATACTCATTAGAAAGGTTGTTAGTATTATGAATGAAGAAAAGAAGGATTTTAATAACGAAGGGACGGACTCTGAAAAAGCTAAAGATAATGAAATTAGAAATAATAGTCCGTCAATTCAGGAGAACTCTAAAGAAGAAGTGTCATCTGTAGAAGAGAGTGATGAAAATGACTACGCAAATCATCAAGTAGAAGAATCAGAATTTAAAGTTGAATCAGAAAAAGAAAACAGTACTTCTTCTGATCGTTCATCTTCACCATTACCTGAACTCCCAAATTTGGAAATTAATCAAGAATCTGAAAAAGCAAATCCTACTGAATTGGAATCTGACAAGTCTCAATTAATTGATAAAGAAGATGATGTTTCAAAACAAAACGAGAAGACGTTAATTGATAAGTTATATGATTTGTTAACAAAATCAAAGATTGTGGTGATTGTTCTGCTGTGCGGAACGATATTAGCTGTAATCATGGCAATCTGTTATGCAAATTTGAATAATCAATTAAACGCTGCCATTGAGGAAAGGAATGAACTCCAGTCTAAATTTGAATATCGAAGCAAAAGATATGATGAAGTAAAAAAAGAGCTAGATAAAGTGAGTGAAGAACTAAACGAATTAAAATATGGTAAAGACAAAATTTTGAGCAATATTAAACTTGCATATGAAAAAATGGACTGGAATAGTGTAATATCATCTGCTAATGAACTGCATGAAAAATATCTGGATACTGATCAGGATAAAGAAGGACAGAAATTAAAAGCGGAAGCAGAGGCTAAAATAAAAGAAGCGGAAGAAGCCGAGAAAAAACGTAAAGAAGAAGAGGAGAGAAAGAAGGCTGAGGAAGAGGCTAAAGGTTATGAAACCGGAATTACTTATGAACAGTTGGCTCGATCTCCGGACGATTATCTTTTACAAAAAGTAAAATTCTCCGGAAAAGTTCTGCAGGTAATGTATGATGACGACGATGACTCTGTTCAGATTCGTTTAGCGGTTAATTCTGATTATGATCAGGTGCTGCTTTGTTCAATTGACAATTCTTCTTTGAAGACCAGATTGTTGGAAGACGATATTATAACAATTTATGGCTATTCAGGAGGAGATATTTCCTATGAAGCAGTATTAGGAAATGAAATCACTATTCCAATGGTGTTTGTAGATAAGGTTGATCAATAAAAGTTATGAGAAGGTGATAAGATGTCACCTTCTTTTATTTGGAGATAAAGTTTAAATTGCGAAAATTGGGATTATAGTGGGAATTTTCCTGAAACATAAAGGTTAATTTTTTCTTTTGTGCTAACTATGGTAGAATAAACAGGAATTTAGAAAGGAACGCTATGTATCGAAACTGTTTGAAACGGGTCATTGATTTTGTTCTGAGCCTGCTGGGAATCATTATTTTGTCTCCGGTACTGATCGTGCTGGCAGTCATTATCAAATGCACTTCCAGAGGGCCTGTGTTTTTTAAGCAGAAACGGATCGGAAAAGACGACTCTTACTTTATGATTTATAAATTCCGCACCATGCGTACCGATACCCCGAAAGACATGCCGACCCATCTTCTCGAAGATCCGGACCGGTTCATTACGCCGATCGGGCATTTTCTGCGTAAAACAAGCCTGGACGAGCTGCCGCAGCTGTTTAACATTTTTAAAGGAGACATGGCGGTTGTGGGGCCAAGACCTGCCCTGTGGAACCAGTTTGATCTGATCGAACTGCGCGATCGCAACGGTTCTTCTTCTGTTCGTCCCGGACTGACCGGGCTGGCACAGATTTCCGGACGCGATGAACTGGAAATTTCTGTCAAAGCTGCTTTTGACGGACAGTACGCGCAGCATATTACGTTTGGTGAAGACTGCCGGATCTTTTTTGCCACCATCTTTTCTGTGCTCAGACATGACGGGATCCAGGAAGGAAAGCAGAAATGAAGCGGATCCTGATCACAGGAAAAAGTTCCTATTTGGCAAATCAGTTTCGGTCTTTTCTGTCCGGAAATGAAAACTATCAGATCGATCTGATCAGTGTCCGCGAAGGCTGGAAAGACAGTGATTTTTCATCCTATGATGTGGTGGTTCATATGGCCGGGCTGGCCCATTCCTCGCCAAAAGATGACGAAAAAGAGAAATACTATGCGATCAACCGCGATCTGGCGATCGAGGTGGCCAGGAAGGCGAAACAGGACGGGTGCGCCCAGTTTGTGTTCATGTCTTCTGTTATTGTGTACGGAAGTCATCATACGCTTATAACGAAAGATACTCCTTTATGTCCTGATAATTTCTATGGTGACAGTAAAAAGCAGGCAGAAGAAGGCATTCTTGTGTTACAGGATGAAAATTTCTGCGTATCGATCGTTCGTCCGCCAATGATTTATGGTCCCGGGTCCAAAGGAAACTACCGGCTTCTTTCCAGATTTTCCTGCGTGACACCGTTCTTTCCGAATGTATATAATGAACGCAGTATGTTGTATGTCGATAATTTCTGTGCATGTCTGAAAGGAATGATCGATACGGGCGCAGGAGGCATCTTTCTGCCGCAGAACAAGGAAATCGTTTCGACCGTGCAGCTGGTGAAGGAGATCGCGAAAGTTCATCATCACCCGCTTGTTGTGCTGAAAGGGTTGAATCCGTTCATTTCGCTGCTGCGGAAGAAGAGCCTGTTTAATAAAGTATTTGGTTCACTGGTCATTGACCCTGTCCTTTCGAAATTTGATTTTGAATATCAGATCGTGCCATTTGAACTGTCTATAGAAAATACAGAGAGGAGCACGAATGAGTAAGGTGGCGATCGTATGCGCATTTGACACGTATTTTGACCGGGTCAGGATGCTGCGTACGTATTTTAAGCACAAAGGGGATGAAGTTGTTGTCCTGACTTCTGATTTTTCACATCGGGAAAAACAGAAGATCCAGTATTATCCGGGTGCCGATCATCTGATCCCGGCCCACCCTTATACGAAAAACCTGTCGGTGCACCGGCTGTATTCGCATTATATGCTGGCAAAAAAGATGAAAGCGAAAATCGAAGAAATAAAGCCCGATGTCATATACTGTCTTGTTCCGGCCAATTCTTTGACAAAAATGATGGCCTTGTACAAGAAGGAACATCCGGAAGTCAGGCTTTATTTTGATGTGATCGATCTGTGGCCGGAAACAATGCCAATCAACAAATATTTGTCCCTGCCGCCTTTTCGGATCTGGAGAAAGCTGCGGGATAAATACCTGCCAGCTGCCGATCGTGTGTTTACGGAATGTGCCCTGTATCAGGATGTTCTTGACCAGAAGGACAATCATCAGTTTGAAACGCTGTACTGGGCCAGAAAGGAGCTTCCGTGCTCGTTTGCGGACCTGATCAGCGAAGAGGAACTGCATTTTGTATATCTGGGATCGATCAATCATATCATCGATATCGACTTCATTACGGAGTTTTTGAGAAAGTGCAATGAGCATAAGGCGTGCACGCTCCATATTATCGGGGGCGGAGAATCCAAAGACCTGCTCATTTCGAAACTGAAAGAGTGCCATGTTGCAGTGATCGATCACAACAAGATTTTTGAACAGGAAAAGAAGCAGGCTGTGTTCGATCAGTGCAACTACGCCCTCAATGTCATGAAGGAAAGTGTGGTGGTCGGCCTGACCATGAAGTCGCTTGACTATTTATGCGGAGGCGTTCCGATGATCAATACGATCCCTGCCGATACGGCTGAACTGGTAGACGAGTACAATATCGGGTTCAACATTGATCGCGAAACGATGGACGAGGTCGTAGAAAAGATCTGTTCCATGCCGCTCGAAGAGCAGTTTGCGCAGCGGGAGAACTGCCGCAAACTGTACAAGACAAAATTCAGGGACAGTTCTTTTGAGGAAACGCTCAAAAGCGCAGGAATATAAAAGGAGTGATAAGAACGTATGGTTCCCATATATGCTGTTTTAGTTGATTATAATAAACCGTTAGAGGAGTCTCCTTCCTACCAGGCACTCCGAAGACAGAAAGATATCGTTACGATCGTCTGCGACAATAGTACGCAAGTGGAACTGGATCAGAACCTGGTCCAGAAAGATGGCAACGTCTATTTATCAATGCATGGAAACCGTGGCCTTTCCAAAGCCTATAACCGGGCACTGGACCACATTGAAGAAGAGGATCCGGTACTCGAAGGTTTTGTCATGCTTTTTGATGACGATACCGATATTCCGGACAGCTATTTTGATTGTGTGCGCCAAATGATCAAAAAGAACGATGCCGATATTTTTCTTCCTCTTGTTGCCGACCAGGATCCAAAACTCGGGTATCTTTCGCCATCGATCATGAAAGATGTGTATATTCACCGGACGAAAGAGCCGTTCAAACTAAAAGAAAAAGAACTATGCGGAATCAACAGCGGAATGCTCATCCGTCTTTCTCTGTTTGAGAACTATCGATATAACGAAGATCTTTTTTTGGACCATGTGGATCATGATTTCATTCGTTCCATGCGCAGAAGGAATGCGAGGATCCGTATCATGAACACGGTTCTGGAACAGCAGTTTTCTGCCTATGAGACAGATCCGGAAAAAGCGCTCCGCCGCTTTTCGATCTTTAAAAAAGATATCCGGGAATTTTATAAAGGGTCTCTGAAAGGCCGAATATATTGTGCCTATGTGGTCTTCCGTCATAAAGCTTCGATCTTTGTCCATACGAAGGACTGGAATATATGGCTGCAGTAAGAAAAAGCGTTTCGGTCGCGATGGCAGCCTGTAATGGAGAACGATTTATCGAAGAGCAGCTGCGCTCCATTTTAGATCAGCTAGAAGAAAAAGACGAAATCGTGATTTCTCTCGATCCATCGACAGATCGGACGAAAGAGATTATTGAAAACATGAATGAGAAGAGGATAAGAGTCATTTGCGGTCCTGGAAATGGGCTGATCCGAAACTTTGAAAATGCCATTGCCCATACAGAAAACGAGATCATCTTTTTAAGCGATCAGGACGATGTATGGCAGCCTCAAAAAGTCAGCAAGATGCTGAATGCTCTGGACGATTCGCTGCTCGTCATGCATGACTGCTGTGTTGCAGACGAGAAGCTGAATATTACAGATCCTTCGATGTTTTCATTGCGCAAGCCTTCTCTTTCTTTTGGCAGAAATATAATAAAAAATACGATGATGGGCTGCTGCATGGCGTTTCGAAAAGAGTTAAAAAAAGAGATCCTGCCTTTTCCGGACCATATCCCGATGCATGATCAGTGGATCGGGCTGGTCGCTTTAAAGCACGGAAGGGTAGAGCTTATTGAAGCTGCGCTTCTTTTATACCGAAGACATGGAAGCAATGAATCGTCTATGGACCATGCTTCTTTTGGCCAGATGCTGCGCTGGCGGATCGATCTGCTCAAAGCGCTTAAGAAAAGAGGAATACTATGATTTCGGTTGCGATGACAACATACAATGGAGAAAATTTTGTCCTGGAACAGATTAACTCTATTTTTAATCAGACACGAAATATCGATGAACTGATCGTGGTGGATGATCATTCGTCGGACCAGACCATTCCCATCATCCTTCATTTGATGCAGGAACATCCGGACTGGTCCATCAAAGTATATGTGAATACGAAAAATCTCGGCTATAAGAGAAATTTTGAAAAAGCGATCGCGCTGAGCAGCGGAGATCATATTTTCCTGAGCGATCAGGACGACGTGTGGATGGAAAATAAAGTCGAGGAAATGATGCGGATCATGGAAACGGATCCGCAGATCGAAGTGCTCGCTTCCAGCTTTGATCTGATCGACCAGGACGGTCATCTTCTTGAGATCGACGAAGATCCCGACCGGTCGAACCATAATTTTTTGTTGAAAAAGGTGGAAAAGGATTCGCTGACACCGATGTCTCTTGAAGAGTTTGCCTATCACAATTATTTTCAGGGCTGTGCTCTGGTGATGACAAAAAAGATCCGTCAGCTTTTTCTCGAGAATTTTACGGACATCATTCCGCACGACTGGCTGATCAATATGCTGGCTGCCAGAGAAGGGGCCATGATGTATTACGATCATCCGCTGTTCAAATACCGCATTCATGAGCAGAATACGATCGGGATGACTGGAGAAGTGGAAAAGGGAATCAAAGCGAAATGGGACCGCATGAACGATCTGAAGATCCGCCAGCAGTTTGCCAAAGAAAGAGTGGAGTCATTAACGGCTCTGGAAAAAGTTGATCCCGACTTTTTCGCAAAACATGAAGAATACGTACGGATGCGTGATTTCTGCAAGGCTCACTGCACCTATCTGGAAAAGAAACAGTTTTTCAGGCTGCTTTTTCAAAACGCAGATCCGAACTACAAGCTTCTCAAACCATGGACTGCCAGGATGTACGATCTCGTATTTGCGCTGCAGAAAGGGAAATAATGGAATACTATACGACCGGAAAGTTTGCGAAGCTGGCCAATGTCAGCGAGCGGACACTCCGCTATTATGACAAGATCGGCCTTTTAAAACCTTCAAAAACAGAAAGCAACGGATATAGGAAATATGTCAAAGAAGATCTTCGTAAGCTGCAGAAGATCATTCTTTTAAAAAAACTCGGATTTCCTCTGGAGGAAATCACGATCATGCTTCTGGAAAGCGACACATCATGGATCGAGTCCTTGAAGATGCAGATCAGTCTTGTGGATCAGAAGATCCGTTATTTCGCTTCGTTGAAAGATACGATGAAAAAAATGATCAGTATTGTTTCGGAAGACGAAATGTCGCTGGAAAATACGGTTCGCCTACTCGATCTGCTGTCAGAAGACGAGGAGATCGTGGAACAGTATCATAACGCGACCAACTTAAGGGTCCGGATCCAGCTTCACCATTTATATTCTACCAATCCGGTCGAATGGTTTTCCTGGCTGCGTGGTCAGATCGATTTTTCCAGGATCAACCGGCTTCTCGAACTAGGGTGCGGCAATGGCGATCTATGGGTCGGGAATACGATCGATCTGCGAAACCGGGAATTTTTCCTTTCCGATCTTTCGGAAGGGATGCTGGAAGATGCCAAGCTGCGGCTGAATGATGATTTTTCCTTCATGCAGATCGATGCGCAGAATATCCCGTTCAAAAGGGATTTTTTCGATGCCGTGATTGCGAACCATCTGCTGTTTTATTTGCCAGAACTCGATCAGGGGCTGGAAGAAATTATTCGCGTGCTTAAGCCGCAAGGAATATTGTATGCCAGCACGTATAGCACGAATCACATGAAGGAAATAACCGAACTGGCCCAGGAATTCGATCCGAGAATTACTTTGTCCCAGACCAGTCTTCCTTCCATATTCGGCAAGGAAAACGGCGAGGAAATCCTTTCTCATTATTTTCAAAATGTCGAGAGAAGGGATTATGCAGATACCTTGGTCATTGATCAGGCCAAGCCGATTGTCGATTATATCGTGAGCTGTCACGGAAATCAGAACGAGATCCTGAGCGGCCGGATCGAAGAGTTTTATTCTTTTATAAAAAAGAAAATTGATGATCAGGGATCGATCACGGTGACAAAAGAGGCTTGTTTATTTATTGCCACAAACAAATATGTGAAATTGAATTAATTTTATCAATCTGTTGACCCTTACGTTACGTAAGGGTTTATATTTATGCTTAGAATAAAAGGAGACTTACTATGAAAGGTATTATTTTGGCCGGAGGGTCCGGCACCCGCTTATATCCTTTGACGAAAGTGACGAGCAAACAGCTGCTTCCGATTTACGATAAACCAATGATCTATTATCCAATGTCTATTCTGATGCAGGCAGGCATCCGGGACATCCTGATCATTTCGACGCCAGAAGATCTTCCTCGTTTCGAAGAACTTCTTGGAGACGGCCACCAGTTTGGTGTCAATCTTTCTTATAAAGTACAGCCTTCTCCGGACGGTCTGGCACAGGCATTTATCCTGGGCGAAGAGTTTATTGGCAATGACAGCGTGGCCATGATCCTTGGCGATAATATTTTCAATGGCCATGGTTTGACGAAGCGTCTTCGTTCGGCAGCAGAAAATGAAAATGGCGCGACTGTCTTCGGCTACTATGTAGAAGATCCGGAACGATTTGGTGTGGTTGAATTTGACGAGAACGGAAAGGCCATTTCTCTGGAAGAGAAGCCGGCCGAACCGAAGTCCAACTATGCGGTTACGGGACTGTACTTCTATGACAACAAGGTCGTGGAGTATGCGAAAAATCTGAAACCAAGCGCGCGTGGCGAGCTGGAGATCACAGACCTCAACAAGATCTATCTGAACAATGGAGAACTGAATGTGACCTTGCTTGGCGACGGGTTCACATGGCTCGATACGGGTACGCATGAATCGCTGGTCGATGCGACCAACTTTGTAAAAACGCTCGAAGAACACCAGCACCGCAAGATCGCATGTCTTGAAGAAATTGCCTACGACAATGGCTGGATCGATCTCGATCAGCTCAAGAAGACATACGAGATCTACAAGAAAAACCAGTATGGCGCTTATTTGAAAAAGATCATGGACCGCAAATATATCAAATAGGAGGAGACACAATGAAAGTAACAGAAACAAAAATTCCTGGCGTGCTGATCGTCGATACGGATGTATTCGGAGATCACAGAGGATACTTTACAGAAACCTATTCAAAACCAAAATATGAAAAAATGGGAATTGGTGTCGAGTTCGTTCAGGACAATATGTCTTTCAGTGCGCAGGAAGGCACTTTGAGAGGTCTGCACTGGCAGAATCCGCCGTATGCGCAGTCCAAGCTCGTTTCGTGCACAAAAGGGCGCGTGATCGATGTGGCCGTGGATATCCGCAAAGGAAGCCCGACCTTCGGACAGTGGGTGAGTGTCGAACTGTCAGAAGACAACCACAGACAGTTCTTTATTCCGCAGGGGTTTGCGCATGGATTCCTTACGCTGACTCCGGACGTCGAGTTCCGATACAAGGTCGACAATGTGTACAACAAGGAGTCGGAAGGCGGTATGCGCTATGATGATCCGACCGTTAACGTAGACTGGGGAACGCTTCTCGAAGGGCTCGAGCCAGTATTGAGCGAGAAAGACGAGCATGGCCCTACGCTGGAGGATTCGGATAATCAGTTTGTGTATGGAGAGAATTGTTAATGAATCTTGTATATAAGCATCGGAGAACTATTGATGTCTTATTAGGAGATTTAGGAATTCTGATAATTACGTTCCTGGTTTATAAGTATCTGGAAAATTCCAGACTAATATTACTTGTCGGTCCATTATTGATTCTAATCAATACATTAAGAATCTGGTTTGAAGACGTTATAAAAAGAATACTTGATTTTGTCATAAAATATAGATACGTAATCGCACTGATAGTATTTGTCCTTTGTGTAGGATTAAAATTAAACGGTTCCTCAATCGGGGTATATGATGCGATGTATGGTAAAGAAAATCCTAATATAATTACCGAAATATTTGGAAGAGGCCGATCAATTCGATCAGATGAATTCAATGTGCAGATTCCGTATTTCTTCTCACAATCCTATAATGACTTTAATCTGATTAGTCATTATATGTCATTATCGGGCCTAAATATGATTATTGGATACAATAGTCCGGTCATAGGATTAACATTACTCGGAAAGCCGGATATGTGGGGATACATTTTATTCGGGAATGAGATTGGCCTATCGTGGTATTGGTGTTCCCGGATCATTTTGTTTCTTCTTGTCGGATATGAGATGTTTTATATTCTTACGAAGAATAAATACCTATCGGTATTTGCATCGATCTGTTTAGTATTCAGTCCGGCACTGCAGTGGTGGTTTGCTCCCCATATGTATCAGGTATTTTTCTGGGCCTGTACGCTCTTTGTGGTAGGATATTATTTCTTTTTCGGAAAGAAATTATGGCAGAAGATCTTATTTACGATATTGTCGATTTGTTCATTGATTGGATTTGTGATATCGATCTTTCCGTCTTTGCAGGTTCCAACAGGATTAATTATGCTTGCACTTTTGATCTGTTGTCTGATTCAGAATAAAGAAAATCTGAAGTGGAGTAAAATAGATTGGATTCGTATAGTGCTTGTAATAATAGGAGCAGGAATTGTTATAGGACAGTTTTTGGTTCAGTCGAAAGATGCAATATCATTATTAAATAACACAGTCTATCCGGGAAAAAGAATAAGTGTGGGTGGAAATTATATAATGGCTAATCTGTTTACAGATCCAACTATGATCTTAAGCCCGTTTATGGCTCCGGCGAGATTGAATCAATGTGAAATCAGTACTTTTAATCATTTTGGGGTTTTGTTCATGATTTATTATCCGTATTTATGGTACATAAATAAAATGCAGAATAAGTCACGACAAATGTTGATTGGTAATTGCCTTTTTATTATCTTGGCAATAGAAATTATCTTTATGCTAATCGGCTTCCCGGAATGGCTTGCAAAGATCACTTTATTCTCGTATATGAATCGAATGATGTTGGTATATGGTTTTACGGCTCTTATATTTTCATTCTGGTCTATTGAAGCAATTTGGGAGAATCGAAAAAAAGTTAGATGGCAATTTGGGCTGATTGCAGTAGTGATTTATACTTTTATATATATAAAATGCTATTTGAATTATACGGATACAGCTTTCTTAGAAAGAACTGGATTGTGGTTCTATCTTATAGTGCCTGGTATTTTAGGGTTGAGTTCTTATTTAATTTTTACAAAATATAGAAGATTGTTTTTTCCAATTTTTGGATGCTGGATTATTTTGGCTGGAATGTTTGTAAACCCTGTTGTAATCGGAGCAGAATCTATTTCAAATCATACTTTGGTGACTGAGGCTTTGAAAATCCAAAAAGAAGATCCAGAAGCCTACTGGCTTGCTACAAATTCGTTACATACTCAGGAGCTTCTTTTGGCAAATGGAATTAAAGCTTTGAATGCTGTAAATTTCTATCCGGATATAGAAAAATGGGACTTGATTGATTCAAGTCATAAAAATGAAAAATATTATAATCGCTATTTACATATGTTAATTGAGTTAACAGAAGAACCGACATCTTATGATCTGGCAAATCCTGATTCTGCTGTTATTCATTTAAATATAGAAGATCTAAAAAAATGGAATATAAAATATTTAGTGGTGAATAAAAATGCAGGATATGAAAACCTTTTAAGTAATAATGGTATCTCAGTACAAAATGTATTTAACGATTCTTCGAATGACGAAATATTACAACTAATTTATTGAAGGAGGAGTATAACAAGATGAATGATGAAAATAAAAAAATAGCGGTGCTTCTTCCTTGCTATAACGAAGCCTTAACAGTTGAAAAAGTAATCAAAGATTACAGAGAAGCTTTTCCAACAGCAGACATTTATGTTTATGATAATAACTCAACAGATGGTACGGGAGAGATTGCTCGTAAGGCGGGAGCAATCGTTAAACGTGAATATGCGCAGGGAAAAGGAAACGTAATTCGTGCCATGTTTAAAGATATCGATGCGGACTGCTATATCATGGCAGATGGGGATGATACGAATCCTCCGGTACCTGAAATGGCAGATATGGTATTACGTGGCGAGGCGGAAATGGTCATCGGGGATCGTTTATCGAGCACGTATTTTACAGAAAACAAGCGTCTGTTTCACAATACCGGAAACCGCATGGTACGTGGATTGATCAATACGTTATTTGATGTACATGTGACTGACATCATGACTGGAAGTCGTGCGTTCAGCTATACGTTTGTAAAAACATTCCCGGTATTGTCAAAAGGTTTTGAAATCGAAACAGAAATGACAATTCATGCAGCTGCTCATAATCTTAGAATGGTGGAAGTGCCTACGAATTACAGAGATCGGCCGGAAGGCAGCGAGTCAAAACTAAATACTTATAGTGACGGTGCAAAAGTTTTAGGAACAATTGCCCGGCTGTTTAAAGAGTATAAGCCAATGGCTTTCTTTGGACTGTTTGCCCTCATTTTCTTGATCGTTTCGATCTGTATGTTTGTACCTGTATTCAATGAATATTTTGCGACAGGACTTGTTCCAAGATTTCCAACATTGATCGTTGCCGGCTTCCTGTTAATTATCTCTTTGCTTCTATTTATGTGCGGATTGATCCTGGAAGTCATTGTTAAAAAGAATAGGCAGATCTTCGAACTGTTTTATATAAGGACAAAGAGAAAATGAAGAAGCTGATCGAACAGATTCTTCGTTTTGGGATCGTAGGCGTACTAGCCTTCATAATAGATTATGGATTGATGGTGTTCTGCACGGAAGTTCTTGGAATCTATTATCTTTGGTCTTCGTTGATCTCATTTACCGTTTCAGTCATTTTTAATTATATTATGAGTGTTAAATGGGTTTTTAATGTAGATAACGGAAAAACACAAACTCAAAATCTTGTCTTTTTTGTTACCTTCAGTATTATTGGTTTAGGAATAAATCAGCTGATCATGTGGCTCGGCGTAGATCAAGTCGGAATCAGTTATCTGATTGTTAAACTGTTTGCGACAGCCATCGTAATGGTATTTAACTATGTAACTAGAAAATGGTACTTTGAGAAATAAAGGAGGAAAACAACATGAAATTTTTAGTAACTGGAGGCGCCGGATTTATCGGTGCAAACTTTGTAGAGTATATGGTCAATAAGTATCCGGAAGATGAAATCATCAACCTGGATGCGCTGACTTATGCAGGAAACCTGGAAACTTTGAAAAATGTGGAAGATAAACCGAACTACAAATTTATCAAAGGCGATATTGCAGACCGTGAATTCATCTTTGATTTATTTGAAAAGGAAAAACCGGATGTTGTTGTGAACTTTGCGGCAGAAAGTCATGTGGACCGTTCTATTGAAGATCCTGAAATCTTTGTTAAAACGAACGTGATGGGAACAACAACGCTGCTCGATGCCTGTGTGAAATACGGTATCAAAAGATATCATCAGGTTTCTACGGATGAAGTGTACGGGGATCTTCCGTTAGACCGTCCGGACCTGTTCTTTACAGAAAGCACGCCGCTGCATACATCTTCGCCGTATTCGTCGTCAAAAGCTTCTGCGGACCTGTTCGTCATGGCCTATGGCCGCACATACGGTCTGCCTGTAACGATTTCAAGATGCTCCAATAACTATGGTCCATATCAGTTCCCTGAAAAACTGATCCCGCTGATCATTTCGCGTGCTTTGAATGATGAAACGATTCCTGTTTACGGCACGGGAGAAAATGTTCGCGACTGGCTCCATGTGTACGATCATTGCGTAGCAATTGATATGATCCTTCGTCAGGGAAAAGAAGGGGAAGTATACAACATTGGCGGACACAATGAACGGACGAACCTTGAAGTGGTCAAGACTGTATTGAGAGCTCTGAATAAACCGGAAAGCCTCATTACTTATGTCACCGACCGCAAGGGTCATGATATGCGTTATGCGATCGATCCGACAAAAATGGAAACGGAACTGGGATGGAAGCCTGTCTACACATTTGATACAGGAATTCCTCAGACGATCGAATGGTACCTGAACAATAAAGACTGGTGGGAAAATATCGTGTCTGGCGAATACCAGAACTATTTCCAGAAAATGTATGTGGACAAAGGAAGAGTGGAAGAATAATGAAGATCCTGGTAACTGGCGTAAAAGGACAGCTTGGATTTGATGTTGTCAATGAAGCCGAAAAACGTGGAATCGAAGCCGTAGGCGTCGATATTGATGAAATGGACATTACCAATCAGGAACAGGTGGAAAAAGTAATCAAAGCCGGAAACTATGATTGCGTAGTCCATTGTGCGGCCTGGACAGCTGTCGACAAAGGCGAGGAGCCCGAACTGTTCGAAAAGGTTCGTGCAGTCAATGCATTAGGAACAAAATATATCAATGACGTATGCAAGGAACTCAACATTCCGATCATGTATTTCTCCACAGATTACGTGTTCAATGGAGAAGGAGAAACGCCTTGGAACGAATATGATGAATTTGAACCACTTAATGTGTACGGAATCACGAAAGGCGAAGGAGAAAAATATGTTCTGGAAAATCCAAAGCATTTTATCATCCGTATTGCCTGGGTATTCGGAAAGAACGGAAACAACTTTATCAAAACAATGCTTCGTCTTGGCAAAGAGCGCGGGGCAGTCAGCGTAGTCAATGATCAGATCGGTCTTCCGACCTATACATACGATCTGGCACGTCTCGTAGTGGATATGATCGAAACCGAAGAGTATGGAACGTATCATGCGACAAACTCAGGAGACTTCATTTCCTGGTATGATTTTGCCAAAGAAATATTTGACCAGGCAGGCATGGAAGTGGAAGTGACTCCGGTCGACTCTTCGCAGTTTCCTGCCAAAGCAAAACGTCCTCACAATTCGAGAATGAACCAGACAGAACTGGATAAACACGGTTTCACCAGACTTCCGGACTGGAAGGATGCGCTGCACCGTTATCTGCAGGTAATTGAAGTAATTGATTAAAACAAACAAAAAAGAAAAGGTATTGGGAAAATGATAGGATCATTCCCGATACCTTTTTTTTAGAGAAGCAATCAAGTAGCGGTCAATAAATATTGCATTATTTAACGATTTATTTAATAAAAATGTGACAGCTCACCAATAAATGATTGAAAACAGTACAAAATGAATATACCATAACTATATGAGTGTTACACAAGAGGGAGAGAGGAACACAAGGTGAGAAAAAAAGACTATTCATTGCTGATCGCAGCATTTATCGGATTGAGCAGCGGCTGGGCCGTATTGAATCAGGACGTGCTGGCAGCAGAAGAGGAATTTGATCAGGAGAACCAGGAGATACAGGCTGAACCACAAACTGACGAAGAGGATACAGGCTCAGAAAACGGAACGAACAATGTCAATAGTTTGCCGGATCCGGAGGGAACGGAGAACGGCAACGACATCAGTTCAGATCCGGGAATGGATCAGAAAGATCAACTGGATGACGAAGCTCCTGATGAATCTGAAGAACTTGAAGAATCAGGAAAAGAGACATCGCTCAGCGTGAACGAACAACCTTCGAAACCATTGGAAACGGCAGAGAAGGTCGAAGGGCCGAAAACAGTGGCAGCAGCGGCGCCGACAAAAGCCGCTAATGTATTGAACGGCTGGAATGGAAACAAGTATTATGAAAACAATGTGATGGCTGTCGGGGAAAAGAAGATTGGGAACGAACTTCATTTATTCGATAATGACGGCAATCCATTGTCGGGATTCATGTATTATAACGGAAAATATTTATATTGCGATGCGCAAGGTAAGATCCTAAAAGGATCACATACGATCGGAAATTACAGCTTTACTGCCGATGAATCCGGAAATATATACTCTTCTACTTTGAATAATGTGCCGTATTATAATCAAAAAGATGGCCGTTGGGGCAATCAATATATTGGCGGATATACTGTCGGTTCAACAGGATGTGTTGTCATGGCAGCCACTTCGATCGTCAACTATTTTACAGGAAGCAACTATTCACCTCTGGATTTAGCCAATTTACTGCATTCTGAAGGCTATTATAATTCATCTATGGAAGGAACGAAATCATCAGTATGGAAGTTCATAGCCAATAAATTCGGATTGACATACCAGAACAATTTATCGAAACAAGATGCAGAAAAGGCTTTAAAAGAAGGAAAAATCGTAACTGGAGCCGTTGGATATAGTCAATGGTGTCCATATATCGGATATACTCATGAAATCTTCATGACAGGATACAATAATGGAACGACTTATATTTTTGATCCTCTTCATAGCGATAAATGCGGGAATGCTAGTATATCTTCAGTTTTTGCGGTTCTTTCTACTGAAATCGAGGATTTACGAGATAATGGACCACTATTTGCGATAGGAAAGAATACGATCTCTGTGATCAATACAGGGTTAGCTGACAAGGGAACAATTGTAATAGGAGATCAGGCTTATACCGGAAATCCGGTCACAACCAAACCAATCGTTGGAATTTATCAGAATGGAAGCTATATCCAGCTGACAGAAGGAAAAGATTACTCGGTGTCTTTCGCCAATAATACGAAAGCCGGAGAAGCAACAGTAACAGTGACCGGAAAAGGTTTATACAAGGGAACATTGTCTAAAGCGTTCTATATCGTGAACAACACGATCGCGAACGCGACGTATACTTTATCCTCAAGCGGAAATGGCTCTCTCGTTTTAGATACTCCGGGCGCATCCAAAAATGCCGGGATCCAGCTGCAGCTCTACACTCAAAATGATACGTCAGCCCAGCAATATGTGATCGAAAAGCAGGCAAACGGATACTATACAATTAGAAATAAAAATTCCGGTTTATATTTAACTTCATCTTCAGAATGGAGAAATGTGCATAACGGTTTAGCTCTTACTCAGCAGAAACTACGCAACGATAAATCGAGCTTGTGGATGCTTCGCTCGACAGCAAACGGATATGTGATTTCTTCGGCATGGGACTCGACCTATGTTCTCGATGTCCCTGGAGCTGCATTCAAAAGCGGCACAAAGATCCAGTTATATAGCCGAAACGGATCAAAAGCGCAGTTATGGAATTTGAATAATCTGGATACGAAAACACAATCGATCAATGAACTGGCTGCAGCCAATGTCAAAACGCTTGCAGACGGATATTACACGATCGCTTCGAAGATCAATACGAGCAAAGTGATTGATGTGGCTGGGGCGAGCGCATCAAATGGAGCCAATGTGCAGATCTATTCCAAGAACGGCACACAGGCACAGTTGTTTCAGATCAGTCATGTGGGAAATTTCCTGAAAATTACGAATGTGGCTTCGGGAAAAGTTCTGGATGTGAACGCAGGAACCCGAAAAAGCGGAACGAACGTTCAGCAGTATGCATGGAACGGAAGCGGTGCGCAGTTATGGATCGCAGTCAATACATCCGACGGAATCAAGCTTGTTTCCGGGCTGGATCAAAATCTCGTCCTGGACCTCAATGGAGCAGCCACCTATAACGGAAACAATATTAGTATTTATTCCAATAATAATTCGAAAGCGCAGCGCTGGATATTCCAGAAAGCAGAAGATCCGCGGGCCGCTTTAAATAAACTGGCAGCAGCCAGCAAAAATATTGTAGCAGCCGGTGTGTATGAGATTCATTCGATGGTGAACGGAAATTATAATCTGGACGTAACAGGCGCAAATAAAACAAATGGAGCCAATGTTCAGCTTTATGAAGACAACAATACGAATGCGCAGCGCTGGAAGATTTCATTTGACTCTGCTGGATATGCATTGATCGAAAATATCAATTCCGGCAAGTATTTAAGTCTGGCAACCGGAAATGTTCAGAGCGGGGAAAACATCGTACAAAAAGCTGGAACGTCCTACGCGCAAAAATGGGTATTCCGGCAGTTGAATGGAGCGATTCAGATCGTTTCCGCTTTGAATAAAGACTATGTGATCGATCTTTCAGGAGCTCATTCCGTAAACGGCCGCAATATTAACCTTTACGCAAATAACGGATCGAAAGCACAGCAGTGGAAATTTGTAAAAGTATAGGAAGAGAGAAAAAATATTTAAACAATTATCGGAGGTGAGTGGTTATGAAGAAAAAGAACAAGTTGATTTTTGCAGCCTTTATGCTCGGTCTAGGTTCCGGCTGGTCCGTATTGAATCAGGACATTTTTGCCAATGGCTCAGATGTTCTTCCTGATACAGCGAATATCGTAGAAGATGCTTCGAATAGCGAAATTTCGGATTCTGCGTCTGATGCAGGAAGTGATCCAGCTCCATCCTTGTCTAGTACAGATCCTGATCTTCATGATTCGGACGATACAGAGGATGTGCAGTATAAAGATGTAATCCCAAATACGGAAGCTGGTGTGAATACAGAAAACGATCCCGGCAAAACGGCTGAATCGGATCAGGAGAAAGACAATCTCTCGAAATCTGATCCTTCTGCGGATGAAATAAAACACGATCTTGACTCAGGATCTGTTATTACTGAGGCGAACGAACAGCCCAATAGTCAGGTCATGGCACCTGTTCCTGCGGAAAAACCAGTTACAGTGGTTCGAAAGGCAGCCGCGAAAGCAGCTTTAAACGGCTGGGTTAATAACAAGTATTACGTAAATAATGAAGTGTCGAAAGGAGAAGTCGTTATTGGCGGACAGACTCATTTGTTCAACAACGACGGAAATCCTTTAACCGGATTCATGTATTATAACGGAAAATACATTTATTGCGACGGTCAGGGAAAGATTCTGAAAGGAAACCATCAGGTAGGAAATATGAGCTTTTCGGCGGATCAGTCGGGGAATATATATGCAACCTCGTTGAACAATGTACCGTATTACAATCAGACTGACGGACGCTGGGGTAACTTGTATTATGGAGGCCGGTCCATGAGTTCGACCGGATGTGTTGTGATGGCAGCAACAGCAGTTGTCAATTATTTTACCGGAAGCTCCTATAGTCCGATCGATATGGGAAATATTTTGTATTCTGCCGGTTATTACAATACGTCTCAGGTAGATGGTACGATATCTTCGGCATGGAGATATATTGCGAATCGTTTCGGGCTCACCTATCAAAACAATTTATCGCGGGCAGATGCGGAAAAAGCACTGAAAGAAGGAAAAATTGTTGCGGGTGCGGTAGGATACAGTAAATGGTGCCCGTATAGCGGCGTTACGCATGAAATATATCTTGCCGGATATAATAACGGGAATACATATGTCCGAGATCCTCTCCATTCCTATCAATGCGGACAAGCGAGCTTATCGTCCGTATATTCGGTGCTTTCCGGAGCATGGGAAGACGTAACAGATGGGGGACCGATGTTTGCGATAGGCCGAAGTGTCATCCCAGTACTGAATACGAACTTTTCCAGCAATGGCACGGTAGTGATCGGAGATCAGAATTATACAGGAAAAGCAGTAACCGCAAAGCCGATTGTCGGATTTTATCAAAACGGAAAATATATTCAGCTGAGTGAAGGAAAAGATTATTCGCTATCCTATGCCAACAATGTGAATCCTGGTCAGGCAACAGTAACAGTGACAGGAAAAGGCCTTTATAAAGGGGTACTGAAAAAAGCGTTTTATATCGTAAACCAGACAATTGCGGATTCAACGTATGCGATCAAGTCGGCAGGGAATCAAAATTTAGTTATCGATATCAATGCGGCCAGCAAATCGAGCGGAGTAAGAGCGCAGCTTTATGGAAGAAACGATACGAATGCGCAAAAGTATCGGATCCAAAAACAGTCCAATGGCTATTATACTATTCAAAATATAAATTCCGGATTGTACTTAATGACTTCTTCGGACTGGAGAAATGTCCATGATGGATTAGCGGTTACCCAGCAGAAACTTCGCAATGACCTGTCTTCTTACTGGATGCTTCGCTCAACATCCAATGGCTATGTGATTTCAACAGCCTGGGACAGTAAATTTGTTCTGGATGTTCCGGCTGCTTCCTTTAAAAATGGAACGAAGCTCCAGCTCTATACAGGCAATGGCTCAAAAGCCCAGCTATGGCGCCTGGAAGATCTGATCGCTCCATTAAGAGAACTGGACAATCTGGCACAGAAAAATATCGAAACAGTGAAAGATGGATATTATCGAATCTCTTCTGCTCTCAACAGCAGCAAAGTAATTGATATTGCCGGCGCAGGGACCGCTAATGGCACAAATGCGCAGATTTATACGAACAATCAGTCGAATGCGCAGGTTTTCCGTTTCACGCATGTGAACGGAGGCTATCTGAGAATCGAAAATATCAACTCCAATAAGGTCCTTGATGTATATGGCGCCAATAAAGCGAACGGAACAAATGTTTCGCAATACGGATGGAACGGGACAAGAGCGCAAATGTGGATTGCCGTAAAAATGGAAAAGGGATTAAAATTCGTATCGGCTCTTGATCCGAATTGTGTTTTGGATCTGGCAGGTGCAAATACGAACAATTCCGCAAACATTCAGCTCTACCGATCCAATGATTCTTTGGCGCAGAGGTGGAATCTTCAGCAGGTGGAAGATCCGAGAAAACAGCTGAATGACCTGGCGTTAAAAAACAAAGATGTGATCAAAAACGGAACCTATGAAATCCATTCAGGAAAAAACGGGACGTATAATGTGGATGTAAATGCCGGTTCAAAGTCAAAAGGAGCCAATGTTCAATTGTACTCTGACAATAATACGAATGCCCAGCGGTGGATCGTCGAGCATGATCAGAATCAGTATGTGTCTTTTAAAAACATCGGTTCTGGTCTGTATTTGGGAGTAAATGGAACAAATGTCGTTCAGACAAATCAGAATAGCTATTCTACGAAATGGATCGTTGAAAGCGTCAATGGTGGAATGAAAATCATCTCGGCATTGAATAAATCGATGGTGCTGGATCTAAATGGCGGATTGATCGAGAACTTCCGCAATATCCAGATCTATCAGGATAATGGGACAAATGCCCAGAAATGGAACTTTGTAAAAGTTTAGAAAAAAATATCCCGGACGATGCAAAATTGGCATTGCTCTGGGATATTTTTTCAGGGTATACTTATACAGTATAAAGTTTATAAGGATAGGTAGGAAATCAGATGAGCAAAAACAGAAATTCTCTGAAACAATTGGCTGTATTGAGTGGGGTAGGACTTGGTTTTCTTTTGACAGGTCAGACAATATTTGCCGATGAACTGGAAACATCCCCAGCAGAAGATTCAATAAACGCTTCCCCGGAAATTGGATCGCAAGTCAGTGACGATGTCTATATTGAAGATCAGCAAAGTGCAGAAACACAAACCGGCAGCAAAGAAGTTTCATCGTCTTATGTTCAAACGGTCGATGATACAGACATGGATGACGCGCAGCTTGCAGAAGACGAAACCGAACCGGAAATAAATAATTCGATCCCTGAGCTGAGCGTGAAAGCGTATGGGGCAACAGGTGGCCAGAGCGATTCTTTAGCACCAGGTGTGTATACCATTTCCTCAGCCGTATCGACCGGACAGGTTGTTGACGTGAATGCAGGAGCTACGTATAGCGGTGCGAATGTTCAGATCTATGAAAACAATGATTCTGGCGCACAGATCTGGCGGATCGATCTAGATCATTCCGGATATTATACTTTCACAAATATCCAATCGAATAAAGTGCTGGATGTAAATGCCGGGCTTGCTGTGAATGGCAATAATGTGCAGCAGTATGCTGCAAACCAGACAATGGCCCAGAAGTGGATCGTGAAAAAAGCGGATATTGGCTTTGTGATCGCTTCTGCGCTGAATAATCAGTATGTGCTGGATCTTGCTGGTGCCAATTCCGCAAACGGCTCCAACATCCAGATCTATCATTCCAACAACACCAAAGCGCAGAGATGGTTTTTCAATAAGTACATCACAAAAGAGCAGGAAATGGATTCGATGGCTGCAATGAATAAAAATCTGGTGGCAAACGGGCAGTATTATATCGTAAACAGCCAGACTGGACAGGTCCTTAGTGTGTATGGACAGTCGACCAGCAATCAGGCCAATGTGGATCTGGAAAAGAATTATCAGGCTTCTTCGCAGGTCTGGGAAATTTCTCATGATTCAAAAGGATATATCACTTTTAAAAATATCGGTTCCGGAAAAGTTCTTGATGTGGCAGGTGCCAATACGGCATCAGGAACGAATCTTCAGATCTATGAAAGCAATGGAACGAGAGCGCAGAAGTGGGTCGTTCGAAAAGATGGATCGAATTTCGAGATCATATCGGCGTTAGATCCTGACCGTGCGATTGCGCAATCCGGAAGCAACGCCCAGATTTCTGTACAGAATTCATCGCTGGCCGCTGAAAAATGGATACTGAAAAAAGCGGAAGATCTTCGCACACGCCTCGATCAGATCGCAAAAAACAATTTGAATGTGGTGGCAGACGGCGCCTACGTCATTCGTTCGGCATTAAATGACAAGATGGTGCTGGACGTAAATGCCGGCTCAACCGCAAATGGTGCCAATATCCAGGTTTATGAATACAACGGAAGCAATGCGCAGAAATTCCTCATTACCAATGACGCCAAAGGCTATGTAACCATTAAAAACATTGGATCCGGAAAATTTGTGTCTGTCGATGGAAAAGGGTGGAACGGAAACAATGTCATGCAGTCTGCCCAGTCGAACGGCTGGAATCAAAAGTGGATCATTGTAAAAACGAACAATGCCTACCAGATCGTTTCCGCATTAAATGACTCTTTTGTGCTGGATGTAACGGCTGCGCTGGCAATGAACGGAACGAACATTCAGATCTATGAATCCAACGGAACAAAAGCCCAGCAATTTCTGTTCGGATCCTTGAATAAGGACGATTCCTTGTGGATCAGCTCGAATAACTATCTGACCGTTTCTCAAATGGAAAACAACGCCCAGCTTGTATGGAACTTTTTCAAAGGCTATGGCTGGACAAAAAACGCGGTAGCCGCGCTGTTGGGAAATATGCAGGGAGAGTCGAATATCAATCCGGGACTATGGGAAAGCCGGGATGAAGGAAATATGAACTGCGGGTATGGGCTCGTTCAGTGGACCCCGGCCAATAAAGTGATCGACTGGCTTGAAGGTAATGGCTATGCCATCAACAGCGGTTTTGGACAATGTGCCCGTATCATATATGAGCTTGAAAACCATATTCAGTATTATGCGACCAACGCCTTCAATTTCAGCTTTTACGATTTTGCTCACTCGACCCAGACTCCTGAGTATCTTGCCAAAGCGTTTATTTATAATTATGAGCGTCCATATAATTATAATCAGCCTCAGCGTGAGACATATGCAAGGAACTGGTACAATTATATTTCAAAATTGTAAAAACTACAGTAAATATCTAGAAGAGAACTGCTTTGTAAGAAAGCGGTTCTCTTTTTTTCTTGTATTTTGCCCATATTACCGATAAACTCAATAAGCAAGGAGGTTTGTTTCCGTGTGGATCACGTTAATCATATTATTTTATATACTATTCATTTTCTTTAATATTTTAAATTATTTACAATACTATCTGTCGACCGAACTGAGTGTCGGAGGATTTACGCAAATCCTATATACTCTTCAAAACAGTATGTCCGGTTCTGAAAATACCGTTCTGGATGCAGTAAAAGGCTTTTTCATGCATAACGGTCTGTTCCTGCTGTTAGGAACACTGGCATTTGCCGGAATACTCTGGCTGTATATCATGAACAAAAAAGGAAAGGTCCAGACAAAGATTGAGCCCGTAAAACTAACCAAAATAATAAAAGGAAGTATCATCGGGATCACATGTATCATGCTCGTGTGCAATGTTGTCACTGCCACGACCATATACAACGACCTGGGGATCAAAGACTATCAGGAAAGCCTGAATAAGGAAAGCGACCTGTACGACAATTATTATGTGGATGCCAAGACCGCTAATATCCAGTTTCCTGAAAAGAAGAAAAATCTCATCTATATTATTTGCGAATCCATGGAAATGACCTATACGGACAAAAAGAACGGCGGAGGATTCAAGGAAAACCTCATTCCGGAACTGACCAAGCTGGCACAGGAAAATACCGATTTTACAAGCAAGGATGACAATCAGCTAAATGGCGGTCTAACCCCAGGAAACACGACATGGACGATCGCTGGCATTGCCGCGCAGTCACTAGGCATTCCGCTGAATATTGGAAATAGCGAGTATAATCGAAATTTTGAAGAACAGTCACAGTTTCTTCCGTCCGTGAAAAGTCTGGGCGACATATTAAAAGAAGAAGGATATCATAATTATTTTATGTGCGGTTCGGACGGCGCCTTTGCCGGAAGAAAGAACTATTATGAACAGCACGGAGATTATAAAGTGCTCGACTACTATCAGGCAATCAAAGACGGGATCATCGATAAAGATTATTATGAGTGGTGGGGATATGAAGACGATAAATTATTCAAATACGCTGAAAAAGAACTAGGAGATATCTCGAAACAGGATGAACCATTCAACTTCACCATGCTGACCGTTGATACCCATTTCCAGAATGGATATAAATGCAAGGACTGCCCGGACAAATTCGATCAGCAGTATGAAAATGTCGTGAACTGTTCGGATCATAAAGTAGCGGAATTTGTCAAATGGTGTCAGAAACAGGATTTTTATAAGGACACCACGATCGTGATTGCCGGAGATCATTTAAGCATGGACGGCATGGTTCCAGAAAACATTGATGACGACTATCAGCGAAGAACATACTTCACAGTGATCAATGGCCCGGAATATACGCTCAACCGTACAAGAAGTTATTCGACCATGGACATTTATCCAACCATTCTTGAATCGCTTGGCGCAACGATCGACGGACACCGCCTCGGATTAGGAACATCCCTTTATTCGAACGTACCAACTTTGATCGAAGTGTTAGGTTATGACGAACTCAATAAACAAATGGGATATAAATCCACCTTCTATGAAGAAGTGATCCTGAACGGCGATGAAGGAAAAATACCAACCAAGACCGACGAGCAGGAAGATCCTGAGGAACAGGAAAACACAGAACCGGTGCAGGCCCCCACAGCCCAGCAGTACCAGGCACACCGCGAAAGCTTTTCCGATACCGATTATATCTGGACACCATCGTATTCGGAACCAGCAGCCAATCCGGGAAATAATTCAAACGGAGGAGGAACAACCGTTCCGGAAACCCCAGTGAACCCGGCACCGGAAACACCAACCGATCCGGGAACAGGCGGAGGAACCACCGATCCAGGAACAGGCGGCGGAACAACGACACCAGAAACACCAACCGATCCAGGCACAGGTGGAGGAACGACCGATCCGGGAACCGGAGGAGGAACCACAGACCCAGGAACAGGTGGCGGGACAACGACACCAGAAACACCAACCGACCCAGGCACCGGAGGAGGAACGACCGATCCGGGAACAAATGGAGGACCCACAGGCGATGCTGCCGCCACACAAAACAATGGATAAAATGAGACAGGAATATTTTCTGTCTTTTTTTGTTCATGAACGCCGTTTCTCAAAAAGAAGTTTGCTATAGTTAGAAAGGCAGGGAGAGATAGTATATGAAAAGATTTTTTGCAAAACTATGTGTGCTGAGCATGGCTGCTTTATGTATCCTTGCCGGATGCTCGAACGAGAAGGAAAAGGCAGACACTTCCAAAAAGGAGCAGGCGGCAGGAAAAGAAAGTTCGATGGAAACGATCGGCGTTTCCCGCTTATCGACCACAAACAATCGTGTTGTCGATGAAAACGGCAATCCGTATGTCATCAGAGGAATTTCGACACATGGAATCGCCTGGTTCCCGGAAATCATCAATGAGAAAAGTTTTTCGCAGTTCAAAGAGGACTTTGGGATCAATACTGTACGTCTTGCCATGTATACGGCCGAATCAGGCGGATACTGTACGGACGGAGACCAGAAAAAGCTGGAAAAGCAGATCGATCAAGGCGTAGAGCTTTGCCGGAAACTCAACATGTATTGCGTGATCGACTGGCATATTCTTTCGGATCAGGATCCTCTGGATCATCTTCCGCAGGCAGAAACCTTTTTCGAAAAAATGGCAAAGAAATATGGAAAGATCCCCAATGTGATCTTTGAGATCTGCAATGAGCCAAACGGAAACACGACCTGGGAACAGGTGAGCGAGTATGCCAATACGATCATTCCGATCATCCGGGAACATTCTCAAAATCTTATTCTGGTCGGAACACCCAGCTGGTCGCAGGACATCGATCAGGCCGCTAAAGCGCCTCTGGATCACGAAAACATTGCCTATACGCTCCATTTTTATGCCGCTACCCATAAAGACGATCTTCGGGCAAAATACGAGTCTGTCGTCAACAAGATCCCGATCGTCGTGAGCGAATTCGGAATATGCGACGCCAGCGGAAACGGAACGATCGATGAGGAAAGTGCCAATGCGTGGATGAAATTGCTCGATCAGTACGACACCGGCAGGATCTTGTGGAACGCCTCCAATAAAGACGAATCGTCCTCGATCTTCAAACCAGGAACCGATCTGACCAGCTGGACATTGAATGATCTCTCAGCATCCGGAAAGTGGCTTCTGGCACAAACCAAAGAGCAGACAAACAAAACCGGGACCGAAAAAGAACAGGCAAAACACGCACAGAAAAAAACAGAGCATGCAAAAGAAGTCACGCTCCAAATTGATCAAACGAACGACTGGCAGGAAAATGAAAAACAGTTCGTACAGCTCAATGGAACCGTAACCAATCAAACATCTTCCACGATCGGTTCCTGGCAGTTCCGTCTCGCTTTTCCTGAACCAGTTCGCATTTCCGATCATTGGAACTGCGAAGCCGAACAGACCGATGAGAAGACGATCCTGATCCGCAATGTCGACTACAACGGGAAGCTGGAAAGCAAAAAAAGCGCGACAGATATCGGACTGATCGTATCGTCCGGCAGCAAAGTGGAGATCAACCATATTGCGATAGAGTAAATCATTTTCAAACGATTTTGAAAAAAATGAATCAAAATTGTAAAGTTTGTATAATAAGTACAAAAACATTAATACAATTACGTTAAAAAACGGAATAAATGAATGAAATATAAGAAGATTGTGTTGATGTTTTTTAACGAAACAAGTATAGTATTTGTATTGACGAGGAGAACTTGTCAAAGTGGGAAAGGACACGATTCTTCCCGCAGTCACACAGTACATGAAATAGAAAGGTAGATTAAGAACATGAACATGAAAAAATTTGCAGGTGCATTCCTTGCAGCAACTATGCTGTTCGGTGCCGCTCCTGTTTTCGCGGCTGACCAGAGCCCCGTTCCTGGAGAGATCGTTAAGGTCCCTGTAGAAGGAACTGGAATCGATTCATTGCCAGCAGGTGATGCAACGACTGAAATTAACGGAGAAACAGTTACTTTAGTTAAGAAAGATCTTGACGACAAAGTAGCCGCAGAAGTTGATACAGCAGAAAAAGTATTCAACATCCTTGACAAAGCCGGATACAAACCAGCAGCTGGAACAACTGTAGTAATCGCAGGTGCTGATTACTCATTAGAAGGAAAAAAAGTTGATAGCAGTATTGTTGTTGATTTTGCTACACAATTTGCGCCAAACTCTACAGTATATGTAATGCATAAAGGCGAAAACGGCTGGGAAGTAATCGAAGCAAAAGTAGCAGCAGACGGTACAGTTACTGCAAAATTGAACGGTCTTTCTCCAGTTGTGATCGCTCAGATCAAAAAAATGTCTGATGGATCTGTAGTTGTTCTTGAAAAAGACGCAACAGGAACAAAAACAACTACTCCTGCTAAAGCAGACACAACTAAGAAATCCCCTAACACTGGATTCTAAGATTTAAACAAACAAAACTCGATCAAAAAGTATTTAATTGATGTACTTGTGTGAATGTCTAGGCATGAAGAAGGCCGGAGAGCAGCTTGCTTGCTGTGCTCCGGTCTTTTCACTAAAAGAAGGGGGAAATTATGGTTCGCTTAAAAAAAATAATCATAGGCATCCTATCGGTCCTGATTCTTCTGAATCTGTCGATCGTGGGAGGCGTATGGTATCTGCGTTCGAAAGGAAACGAAAATATTCGCAGCCAGAACCAGACAAACCGGGAAGGATATTATGTAACCTATCAAGGGAAAGAATATAAATACAATGACGATATGATCAATATTCTGCTGGTCGGGATCGATAAACGTGGAAATATCGAAGAAGAAGTGCAGGGAATACAGGGACTGGCCGATACGGTCATCCTGGTCAGTCTCGACACCACAAACAATACGCTTTACATGACCGCGATCCCGCGCGATACGATGACCGAAATCCGTCAGACCGATACGGAAGGAAATTTTGTGCAGACGACAAAAGACAAGCTCACCCTGCAGTACGGATACGGAAAAGATGCGCAGGAAAGCAATGAGCTGATGGTCACGACCGTATCGAATCTCATGCGCAATCTGCCGATCCAGCGCTACTGCACCATCAATATGGACGCCATTCCCATTTTGAACGATACGATCGGCGGCGTCGATGTGACAGCGCTCGAAACCGTACAGACATCTGCAGGAACGGTCTACTTCACCGAAGGAGAAAACGTGCATCTGACAGGCGACGAGGCCCGCAAATACATCCAGGTCCGCGATGTCAGCCAGATCGGCAGTGCCATGGGACGGCTCAACCGCCAGAAGCAGTATATCAACGCGTTTTATTCGCAGGCTATCCAGGCCGTCAAGCAGGATCTCGGACTGCCGCTCGGCTTATATAATGCCCTGCAGCCGTACATGGTAACCAACCTGACTCTGGAAGATGTCACCTATTTAGGAACCGAAATGCTCAATATGAATTTCAATCCCGATCAGCTGACACAAATTCCCGGCGAAGCCGTATACGACGAAAACTATAAAGGCGGACGCACCGTGTTCAATGTAGACGAAGACGCGCTGCAGAAATGGATCATGGACACCTATTATATAGAAGCAGGAACCGATCAGGAACAGCAGTAAAGAAAGAGGAGAAACAGGACAATGAAAAAGAAAAAAGGATTGCGGTTTTTAACTTTAGGACTCATCGCATTCGCCTTAGTGCTCAGCGGATGCAATTCGAAAGAAAAAGAAGTTGGAAAAGCGCAGGAAGAATACACCAAAGTGCAGGAGGAAGTCGTTCAGAATGCAGACGATCCGATGGCAAAAAAGGTCGATTTTGCCGAACTGGACAGCATCAACCCCGACGTGATCGGCTGGATCTATATCCCGAACACGTCCATCGACTATCCGATCATGCAAAGCGAGGACGACGAAAAATACCTGACCACCACGCTGCGAGGAGAAACGAACGAAACCGGCTCCATCTATACGGAAAAATACAACGCCAGGGATTTCAGCGATCCGGTTACCATCATGTACGGACATACCGTCTTTTCAGACGACAAATCGTATGATGCCATGTTCTCCGACCTGCAGAAATACAAAGAGGAATCCTTCATGCAGGAAAACCCGTACATTTACGTGTATACACCGGAAAAAACGATCAAGTACCAGATCTTTTCCTGCGTGACCTTTGACGACCGCTATATCCTCGGAAATTACCAGTTCCGCGATCCGGAAGACTTCCAGAACTATGTGGACGAGCTCCGGAACACGCCAGGCGCCATCGTGAACCGGGATCTGAACATTACGACTGATTCCAAAGTGCTCACCCTATCGACCTGTGTAGGGATCGGCGCAGACCAGCGCTGGCTCGTGAACGCGATCGAAGTAGAAGAACAGCCCGCTTAACAAATTGCCGTGCAGACAGCACGGTTTTTTCATTGCAGGAAATAGAAAACTTCCTGAAAAGTTCAGAATTAATATGATACAATGAACCCATGGAAAACTATTTAAGCACTTTGAATACACAGCAGCTCGAAGCCGTAACGACTACCGAAGGCTTTGTGCGCGTCATAGCCGGCGCCGGATCCGGAAAGACACGCGCCCTGTCGCACCGCTTCGCCTATCTGGTCAATGAGCTCGGCATCATGCCCGGAAGCATTTTGTGCGTCACCTTCACGAACAAGTCAGCCAACGAAATGAGACAGCGCATCCATAATCTGACCGGCGACAACGACACCGGCTTCATTTCCACATTTCACGGCTTCTGCAACACGATCCTGCTCGAGGAATCCTATGCCATCTCGTATCCGAAAAACTTCATCGTCCTCGACAATGCGGATATCGACGAAATGCTCCGGATCATTTATGAAGAGCGCAATCTGACACTGCGCCACATGACCTTTTCGAAAGCACGCGACATGATCGAGATCATGAAGCTCGCGGAACGTCCCGACTACTATCTGGACCTGATCCATATGAGCGTGCAGCAGCTCAAGGAAAAGTATCTGCGCGCCCATGATCCGCGCGACATCATCTTCTACGGGTATCTGTACCAGGAAAAGAAATGCTTCGGGCTCGACTACAACGACCTCATCATCCTGACCCTGCACATTTTTGACGAGCACGAGGACATCAAGCAGAAATGGCAGGAAAAGCTCGAATACATCATGATCGACGAGTTCCAGGACATCGACGACCTGCAGTACAAGCTCATGAAATGCCTGTGCGGCTTTCACAAGAACCTCTTTATCGTCGGCGATCCCGATCAGACCATCTATACGTGGCGCGGCGCACGCATCCGCTATCTGATCGACTTCGATAACGATTTTCCAAACGTCCGGACGATCATGATGCCAAAAAACTACCGCTCCACCCCCGAGATCCTCCATGCCGCCAATTCGCTGATCGCAAACAACGAACAGCGGATCAAAAAGGATCTGGTTCCCGTAAAAGAACACGGACCGATGGTCCGGTGCCATGAAGCCAGGACCGAAGCCGAGGAAGCCCAATGGGTATGCGAACAGATCCAAACGCTCAGCAAGCAGGGAATCGAATACCGGGATATCGCCATCCTGTACCGCGCCCATTACATCACCCGCAGCATAGAAGATGTGTTCATCAAGGAGGAAATGCCCTATACGATCTATTCCGGGATCCAGTTTTATGCCCGGAAGGAAATCAAGGACACCTTGTCGTATCTGCGCATGATCGTATTCAAGGACGACCTCTCGTTCATCCGCACCGTCAACACCCCGAAAAGAAACATAGGAGAACGGCGGATGAAATTTCTGAAGAACTATGCCAACGAGAACAATATCACGCTCTATGATACTTTAAAGCTCCATCTCGAAGACGAACTGTTCAGGACAACACAGGCCAAACAGTATGTCGAGCTCATCGAACAGTTTGCGCAGGAATACGAAGGACGGCAGGTCAGCGAAGTGCTCACCGCCATGCTCGATCAGAGCGGATACGAGAAAATGCTCCGCACCGAAGGCAGTCAGGAACGGCTCGACAATCTGGCCGAGCTCAAACAGTCCATACTCGATTACGAGATCAGCTGCGGAGAAGAAGCCGACCTCGAACACTATCTGTCTCATATCGCCCTCTTTACGAACGCCGACCTGGAAATGAAACACAACTCCGTCAAGCTCATGACCATCCATACCGCCAAAGGACTCGAATTCGACCATGTCTTTCTGATCGGCATGAACGAAGGCATGTTTCCGACCAAAAAAGTCAGTACCCTCGAAGCGATGGAAGAAGAAAGAAGGCTCGCCTTCGTCGCCATGACCAGGGCAAAAAAGAGCCTGTACCTCACCGAAGCCAACGGACGCAACTTCGACGGCTCCCCCAAGTATCCGAGCCGCTTCATCCTCGATATCGATCCCCGGTATATCGAATTCACCCCGCCAATGAGCGAAACGCTGATCGATGACGCCAGACAGTATATCGAGATCCATTCCAGATTTCTGAAGCTCAAAAACAGCATGCCCGAATTCAAGGAAGGCGATCTGGTCGAACATCCCGTCTTCGGAAAAGGAACGATCATCCAGACCGACCCCCTCAATATGATCCATACCATTCACTTCGACAAGCTGAAAACAGAACGGAAAATATCATACCGGGCAAAGCTGAAAAAGATCGGTCAGAATTCGCTGAACAGCCTTATGAACTAAAAAAGCCGGGAAGATGATCTTCTCAGCTTTCGTGTATTAGTCGGTTTCCTTGATGGTCTTCGTTAAATTCGGCGGTAACTGGAGCCAATTCAGAAATGCTATTTTACTTACTGAAGTGTTGCTTTGGTGATTTCTTTACCAAAACGATTTAAACCAATATAATGGATACAAGAAAATCAGCAAGGGGAATCTAATGAAATACAAAACATACAAAACAGTAGATAAACAAATTGAATATTTAAAAGAAAACAAGAATATTATTGTAGATGAAGAAGATAGACATTATTTAGAGGATAGAAATTACATCTCTTTAGTAAATCCTTATAAAATATTTTTTGCTTCAGGAAGAAACAACGAAGGAAAATTAGTATATAAAAAGCAATCAAATTTTAAGGAATTATTAAGTATCATCAAAATAGATGAAGATTATTCAGTAAGAATATATGAACGAATAGGTTCTTTTAAAAAACGCTTTAAAAATATCATTTTTACAGAAATATGTTCCAAATACGTAAATAAGAATGACTTACATTGTTTAATGTATATTAATGAAATAAGAGATTTTTTGTTAGGCGTAGGAGATATTCCTATATTTTGTGAGAATTATAAATTCATATATGGAAAACAAAGGGAAGAATTCAGGAAAAAGGATGATATATATTTTATTAATAGAAAAAGAGATGTTTTACTACATATTTATCAACTATAGGCAAGAAGACTCCCACCTCTATAGGTGGGAGATGAATTGTAAAACTCAGTTTTTCTGTGGATATAGATATAAAAATGCAGTATAATAAAACCAGGGAAAGCGAGGAGGAAACGATATGCCAAATAAAGCCTGCAAATTCAGACTCTATCCAACGCCG